>ENA-UPTA01001286-UPTA01001286.1-activated-sludge-metagenome-genome-assembly--contig:-NODE-1286-length-28078-cov-24.817650_pt1 | contig 28078 bp, 27 predicted proteins | sample MGYA00238184_ERZ773361 | MGnify/ENA primary metagenome ERZ773361 (study PRJEB29100, sample SAMN05720205) | activated sludge metagenome | isolation source: anaerobic digester from wastewater... | reverse complement strand
GCCCTGGCAGGCTCCCGCAGGGACGAAGAAAAAGTCAATGCCAAAGAAAGGTTTTTCTCTATAAGGGACAAATCCGGGCATTGGGATCCAAAAAGTCAACGCTCCGAATTCTGGAATATCTACAATGGCAAAAAAAACCAGGGAGAACATTTCAGGGTGTTTCCTCTGGCAAACTGGACAGAAATGGATATATGGCAGTATATTCTCCGTGAAAATATTGAGTTGCCGTCGTTGTATTTTTCTCACGACCGCGAATGCTTTATCCGCGACGGCGTGATATTTGCCTGGGCTGATTTTATTAAATTGAAAGCAGGAGAGCAGGTGCAGACCTTGCATGTGCGTTTTCGCACCATCGGAGATATTACCTGCAGCGGAGCCACCCTGTCGACGGCAAAAAATATCGGCGACATCATTAAGGAACTGCAAACTACCCACGACACCGAAAGAGGGCACCGCAGCGACGACAAACGCACCGATACAACCCCGGAAGACCGTAAAAAAGAGGGATACTTTTAATTACCTAACAATATTGACAACAATGGCAGACGATTTTCAGAACAGGGAAACACTTCGTGTAGTGGTTGCAGGCAATGTGGATGACGGAAAAAGTACACTGCTGGGGCGGTTGTTATTTGATTCCAGGTCAATATTTGATGACCAGCTCATGGCGCTTTGTCAGGCCAGTGAAAAGAGGGGTGATGACAATGTAAACCTGGCTTTGCTTTCCGACGCCCTGCATGCCGAACAGGAACAAGGAATCACACTGGATGTTGCTCATCATTATTTTTCCACAGCCCGGCGACAATTCATTCTTATAGACACTCCCGGACATATTCAGCACACGCGCAATATGATTACCGGCGCCTCCACAGCCGATCTTATCCTGATGCTGATCGATGCCCGCAAAGGCATAGCGGAACAAACCCGCCGGCACACTTTCATCGCATCACTGCTTGGCATAAAGCACATGATGGTGGCGGTGAATAAAATGGACCTTGTGGATTATCGCGAAGATATTTTTGAGCTTATCAGGTCAAATCTCGGGAATTTTGCATCGAAACTCGATTTTCAGACTATTGATTATATCCCCATATGCGCCCTTCATGGCGATAATATTGTCAACACTTCGCTGAAGATGCCTTGGTACAAAGGAAAAACCTTGTTGAACCAACTCGAAAATTTCTCATGCACTACACCGGCTCAAATTACCGGTGGGCGGTTTCCTGTTCAGTATGTGTTGAGGCCCGTCAGCAATGATTATCAGGATTACCTGGCTTATGCGGGTATTGTGGCCGGCGGCGAGTTTAAAACGGGCCAAAAGGCGATAGTGCTGCCATCGAAAACAAGTTCATATATCAAGTCTATTAACATGGGAGAAAACTCCCTGGAAAAGGCTTCATCGCCGATGTCGGTCAGCATACAACTTACTGATGATTTAGATATCAACCGCGGCGACCTGATAGTAACCGGCGACGACCTGCCCGTGATTACACAGGAGTTTGACGCCATGATTTTCTGGTGCAGCACGGCAAAACTTTTACCGGGAAATCATTACCTGCTGATGCAGGTTGCCCGTGAGGACAGGTGCTCGATAAAGAGTATTTCCTATAAAATTGATATCAACACGGGCAACAAAATTGATGGGGTGGGAGAGGCCGGATTGAATGATATCGTCAGGGTGTCCATAAAAACCTTACATGGTCTTTATATTGATAAATACACGGCCAACCATACTACAGGCAGCCTGATTCTGATCGATGAAACCACTAACGAAACCGTGGCCGCCGGCATGATTATCTGACATGGGTTGTTGCTTGCGGTTTCAGGCATAAAATTATGGCCGATGGCCATGCACAACATTGTTGATAAGCTTCCTGCTTCCGCAACTGCATCATGAAAATTTCTATTTCTTCACAATTTCAACCCGTCTGTTCTTTGCTCTTCCTTCCTCTGTGCGGTTGTCGGCAATATTTTTTTGCTGACCCCAGCCAACGAAAGATAATCGTTCTTTTTTTATGCCTTTGGCAATAAGGGCATCCATTACAGCTTTTGCGCGCTCCTCAGATAGTTTTTGGTTTGATTCGCTATTGCCTGTATTGTCGGTATGGCCTTCTATTGAAACCTGTAAGGAGGGACTGGACTGGAGCAATAAAAAAATCTGTTCAATGATGGGCTCTGATTCTGCTTTGACGGTTGATTTTCCGGTGTCAAAAAGTATGTTCAGGGCAATATATCCATCGGAATTTAGGGCATTTAGCATTTCGTTGGCCTGAATAACCTGCTTCATAATTTCTTTTTCAACTATCGTAATGTAGTAATCTGTCCGGGCGCCATCTCCTGCGTCAATTTTCACCCAGGTTTCTAAAACACCTTTTGCAATTTTTGCACATAAAAAATTATTTGAATTGCCGGGCTCATAAACCTTTGAAACTATGGTAGCATTAATATTCTTCAGTGCATTTTCATAGTTTCTGTAAACTTGCAACGCAGATGGCTGGTCCGCTCCCTCTTTTAATAAATACTCATAGTGATAATACTTGCCTTCCACTGTTTCCGTTTTCGTGTCATCCTCGGTGCTGTTTTCCAACGGAAATTTAAAGGCCTCAAATTCACGAAGCTCACATGCATTGATAAAGAAATTATTCATCTGGTTAAATAACGGATGATTTTGGCATCCTTCAGCATCTTCATTCTGCGAAAATACCGAAACAGGTATTGTCATTATTATCGCCAATGCTACAAAATAAAGTGTTTTTTTCATAAAATGCTCCTTTCAATGTAGTTACTATTCGAGTTTTTAAAATCTTCTGATGCAGGTCAGATGATTTTGTAGTTTTTATAGCTGAAATCAAGCCCCAGATACTTTTCGAGCATACTCTTTACCCTGGTTTTCAACGAGCGCTTATCATAACTTGCGTCGTAATCAAATTTCCAGTTTTTGGCTTTTATCCTGGCTTGCATCACCTGGGGATGTGTTCCGGTGAAGGGAACAAGAAAATCTGGATTTTTTGAGTAATCAAATTTTTCTGTTTTCTCGATGTGGCGTTCCACCCAATTGTCATCGTGCCAGTATTTATTGAAATGCTCCTGTTTGCGTTGCATAGCCTCCGGTTCTTTTACCCATCCGTAATGATAAATGTAAGCGTCAACGGGTTTTACGCGCAAGAGCTGGTTGTCGCATTTGCGGAATCCCTGTGCGTCGCGGAACGAATAAATGGATTTATCATTTTTAATCACCCGTATCTCGTGTTTGTACCATTTGGGCGAAGCTCCGACATAATCATACGAACCGTAAAAATGGCGGTATTTGAATAACAGGCCGTCAACTTCTTTATGGTCCTTGTATTTTGTCATGCTTTCGCGGATGATGTCATAGTATTTTTCGTGAAGGGCTTCGTCGCCCTGTATGTAAAAAGCCCAGTCTGCATCGGCGGAAACTCCGGCAAAAGCTTTGTCTGTTTCCCTGGCAAGTACCTTTCCGCCTTCACGCAAGGTCTCATCCCATACCGTTTCAATGATTTTTATTTTATGTCTGTCTATATCGTTAATCAGCCGGTAGGTATCATCGTCGGATTTACCCACAGCCACGACAAAATCATCACATAATGGCAAAACCGAGCGTATGGCTTCCACCACCGGATAGTCGTATATCAGGGCGTTTTTAATAAAAGTAAATCCGCTGACTTTCATTACGGGATATTATTTTCTGCAAACGTACATAATATTTTAAAAAGAAGGTGAATCAGATAGCATTCTTCAATATGACTATATGAAAAATTTTGATTATTTTTGAATAGTTATACTAACATTAAATTACGGAAACTATGAAAACAGACATCGAAATTGCACATGAAGCCAAAATGGTACACATTCGTGAGATTGCCGCTCAGCTTGGCATTGCCGAGGATGATCTGCAGTATTACGGGAAGTACAAGGCCAAACTGCCGCTGAAATATATCAACCCTGAAAAAGTTAAGAGCAGTAAACTCATCCTGGTTTCTGCCATTTCGCCTACTCCGGCCGGCGAAGGGAAAACCACTGTTTCCATAGGTCTGGCACAGGGGCTGAACCGTATTGGAAAAAAAACCACGGTGGTGCTCAGGGAGCCGTCAATGGGTCCTGTTTTTGGTGTGAAAGGCGGCGCTGCAGGGGGCGGCTATTCACAGGTGCTGCCCATGGAAGATATCAACCTGCACTTTACAGGTGATTTCGGGGCTATCGAAAAAGCACACAACCTGCTTGCTGCTATCATCGACAATAATATTCAGAACAAAAAGAATAACCTATTTATTGACCCGAGGACTGTTTTGTGGAAACGCGTGATGGATATGAACGACCGTTCGTTGCGAAAAATTATTGTCGGACTGGGTGGCACCATGTCGGGCGTACCCCGCGAAACAGGCGTTGATATTACCGCTGCATCCGAAATTATGGCTATACTCTGCCTTTCGGATAATTTGCTGCATTGCAAAGAAAAAATGGGAAACATTTTTGTTGGATATACCTACGACAAAAAACCCGTGTATGCCCGCGACCTGAAAGCCAATGGCGCTATGGCAGCCCTGCTTAAGGATGCCATTTTGCCTAACCTGGTGCAGACTATCGAAAATACCCCCGCCATCATTCACGGAGGGCCTTTTGCCAATATTGCCCAGGGTACCAACTCGGTGATCGCTACACGCATGGGCTTGTCCCTGTCGGATTATGTGGTTACTGAAGCCGGTTTTGGTTTTGATCTGGGCGCCGAAAAGTTTCTTGATATTAAATGCCGTTATTCCGGGCTGGACCCGGAAGCGGTGGTGCTGGTGGCCACGGTGAGGGCGCTCAAGTACCATGGCGGCGGCGATCTGAAGACCTTGAAAGAACCCAATCCCGGGCTGGTAAGAAATGGCCTGCCCAATCTTGACAAACACATCGAAAATATGAAACTTTTCAACCTTTGTCCGGTGGTGGCTATCAACAGATTTGCCAGCGATACCGACGAAGAAATTGAAACAGTAAAAGAACGCTGCCGCCAACTGGGCATTCCTGCGTGTGCGGTAAATGTCTGGAGTGAAGGTGGGGCAGGAGCGCTTGAATTGGCCGATATGGTGTCGAAAGTGGCCGATATGTGCACCGCCAGATACAGCCCTCTATATGAATTAGACTGGTCTGTCGAAAAAAAGATTGAAACAATTTGTAAAAAAATCTATGGCGCACAGCACGTTGACTATTTGCCAAAGGCCAAAAAAGACCTTCAGAAAGTCTATAACCTGGGCCTGGATAAACTGGCGGTATGTATTGCCAAAACCCAGAAATCATTGTCAGACAATCCCGAACTGTTGGGCAGACCAAAAGATTTTGTGGTGACCGTGCGCGAAATAGAAGTTGCTGCCGGGGCAGGGTTTATTGTCCCTATTACCGGCGAAATCATGCGTATGCCGGGCCTGCCCGAAATACCTTCAGCAGAATTTATTGATATTGATGAAAATGGAAATATTGTAGGATTATCGTAACAGGCCTGAGAAAAACAGTGCTGAAATACTCATCAGTAGTTCATTAATTCATAGTACTTGTTACGAATGCTGCGGGTAAAAACTTCATTGTTTTCCTTGCTGAATATCCTGATCAGATCGATGATGCCGTCATCCTGATATATAAAAGCTTTTGCGGCATCAAAACTGCCCTGATTCCAGTTGTTGCGTAGCAGGTCGATGTGTTGTTTTAAGGTCTCCCAGCTAATTTCCCCGGGAATCACAAAATAGGAATTATAGGTCAGTTCCTTGTCGAGATAAACTCCTGAAGGACATTGTTCAAGCCTGAAAAATTTTCTGATGTTTATCAGGCCAGGTTCATTTTCAATGTTTTTGATTTTTTTCTTCAGCAACATACCTTTATCCCTGTATGCTTCCTGAAGTGATTTAATCAGCGAATAATCCGTAAGGCCTGTGATGCGTATGGCACAACACGTGTTGTCCCGCATGGATATTTCGCAAAAAGCGGCATCAAATTCGTAAGTTATGCTTTTTTTTATCTGCTGCGAGACCCTGGTTATCTGTTCCATCGAATAGGGTTTACCCAACACAAAATATACAAACCTTGGGACATTGATTTTAGGGCTGTCTCCGTAATAGCCCGGAAAAGCGTCCAGCGATTCGAGCAGGCAGGTCTGCGGTATGCCAAGTTCGCTGAGGCACCACAAATTTTCAACCTTTATAAGGCTGCCGTAGCAGGTTATAAATTTCTTCATAATCTTGTTTTTTATGATGAAACCAATTAGTCAAAGATAATAATAATTTTTTAAAATTCCTAGTAACTGGCTACGTGTAACAGGATTTAAAGGGATTAGTGATATTGGTACAAACTGGTGTTTCCTCCAAATTAATCCTGAGTATAATCTGGTTAGTGCAGGACGAAAGGTAACTGCCTAAGGAACAAACCAGGTGCAAAAGTCCACTGTACGGATGTAATCAAAGGATGTTGAGCAGGGGGCGGGTTATTTGCCAGTAATGGAGTGGGCTAATCGTTGTCGCTGGCATACCATTCAGTCGATGAAGTTACCGTTTCGCACAGTTTCAGGCTGAATAAGCGTATATGTGCAGGTAATTTTTTTTGAAGGCGGCCGGCAAAGTCCTGGAGCATGTTTTCGCAGGTGGGTTGATAGGGAAGGAGAATGATGTTGTTAAAACCTTTCAGCGCCGCGAGCAGCTGCGGAGGTATCTTGTCAGACAATACCAGCGCGTGGTCGAGCTGGTCGGTAATCTCTGTTCTCACAATATTTTTTAACTCGGTAAAATCCATAACCATGCCGTTTACCGGCGAGTTGTGGTCGCACACCGGCTCGCCGATGACGGTAACATACAGGTAATAGGAGTGTCCGTGGATGTTACGGCATGGGCCTTCATAACCCTGCAGGGCATGTGCCATCTCGAATTTGAATTCTTTAGTGAGCCTGATTTTTGACATAATTTATGGATTAAGGTGTTCAATCAGTATTTTTGTTCCTATCCCAATCAGTACAAGGCCTCCGATTATCGCAGCCTTCCCGGCGCTGATAAAAGTAAATTTTTTCCCGATATAAATTCCCACCAGCGAAACAATAAAGGTTACTATCCCGATAATTCCCAGGGTCAGCAACATGTTTAATTTAAGCAAGGCAAAACTTATACCTACCACCATGGCATCAATGCTGGTGGCTACGGATAAACTTATCAGCACCATGGTTTTGCGAATGTTCAGATCACGTTCTTCTTCTTTTTTGAAAGCTTCCACTATCATTTTTATCCCGATAATGCTCAGCAATCCAAAAGCAATCCAATGATCAAAACCACTCATCATGTTTTTGAATGAGAGTCCCAGCAGCCATCCTGCCACGGGCATCAAGCCCTGAAACAACCCGAAGAATAAAGCAATTTTTACGGCCAGTAGCCTGGAAATGTTGTTTTTGCCCAGGCTGCAACTTATCGACACGGCAAAACAATCCATTGCCAGGCCAAGAGCAATCAGTACTATTTCGGTGATATTCATAATGCCGCAAAATTATAAATATTTGCGATTACCGGCACATTTGTCAGGGATTATCCCCTAGTTGTAAAAATAAATATAAAAATTATTATTATTATGTTTTTGTTGTTATATTTGTGAAATAATAACCCTAAAAATGCCAAATTATGTTAGAAGAACTTTTAAAATTGGTAAAAGAAAATGCAGGTGATGCCATTATTAACAACCCTGCCATCCCGAATAAAAAAAATGACGCTGTGTGTAAAGCTGCTACCAAATCCCTGATGGACAAAATGAAAGGGATAGCCGGTACCGAAGGCATGGACAGCATTACAAAACTTTTTAACGAAGGCGGCGATCTCAACAACAACACCACGATCAACAATATTTCGGACGGCGTGGCCGGTGACCTGATGAAAAAGTTCAAACTCGATGGCAATGTGGCCGGAACACTGGTAAAATCGCTGATACCGGTGGTTTTAGGGAAATTAATCAGCAAAACCAACGACCCCAACGACAACAGTTTTAGCCTGGAAAGCGTTATCGGGATGCTGGCGGGCGGTTCCGGCGCCGGTGGATTTTTGGGAAAACTGAAAAGTATTTTCGGTGGAAAGTAGTTCCTTTCCTGACCTCTGATTAGGATTGTTACTCATGCCGTTGCGACAGCGGCCTGGTAACGTATTACCTTCAGGCATTTTTTTTGAATGGTGAGTGATTTTCTCAGGCCTTGTTATATCTTTGTTTTCCAAAAAAACCGAAAATGAAGATATTTTACATTGCGTTTTTATTTTTATTGGCTTCACTGGAAGCTGTGTCGCAAACATGGCAGCAGGCATACGTTAACGAAGATGCTATGGTGCGCTGCCAAAGAGTCAACGCCCCGAGAATAGCACATACGAAAGATTCTTATCCCCAAATGGCCGGCTTCCCGGTTTCTGTAGCCGGAAACCCGTATTTTAAAAATTTCCGCGGCCTTGCCCTCGAAGACATGGATACAAACGGTATCACCGATATTGTTTTTGCCGCTAACAGTACGCTTTATGTTTATTCATACCAGGGGCTTATCTGGCAAAAAGCTATTACCGGCACGGCTGTATATCCGCCTTCGGTGTCGGATATCAACAACGACGGGCTTCCCGAAATTGTTCAGGTTACCGGAGGCAGCCCCGACAACGGACGGATATACGCCTTTGACCATGACGGAAACATTATACCCGGGTGGCCTGTAAACTTCAGCAATCATTGGATTATTTGTTCACCCGTTCTTTCTGACCTGAACAATGATGGCAATAAAGAAATTATTGTCTGCGAAAGAATGTCGCCTGCCGGGAGGGTACATATTCTGAGCAACGACGGTACTTCGTTTAGCGCCAACTGGCCGGTTACCTTAGATGGAATACCTGCCGTAACACCCTCGGTGGCCGATGTGGATAGCGATGGCGAAAAAGAAATCGTGGCTTATTCCACCAAAAGCCGTTATGTCTTTGCGCTTGACGGCACGCCGGAAACCGGATTTCCTCTTGTTACTGATCCCCTGCAAAAGTACAGTTACCAATCGCCCGTTATCGTTGACCTGGACAATGACGGTCAGTGCGAGGTGGCCGGAGCCACCCATGGCGATGCCCCGGAGTTTTATGTTATGAAAAATGATGGCAGCGCATATCCCGGCTGGCCTAAGGCCGTTACAGACAACAGTTGGACCTATTCGCCTCCAACCGCAGTGAGAATAAATGGTGAATGGAATATTTTCATGAGCCGCCCCATTGGCAGCGATGCCGATGAAATGCTTTATGGATGGAATGCCGCCGGCAACCTGCTGCCGAATTTTCCTGTTGTTAAGCCTGGCGGCCTGGAGGGATTTATTTCTGTGGCCGATATCAACAATGATGGCTCCTTTGAACTCGTGTTCGGCTCCAATTTGCTGGATTCTACCGGCTATGGTTTCATTCATGCATATAACATTTCCAGTGGAGGCCAGGTGTCCGGATTTCCCATACGTCCGCGCGGGTGGACATTTATGAACGGTGCCAATGTCGGGGATGTCAATGGGGACAACATGATGGACCTGGTGGCTCTATCCTATACCAACTCTTACGATAGCCTGTTCCCTGATAAAGTGTATGTCAATGTGTATGAATTGAATGTGCCTTATGCCCCCGAAAAAGTGCTTTGGGGTACTTATAAAGGCGCTAACGAACGCACAGGCTATGCAGGGGAAATGATCTCTGGCCTGCCACAGCCGTTGCCATTGGTGCAAAACATCAGTGTTTCTCCCAATCCGGTGCAGGAGATGCTTACGCTGACATGGGATCAGGAGGCCGGAGGCAGTATGTTTTTATCCATCCGTGATATGGCAGGCCGTACGCTGCGAAACTATGAATTTTCGGGGCTGCCGGCGGGCGCCAATGCTATTACGGTTGATATGTCAACATTGCCGGCAGGTTGTTATTTTTCAGTGCTCTCCGGCGAAGAAGGTGTTTCCCGTGTAACAAAGATTATCAAAAACTAAAGCGCGATCTTACGCTTCAATTTTTTCCAGTCCTACGGTAAAATGGCGCATGATGGGTAATTCGTAAGTGATGCGGTAACCGTGTTTGATTCCCATACGTCTTTCGTAAACATTACCCAGTGCAGCTGCCACGTAATCCATGTGGTTGTTGGTATAAACCCTGCGGGGTACAGCCAGCCTTACTAATTCCAGTTTCGGGTAGCGGGGTTGGTGGGTGACGGGATCAGGGTCCGTCATGATGGCGCCAATTTCCACACCACGTACGCCACCTTCAATATACAGTTCAACAGCCAGCGTTTGTGCCTGAAATTCTTCTTTGGGAACATGTGAAAGAAATTTTTTGGCATCAACAAAAATGGCATGGCCTCCAAACGGTTCCTGCAAGGGTACTCCGTAATCCTTTAATTTCTGTCCTAAGTAAGCTATCTGTTTGATACGGGTATCGAGGTAATCAAATTCTGTCCCTTCGTCCAGCCCTTGAGCCAACGCGTTCATGTCGCGGCCCGACATCCCACCGTAAGTAAGAAAACCTTCAAACATGATGTTATAAAAACTGGCTTTTTGAAACAATTCCTTGCTCTTCATGGCGATAAAACCGCCCATGTTGACAATAGCGTCCTTTTTACTGCTCATGGTGGCTACGTCAGCATAGGAGTACATTTCCCTGACGATTTCCTTGATCGTTTTGTTTTCATAGCCTTTTTCACGGATCTTGATAAAATATGCATTTTCGGCAAAGCGAGCCGAGTCAAAAACTACGGGAATGCCATATTTTTGTGCCAGGCTGTGCACATCGCGCAAATTGGCCATAGAAACCGGCTGCCCGCCTGAGCTGTTGCAGGTAACGGTAACGATGATAAACGGTATTTTTTCGATAGGGTTGTTTTTCAACACAGTTTCGAGTTTGTTCAGATCTACATTGCCTTTAAAAGGATGTATCAGGGTGGTGTCAAAAGCTTCATCAATAGTGCAGTCCACGGCGGTTGCCCTGCGGAATTCTATATGTCCTTTTGTGGTGTCGAAATGCGAATTGCCCGGCACCAGGTCTCCTTCCTTGACCAATACCGAAAACAAAACATTTTCTGCTGCGCGTCCCTGATGCGTGGGTAAAAAATAGTCAAATCCCATAATGTTTTTAATGGCATCCTTGAGGTTATAATACGAAGAAGCTCCGGCGTAACTTTCGTCACCAACCATCATGGCCGACCATTGTTTATCGCTCATGGCTCCGGTGCCCGAATCTGTAAGCATATCAATAAATACCTGCTCGCTTCGCAGGTTGAAAAGATTGTAATTAGCCTCTCTGATCCACCCCAGGCGTTCTCCTTTGGTGCTGCGGCGTATAGTTTCGACCATCTTGATTTTGTACGATTCTGTGAATGGTAGTTCCATAGTTTTTATTATATTTAAGAAGTTTTAATTTTGGTCAAAAGTAAATATTGTTTTATTCAGGAAAAAATTTTTTGAGAAAAAACTTTCCGGCGATGTTTTTATTTTGTTAAGATATTTGACCTGAAAAATTCATACGAATTTTTCACCTTATGGGCAGGCAAAAGAAAATCCGGTAATCCGGCAATGATTTGTCGTTTCATAATTTTTCTTTGCCGGGGTATAACATGGCCTGCTGCTTGCAACGTCCACACACATTCATCAATTTCACTTCGTTCATGTATGAATAGGCCAGGTTAATGACAAGGTTTTGTTTCTATTTTTTTTGCAGACACTTCATGAAAATTATAATGCGAAAATTAGGAAATTCATCAGGATATTAGTATCTTTATAGCATATATCAGTACATTATTAAAAAAAGGAGGCGCATTATGGGCAATATACTTTTACAATATATGGTAAATCGTTTCAATGCCGGTGCAGAAGGCATTAAGCCGCCGGTTGCGAACCTGCCTTTTATAACCTTATCCAGGGAGTATGGCTGTCCGGCTCAGGATGTGGCAGTGATGCTGGTTGATCGGCTTAACAACGCCAATGAAAAAACAAAAAATCTGCCACCCTGGACAAAATTAAGCAAGGAGATATTGTTGGCTGCCTCCCAGGAATTGCATGTGGACCCGTCAAGGATTTATAAAATCTTCAACGATGAAAAAAGGGGCGCTATCGATGAAATATTAAATGCTTTTTCAGAGAAGTACTATTATTCCGACCTGAAAATCCTGAAAACTCTGGATAAGATTATTCTCGATTTCGCCACGCGAGGCAACGTGGTTATCATTGGCAGGGGCGGTATGGCTGTCACACGCCACCTGTCGGCGGGCGTGCATGTGCGCTTGTTTGCACCCATAGAGTGGCGAGTAAAAAAGCTCATCGAAAGCGGTGCCTGCACCACCATAGAAGCGGCTAAAAAATTGTCGAACCAGATAGATTTCAAAAGAAACGTCCTGCTGAAAAGCAAATCGAAAAGCGACAACTACGAAGACGATTTTGACGTCTTTTATAATTGTAAATACCTGGGTGCTGAAGACATATCTGAATCCATCATTCAGTTGATGAAACTCAAAAAGTTGCTGTAGTTTTTCCGCCGGGAGCTGTTGAAAACTTCACTTTTGTGTTTTGTGACAGCCCTTCTTTTTAGATAATTTTGTTTTCATGAACATACATTTTATTGCAATAGGCGGCAGTGTCATGCATAATATGGCGCTGGCCATGGTTCAGAACGGCCATAGGGTTACCGGCTCTGACGATGAGATTTTCGAACCTGCAAAAAGCCGGCTGGCAGCGAAAGGGATTTTGCCTGCATCGCCCGGGTGGTTCCCTGATAAAATTAATAGCGGCCTTGATGCCGTGATACTGGGCATGCACGCGCGTGAAGACAATCCCGAACTGATAAAAGCGAAAGAGCTGGGATTGAAAATCTATTCTTTCCCCGAATACATTTACGAGCAATCGAAAAATAAAACACGCGTGGTAATTGGCGGCAGCCACGGCAAAACCACCATCACCGCTATGATCATGCATGTGCTGCACGAACTGGGAAAAGATTTCGATTACATGGTGGGCGCTCAGCTCGAGGGTTTTGAAACGATGTTCCGCATTTCCGATGCGCCGGTCATTATTCTGGAAGGCGACGAATACCTGACTTCCACCTTGGACAAACGGCCCAAGTTTCACCTGTACCGGCCCAATATCGCGTTGCTCAGCGGTGTGGCCTGGGACCATATCAATGTGTTTCCGACTTTCGAAATTTATGTGGATCAGTTCCGGAAATTTATTGAGCTGATAGAACCCGACGGAAGCATAGTGTATTGCGAAAACGATGAAGAACTCAAATGCATTTGCCCCGAAGCCCGAAAGGACATAAAATTACTGCCATACGGTATTCCGCAGCATTCCATAAATAACGGAACAACCTCTGTTGCTATCGGCGATAAAGCTACAGATATCCGGGTTTTTGGGAAACACAACCTGATGAACCTTAACGGTGCCAGGCTGGTATGCGAGTGCCTGGGTATTTCTACCACGGATTTTATGAGGGCGATCGCCGGATTTAAGGGGGCGGCAAAGCGGCTTGAACTGCTTGGTAAAAATGAGGATTCCGCTTTTTACAAAGATTTTGCACATTCGCCTTCCAAGCTGAGAGCGACCATTGATGCGGTGAAGGAACAGTTTCCGCAACGGGAGCTTGTTGCCTGTATGGAGCTGCATACATACAGCAGTCTGAACAGCGATTTTCTGGAACAATATAAGGGATGCATGCAAAAAGCCGATAAAGCCATCGTTTTTTACAGCGCCCATGCCCTCGAAATAAAAAAGATGCCGCCATTGCCCGAAAATAAGGTAAAAGGTTCATTTGGCCGCGATGATATTACGGTCTTTACAAATAAAGAAAAACTTGTTGAATATCTTGAAAGCCTCGACTGGAAAGGCAAAAACCTGCTGATGATGAGTTCTGGGAGTTTTGACGGACTGGATTTACTTGAGTTTGTTAAAAATCTTGAGATTTGACATTAGTACCCAATCTAAAAATTAATTTAATTGATAAACTGAAGGAAATCAATTAAATTCCGTCAAACAACTGACGGAAATCGAAAAAGATGAGTTCTACAGGAATGGCTCAATCGGAAAGTATGCTACAATGAAATTTTAGTTTATGTATGGTTTAGCTGCTTCCATACAGTAGTTCCAGACTGTCTTTTCATTTTCAATGGAGTAATATTTTTCGCTTGGTTTTTCTTCACCTTTAGGCCCGAAATACCTGCCTGTTACTCCTTCCATTTCTGGGGCGGTGGCCGTTTTGATGCTGCTGCTTGCTCCTTTTGCTACAGAATTCATCATTGGTAACCAAAGAATACCTATTATTTTCCACTTTAATGACTTCATGGATTCCCTTCCCAGGCTTGTAATTGCTGAGCCCGGATGTACGGTGTTGAACGTGATGTTTTTGATGCCGGCACTTATCATTTCAGCAACAAAATGCCGCATAATCCAAATCACGTATAACTTGGATAAACCGTAAGCTTTTGGCATAGTATAATTGTTCTTTAACTCTATGTCGTCAAGGTACGGCTTGCCTCCCATCTTATGTGCAGCCGACGATACGGTAACTACACGTGCCGACTTGCTTTTTTTAAGCATATCCAGCAAAAGGTGTGTCAGGAGAAAGGGCGCCAAGAGATTGATGGTCATGGTTTTTTCATGACCTTCAGGCGTTGTCTCCCGTTTTGCTGTGTATTGTGCACCAGCATTATTGATCAGCACGTCTATATGATCGTACTTTTCTTTTATTGCATCAGCAAAACGTTTTACTTCGGCAAGCGAAAGAAAATCGGCAGTGAACATATCAATATTGCTGTTGCCCGATTCTGCCTTTATTTCGTCATAAACAGCCTGTAATTTTTGCTTGTTACGACCGTGAATAATTAATGTGTGCCCTTGTTTTGCAAGGGTTTTGGCAGTTTCTTTGCCGATACCGTCTGATGCGCCAGTGATTACTATTATTTTGCTTTGCATAAAAATATGTGTTTGAATTTTTACTGATTCATTTAATTGTTCTTTTAGCAAGGTCTTTTATATCCTTCACATAAATCACGTTTTGTTTGTAACCGTTTTGAGTTACGTAAACCATAGATTGTGTAACCTGTTTCATCGTGCTGTACATAAATGGAAATAAGATTCTGATTACAGGAAACAGCCACGATATGTACGGATAGTATTTTAAAACGTGCACCTGTCCAACCGCAGGTTTTACAAAGCCAATACGGTAGCCGAACGACTGTTTAAACGGCAATTTCATCAGATCGTTTTCGGTTTTTCCTTTTACTCTTGCCCACATCATGCGGCCTTTTTCGGTGCTGTCGGTTCCTCCGCCACTTACGTATATGAAAGACATGGCAGGGTTGGGATTTAATGCTTTTGCAAAATGAAGCGTGGTATCATAGGTAATTTTTGTATATTCTGCTTCTTTTTTTCCTACGGAACTTACACCTGCACAGAAAAAACAGGCATCATAACCTTGTAATTTTTCATCATCTTCTTTTAGCGTTAAAAAATCCGGCACGATGTATTCTTTTAGTTTTGGATGCGATTTTCCCGTTGGTTTCCGGCTTACACTCAGCACTTCGGTAATTGAAGGATGTGTCAGACTTTCGATTAAAACTCCTTCGCCTATCATTCCTGTTGTTCCTGTTATTATAACTTTCATGTTTCTGTGTTTTTGTGAAAATTTATTTGCCCATGCAAAAGTAAATGTTACTTTTGTGACCAACAAGTATAGAGTATGGTCTATACTTGAAATAAATTTCAATAAACTGAAAAGTGTATGTTAATCAATGAATTGTCGAAGAAAACGGGCGTGTCGATACACACGTTGAGGTATTATGAAAACCTGGGTTTGATTCAAGGTGTTTCGGACGAAAAGGTAACAACCAACAACTACAAAAATTATGATGAAATTCAGGTTGAACGGGTTGAAATCATTAAGGAAGCAAAAGAGGTTGGCTTTACACTATCTGAAATAAAGAAAATGCTGGATAGCTGGTATAGCGGATTATTGACTCCCCGGGAGCAGGTGAAAATGTTTGAAGCAAAAGTCAACGATATCGAAATTAAGATCCGTCATTTAAAACAGGTCAAAAAAAGACTTGAAAAAATGATTAGGGAAGTTGAAAAGGGCGTGAATTGCCAGCCGAAATAACCTTAGGCGAAGACTGATCTTAGTGACTGATAAAAGGAAATACAAAGAAAATAATCAAAACGATTTTCTCATGTTCTACTATTATTTAATAATGATTGGTAACGCTTATGTGCGTGAGGTGCTCCATAAAAATAGTTCCATAAGACAATATCGGAATTGTACTATCCGCTGCAACGGATTGAATGTGCCCTAAGTATTACAACCTAAACTTTTGTATCTTTGCAATGTAAACTTTTGTATCTTTGCAATGTAAACTATTATATTTTTGTATTATAAACTAATAATCCGAATTGTATGGTTTTTAAATCTGAAATAGAGAGCGCTTATAATCTCCAGCAGTCCGATGTTAAAATAAAAAAATCTGGCGTAAAGCGTGCCTATCTGAGCAAACTATTGCCTGAAAGCAAACATATTGAAGTGATTTCTGGCATCCGTAGATGCGGTAAAAGCACCTTGATGAAACAATTGATGCAGCAATATAAGACAGATATTGCCTATTTTAATTTTGAAGACCCGCGTGTAAATAATTTTGAGATAGGAGATTTTCAAAAATTAGATGAAATTATAGGAAGAAATAAAGCTGCATATTTTTTTGATGAAATTCAGGATGTTGCTTCGTGGGAAATTTTTGTCAGGCAATTGCATGACAGAGGCGAAAAAATCTATATTACGGGTTCCAATGCTTCACTGTTAAGCAAGGAGTTGGGCACGCGCCTTACGGGAAGGCATCTTCGCCACGAATTGTTTCCTTTTTCATATCTTGAATTTTTGGAGTATAAAAACCTCAAAAACAATGAAAACTCTTTTGAAAAATACATCCAAAAAGGCGGTTTCCCTGAATTTTTAAGAGAAGAGAACCAGGAAATATTACAATCACTGCTGAAAGATATTATTTTGCGAGATATTGCCGTACGTTACGGAATTAAAAACTCCAAAACACTGATGGATATTACACTCTTTCTGATATCCAACATTGGGAAAGAAACTACCTATAACAGTTTGCGAAAAAGCTTTTCTGTTGGCTCTGCAAATACAGTGTCCGATTATCTTTCGTGGCTGGAAGATACTTATATTTTGTTTTTTTTACCCAGATTCAGTTGGTCGGCAAAAAGTATTGCTGTTAATCCAAGAAAAGTTTATGCCATCGATAATGGACTTGCAATTGCTAATTCTCTGAGTTTTACGAACGATAAAGGCAGACTACTTGAAAATGCTGTTTACCTGTTTTTAAGGCAAAAATTTAATTCACTATATTATTTCAGGGAAAACAGCGAGTGTGATTTTGTTGTCTTCGGAAAGGGCAAATGCCTTTTGCTTATTCAGGTTTGCGAGCAGGTTCATAACGAAAATAAAGACAGAGAAGTTAATGGTCTCCTGGATGCGATGCGTTTTTTTAAGTTCAAAGAAGGTTATATCATCACAAAAAGTCAAAAGGATACCTTAGTTTATGATAAGAACACCATCAAAATAATACCTGCTCATGAGTTCTTTACATATGAATTGGCAAAGTAAGAAATAAATGTACTCTCCAAAAAGTACAATGGGAGTGTTTAATACATCAGGTGTTTCTTCGAATTATTTCTCCAGCCGGCGTCGTACTTGCTGTCGGTGAAATAAATAATCAGGTCAGCATCATACTTGCTGTCCACAAAGTATATTTTCTTTTTCGCATCGTATTTGCTATCCACAAAAAACCAAACGCCGTCGTTATCTCCGGCATCGTACTGGCTTGAGCATTTATACACCACCAGGTCGGCGTCGTATTTGCTGTCGGCCACGTAAACTTTTACATCAGCATCGTATTTGCTGTCGCATGAATATACTTTTTGGGCATAAAGTGGCTGGCACGCTAAAACTATGGCAGTAATAACCAGCAGGAAAGACATTATTTTTTTCATTTTCATGGTTTTGATCCTTGCAAATTTACCAATTTTCATTCCAAATTCAAAACCCCGGGTAAAAATCTTTGGTCAGCGCTATAAAAGCCTTTGACGGGCTGTTGTCAGGGTTTTTGAGTATCAGGGTTTGTTCCGGAACGGATTCAGGCACAGTGAAAGAAAAACACGAAATTAGTCTTTTGGGTTCCCTGCCTGGTTTGTCATAGATGAAAATTGTAGAATGGCAGTACAATCCTCTGGTCAAAAAGGCTTTCAGAAAGTTGTTTTTTTCCGAAACCGACATAATGGCCCAAAAGGTGCCTGTTTCCGAGAGCAGGCGGCTTACACAATGGCTCAGTCGGGCAAAATCCAGGTTGCTGTTGTGCCGGGCATCGCTTTTGTTTAGCGCTGTGCTTTTCAGTTTATTCTGAAAGTAGGGTGGATTACTGATGATGCAATCGTATTTTTTTTGGCATTTTTCTGCATATTCCTGGATGGCCATCTGATGAATCTCTATTCGGTTGTTCCAGGGGCTTTGCGCGAAATTGCGTGAGGCCTGCATGGCGGCATTCGCATCGGCTTCCACAGCATCAATCAGGGCGTTGCTTTTTTGTGCCATCATCAGAGACAGGATGCCGCAGCCGGTGCCTATATCTAAAATTTTTCCTGATGTGCCGGGGGAGGCTATGGCGCCAAGCAAAACAGCGTCGCCGGTGAGTTTCATGCCGCACAAGTCGTCTGAAACGCTGAATTGTTTGAACCGGAAAGGCTGCCTCATTTCAGGTAATGATCTATCAGTCCCTCCGGAGCCCGGATAGTAACCGTTTTGTGCGCCACATCGATGGCCAGAACAATAGCTTCATTAAAGGGTATCAGAATTTCTTTTTTGTCTTTGAAAATCTGCATTATCTGTTGTTGGGGGAGTTCGAGGAAGCAGGCAATTTTTCCTATTTTCCCCGATTTTTTGTCCTGCACCTCAAAACCTATCAACTCTTTCAGCTCAAAATCGCCGGATATTTTTTTTTTCTTAGCCTGTTCGGCAATGAAAAGGCGGCAACCAGTAAGTTTTTGTGCTTTTTCGACGGTGTCGATGTCGTCGAGTGAAAATAAAAAAACGTGGTGGTATTTGTTTTCGCGCGATAAAATAAGAAACGGAACCTGTTCGTGTTGTATTTCAACAAAAACAAATTCCGTTTTTTTAAATTTATCAATAAAACCCGCTTCGATTTGGGCCAGAATTTCGCCTTTATAACCGGGAGTTTTGATTATTTTACCCACATAGGAAAATTGCTCTTTTTCCATTACCGGGCAAGAGGTTTTATTCTGGTTTTTCTCCTGTTTCGGTATTTTCGGCGGGGGCTTCCGCTTCGTTGTTAGCTTCTTCAGCGGGAGCTGCTGCGGCCATTTCCTGTTCCTGCAGTTTGGCGCGTTTCTTTGCCACAGCTTCCGAGATGGCGAGGTTTACTTTTGCTTCGGCTTCGTGACGTTTTTTGGCAGCATCTTTTTTGCTGAGGAGTTGGTTGTTGACCTTAGCCTGGATTTTGGCTTGTTTTTCCTGCATCCAGATATTGAATTTGGCTTCGGCCTGTTCTGCTGTCATGGCGCCTTTGGCGACACCTTTCAGCAGGTGGTTTTTGTACAGGACGCCTTTGTAAGACAAAATGGCTTTGGCGGTGTCCGAAGGGGTTGCTCCGTTGCGGAGCCAGGTAACAGCTTTGTCGATATCGAGTTCGATTTGGGCTGGTATTGTAAGAGGGTTGTAGGTGCCAATGCTCTCAATGAATTTTCCATCACGTGGTGCACGACCATCCGCAATTACAATATGGTAATAGGCTTGACCTTTTTTACCACGACGTTGTAATCTGATTCTTGCTGGCATAGTTTTAACTGTTAATTGTTAATGTTTTTTATTAATTGAAATTGGGGTGCAAAGATCGTAAATATTTCCGAATAATGAAATATTTTTTTTGTATTTCCTGTAAATCCAGGCAAAAGCTGATGCAAAAGATTGATTATCCGTTAGATGCTCTCTTTTTTGGTGTTGTTGCATCCATTGCGTTTGTAGCCTTTCATGATGCCGCGTTTTGAGTTTTGGATAAACAAAATGATTTCATCTCTTTCGGGTGTGGCGGGGATTTCGGCTTCTATGAAGTTTATGGCCTGGGATACATTGAATTTATTGACAAAAATGATGCGGTAGATGTCCTGTATTTCTTTTATTTTTTCGGAGGAAAATCCTCTGCGGCGCAAGCCGATGGAGTTTATTCCTGAATAGGCAAGGGGTTCGCGGGCGGCTTTGCAATAGGGGGGCACGTCTTTTCCTACCAGGGATCCCCCGGATATGAGTGAGTGAGCGCCAATGCTGACAAACTGATGTATGGCCACCATGCCGCCAATGATAGCCCAGTCGTCGATTTTGATATGGCCGGCCAGGCCTGCCGAATTGGCAATAATCACGTTGTTGCCCACAATGCAGTCGTGTGCCACATGAACGTAAGCCATGATAAGGGTGTTGTCGCCGATAACGGTTTCAAAGTTGGCCTTGGTGCCTTTGTTGATGGTGGCAAACTCGCGGATGGTAACGTTATCGCCTATTTTTACGATGGTGTCTTCACCGGCATATTTCATGTCTTGCGGTATGGCCGAAATGACGGCGCCCGGAAAAATTTTGCAGTTTCTGCCTATGCGTGCACCCTCCATAATGGTAGCATTGGGGCCTATCCATGTGCCTTCGCCGATTTCAACATTTTTGTCAATGGTAACAAAAGGTTCTATAACTACATTTTTGGCAATTTTGGCTTGCGGATGGACGAATGCTAAGGGTTGATTCATGATTTGGTTATTTTTACTATTTGCGCGAGGAGTTCAGCTTCCATCACCAGTTGGTTGTTGACGTAGGCGCTGCCTTGCATGTGACAGATACCTCTTCGCATGGGGTCGAGGAGTTCAAGTTTAAAGACCAGGGTATCGCCGGGTACCACCATTTTTTTGAAGCGGGCATTGTCGATTTTCAGGAAATAGGTCAGATAATTTTCAGGGTCTGGAACGGTGTTGAGGGCAAAGATGCCGCCGCATTGTGCCATGGCTTCTATCTGCAATACTCCGGGCATAACAGGTTTTCCTGGAAAATGGCCGGTAAAAAAGCCTTCGTTGATGGTTACATTTTTAATGCCTATTACCATTTTGTCGTCCATTTCCAGAATTTTATCGAGGAGCAAAAAGGGTGGCCGGTGTGGCAAGATATTCTGAATCTGTATGTTGTCGTACAAAGGCGTTTTGGTCAGGCTGGGTAAACTAACCGAAGCTTTGTGGGGTGATTTGGAGTTAACTCCCACCGTTTCAGCTATTTTTCTGGCAAATTCTATATTTGAAAAATGGCCGGGGCGTTTTGCGATGATGTGGGCGTTGAGTGTGCCGCCAAGCAAAGAAAGGTCGCCAATCAGGTCGAGAAGCTTGTGGCGTGCCGGCTCATTCTGAAAATGCAGTTCTACGTTGTTGAGTATGCCTTCTTTAAGTACGCTTACTTTTGGTTTGTTGAAAAGCGTGGCCAGCCTGTCGAGTTCTTCCTGAGAGATTATTTTGTTGACAAAAATGATGGCATTGTCGAGGTCGCCACCTTTGATGAGGTTGTTCTTCAGCAGAAATTCCAGTTCGTGTAAAAAGACAAAAGTGCGGCAGGGTGCAATTTCCTTTTCAAAGTCAACGATATCATCAAGCATGGCAAACTGCTTTCCGGGAATATCCGAGTCGTAATCAATCAACGTGGTGATTTTAAACGTGTCGGAAGGGATGGCCAGGATTTCAACCTTGTTTTTTTCGTCTTTGTAAAGAACGTTCGTGTTGAGGCTGATTACTTTTTTCAGGGCATCCTGTTCTATGGTGCCGGCGGTTTTCAGCAGTTCCACATATTTTATCGCGCTGCCATCCAAAATCGGGGTTTCGCAGCTGTTGATTTCAATAAGTACATTGTCGATGGATAATCCTGAAAGTGCCGCCATGGTATGTTCAATAGTATGAACGCCCACTCCGTTTTCTTCGATGCTGGTGCCTCTGGAAGTGTCTTTGACATTGCCTAATACGGCATGTACCATGGGCTGGTTTTCCAGGTCAATGCGTTTAAATACTATTCCATGATTTTCGGGAGCCGGATGAAAGGTAATGATAACATTATTTCCAGTGTGGAGTCCTTTACCGGTAAGACTTACAGGTGATGCTACAGTTCTTTGCTTTGCCATATTGACCGGCAAAATTAGTAAAATCCTTTTTAAAGACAAATAAAAAAATTGCTGTTTTAAACGATGTTATTAACAAGATGAATTACCGAAATATGGTATATATCAGTAAATCAGTGAAATGGTAGCATGAGCAGGTCTATTTCCTGGAAAGGAATATGAAATAAGTCGCTGATATACTTGCTGGTAAGTATGCCACTGAACATATAGGTGCCCATGCGGACACTTTTTTCGTTGCGCAAGAAATTTTCAATACCACCTTCTTCGGCAATTTGCAATATTACCGGTGCGAAAAAATTACTTAATGCTGTGGAGGCTGTATGGGGAACTTTTGAAGGGATATTGGGTACGCAAAAGTGTGTGATGCCGAATTTTTTGAATACCGGCTGGGTATGGTTTGTGGCATGGGAAGTTTCGGAACACCCGCCATTATCGATGCTGACGTCGATGATTACCGATCCGAACGGCATTTCTCTTACCATATCTTCGGTGATGATGCAGGGAGTGCGGCCATTTACAGGGTTGAGCGCCCCTATTACCACATCGGCGGTCCGCAGGGCTTTGGCCAGCACTTTTTGCTGTATTACCGAGGTGTACAGGCGCTCGCCCAGCTTATTCTGTATGCTTCTTAATTTGTATATTGAATCGTCGAATATTTTAACCAGGGCTCCCATACCCAATGCGGCCCGGGCGGCAAATTCTCCCACGGTACCCGCCCCGATAATAACCACTTCGGCCGGTGCTATCCCGGGAAACCCACCCAGACTTTTACCTTTGCCGTATTCCTGACTGCACAGGTATTCGCCGGCGATAAACACCGAAGTATTGCCCACTATTTCGCTCATCGAACGGATAACCGGATAGGAGTTGGTTTTGTCTTTGATGTGTTCGTAAGAAATGGCGGTAATTTTTTTTGCTATCAGCTGCTTAAAATATTCTTCACTCTGTCCGGGGAGGTTCAGTGCCGAAAATAGTGTGGCACGGGCTTTTATTTGCTCTATTTCATCGCTTACGGGCGGGGCTACTTTGATGATTATGTCGCTTTGAAATACTTCCCTGGAAGAATATACTAACTCGGCTCCGGCTTCCATATAGTCGTTGTCGGGAAAATGTGCCGATTTGCCGGCGTTGGATTCCACAATAACGCGGTGGCCGTTGTTGACAATCACGCTGACATCTTCGGGAATCAGGCCTATACGGTTTTCCTGGTAGGCAATCTCTTTCGGAATCCCTATGCTCAGTTGTTTCCTGTGTTTTTTTATTTCGAGCATCTCGGGCTGTGGCATCATTTGTTCGGAGCGGGAAAACTGAACAAAATCTTTTTTGGAAGTCATAGGAAAAATTTATGATTGTATAAAGATACGAAAAATAACCGTTAAGGTTGTATTTTTTTTGAAAAAGGGCCCAATCATTTTTTTAAGGTGCTGGTAAAGAATATTTTATTGTAAATAACTCTTTTTTTGCAATTCAGGCAAAATTAGCCTGACCTGTTCCTAAATGAACGAAATGGAATTTGTGAATGTGTGTGGACGTTGTGGGCAGCGAGGAAAAACTGTCGGGGTGACTTTCTAAGCATTTTGCCACGCTCAGTCACCCCGACATTACAGCGTTAACCAAAAATTTCGATGAAATTAAAAATCAGTCAATCTTTGGTTTTTCTTCGCACCCTCATTAAAGAGGCTGTCTCAAAAGGTTGATTTTATGATTTTCACCGCCTTCTTTTTCCCCTCCCTAAAGGGTGGAAGTCGCTGAAAATCAGCACTCCCTTCAGGGATGGGGTAATGATGATTTTCAGCAAAGGTAGTTTTGAGACAGCCTCATGTTGGTGGAATATAGATCTCCCAAAAAATGACGGCTCCGTAAGGGTCGGACAAATGTGGCCGAGGTCAGCCGGATAGGGAAGAGCGGCCTGCAAGGAAAGTTTGTAGTGGGGCATGACCTCCTTCAGCGCAGGGCCGCGCACAGTCGTACTCCCACTTGCAAGGGTTTGAGTGGGGGCACGACCTGCTTCAACGCATGGCCGCGCGCAGTCGTACTCCCACGTGAGTTGCCATTCCGCGTGAAGCGATGCGAAATGAGGAGTCTTTTTATGCTACCTCAAAATCAGATTTGACTTGAAAAAGTAATGATCCTGCTGCTCTGGTCTTTGGCCGTTTCAATAGTTACTTCCACATGATCCTCAGGCAACAACTGACGGGCAATTTCGGGCCATTCGATAAAACAATAGTGGCCGCTGTAAAAATATTCTTCATAGCCTATGTCGAAGATCTCACTGATATTTTTTATCCGGTAGAAATCAAAATGATAAATCATATCGCCGGAGGATGACGGGTATTCGTTCACCAGGGAAAAGGAAGGACTGTTGGTTAATCCCGTAACATTCAGCAGTTTGCACATTTCTTTTATCAGGGTGGTCTTGCCGGCTCCCAAATCTCCAGTAAAGGTGAAAATCCGGCTCGAGGGAAAGGCGGCCAGGATTTTTTTTGCTATTCCGGGAAGTTCGTCCAGGTGGTTACAAATAATCTGCTGATTCATTTATTTGTGGTTAAGGAAAATGACGGGTATCAGAATCTCTTCCATGGATATGCCCCCGTGCTGGAATGTGTTGCTGTAATAATTTACAAAGTAGTGGTAGTTGTTCGGGTAGGCAAAAAAATCATTTTCCCGGCAAAAAACATAGGCGGTACTGACATTGATCCGGGGAAGAAAGATGTCCTGCGGATTTTTTACTTCGAATACCTGTTTTTTCTCGTAGTTTAATGTTTTGCCATATTTGTACCTGAGGTTGGTGTTGGTATTTTTATCTCCAACAATTTTCACGGGATTGCCCACTTTTACGCTGCCGTGATCCGTGGTGATCAACAGGTTGACATTTTGTTCCGAAATGTATTTTATTACGTCGAGCAGGGGCGAGTGTTTCAGCCACGACAGGGTGATGGAACGGTAAGCGGCTTCGTCGCTGGCAAGTTCGCGTATGATCTCCATATCGGTGCGGGCATGTGAGAGCATATCCACAAAGTTGTAAACCAATACGTTGAGTTTGTTCTGCATCAGGTTGGGCAGGTTTTCTACATATTTTTTGCCGGCATTGATATTTAATATTTTTGAATAATTGTAACGAATATCTTTGCCATAGCGGCGTAGCAACTCGCCCAGCAACTCGTTTTCATACTGATTTTTCGTGCCTTCGTCTTCTTCGTAGGTCCAGTATTTTGGGTATTTGCGTTCAATTTCGGTAGGCAACAGGCCGGCAAAAAGAGCATTTCGGGCATATTGCGTTGCTGAAGGCAGGATGCTGTAATACATTTCGTCGTTCTGCACCCTGAAAAACTCTTCGAGCACAGGTTGGATGACCTTCCATTGGTCATAGCGGAGGTTGTCAATCACAATGACAAAAAGGTTTTCGGGCAGGTTTAACGCGGGAAACACCTTTTCCTTTATGAGGTTGTGCGACATCACGGGCGTATCGGCGGCTTTGCCGCTCAGCCAGGCGATATAATTGTTTTCATAAAATTTTGAAAACATGGCGTTGGCCTCGGATTTTTGAAGCGCAAGCACCTCGTTCATCGATTCGTCGTTAGACTTTTCGAGTTCTAATTCCCAAAACACCATTTTTTTATATACTTCCATCCATTCGGTGTGCGACAGGCGGTTAGAAATTTCCATGCCGATGTGGCGGAATTGCTGCTGGTAGGCCTGGGTGGTTTTCTCGCTGATGATACGTTTGTTTTCGAGATTTTTTTTCAGGCACAGCAGTATCTGGTTTGGATTTACAGGTTTTATCAGGTAATCGGAAATGTTCGAGCCGATGGCATCTTCCATGGTGTGCTCCTGCTCGTTGCGGGTAATCATCACCACGGGCAGGTTGGGATAATCGTTGCGGATTTGCGCCAGTGTTTCCAGTCCGGTGAGGCCGGGCATGTTTTCATCCAGAAAAATAATGTCGAAGTCGCCGTCGCGAATCTGATCCAGGGCCTCATCACCGTTGTTGGAAGTGTGCACAGCATAGCCTTTTTCCTGCAAAAACAAAATATGCGGTTTTAATAAATCTATTTCGTCATCTACCCATAAAATTTTAACTTTGGTCATAATCTAACAGTGTTTTGTGGTGTAAGAAAAAAAATTGTAATATTGACACGGATTATTAGTTACAAAAATACGAATTAAAAAGATAAAAAAAATTGGTTCACAACAAAAGAAAGATTATAAACGATCCGGTTCATGGTTTTATTACTATCACCAGCGAACTGGTGTTTGATATTATTGAAAATCCCTATTTTCAGCGGCTGCGTCATATCAAGCAACTTGGACTTACTTACCTGGTTTACCCCGGAGCTATCCATACCCGTTTTCAACATGCGGTGGGAGCGCTTCACCTGATGACACTGGCTGTGGAGATGCTAAAGGTAAAAGGAACCGAGATTACCGATGAGGAAATCCAGGGACTTTACCTGGCCATACTGCTGCACGATATTGGCCACGGGCCTTTTTCACATGCCCTGGAACACACTTTGGTAGAAGAGGTGAGTCACGAAACGCTGTCGCTGCTTTTTTTCCGCAGGCTGAACGAAACGTTTGGCGGGCGGCTGGATATGGCGATACGGATTTTTTCGGACCAGTACCCAAAAAGATTTCTGCACCAGCTGGTTTCGGGCCAGCTGGATGTGGACCGCCTCGACTATCTGATGCGCGACAGTTTTTTTACCGGCGTGTCGGAAGGTGTCATCAGCACGGACCGCATCATCAAAATGATGAATGTTTATAACGACGAATTAGTGGTTGATGTCAAAGGAGTGTATTCCATCGAAAACTTTATTGTGGCCCGCTGCCTGATGTACTGGCAGGTGTACCTGCACAAGACGGTGCTGTCGGCTGAACACCTGTTGATACATATTTTGAAACGTGCCAAATTCCTTTGCGAGCAAGGCAAAACCATTTTTGCTCCGCCGGCTTTACAGGAATTTTTAAAAAACCGTTTTACGATAGCCGATTTTAATGAAAACCCCGGCCTGCTCGATAGTTTTGCCCAACTGGACGACTATGATGTCTTTATGTCGGTGAAAATGTGGACACGCAGCGATGACAGGGTGCTGTCGCTGCTCAGCAAAAAGCTGGTGGAGCGCAAACTGCTCAGGATAGAAATCAGCGACACGCCTTTTGATGAAGGGTATATCGATAGCCTGAAGCAAAAGGTGCAGCAGGCCTTTGATATCAGCGCCGGAGAGGCTGACTATTTTGTGTTTTCGGAAGAAGTGGCCAATAATGCCTACAACCCTTATTTTGACAAGATCCATGTGTTATACAAAGACAACCGGGTGCTGGATATAACCGAAAGCTCCGACCAGTTAAACATTAATCTTCTGACAAAAACGGTCCGTAAATACTTTTTATGCTATCCCAAAGGCCTGTAATAATTAAACCGAAAGGAAAAGCCTGATTCGATTGCGTATATTGGTGCGTCGATAGGCTCTTCGGGGCTGTGAGAGGCTCTCCGGTGGGTTTAGCAACTCACAGACGGTCGATTGTGGGTAGTTATTTATCCCAAATCTGAAGACTTCGAAAAAGTAGAATAAAGCATCTGACTTTTAAAGTGATTTTTTTTGGATTTGGGTGTTCATTTCTTTTGCTTGTCCCCCGACAAAAGTCGGGGCAGGCGCCAGAAATGAACCAAAGAAAAAGACAACCCAGACAATGCTTCAGCCCGCTTTCAGAAAATATTGAAAATCTAATCAAAGTAGTCCCGACGGCGCGCGTCGGGAAACCCCGCAATCGGCGGGGCCGTATCCCTACTGCCACGAGCATCTTTTTTTCAGGCATGATAGTGCCGACTTTT
>ENA-UPTA01001283-UPTA01001283.1-activated-sludge-metagenome-genome-assembly--contig:-NODE-1283-length-28104-cov-7.775322_pt1 | contig 28104 bp, 26 predicted proteins | sample MGYA00238184_ERZ773361 | MGnify/ENA primary metagenome ERZ773361 (study PRJEB29100, sample SAMN05720205) | activated sludge metagenome | isolation source: anaerobic digester from wastewater... | reverse complement strand
AGGTCGCCAGCACAAAGTAGGTCGTATACGTACGGACATCGAGGCCACATCGAAATGAAATTCAGCTTCACACACGAGCAGGACGAGTTCCGCTCGAGCCTGCGCCGATTCTTCGCAGACCACTCGCCGTCGAAGGAAGTGCGGCGCCTGATGGACACCGAAGCGGGCTGGGAGCGTGCCGGCTGGCAGGCGCTGAACCGCGACCTGGGGCTGGCCGCGGTGCGCATCCCCGAGGCGTTCGGCGGGCACGGCTTCGGCTTCACCGAGCATTGCATCGTGCACGAGGAGATGGGACGCGCGCTGGTGTGCGCGCCGTACTTCTCGACCACCGTGCTCGGCGCCGGCGCGATCCTGAACGCCGGCAGCGCGCTGCAGCACGAGGCGTTGCTGCCGGGCATCGCGGCGGGCGACACGATCGCCACGCTGGCCGCCACCGAGGACGGCGGCCGCTGGGACGCCGCGTCGACCACGCTCACCGCCACCCGGTCCGGCAACGGCTACCGCCTGAACGGGCACAAGAGCTACGTGCTCGACGGTCACACGGCCGACCTGATCGTGGTGCTGGCGCGCGCGCCGGGCTCGACGGGAGATGCCGGGCTGTCGATGTTCACGGTGCGTGGCGATGCGGCCGGGCTGAAGCGCCGCCCGCTGGCCACGATGGATGCCACGCGCAAGCTCGCGCGGCTGGAATTCGCCGACGTGCCGGCCGAGCTGCTCGGAGAAGAAGGGGCGGGCGCCGGGTCGTTCGCGCGCACGATGGTCGAAGCCGCCGTGTGCCTGTCCAACGAGATGGTCGGCGGCGCCGCGCGGCTGCGCGAAGACGCACTGGCCTACGCGATGATGCGCATGCAGTTCGGGCGGCCGATCGCGGCGTTCCAGTCGATGAAGCACAAGCAGGCCGACATGCTGCTGGAGGTCGAGCTGGCGAAGTCGGCCGCGTACTTCGCCGCCGGTGCGCTCGACGAAGGCGATGCCGACGTGGCCGCCACGGCGTCCATCGCCAAGGCCGCCGCCAGCGACACCTACCTGCAGACGGCGATCCACGCGATCCAGATCCACGGCGGCATCGGCTTCACGTGGGACAACGACACGCACCTGTGGTTCAAGCGCGCCAAGAGTTCGGAAGTGCTGTTCGGCGACGCCCACTTCCACCGCGAGCAGATGCTGCAGCACCAGGCCGCCTGAGCCGGGTCCGAGGAGAACACGAGATGAGCGAAATCAACGAAGCAAGCGTGCGCGCCGAAGTGCGCGCCTGGCTCGAGGCGAACTGGAATCCCGACTACGGGCTGGTGGAGTGGCGCAACAAGCTGGTCGATTCCGGCTGGGGTGCGCCGACCTGGCCGAAGCGCTGGTACGGCCGCGACCTGCCGCAGGCGATGGTGCCGGTGATCGAGGAGGAGTTCAAACGCATCGGGGCGGTGGGCGTGGCCCGGGTCGGCATCCGCGTGCTGGCCGCGGCCACCATCCTGACGCACGGCACCGACGCGCAGAAGGAACGCTTCCTGCGCACGTCGATGACGGGCGAGGAGGCGTGGTGCCAGCTGTTCAGCGAGCCCGGCAGCGGGTCGGATGCCGCCGGTGCGGTCACGCGCGCCGACCGCAAGGGCGACCACTGGGTGATCAACGGGCAGAAGCTGTGGACGTCGGGCGCGCAGAAGGCCGACTGGGGCCTGCTGCTGGCCCGCACCGACTGGGACAAGCCCAAGCACGCGGGCCTGTCGTACTTCATCCTGAACATGCGCCAGCCCGGTGTGACCGTGCAGCCGCTCAAGCAGATGAACGGGCACGCCACGTTCAACCAGGTGTTCATCACCGATGCGATCGTGCCCGCCGACCACATGCTCGATCGCGAGGGCAACGGCTGGGCGGTCACCACCACGACGCTGATGCACGAGCGCCGCGGCGCCGACGCGCTGCGCGGGTGGGCCGTGGCCTCCGACCGCCGCGGCCGCATCTACGAGGAGGAGCGCGCCGAGATCGAGGTGGCGCTCGCGCCCTACAAGTGGTATCCACAGCGCGCGGGCCGCATCGACCTGGTGATTCCGCGCGCCCGCGAGACGGGGTGCTTCGACGATCCGGTCGTGCGGCAGGAGATCGCGAAGCTGCTGGTGCTGGCCAAGAGCGCCGAGTGGACCGCCCGCCGCGCCCGCACCGCGCAGGAGCAGGGCAAGCCGCAAGGCCCGGAGGGCTCGCTGGGCAAGCTCGCCGCCAGCAACGTGGCGCGTGCGGCCGCGCGCGTGCACACGCAGATCTCCGGCGCCGATGCCCTGCTCACGGGTGCCGACGGCGCCCTGAACGGCACGATCGCCGAGATCCTGGTGTCGGTGCCGGCGACCTCGATCGCGGGCGGCACGGACGAGATCCAGCGCAACATCATCGCCGAGCGCGTGCTGAACATGCCGCGCGACCCGAGCCCGGACGCGGGCAAGCCGTTCCGCGACGTGCCGCGCAATGCGGTGGGCTGACGGCGGGCCGTCGTGAGCGGATTTGCGGCGCTCGCGCCGTTCCGCTCGCGCAGCTACCGGTTCCAGTGGCCGGCCGACCTGTGCACGGCTTGGGCGCTGGAGATGGAGACGATCATCCTCGGCTGGTACGTGCTGGTCGAGAGCGGGTCGGTGCTGCTGCTGACGGTGTTCGGAGCGCTGCAGTTCGTCGGCACGCTGCTGTCGCCCCTGATCGGCGTGCTGGCCGACCGGCTGGGGCTGCGCAACGTGCTCGCCGGCATGCGCCTGGCGTATGCGGTCTGCGCGTCGGTGATCCTGGCGCTGGCCGTCTCCGGCCGCCTCGACCCGACGCTCGTGCTGATCGTGGCGGCCGTCTCCGGTCTCGTGCGGCCGTCCGACATCGGCATGCGCAGTGCACTGGTCGGAGCGACCGTGCCGGCCGTGCACCTGGTGTCGGCGATGTCGATCTCGCGCACGACGATGGATTCGGCCAAGGTCGGCGGCGCGCTGGCCGGTGCAGGCTTCATGGCGGCGTTCGGCATGGCGCCCGCGTACGTGGTCATCACGGGCATCTACGTGACCGGCGCGCTGCTCACGCTGCTGGTGGAGGGCGGTCGCCGGGTGCCGCACGCCGCAGCAGTCACGGGCACGGGCGTGGTCACGGGCGCGGGCGCGAAGCCGCCCGCACGGCCCTCCCCGTGGCGCGACCTCAAGGAAGGCATCGCCTACGTCTGGCGCACCCCCCAGCTGCTGGCCGCGATGAGCGTGGCGGCGCTGGTGAACCTGACGGCCTTCCCCCTGACCGGCGGGCTGATGCCCTACATCGCGCGCGACATCTTCCACCTCGACCAGCAGGGCCTGGGATGGATGGTCGCGAGCTTCTCCTGCGGCGCCTTCATCGGCTCGGTGAGCCTCAGCGTGTTCGGCACGCGCGTGCAGCCGGCGCGCATGATGATGGCCACCTGCGTGATCTGGTACTTCTGCCTGCTCGGCTTCGCGTTCGCGACCACGCTGCCGATGGCGCTGCTGCTGCTGCTGGCGGCCGGTCTCGCGCAGAGCATCAGCATGATCACGCTGGCGATCATGCTGCTGCGCACCTCCGAGGAGCGCTTCCGCGGACGCATCATGGGCGTGCGGATGCTCGCGATCTATCCGCTGCCGCTGGGGCTGCTGATCGCCGGGGCGATGATCCCCGTGATCGGTTTCCGCGCCACCGCGACCGTCCTGGTGGTCACCGGTCTGGTGCTCACCCTGGCGATCACGATGGGCTGGCGCAGCCATCTGGTGCATCGGGAGGCGGTCGGCAACGCGCGCTGAGCGGACAGCGCCGGGCCGGCGCGCGCCCGGCACCCGACATGGGTACACGCAGCCCGTTTAGCATCGCGCATCGGACATGTGTGGAGGTGGGTGATGGGCTGGTTCTCGAAATCCGACGACTTCTTCCTGGCGACGATCGTGCCGGACGGCGAGGGGGCGCGCGTCGAGCGCTACCTGGGCATCGTCAACGGCGAGGCGATCATCGGCGCGAACATCTTCCGCGATCTCTTCTCCTCGGTCCGCGATGTGGTCGGCGGCCGGGCGGGCGGCTACGAGCGTGCGCTGGCCGGCGCACGCACTGCCGCGCTCGACGACATGAAGGCCGCGGCGAAGGACCTGGGCGCCGACGGCATCGTCGGCATCGATTTCGACTACGAGGTGCTGGGCGAGACCAACGGCATGATGATGGTCTCGGTGAGCGGCACCGCCGTGAAGATGGCGTGAGCGGCGGCGTGGCGACCGTCTGCGCAGCGCCGCACCTTCGAGGAGTCCCCGGATGACGCAATCCCTGCCGTTCCGCGCGCCCGCACGCCGTGTCGGTCGCCTCGTTCGTCCCGACTGCGCACTGCACTACGAAGTCACCGGCAGCGGTCCGGCGATCGTGTTCGCGCACGGTCTGGGCGGCAACCAGATGTCGTGGTGGCAGCAGGTCGGGCACTTCGCGCAGACCCACACCTGCGTGACCTTCGCGCACCGCGGCTTCCCGCCCTCGTCGATGCCGCCCGGCGGCCCGGACCCGGCCGACTTCGCCGACGACCTGGCCGCCCTGGTCGATGCGCTGGGACTCGAGCGCTTCCACCTGGTGGGTCAGTCGATGGGGGGCTGGACGGTGGTCGAGTACGCGCTGCGCCATGCCGGCCGGCTCGCCGGCGCGGTGCTGTGCAACACCACGGGCTCGATCGACTTCCGGCGTATTCCCGAGCCCTGGCGCGGGCGGGTCGACGCGTGGGACAAGGCCGCCCGCGCGACGGCGGCGCGCCTGGTCGAGGCCGGCATCCATCCGGGCTGCGGAGAACGGCTCGCCCGCGAGCAGCCCGCGATGCACTGGCTCTATCGCCAGTGGGACGACATGGGGCAGGTGATCGACAAGGAGGCGTTCCGGCCGCGGCTGAGTGCGCTGCGGCGGCGGGATCCGGCCGAACTCGCGACGGTGGGCTGCCCGGTGCTGTGCATCGTGGGCACCGAGGACATCCTGATCCCGCCGTTCGCGCAGGAAGCCATCGCCAGCGTGGCGCCCAACGTGCGGGTCGCCTACGTCGAGCAGGCCGGTCACTCGGCGTACTTCGAGCGCGCGGCCGAGTTCAATCGTCTGCTGGAGGCGTTCATCCGGACGTAGCGGGCGCGTCGCCGCTCGGGCGTTCGTCGTCCCCGGGCTCGCGGGATGGGCCGGGCGCCCCCTCGGCGCCCTGCGCGATCGAAGGCGAGGGGGCCGCGAAGCGTTCTGCGAGTGCGCGCCGCAGCGGCTTTCCACTGTCCGTGCGCGGGATTGCGTCGATCACCACGACCTGCCGCGGCGCGCGCATGCCCAGGCGCTCCGACGCGAATGCGCGCAACGTGTCGGCGTCGGCGTGTGCGCCGGGGTTTAGCGTGAGCGCACAGACGGGCCAGTGATGGTGCACGCGCGAGGGCACCGCGAAGGCGACCGCCTGCGCGACGGCGGGGTGCGCCGACATCACGTTCTCGATCTCGGTCGGCGAGATGTTGATGCCGTCGAAGATCATCATGTCGTCGCTGCGGCCGCGGTGGATCAGTTGCCCGTCGGCGAGCCGCGTGCCGACGTCCCCCGGCTGGAACCATCCGTCGCGGAAGCTCGTCGCGGTGGCCTGCGCATCGTTCAGGTAGCCGTCGATGCACCCCGGCCCGCGCAGCGCGATCTGCCCGGGCGTGCCAGGCGGCACCGGGCGTCCGGACGGGTCGAGCACGCGAATCTCCACCCCCGGCGCGGGGCGCCCGACCGTGCCCGGATGTCGGGCGATGTCGTCCGGGGGCGCGACGGTCACGGGGCCGAATTCGTTGGTCGAATACGCGACGTACAGGTGGGGAGTCAGGCTGCGGAGCGCGCGTGCCCGCAACGGTTCGGAGACGTGCGAGTTCCCCACGCGCAGCACTCGCAGTCCCTGCAGCACGTGGTGCGCATCGTCCGGCAGCCAGTCGACCAGCTGCTGCAGGTGCATGGTCGATGCGTACAGCACGCGGACGTGGTGTCGTCGGTGCACGTAGAGCAGACCGTCGCGCTGACGGTCGAACAGAACGATCGTGCCGCCGGTGGCCAGGGTCTCGAGGTAGCGCTGTCGCGTCGTGGCGAAGTCGATCGTGCCCATGCACAGTGCGGGTTCCCCGGCCCGCAGCCCGAGCAGGGTCCGCTGCGCCTGCAGCCGCGCGAGCCACTGCATGTGACTCAGGGGCATGACCTTCGCACGCCCGGTCGTCCCCGAGCCGTGCATCATCAGCCACGGTGCCGACGGGTGCGGATCGCGCACGCCCGGGTCGATCGGCGCGCCTTCGCTGCCGGCCGCGCGCACGTCGATCACGTGCCGCGGGACGCCGGCGTCGGCGCCATGCCCGACGTCGGTGAGCAGCACGGCGACACCGGTTGCGGCGGCGATGCCTGCGCGCACCTGCGGCGGTTCACGCTCGGGCAGCGGCACCTGCGTCGCGCCGAGGCGCGCCAGTGCGCAGGCGGCGACCAGATGCGCGAACTCGTCCCGGAAGGTGACGGCGACGACGAGGCCGCGCACGAAGCCCGCACGGGCAAGCGCCGTCGCCACGCGCCAGACGATCGCGTCGAACGCCGCGAATCCGAGCGTGTGCGCGCCGGCGATCACGGCCGGCGCGTGCGCCTGCGCGCGCGCCTGGCGGCTGAATTCGTCGGTGAGATTCGGCATGATGGTGTCCGATGCGTACCGCGCGGGCACGATTCTAGTGTGGCGCGGGGACGGGCTCACCGGCCGAAGTGGATTGGTGTGCGATCGGGAGGAGGGGGAGACGGCGATGAAGCAGACGCACCGCGGACGCAGGCGCTTCGTCCGGGTTGTCGGCGCACTCGGCACGATCGTGTCGACGCGGGTGCTGACCGCCTGCACTGCATCGGGGGAGGGTTCCGAAGGTGCCACGGCATCGGTGCCAGAGGACCCGGCGCCGACGCCTGAGGGCCCCACGCAGGACCGGCGCATGGTGGCGTTCGCGCATGGTGTCGCAAGCGGTGACCCGCTGGCCGATCGCGTCATCCTCTGGACACGCGTGACCACGGCTGGCGCCGAGGCGCTCGAGCTGACCTGGGCGCTGTCCGGCGATCCGCGCTTCGAGCGCGTGGTCGCCTCGGGATCCGCGGCGACCGGTCCCGAGCGTGACTTCACCGTCAAGGTGGATGCGGGCGGGCTTCAACCGGGGCAGCAGTACTTCTATCGATTCTCGCACGGCGAGCAGCATTCGCCGCTCGGATGCACACGCACGCTGCCCGAGGCAGGTGCCAAAGAAGTGCGACTGGCGGTGTTCTCCTGCGCGCACTATTCCGCCGGCTTCTTCCACGCCTACGCGCAGGCCGCGCGACGAACCGATCTCGACTGTCTGGTCCATCTGGGCGACTACCTCTACGAAACCCTTTCCCCTGGATTCAAGGTCGCTGGGGCCGGCCCGCGCGTGCGCGCGTCCGAACATGCGCGCATTCCGGTCTCGCTGGCGGACTACCGGGCCCTGCACGCGAGGCAACGCACCGACCCGGACCTGCGCGCGCTGCACGCCAGTGCGCCGATGATCGCCGTATGGGACGATCATGAAGTCCTGAACGACGCTTGGCGCGATGGCGCGCCCACCCACGTGGACGCGCGTGACGGTCCCTTCGCTGCGCGCCGTGCCGCGGCCATCCAGGCGTTCCACGAGTGGCTGCCGACACGCCTGCCAGACCCGGCGAATCCGGCTCGCCTGTACCGTTCGTTCAACTTCGGTGGCCTGCTTGCGCTGCACATGCTCGACACCCGCCTCGAGGCACGCGATCGTCCAAATGCAGTACAGGACTACGCGACCACCGACGGGTACGACGTCGGCGCCCTGCTGACCGATGCGTACGATCCAGACCGGCGCCTGTTGGGGGAGGCGCAGACCGATTGGCTGCGACAGGCGATCACCGGTTCGTCCGCCCGCTGGCAGGTGCTCGGGCAGCAGGTGTTGATGGGGCGGTTGCGACTGCCCGAACCGGTCGTGCGGCAGGCGATTTCGATGGCGGCCTACATGGCGCTCCTCGGCCGGGCCGGCGATGATCCGTCACTGACGTCCCGGGAGCGTGCATTGCGTGAAGCCCCTGCCATCCCGATCGACCTGAGCGCCTGGGACGGCTATGCCGCCGACCGCGAGCGGCTGTTCGATCTGATGCGTGCGCAGGGGCGCGACTTCGTGGTGCTGTCCGGGGACACCCACGACGCCTGGGCCAATGACCTGCGCGATGCGCAGGGCGAGGCGGTCGGCGTGGAATTCTCCACACCGTCGGTCACGTCGATCGGTATCGCGGGTCAGCTCCCGTACGACGATCCGGCACGGCTTCCGGCTGCGCTCATGGCGTTCAATCCCGCTCTGGCGTGGGCGCAGACAGGCCTGCACGGCTTTCTGCTCGTCACGGCCACGCCCGACGAGGTTCGTGCGGAATGGTCGTTCGTCAGTACGGTCACGGAGACCGACCCTGTCGTGACGAAGTCGCCACTGCTGCGCACGCGTGCCGGACAGAGGCGCATCGAGCGCGTGGGCATCGCGGCGGGCGGCGCAGAGCCGCCCCCGCGATGATCCCGGGCGGGATCAGCCTTTCTTCACCAGCAGGGCGAGGATCGCCTCGAGGTGATCGTCGGCCATCTTCCTGAGTTCGTCGTCGGTCCGGTCCTGCACCGGGTGCGGCACGAACACGTAGGCCGGATCGGTGCCGAGCGCCTTGGACTGCACCGCGGCCGCATCGATGAACTCGGTCGTGGCGACGCCCACCGAAGGGATGCCGTTGGCTTCGAGATCTGCGAGGTCATGCGTACAGCACGACGTGCAGGACCCTCAGTCGGCCAGCCCTTCGACGACGAGGTCGACTTCGCCCACGATCTGCTGCCGCAGCGGCAGCGGTGCGGGCTTGGCCACCGTCGGTTTCATGTAGCGCTTGACGGACACGCCGCGCTGCGACAGCAGCGACTCCAGCCGGTCGAGGAACACGTCCCCGCGCGGCTTGGAGATGTCGAGCAGGCCGACCGTCAGGCCGGCGAGCTGCTCCGGGCGGGCCAGCCGCTCACGCGACGACGGGCTGCGCTCCGCCGTCGGATCCAGTACCACTTTCACGATTTCACCTCCCTGGTGACGGGCAGCGATCCGGCGAACCCGCCGCCGGACCAGCCGCCGATGATGCCGGAGAACATGCCGGCACTGCCCCCCGCACGGACGATCAGCAGACCGCCCGGACGGAACTTGTTGCGTGTGGTGCCCGCCACGGACGGCGGGTAGCCTTCCTCGATGCCGCGCGCGCCGCGCACCAGCTGTTCGCCCGGAATCTCGCACAGGCGATACAGCTCCTCGAGCAGGCGCGCCTTGCTCCAGCCCGCCTGCCGGAAGGTGCGCTCGTGCTCCGGGCACACCACCAGCAGCGCGTCGCAGGCGGGCGCGAGCTTCACGTTGTGGATGGCCTTGAGCGACTCGGCCATGCTGCGCGACAGGCTCTCCGGGTCGCGCGACTTCTGGTCGACGACGCCCTGCAGGCCGAAGCCCGCGAACACGGTGACCGCGGACACGCCGCGCGCCACGCCGAAGTCCGTCGACAGCGGCTCCCAGGACGAGCCCTCCTCGTCCTCGGCGAAGCAGTAGGTGTACTTGCCGGGATTGCCGAGGGTGGCGCGGTCGACCTCCTGCGGCCGGCCGCCGCCGACGTTGCGCACGATCAGCTGCAGCGCGCGGCCGATCGTGGCGTTGGCGCGGTTGCCCTGGCCCAGCGCGTTGCCGCGCGCGTTCATCGAGATCTGGCGGCGCACCGGGCCGTTCACGATCACCACCGGGCCGACGAACATCGTGGTGGCCAGCACCCCGTGCAGCGAGAACGCCGGGTCGAGCGCGGCCTCGACGGCGGCCAGCACCACCGGCAGGTACTCGGGTTTGCAGCCGGCCATCACGGCGTTGATCGCGACCTTCTCGACCGTGAGCTCGGCGAGGTTCGGCGGGCACAGGCCGACGACCTCCTTGGGGTCGCGGGTGGTGCCGGCGAGCATGCGCAGCACGCGCTTCTCGGTGGGCGGCACCACCGGCAGCCCGTCGGACCAGCCGCGCTCGAACATCGCCTCGATCTCGTCCTCGTCCTCGCCGAACGTGACGCGGCGTGCCGACAGGCCGGTCTGCCCGAACCGGATCAGCAGGTCCTCGAGCCGGCCCGGCTCGGCGTTGAGGGCGCCGCAGCCGGGCCGCATGGCCGGCAGATCCGCGCCCAGCCCGGCGACACCGCTGACGCGTTCCCATTCGGCACGGTCCCAGCCGTACGTGCGACCGGTCTCGCGTCCGCTCACGCGGCGGATCAGGGTGGGGACGATCTCGATCTTCAGGTGGTGCGACACGTCGAGAGCGGTGTCGTCGACGCGTGCCGGCACCGATTCCGGAAAGGTCGGGTCGTCCTGCGTGAACACGGTCAGGCGTTCCCGGGCCGCGAGCTCGGCCAGCACCGGTGCCGTGAGCGTGCAGGTCGGGCAGTCACGCTTGACCACGGCGATCAGGCCGTCGGCGGGCAGCGTCGTTTCGTGCGCGGACATGCGGGGTCGTCTCCCATCGTGTGTGACCGCCCGCCGGCGGGCGGGGGAGGGCTTCGGCGCCCCGGGATCGAGTCTACGTGCAGCGCTGCAGCCGGTCCAGGCAACCCCTGCGGTCGGTCCGGTCGCGGCGTGCCGGTCCGGTCGCACCGTTCCGGTCCGGTTGCGACGGGCGCGCCCCGACGCGTGTGTGCATCTCTCTCTATCATGTGGAGAAACCACGGAGATCGACATGACCGAACGGACGAGCCCATGAGCGCTGGTACACGACTTCCCGGCACACCCACGCCGATGCACATGTGGCCAGGCGCCGGTGGCGTGCGCATCGCAGGCGACTCCTGGGGCGACCCGGACGGCCCGCTGGTGCTGCTGCAGCACGGCGGCGGGCAGACGCGTCACGCCTGGAAGGGCGCGGGCGAGACGCTGGGCGCGGCGGGCTACCACGCGGTGGCGTTCGATGCGCGCGGCCATGGCGATTCCGACTGGGCGCCCGACGGCCAGTACGGCCAGGACGTGATGGTGCAGGACCTGGAGTGCGTGGTGGCTGCGCTCGGCGGCCGGCGCCCGGTGCTGGTGGGCGCGTCGATGGGCGGGGGCACCAGCCTGGTCGCGATCGGCGAGGACCGGGTCGACGCCACCGCGCTGGTGCTGGTCGACGTGGCCCCGCACATCGAGGCCGAAGGCGTCGAGAAGATCCAGGCGTTCATGACCCGCAAGCCCGAGGGCTTCGACTCGCTGGACGAGGTGGCCGACGCGATCGCCAGCTACCAGCCGCACCGCACGCGCCCGCGCAACGTGGCCGGCCTCGCGAAGAACGTGCGCCTGGGGGCCGACGGCAAGTATCACTGGCACTGGGATCCGCGTTTCCGCGCGGGCCGGCAGGTGATGGACAAGCGCCGCGAGCGCCTCGAGGCCTGCGCGCGCCGGCTCGCGCTGCCCACGCTGCTGGTGCGTGGCGGGCTGTCCGACCTGCTCAGCGAGGAGGGCGCGCAGGAGTTCCTGTCACTGTGCCCGCACAGCGAATACGTGAACGTCACGGGGGCGGGGCACATGGTGGCCGGCGATCGCAACGACATCTTCGCGAACGCGGTGATCGAGTTCCTCATGCGTACGGTGCCGGTGCGCGGCGCGCCGCTGCACCCCGCGCATCCGCGCAATCCCCATCACGAAGGCCCGCCGGGAGACGTCAACGATCTCCCCTGAACCGACGCTCCCGCGTCCGGCCTCCTTCCCGATCCACCCGCCGCGTCGCCCCATCCCACCCGTTACGTGCGGCGATCCCCCCGTTCCCGATGGAGCATCGAAGACATGACCGACAAAGACACCTACACCCCGCCGAAGGTCTGGACCTGGAACAAGGCGAGCGGCGGCCGCTTCGCGAACATCAACCGGCCGATCGCGGGGCCGACCCACGAGCACGAACTGCCGGTCGGGCGTCATCCGTTCCAGCTCTACTCGCTGGGCACGCCCAACGGCGTGAAGGTCACGGTGATGTTCGAGGAGCTGCTGGCCGCCGGCCATGCCGGCGCCGAGTACGACGCCTGGCTGATCCGCATCAACGAAGGCCAGCAGTTCGGCAGCGGCTTCGTCGCCATCAATCCCAACTCGAAGATCCCGGCGCTGCTGGACCGCAGCGGGCCCACGCCGATCCGCGTGTTCGAGTCGGGCGCCATCCTCATGCATCTGGCCGAGAAGTTCGGCGCCTTCCTGCCCGCGGGCGGGGAGGCCCGTGCCGCGTGCCTGTCGTGGCTGTTCTGGCAGATGGGCAGCGCGCCCTACCTGGGCGGCGGCTTCGGCCACTTCTATGCCTACGCGCCGACCAAGATCGAATACGCGATCGACCGTTTCGCCATGGAAGTGAAGCGCCAGCTCGACGTGCTCGACCGGCACCTGGCCGACCACGAGTACATGGCCGGCACCGAATACACGATCGCCGACATGGCGATCTGGCCCTGGTACGGCGCACTGGCCAAGGGGCTGATCTACGACGCCGGCGAGTTCCTTCAGGTGCAGGAGTACAGGCACGTGCAGCGCTGGACCGACCAGATCGCCGCCCGTCCGGCGGTGCAGCGCGGGCGCATGGTCAATCGTGTGATGGGCAACCCGGCCAGCCAGCTGCACGAGCGGCACGACGCCAGCGACTTCGACACGAAGACGCAGGACAAGCTGGCGCAAGGCTGAGCGCGCGCCGCGAACGGACCACCTGCCGCGAACGGACCACCTTCCGCGAACGGATCACCGGAGCACGCCGCATGCCTGGCAAGGTCGCGATCATCGCCAACCCGAAGTCCGGTCGCGACGTGCGCCGCCTTGCGGCGCGGGCGTCCAACATGACCCACGAAGCCAAGCGCGACCTCGTCGCGCGGGTCGCGGTCGGACTCGATGCGATGGGCGTCGACGAGATCATGATCCTGAAGGAGCCGTACCGCGTGTCGAGCGGCGCCGTCGACGCGCTGCCGCTGCGCGCAGCGGTGCGGCTGCTGGACGTCGGGGTCACCCACACGGCGGCCGACACCGAAGCGGCCGTGCGTGCCGCGCGTGCCGCCGGCTGCGACGTGATCGTCTCGCTGGGGGGCGACGGCACCAACCGCATCATCGCCCGCACCTGGCCCGAGGTGCCGCTGGTGCCGCTGTCGACGGGCACCAACAACGTGTTCCCGGTGATGGTCGAAGCGACCAGTGCCGGGGTGGCGGCGGGGCTGGTCGCCTGCGGCGCGGTATCGGCGGCAGAAACGGCTGCACGCTGCAAGCTCGTGCACGTGCGCGCGCACGGCTGGCAGGACCTGGGCGTGATCGATGCCGTGCTGCTGCGTCGGGATCACACGGGCAACCTGCTGCCGTTCGATCCCGAGCGCATCGCGTCGCTGGTGCTGACGCGCGCCGAACCGGCTTCGGTCGGCATGTCCCCCATCGGGGGGTACCTCGACCCCGTCGGCTTCGACGACGACTGCGGGCTCGTCGTGCAGTGCGGCAGCGGCGCGGAGCTGACCGTGCCCATCTCGCCGGGCCTGTTCCGCACCGTGCACGTCGCGCGCCACGCGCGGCTTGGGCTCGGCGCCGAGGTCGTGTTCGAGGGGCCCGGGGTGGTCGCCTTCGATGGCGACCGCGAGCGCACCCTGGCCGACGGCGAGATGGCGTGGGTCGGCGTGCGCCGAGACGGGCCGCCGGTGATCGACGTGGCGCGCTGCATCCGGCTGGCCGCCGAACGCGGGCTGCTCGCGGGCGCCGGTGTACGGGTCGTGTAGTCTCGACGTCACGAGACGAACCCGGAGGAGCACCGAACATGAACCGAAGAGCGCTGCTGGCCCTTGCGGCCGGCGTTGCCCTGAGTGCGGCCAGCCTGGCCGCGCAGGCCGCGGACTTTCCCAGCCGCACGATCCGCATCGTGGTCCCCTATGCGGCCGGCGGCACGTCCGACATCGTCGCGCGGCGCATCGGCCAGCGGCTGTCGGAGCGCGTGGGCCAGGCCGTCATCATCGACAACCGTGGCGGCGCGGGCGGGTCGATCGGCACCGAGGCGGTGGTGCGGTCCGATCCCGACGGGCACACGCTGCTGTTCCACAGCGGCGCGGTCGCGGTCGATCCGGTGTCGGGCAAGAAGCTGAACTACGACGTGCAGAAGGACCTCGAGCCCATCACGATGGCGGTGGTCGGACCGTTCGCGCTGCTGGTGAACAACGATCTGCCGGTGAAGTCGGTGCCCGAGCTGCTCGCCTATGCACGCGCCAATCCGGGGAAGCTGAACTTCGGCACGCCGGGGGTCGGCACGTCCATCCACCTCACCACCGAGCTGTTCAAGGCGATGGCGGGCATCAACATCGTGCACGTGCCCTACAAGGGCGCCTCGCTCGCGCTCACCGCGCTGGCCGGCAACGAAGTGCAGTTCGTCTTCGATCCGCTGACCACTGCAAAGAACCTGGCGCAGTCGGGGCGCGTGCGCGCGCTGGCCGTCAGCACCGGTACCCGCAGCGGCTTCTGGCCCGAGCTGCCGACCGTTGCCGACGGCGGCGTGAAGGGCTTCGATCTCGGCGTGTGGTACGGCTTCTTCGTCCCCAAGGCCACGCCTTCCCCGGTGGCCGACCAGCTCAACCGCGAGCTCGTCGCGCTGCTGCAGGAACCGGCGATGCGCGACTGGCTGAAGTCGAACGGGCTCGAGGTGGTCGCCAACAGCCGGGACGCGTTCCGGACGCGCTTCGCCAGCGAGATCGAGCGCTGGGGTGCGCTGATCCGCGAGGCCGGGGTCAAGCTGCAATAAACGAAAAAGGAATCAGCGCGATGAGCACGAATCAACTGAAGGCCCGCTGGAAGGCGGGCAAGGCCGCGGTCAACGGCTGGCTGGCCATCCCGTCCGGCTTCTCGGCCGAAGTCATGGCCCAGTGCGGCTTCGACAGCGTCACCGTCGACATGCAGCACGGCGTGCAGGACTACCTGTCGATGATCCAGTGCTTCCAGGCGATGGACCGCCATCCGGTCACGAAGATGGTGCGCGTGCCCTGGAACGAGCCGGGCATCATCGGCAAGGCGCTCGACGGCGGCGCCTGGGGCGTGATCGCGCCGATGATCAACACGCGCGAGCAGGCCGAGGCGATGGTCGGCGCCTGCCGCTATCCGCCGCGCGGCAGCCGCAGCAACGGGCCGATCCGGCATGCGACGTACGGCGTGGCGAGCAACTATCAGTCGATCGCCAACGACGAGGTGCTGGTGATCCCGATGATCGAGACGAAGCAGGCGCTCGACAACCTGGAGGCCATCCTCGACGTCCAGGGCATCGACGCCATCTACGTCGGGCCCAGCGACCTCGCGTTCTCGCTCGGCAAGACGCCGAAGCTGGACCACGAGGATCCGGCCATCCTCGAGATCTACGGGCGGCTGATCGCCGAGTGCGGCAAGCGCGGCATCTACGCCGGCATCCACTGCGGCTCGGCCGACTATGCGGCCCGGATGATCCAGATGGGCTTTCGCCTGACGACGATCGCCAACGATGCCGGCCTGATGGCCAAGGCGGCGCTCGAGGCGGTGTCCACCGTCTGGAAGAGCGCGGGCGACAAGCGCTGAGCGGCGGGGCGCGCTGCGCCGGACCCGCCGCCGCGGTTCAGCGTCGCGCGGGCGCGGGGGGCTCGTCTGCGGTCCGGTCGCGCGCCGCGCTGCACGCCAGGTGCAGCGCCCAGGCCGCGTGTTCCGACAGGCCGTGCAGTTCGGCCCAGTGCGTGAGGGCCTGCCGATGCAGCGGCCCTTCGCGCTCGGCCAGGGCGTCGGGGGAGAGGAAGTATTCGGCCGACAGCGCCATGAAGGGCGTGTCCGTGCCCCGGGCATCGCCGGTGAAGTCGAAGCGCTGGTGGTCGATCGTCAGGTAGCAGCGCGTCGCCGGAATCGAGCTCTGTGCGGCGGCCTCCAGAACCGCACCCACGCCGGGTGAGTTGGCTTCGCTCATCGCGTAGATGCCCAGGGTGAGCATCACCTCGAAGTGCCCGCCGCCCTGGGCGACGGTGGCCAGCAGCCGGTGCTTGGCGCTGCCCGTGCCGCAGCCTTCGTGCAGCACGGCCATCGGGTCGTCGGGGCGCGTCGTGCGCGCGACGGGCAGGGCGCGGACGTGCTCGGCCAGGCGCCCGAAGGTGCCGAAGCCGAGCGCGCTCACCGCATCGTAGACGGCGGCGGCCCGGTCCGCCCACGGATCGCCGGGCCAGCGGGGCGCAGCCGTGAGCGGAAAGCCGAGCGGGTCGTGGTAGTGCATCGATCGGCCGTGCCGTTCACAACACGCAACCGTAGTGCGCCGACGACACGAGCCGCACGTACTTGTCGCGTACCGAGCCGGGGCGCACTTCGCCGGAGAGATCGGGCGGGCGCCAGTCGGCCATGCGCCGGGCGATCTCGGCGTCGGGCACGTCCAGCGTGAGCGTGCGCGCGCCCGGGTCGATGACGATGGTGTCGCCGTCGCGCACGGCCGCGATCGGACCGCCGCGGGCGGCCTCGGGCGAGATGTGCCCGATCAGGATGCCGTGGGACACGCCGGAGAAGCGGCCGTCGGTGATCAGGGCCACGTCCTCGCCCAGCCCGCGCCCCTGCAGCTGGATGGTGAGCATCACCATCTCGGGCATGCCGGGGCCGCCGACGGGGCCGACGTTGCGCACCACCACGACGTTGCCGGGCACGATCTGGCCGGCGCGGATGGCCTTCATCGTCTCGGCTTCGGAGTCGAACACGCGCGCCGTGCCGCGGAAGACCCCCTTCTCGAGCGTCTTGCCCGACAGCTTGAGCAGGCAGCTCTCGGGTGCGAGATTGCCCTTGAGCACGCTGATGTGGTTGTTGGGCGGTGCGATCGGGCGTGCGACCGGGAACACCACGTTCTGCGTGCCGAGCGCCTCGAGGGTCGGCACGTCGGCCAGGTTCTCGGCCAGCGTCCTGCCGGTGACCGTCATCACGTCGCCGTGCAGCAGGCCGTTGCGCAGCAGCTCCTTCATCACGACCGGCACGCCGCCCAGCGCATGCAGCGCGGCCATCGCGTACGGCCCCTGCGGCTGGAGGTTGGCGATCAGCGGCACGCGCTCGCCCACCGCCTGGATCCGCTCGATGGTGATCGGCACCTGCGCCTCGCGTGCGATGGCGAGCAGGTGCAGGTACATGTTGGTGGAACCGCCCATCGCATAGACGGTGGTGATCGCGTTCTCGAACGCGCGCTCGGTCATGATGTCGCGCGGCCGGATGCCCGCGGCGATCAGCCGGTAGAGCGCGTCGACCGAGGCACGCGCCTGCGCGCGCACGTCGGCGTGGATGTCGCTGGCCGCGTCGTAGTCGGCCGGGTGCGAGGCGCCGCGCGGCAGCATCATGCCGATCGCCTCGGCGATCGTGCTCATCGTGTTCGCGGTGAACATCGCGCCGCAGGTGCCGCTGCCCGGCATCACGCTGCGCTCGAGTTCGACGAGCTGCTCGGCCGAGATCCGGCCCGCCTCCTGCGCGGCGCGGCCTTCGGCGTAGTCGAGGATCGTGAGGTTCGTGCCCTTGCGGCTGAAGGGTTCGAACGACACGTGTCCCGGCGAGCTGGTCCCGGGGTACAGCACCAGCCCGAACGCGTTGGTGCGCGCCAGCGGCATCAGTGCCGCGGCGCCGGTCTTGTCGCAGCCGGAGATCACGATCATCGCGTCGCCGTGATGCGCATAGTGGCCGATCTCGAAGCAGTCGGCGACGACGTCGCGCGACACCAGGCTGTAGCCGGCGGTGGGCGTGCCCTGCGTGAGCGCGTCGGACACCGCTGGCGCGCCCACGATCAGACCCTGTCCGCCGCGCTCGGCCAGGAGATCGACGAGCAGGTCGCCGATCGTGCGCACGCGGTTGTTGCACCGGTGGGCGTTGGTGTAGGCGGTGGCGATCGTCACGACGGCGTTGGTCTGCGCGGCGCGGTCGGGCTCGAAGCCGGCGGCGCGCAGCTCCACCCGCGATTTCTTCCAGAAGATGCTGCTGTCCTGTGTCATGCGGCGTCCTTCGATGTGGGGTCGGATGCGGTCCGGCCGTCGTCGAGACTCACCACGACCGCCGCGTTGGCGATGATGATCGCATCGCCGCCGTGTTCGGCGGGCACCTCGAGGCCGCCCCTGACGGCCGTGACGGTGACCGTGCCGTAGGGCAGCTCGGCCGCGACCGCGGCGGTGTCGACCGCGGACGGATCGGGCACGCCGATCGTGACGTCGACGAACATGTCGTGCGCCGTCTTGCCCAGCATGCGGAAGAAGCCGAGGCTGCTGTGTCGGATCGCGTCCGAGACCGCGCGACGGGCCGCCTTGGTGGCGTCCCGGCCGTGGACGTCGACGCCCATGCCCATTTCGGTGATGCAGCGCACGCGCGCCATGTGGGGTTCCTCTGGTGGTCGGCCCGCGACGTTCCGGGGCCGTTGGTGTTGATCTTGTTGGTCCTGGTCCTGGTCCGCGTCCTGGTCCGCGTCCGCGCCGGCGATCTCGCCCCCGGCCCGGTCACGACTCCACGGTGAAGCTCAGCCCGGCATTGGCCTGCAGGCGCGCGATCAGCCGGCCGCGCATCGCGGCGCCGGGCGTCCAGACACCGCCGGGCACGTCGGGGGATTCCTTCACCAGGCAGACCGCGGCTTCGGCCAGCATCTTCGCCGTCGAACCATAGCCCGGGTCGAGGTCGCCGCGCACCGACACGCGCACCTGCCGACCGTCCGCTGCGATGCCGATGAACAGCAGGTCGTAGGAGCCCGACGCGCGTTCGGCCTCCGACGGACCTTCGCCCGGCTTCGGCGCACCGGCGAGCAGGGCGGTGAAGTCGGTCGGGGTGCCGGGGACCACGACCGACATCTCGTCGTACTGGAAGTCCGTGCCCCACGGATGGCCCATCAGGAAATTCGACCGGTGGATGTTCTTGGTGTTGATCGCCGCCATCAGGAACGGCACGACGTCGGCACCGAGGTCGGGGTCGTGCATCGGCGCGCCCGCAGGGGGCTGCGGCGGCCCCTTGAAGCCCGGCGTGAGGGCGAAGGGGTCGGTGAGCACGGCCATCAGGGCCGGGTTCTTCTGGATCGCGATGCGGGTGGCCATGCCGCTGGCCGCCGTGCCGCCCGACAGTCCGCCGCGCACGGCGCGCACCCGGCCCTTCACCCGGGAGACGTGCGTGCCGAGGCGCGCACGCGCAGTCTCCTGGCAGAAGTGCACGCCGAGTTCGAAGGGGATCGAGTCGAAGCCGCACGAGTGGACGAGCCGCGCGCCGCTCGCCCGGGCGGTGGCATCGTGCGCGGCGATCGTCTGCGCCATCCAGGTGGGTTCGCCGGAGAGGTCGAGGTAGTCGGTGCCGCGTGCGGCGCAGGCTTCGATCAGCCGGTCACCGTACAGCTGGTAGGGGCCGACGGTGGTGATCACCGCCCGGGTGCGGTCGACCATCGCGGCGAGGTGTTCGGGCACGTCGGCGTCGGCCACCACCAGCGGGGTGTCGGGCGGGGCGCCGATCGCGGCGCGCACCTCGGACAGCCGGGCGGCGTTGCGTCCGGCCATGCCCCAGCGCACGCCGCTGCCGGGTCCGTACTGCCGTGCGAGGACCTCGGCGACGAGCCGGCCGGTGTAGCCGGTCGCGCCGTAGACGATCAGGTCGAGATCGGCGTTGGCTTTCATGGGATCGCGCTCCGATTGGGGGTCGAGGCGCGATGATCGCAGGATCAGCCGATCCGCGTTCCCATGCCCCCGTCGACCGGCAGGAGTGCGCCGGTGACGAACGCCGATTCGTCGCAGCACAGGAAGAGGGCGGCATAGGCCGTGTCCCAGCCGGTGCCCATGCGCCCGCGCAGCGGCACGCGCGCGTTGCGCTCGGCGCGCACCGTCTCCACCGGGCGGCCGCTGCCGCGGGCCCCGCCTTCGACGGCCATCGGCGTGTCCATGAAGCCCGGCAGGATCGCGTTGCAGCGGATGCCATGCTTGGCGTTGGCGGCGGCGGTGCTCGTCGTCAGGCGATTGACGCCGGCCTTCGACACCTCGTACGCGACCATGTTGGCGCCGCCGATCGAGGCCAGCGAGGAGATGTTGACGATCGCGCCGCCGCCCTGCTGGGCGCGCATCAGCGGCACCGCGTGGCGGATCGTCATCCACATGCCCTTCAGGTTGACCGCCATGATGCGGTCCCAGGCGGCCTCCTCGGCCCGGTGCGCGGGGCCGTCGCCGCCACCGCCGATGCCCACGTTGTTGACCAGTGCATCGATGCGCCCGAAGCGCGCGCGCGCGGCTTCGACCAGCGCCGCGCAGTCGTCGCGCACGGTGACGTCGGCGCGGCACGCGAACGCCGTGCCGCCTTCGGCCGCGATCATCGACACAGTCTCGGCCGCGCTCGCCTCGTCGCGGTCGACACACAGCACCTGCGCGCCCTCGCGCGCCAGCAGCATCGCGGTCGCGCGGCCGTTGCCGACGTTGGCGCCGGCCGACTGGCCCGCGCCCACGACCACCGCGTACTTGCCTTTCATCCGTCCGGTCATGGCGTCAGCCCTTGCGCAGGTCGGGGTCGAGCACCTGGCCCTCGTCGAGCTGCACGCCCAGCGAGTTCAGCATCATCGACACCAGCGTGTACTGGCCGGCCGTGTAGATCACGTCGACGCACTGCTTGGGCGCGAAGTGCGCGCTGAGCGCGGCCCAGGTGGCGTCGGTGATGAACTGGTCGGCGTGCAGTTCGTCCGCCGCCCGCAGCAGCGCGGCGTCGGCCGCGCTCCAGCCCGGCGCGTCGGGGCCTTTCTTGATGCGTTCGATCTCGTCGGCGGTGAGCCCGGCGCGCAGGCCGATCGCGTGATGCTGGGTCCATTCGTAGCCGGCCCGGCACAGGTAGCCGATGCGCAGGATCACGAGCTCGCGCTCGCGTGCCGGCAGGGTGTTGCGCTTGCTGAGCACGTAGCTGCCGAACGCGAGGAAGGCGCGCATCGCCTCCGGGTGGGCCATCTGCGTGCGGAAGATGTTCAGCACCTTGCCGCGGCGGTCGAGCATCGGCCGGGCGATCTCGTGCTGCTCCTCGGTGAACTGCTCGGGCGGGATGGGGGCGATGCGGGGTGCGGACAGTCGCATGGGGTCTCCTCTCGTAGTGGTGGCCCATTCTAGAGGGACGCGCGCCGATGCGTCGCCCTGCAGGCTCTGCGGTTTCATGGAAGGAAATTTATGCGCGATCCGGAACAGTCCTGCGACGCCGCCGCGTTTCTGCGGTATGTTCCGCCTCCATGGTCGTCAATGCCGGGCTCCGCGCGGAGCCGGCACTCTTCATTCCAGGAGCATCAGCATGGCGGAATTCGATCTCATCATCCGTGGCGGAACGGTTCACGACGGTCTCGGTGGCGCCCCGCGGGTCGCGGATGTCGCAGTCAAGGACGGGCGCATCGCGGCCATCGGCGACGTGTCGGGGAGCGCCCTCGAGGAGATCGACGCGCGCGGACGCATCGTCACGCCGGGCTTCGTCGACGTGCACACCCACTACGACGGGCAGGCCACCTGGGAGCACCGGCTGGCCCCGTCGTCGGGGCATGGCGTGACCTCGGTCGTGATGGGGAATTGCGGCGTCGGTTTTGCTCCGTGCAAACCGGAGCAGCGCGACATCCTGGTCAAGGTGATGGAGGGGGTCGAGGACGTGCCCGAGGTCGTGATGACCGAAGGCCTGCCCTGGAACTGGGAGACCTTCCCGCAGTACCTCGATGCGCTCGAACAGCGGGCGTTCGACATCGACGTCGCCGCGCAGCTGCCGCATTCGGCGCTGCGGGTGTTCGTGATGGGCGACCGGGCGGCCGGCCACGAGCCGCCGTCGGCGGAAGACCTGGCGCGCATGCGGGCACTCACGACGGAAGCGATCCAGGCCGGCGCGCTGGGGGTCAGCACTTCGCGCAACCTGCTGCACCGGACCAAGGCCGGCGAGCTTGCGCCCAGCCTGTTCTCCGAGGAGGACGAACTGCACGCGCTGGCCGAGGGCCTGAAGGACGCGGGCAAGGGCGTGTTCCAGATCATCCCGGCGCCGATGGGCGACGCCGAGACCGAGTTCGCGCTGATGCGCCGACTGGCCGAGCGCAGCGGGCGTCCGCTGTCGTACTCGCTGATCCAGATGCCCACCGGCGACGAGAACGCGTGGCGCACGTCCCTGAACCGTCTCACCGAGGCCGCCAACGACGGGCTGGAGATCCGCGCGCAGGTCGCGCCGCGCCCGGTCGGCATGTTCTACGGCCTGGACCTCAGCTTCCATCCGTTCGCCTTCCATCCGAGCTACAAGGCGATCGCGCACCTGCCGCTGTCCGAGCGGGTGGCGCGCATGAAGGATCCGCACTTCCGCGCGCAGCTGCTGCACGAGCAGCCGGAGGACACCAACCCGGTGAACCTGAAGACCGTGAAGGCGTTCCAGTACTGCTACGTCTGGGGCGATGACCCGAACTACGAACCCGACCGTGCCGACCGCATCGACCGCCGCGCGAAGGCGGCCGGCCTGTCGGTCGAGGAGTACGCGTACGACCTGCTGCTGGCCAACGACGGCAAGGCCATCTTCTACCAGCCGGGCGCCAACTATCGCGACGGCAACCTGAACGCGGTGCGCGAGATGCTGGGGCATCCCCGCGCGGTGGTGGGACTGGCCGACGGCGGTGCGCACTACGGCATGATCTGCGATGCCAGCTTCCCGACGTACTTCCTGGCGCGCTGGGCGCGCGACGCCGAGCCGTCGCAGCGCATCCCGCTGCCGCAGGCGATCGCGGCGCTCACCAGCGAGCCGGCCAGGCTTGCCGGCCTGAACGACCGCGGGCGCCTGGCCGTCGGGCTCAAGGCCGACCTGAACGTGATCGACCTGGACCGCCTGAAGGTCCACGTGCCGCACGTGGTGCACGATCTGCCGGCCGGCGGGCGCCGCATGCGCCAGCTGGCCGACGGCTACGTCGCCACGATCGTGTCGGGCAAGGTCACGTACCGCAACGGCGAGCACACCGGCGCGCTGCCGGGCCGGCTGGTGCGCGGGCCGCAGGAGGCGCCGCGGATCGCGGCCTGACCGGTCCCCGGCCGGGCACCGTCGCTCAGGCCTGCAGCCGCGCGAGCATCGTCTCGATCGCGGCTGCGGTCTCGCGCGGCCGTTCCATCGGGAACAGGTGGCTGCCTTCGATCAGGTGGAAGCGGTCGGCGTGCGCGCGGCCGACCACCTTGCGGGTCATCGACATGCCGACCTGGCGCATCTCCTGTGAGCGGGTGCCGCCGATGAACGCCACCGGACAGCGCAGCGGATGGCGGATCAGCAGCCGGTCGAGGTTGTGCGGCAGCGTGTTGTAGATCGCGGTCTCGACCTCGCGCGAAAAGCTCAGCACCCGGCGGGACACGCCCTGCGCGCCGGTCTCGTCGTGCGTGCCGTGCGTGACGTAGTCGCGCAGCACCTGCGGGTGCCAGTGCGCGAACGCACGCTTGTGGCGGAAGTGCTCGAACACGGCGTCGGCGTCGGGCCACTGCGTGCGCCGGCGTCGGCTGACGCGACCCGGCGACACCGAGCCCACCAGCTGCGTGCGCTTGATCAGCGCGAGCGTGCGCGCGCGCCATCCGCCCAGCAGCGGCGAATCCAGCAGCAGCACGCCGCGTGCGCCCGTGCCGCCGAGTGCGGGATGGCGTGCCGCGCACATCAGGCTCAGGAAGCCGCCCAGCGAATGACCGACGAGGAAGGCCGGACCGGGATGCCGTGCGATCTCGGGGCCGGCGAAGTCCGCGAGCTGCTGCACCAGATGCCGCCAGTTGCTCGTGACCGGATAGGACGGGTCGTGTCCGAACTTCTCGACGGCCTTGACGACGATCCCGCGCGCGCGCAGGGACCGGAACAGCACGCCGTAGGTGCCGGCCGGGAAGCTGTTGGCATGGGAGAAGACGACCAGCGGCGTCGTGGCGTGGCGGGGCATGGGCGGGGCTCGTGCATGGATGGGGCTGAGGGCGACCCCCCGGGCATGCGTCGATCGGATCCCGGGCGCCGGATCGCGTGCCGGCGGCACCACCCCGACCGTGGCGCGCGCCGACCGCTGCGCGATTATCCGCCACGTATGATCGAGCCCCTCCGATCTGCGCGGTCCGGCAGCGATGTCCACGATCCTCCAGCCCTGGTACCACGGCGCGCGCGCCATCTTCGACGACTGGGCGCTGCGCCGTCGGATCAGCGCCGAGACGAGTCCCTTTCACGTGCAGGCGTTCGTGAGCCTCACCGCCACGCCGGCCTGCGCACGCATGCACACGGGCGAGGGCGGACGCATCTGCACCGCCCGGCTGCGTTCCCGGGCGCGCCTGATCGACCTGCGCGGCGGTTCGGAAGACCTGCGCGCAGGCTGGGACGCACTGCGCCGTTCGCCGCTCGGGCGCGATCACGAATGCGCGCGCCGGTTCGAGGACTACGTCGCACAGTGCCGCTCGGGCCTGGTGCTGCGCTATCTGGCGCCGAGGGATCGGCTGCCGGGGGCACTGCAGGCCCGGCTCGCCCTGGCGTCGGCCGCGCAGGTCGATGCCGCACACCGTGACCGGGTGATGTTCGACTTCAAGGACTTCCTGCAGCGGTGGATCGAGACCGTCATCCTGCCGTACCGGGACCTGGGCTACGACGCGGTGGTGTGCAACGAGCGCGAAGGCCCGGTCTCGATCTGCACACAGCTGTTCGTCTTCGATCCGGCGATGCTGACGCCGCCCGAGTGGCTCGATCCGGATCAGCCGCGCATCGACTGATCCGTCGGGTCGCCCTGCAGCCACTGCAGGATCTCGCCGACGCGTTCGACCGGATGGCAGTGGCCGAGGTCGGCCACCTCGCGGTAGCGCACGGCGGCGCCGGCCGCCGACAGGAGGGTGGCCGCGCTGCGGGCCATCTCGACCGGGAACATCCAGTCGAGCGCTCCGTGTGCGACGAAGATCGGCAGGCCGCGCAGGCGATCCGGCTCGGCCACCTCGACGAGGATCGGATGGAAGGCCGACGACACCGGCGCCAGGTGCGTGAACGGCGCGTCGGTCTGGAGCCCCGCCAGATAGGCGAACGTGCCCCCGTCGCTCATGCCGGTGAGCAGCACGCGGCGCGGATCGATCGACCAGCCGCAGCGCACCTGGTCGACGAGCTCCAGCAGTCGGGGCGTGTCGCGGTCCTCCTCCTGCAGCGGCCACGTGCGGCCCGACGAGGTGGGCGCGACGACGATCGCCCCGCGGCCGCGGGCGTCCTTCAGCCACTGCCACAGGAAGTCGCGTCCGTGTCCGCCGCCGCCGTGCAGCGCCACCACCAGCGGCCAACGGCGTTCGGGGGTGTAGTGCTCGGGCACGTACATCGAGAAGCCGCCCCGCGTGCCGCGGGTGCTCGACACGTGGAGCAGGCCGGTGCGGCCGGGCTGCGCCGCAACGCCCGCCCGCACGCGTGCGGCAGCGTCGTCGCGCAGCGCCACCGGCAGGAAGTGACGCGACACCGTGGCATCCCAGGGGCACAGCGGGTAGATCTGCTCCTCGACCGCGGCCACCGCGCGCAGTGCGCGGTAGGCGGCGCGCAGATCGTCGTGCTGACAGGCGACCCGCAGATCGTCGCAGGCTGCCAGTGCCATCCGGCAGGCCGCGTCGAGCGGGGCGCCGGCAGCATCGTTCGGGTGGTCGACCACCTGGTGCAGTGCCGCTGCGGGGGCCTCGACGGCCTGCCCGAGGAACTCGAGGATCGAGGGATCGAGGTGACGGGCTGCCGCCCCCAGCACGTCCAGCGTGCGCAGCAGGGGGGCGATGCGCGGGTCGGCGGGGGGCGGGGCCGGATCGCGCGAAACGGGGCTGCGCGGGTCGCCATTGCGTGCGTCGTCCGGAGTCAAGACGCGCTCCTCAGCGGGGTCGTGTGGGGCCGAGCGTTCATTCTGCTGTAAATTCGGCCGGAGGACTGCGGATGGCCACCATGGACGACTCGACCCGGCACGAACCGCCGCTGTCGCGGCGCGAGCGCGATGCGACGGTGAGTTATTGCGGCAGTCGCGCGCAGCTGGTGGCGGCAGGCGTGATCGGTGTCGACGATCCGATGCCGGGCGATCCCGGCATGCGCGAGACGTTCGCCCGGTTCCATCCCGGGCATCCGCGGCGCATCCAGATGATCTGGCGGCAGGGGACACGCTTCACCGTCGTGGTGCTGAGACCCCAGCACGAGCTCGACGCGATGGCTCGTGCCGAGCAGCTGCGTCGCGCACGTGCCGAGTTCGAGGACGCGGCGCGCCGTCTGGCCGAGCGGATCGACGCCCTGCCGACCACGCACGACGCCTACCGGCGCGGCCGCGCTGCGGCCGTGCGCGCGCTGTTGAGCGCCGCGCGGCGTCTGGTCGAGCCCAGCGGCGGGTTCTCCTTCGGTCGTGAAACCGTTGACGAGATCGGGCTCCTGGTGTCCCGGATCGGCGAGGCGGTCTCCGACGGCACCATCCGCTTCGATCCGCAGGCGCGCGAGGCCGAGATCGAGGCGCTTCGATCCGAACTGCGCAGCAAGGATCCGGACTTCGCCCGCTTCCTGCGCGAACTCGGCTGACGCCGCGTCCCAGCCGGCCGCGGCGATCGTCCCGGTCCGATCTCGGATCTTCCGGTGTGTCGGGTCTGGCACGCCGGGCATGCCGTCCGTCGTCGGCGCGCCCGCGTCCGGGCGGCCCGGCTTGACCCGTCCGCAGCGCGCGGATTTCATGGTGCGCAATCGAACCTCGAGTCCAGCGCGTGTCACGTCCGACCCTGTCCGAGTCCGCCTTTCCGAGCCACGCCGTGCACGCCGGCGGACGGCGGCTCTGCTCGGAACCCGGCGTCCCGTCGGACGGCGCCTCGGCCGTGGTGGTGCGGCGTGACCCGTTCCATGCGCTCACCGCACTGAACCTGATCACGCTGCCGGTCTGGATCTTCGACATCGATCGGCGCAGGGTGTACTGGGCCAACGCCGCGGGGCTGCGTGTGTGGTCGGCAGGATCGGTCGACGAACTGCGTGCCCGCGACATGGGCGCCGACATGTCCGAGTCGGTGGCGCGCCGACTCGCGCAGTACCAGAGCGACTTCGAGGCGAACGGCGCCGTGTTCCACGAGCAGTGGACTCTCTATCCGGCCGGGCAGCCGGTGTCTCTGAAGGTGCGCTTCAGCGGCTACCGCCTGGACGACGGCAGGATGGCGATGCTCTGCGAGGGCAGCGGTCCGTCGGCCGAGACGCCCGAGTCCCTGCGCTCGGTCGAGGCGCTGCTGCACACTGCCGTGATGATCACGCTGTACGACGCGTCGGGCGCGCCGCTCTACCGCAACCCGGCCGCGCGCGAAGCCGTGCGGCATCCGGGTGAGACACTGCAGCAGCGCATCGGCGACGCCGCGAAGTACACGCGTCTCGTCGCACGCGTCCGCCGTGATGGTTCCACCACCCTGACGCTGCCCGTCGAAACGGTGCGGGGCCGGCGCTGGCACGAGCTGTCGGCGCGCGCCTGCCGTGATGCGGTCACCGGCGACGCCGCGCTGCTGGTCAGCGAGGCGGATGTCGACCAGCTCAAGGCCAGCGAGGCGCAGGCGAGCTTCCTCGCGCTGCACGATCCGCTCACGGGGCTGCCGAACCGCAGTCACGTGCAACAGCACTTCGCGCGCGCGGTCGGGCGTCTGAAGGCGTCGGGCCGGCAGGCGGCGCTGCTGGTCATCGACCTCGATCACTTCAAGGACGTCAACGACACGCTGGGGCATGCGGTCGGCGACGAACTGCTCGTCGAGGTCGCACGCCGGCTGCGCACGGCGGTGCGGCACGAGGATCTGGTGGCACGGTTCGGCGGTGACGAGTTCCTGATCCTGCTGACGGCCAGGAACATCCATGCGGAAGTCGTGCGCGTCGACGAACGCATCCGGCGCGCGGTGTCGGCGCCGGTGCTCGTGCGTGGCCACAACATCCGGGTCACGGCCACGCTCGGGGTCGGCCTGTTTCCCGATCACGGCGGCGACTTCGAGACGCTGCTGCGCAGCGCCGACCTCGCGCTGTACGCAGCGAAGGCCGGCGGCCGCGACGCGCTCGCGTTCTATGCGGAGGGCATGAGCCACGCGCTGCGCGCCCGCACCGAACTGGAGGGGGATCTGCGCCTGGCGATCGAGCGACGGGCCTTCGAACTCCACTATCAGCCGCTGGTGTGCGTCCGGACC
>ENA-UPTA01001278-UPTA01001278.1-activated-sludge-metagenome-genome-assembly--contig:-NODE-1278-length-28164-cov-6.780604_pt1 | contig 28164 bp, 18 predicted proteins | sample MGYA00238184_ERZ773361 | MGnify/ENA primary metagenome ERZ773361 (study PRJEB29100, sample SAMN05720205) | activated sludge metagenome | isolation source: anaerobic digester from wastewater... | reverse complement strand
ACGAGGATGCCGATCGCGAAGATGAGGGCGAAGAGCGTGACGCGGTTCAGCGTGTAGCCGAAGAGGTACGACGACGCGAGCGTGAGGGCGAGCGTCATCGGGACGGCGACGAGGACGACGACCGCCTCGCGCCGCCCGAGCGCGAACGCCATCAGGAGGACGACGGAGAACGTCGCGAGCGCCATGTGGAAGATCAGCTCGTTCGACTTCTCGTCGGCGGTGTGGCCGTAGTCGCGCGTCTTCGTGAGCGCGACGTTCGAGGGGACGACCTTCCCCTTCAGGCCGGCCACCTTCGCGTCGAGCTCCTCGACGAGCTCGACGGCGTTCGTCCCCGGCTTCTTGGCGACGGAGACGGTGACGGCGGCGGTATCGGCTCCGGCTCCGTGCGTCCCCCCGGCTCCCGTCATATGCCAGACGTATTGGGACGGTTCGTCGGCGCCGTCGGTGACGGTGGCGACGTCGCGCAGGAAGACGGGGCGGCCGTTCCAGACGGCGACGACCGCGTTGCCGACCTCCTCGGCGGAGCGGAAGAGCGAGCCGACCTCGACCTGCGTCTCGGCGTCGGAGGTGGCGAAGGAGCCGGCGGGGAGGCGCCAGTTCGCGCCGGAGAGGGCCATGTAGGCCTGAAGGAGCGAGACCTGGTGGGCCGCGAGGCGGTCGCGGTCGAAGGAGACCTTCACGGCGCGCTTCTCGCCGCCGAGGACGGTCACCTGGGCGACGCGCGGGTGCTTCGTCAGCTCGACCTTCAGCTCCTCGGCGACCTCCTTGAGCTGCATGGGCGAGGCGTCGGCGGAGCTGAGCGTGTAGGCGAGGACCGGGACGTCGTCGATCCCGCGGGGGACGACGAGCGGCGGCATCGCGCCGGGCGGGAGCTCGGAGGCCTTCTCGGCGAGCTTCGTGTGGACCCGTACCGCCGCCTGGTCGGGTCGGTCCCGACGAGGAAGCGGACGATGATCATCCCGCCCGAGGGCTGCGTGGTCGAGTAGACGTACTCGACGTTCGGGATCTCGTAGATCGCCTTCTCGAGGGGCGACGTCAGCCGCCGCTCGACCTCCTGGGCGGTGGCTCCCGGCATCCCGAGGAAGACGTCGATCATCGGGACCTTGATCTGCGGCTCCTCCTCGCGCGGCGTCACCATGACGGCGAACGCGCCGACGAGGAGGGAGGCGACGACGATGAGCGGCGTCAGCTTCGACTCGAGGAACGCCTTCGCGATCCGGCCGGAGGCGCCGACGGGGCGGCGGGTCATCTTGAGGCGGAGAGCCTCGCGCTTCGTGCCGGCGTGGGACGGCGGCGGGGTCGGCCCCGCGGCGCCCTCGGCGGCCTTCCCGGCCGCCTCGTCGCGGGGCTCGCTCACTGGCCCACCTCGGAGGAGGCGTTCACCGGGGCGCCGTCGGCGGGGGCCTGCGCGAGGCCGACGAGTACGTCCTCGCCCCCCTTCAGGCCGGAGAGGACCTCGACGAGGTCCCCGTCGCGGGTGCCGAGCGTGACGGCGCGGGTCCTCGCCTTCCCCTCCTCGTCCTTCACGACGACGAGGCTCATCGCCCCCTGGCGGAGGACGGCGGCGGCGGGGACGACGACGGCCGTCCGGCGGCCCGTCTCGAGGAGCGCCCGACCGGTGACGCCGGTCGGCACCTGGGCGCCCGAGACCTCGACGCGCGCCGTGAAGGAGTGGCTCGCGGGGTCGGCCCCGGCGGACATCTCCACGACGCGGCCGGCCAGCGTCGCGCCCGGCATCGCGTCGAGCGAGACGGGGAGGAGCGCGCCGGTCTTCAGCTTCGAGGCCACGGCCACGCTCTCGGGGACCGAGAGGACGAGGCGGCGGCCCGCGGTCGACTCGACGACGACGAGCGGCCGGCCGGGGGCGGCGAGGTCGCCCGGGTCGACCATCTTCCGGGCCACGCGCCCGGCGAACGGCGCGACGACGCGCGACTCGCGCGCGACGGAGGAGGCGGCCTCGACGGCGCCGGTCGCCTGCTCGACGGCCCCCTTCGCCTGCTCGTACTGCATCCGGGCCAGGTCGACCTCGAGCTCGGAGGCCGCGGCCGACTTCTGGAGCGCCTGGAACCTCTGCCAGTTCCGCTCCGCGAGGGCGAGGGCCGCCTTCGCCTGCGCGAGCGCGCCGCGAGCCTGCGACTCCTGCCCCTTCGCCGTCTGAGGGTCGATCTCGACGAGGAGCTGGCCCTGGGCCACGAGGTCGCCTTCCTTCACCGGGACGGCGACGACGGCGGCCATCACGCGGCTGCTCACCATCGCGGACTTGCCGGCTTCGACGGTGCCGGAGAGCTCGATCCGCTGCGGCAGCTCGCGGGACTCGGCCTTCGCGAGGGCGGCGGTGACGGGGGCGGGGGCGGCGGCCTCGCCGGCCTTCTTCCCGCCTCCGCAGGCGGAGAGGGCGAGCGTGCCCGCCACGGTGAGCGAGACGAGGGAAAGGGTCTTCCGAGGGGTCATGCGAGCCTCCGTGCTCTTCTTCATCTGGTCGGGGGTGCGGGGGCGGGCTTCCGTCACGGGATCGCCGTCTCCGGCGCCTTCCCCGCCTTGACGGCGAGGCGGAGCGCGGTGGCGTGCGCGTCGGCCCGGGCGACGAGCTCGCGGGTCTCGGCCTCCCTTCGGGCGGTCGCCGCGTCGAGGAGGTCGATCGTCTTCACGACGCCGCTCCGGAAGCGCTCGTCGGTGATCCGCTCGCTCTCGCGGGCGGCCTCGAGCGCCTTCACGGCCGTCGCGTGGCGGGCGCGGGCCGTCGCGGCCTCCTCGTACGCCTGCCTCACCTCGAGGGCGACGCCGTCCGCGAAGCGGGCGACGTCCTCGCGCCCGGCGCGGGCCTCCTCGCGCGCGGCGACGAGGGCGGCCTTGTCGGCGCCCCCCTGGAAGAGGTTCACCGAGGCGAAGGCCATGACCGTGCCCGCCGAGCCGCTCGCGCCGAAGAGGTTCTTGTCGTGGAGGTCCCAGCGGGCCATCACGCCCACCTTCGGGAGCCAGGCGGCCTTCTTCACCTTCTCCTCGAGCTCGCCGGCCGCAAGCAGGCTCCGCGCGGCCGAGAGGTCCCTGCGGGAGCCGGCGGAGGAGACCCAGGAAGCGGCGTCGCCGTCGAGGGGCTTTGGGCCGGGGAGGGGCGCGAGATCCCAGGTGGAGTCCTGGGCGACGCCGATCCGGAACGCCAGGTTCGCGTTCGCGACCCGGGCCTTCCCCTTCGCGTCCTGGAGCATGTCCTCGACCCGCGCGAGCTCCACCTCGGCCCGGAGGAGCTCGGATCGGACGAGCATCCCCTGCTCGACGTAGCTCTTCGCGAGGTCGACGTGGGCGGCGACGGTGTCGCGGGCCTTCGTCAGGAGGCCGACGAACTCCTCGGCCTGCGCGAGCATCACCCACGCCTCGCCGGCCGCGAGGGCGGCGTTGTCGGCGGCCCAGGAGGCCTGGCTCGACGCGGCGTCGGCCGCGCTGCGCGCCTGGGCGATCCGCCCGGAGAGCTCGCCCCCGGTGAAGAGCGGCGCCTGGGCCTCGAGGCGCGTGATCGCCGTCCCCGACCAGCCCGGGTCGTTCGGGTCGGTCGTCATGAACTTCTGGAACGTGAACTCCTCGCGGTTCAGCTCGAGGCCGAACGAGTCGACGGGGGAGCTCGTCCGGATGTACGTCTCCGAGAGGGTGAGGGAGGGGAGCCGGAACGCCGACGCCTGCCGCGCCCGGGCCAAGGCCGCCTCCTGCCGGGCCTTCGCGGCGGCCACCTCGCGGGCGCCGTCGCGGGCGCGGGCCATCGCCTCCCCGAGGGTGAGCGGTCCGTCCGCGCGGACGGCGCCCGAGGCCAGGAGCCCCAGGACCGCCGCCGCCACTCCGTATCGCATGTCTCCTCCTTGCCGGCGGGGGCGGAACGCCCCCGATGTGTGACTATATGCTAATATAGTTATATTAGATCCGGCTGTCAAGCCCCGTCTCCGCGCGCCGTCGTTCCGCGCCGGAGCGCGGGTCGGAGGAGGGGGCCCGTGGGTATCGGCCGATTCTCCTCCCCGGAGCGAAAGCCGGGGGCACCGGCTAACATCCACCCTCCGGTGCGCGCATGAGGACGGACGAGCCCGCGGACGGCGGGGGATCGGAGCGGTACCGCCGTCAGAGGCGGATCCAGGAGGCGACCTACGCCATCGCCCACGCGGTGACGACGACCGCCGGCCTGGACGACCTGTTCGCCCGGATCCACCGGATCGTCGGCGGCCTGATGGAGGCGCGGAACCTCTACATCGCGCTGCTCGACGAGGCGACCGGGAGCCTCTCCTTCCCCTACTTCCGGGACGAGATCGACGCGGAGCCTCCCGAGGGGCCGGTCCCGGCGGGGAGGGGCCTGACGGGCTACGTCCTCAGGACCGGCGAGCCCCTCCTCGCCTCGCCGGAGGTCTTCGACGACCTCGTCGCGCGGGGCGAGGTGGCGCCGATCGGCGCGGCCTCGATCGACTGGCTCGGCGTGCCGCTTCGGGCCGGGGACCGGACGTTCGGCGTCCTCGCCGTCCAGAGCTACGCGGGGAACGTGCGCTACGGGGAGGAGGACCAGGCCCTCCTCGGCTTCGTCTCGTCCCAGGTCGCGCTCGCCATCGAGAGGCGGCGGGCCGAGGAGGCGCTCCGGCTGAGCGAGATGCGCCACCGGGCCGTCCTCGAGGCGCTCCCCGACCTCCTCTTCGTCCTCGACCGCGAAGGGCGGTATCTCGCCGTCCACGCGGCCCGGCCGGAGGCGCTGGCCGCTCCTCGCGAGAGCCTCCTGGGATCCTCCGTCCCCGAGATCCTGCCGAAGGAGGCGGCCGAAGTCTGGATGGACGCCATCCGGCGCTGCCTCGGCGGGGGCGGGATGCAGGTGATCGAGTACGAGCTCGACCTGCAGGCCGGACGCCGGGCGTTCGAGGGGCGGGTCGTCCCTCACGACGCGGACTCGGTCCTCTCCATCGTCCGCGACGTGACGGACCGCGTCGAGCGCGAACGCGAGCTCCGCGAGCGGGAGCGCGAGCTCGCGCGCCTGACCGAGAACATGATCGACGTCATCACCGAGACGGACCTGCACGGGAACCTCCGCTTCGCGACGCCCTCGTACGTCGCGGCGACGGGCTGGTCCCCCGAGGAGTTCCTCGGGCACAACGCCCTCGAGTTCATCCACCCGGAGGACGTGGAGCTGTCGAGGGAGATGCTCGGCCGGAGGGCGCGCCGCGACGGCTCGTCGGCGTTCACCTACAGGTTCCGAGCGAAGGACGGGCGTTGGCTCTGGGTCGACTCCATCGTCACCCTGGCGAAGGGGGCGCCCGGCGAGTCCGACGGACTCGTCATCACGAGCCGCGACGTCACGGGGCGCAAGCGGGACGAGGAGGTCGTGAGGCTCCAGCACGAGACGGAGCGCGGGATTCTCCGGCGCGAGGGGCCGGCCGTGATCCTCGCCCGCATCTGCACCCGTGTCTCCGAGCTGTTCGACCTCCCGGCCGTCTGGATCGGCCTGAAGGAGCCCGACGGAAGGATCGAGCCGCGCGCCGTCGCGGGGAGCGCCTCGGGCTTCGTGACCCGCTCCAGGTTTCGCTGGGACGACGTGCCGGAAGGCCGCGGGCCGTCCGGCGAAGCGGTCCGGACCGGTCGGCCCATCTTCGTCGACGGGCTGGAGGACGGCCGCGTGGCGCCGTGGCGGGACGCCGCGGCGGAAACGGGCCTCGGCGCGGCGCTCTCGGTGCCGCTCGTCGTCGGCGAGCGGGTCCTCGGGGTCCTTGCCTGCTACGCGCGTGGGCCGGAGGCCTTCGCGGGAGCGGCCGTCGTCCCGATCACGCGGATCGCGGACCAGGTCGCTCTCTCTCTCCTCGAGGCGGAGCAGCTCGAGCGGATCGAGCTCCAGACGGCCGCCCTCGAGGCGACGGCGAACGCCGTCGTCATCACCGACCGCGAGGGGCGCGTCGAGTGGGCGAACCGCGCCTTCACGGAGCTGACGGGCTTCTCGGCCGCGGACCTCGCCGGGGAGACGCCGCGGGTCCTGAAGTCGGGGATCCAGAGCGAGTTCTTCTACGAGCGGATGTGGGAGACGATCCTGGCCGGGAACGTCTGGCGCGGGGAGCTCTACAACCGGCGGAAGGACGGGACCGTCTACGTCGAGGAGCAGACGATCACCCCGGTGCGAACCGCCGACGGCGGGATCCGGCATTTCGTCGCCGTGAAGCAGGACGTGACGCAGCGGCGCCGGACGGAGGAGCGGATCCGCTACCTCGCGCTGCACGACCCGCTCACGGACCTCGGGAACCGGCGCGCCGCGGAGGAGAGCCTCGAGCGGATCGTGGCCCGGGCGCGCCGCGGGACGCCCGGCTCGCTCCTCCTCCTCGACCTCGACCACTTCAAGGTCGTCAACGACACGCTCGGGCACGGTGCGGGGGACGTCGTCCTCGTCGAGCTGGCGCGGCTCCTCGGGACGCTGCGCCGGCCGGGCGACGAGCTCGCGCGCCTCGGGGGCGACGAGTTCGTCCTTGTCCTCGAAGGGATCCCGGCCGAGGCGGGACGAATGGTCGCCGAGCGTGTCCGCCGGGCCGTGCACGAGCATCGGTTCGAGGTGGGGGGGCGCCGGTTCGACCTCGGCGTGAGCGTCGGGGTCGTCCCGATCGACGGCCGCCTCAAGCCCGCCGCACTCCTCGCCCTGGCCGACTCGGCGCTCTACGCCGCCAAGGAGAAGGGCCGCAACCGCGTCATGCTGTTCGACGGCTCCGTGCAGCCGACGCCCCTCTCGGAGGCGAGCCTCTGGGCCTCGCGCGTGAAGGACGCGCTCCGCGAAAGGAAGTTCGTCCTCGTCTACCAGCCGATCCTGCGGCTCGAGAACGGACGGACCGCGCATTACGAGGCGCTCCTCCGCCTCTCGGACGGCGACGGGGCCCTCGTCGCCCCGGGGGACTTCCTTCCCGCCGCGGAGCAGTTCGGCCTCCTCCCCCAGGTCGACGCGTGGGTCGTCGACGAGGTCCTCTCGGTCCTCAGGACCCGGAACGACGTCGAGGTCTTCGTCAACCTCTCCGGCGCCAGCCTCGGCGAGGAGGGGCACCTCGCCGCGCTCGAGGAACGGATCCGGGAGAGCGGCATCGGCCCCGGGCGCCTCGCCTTCGAGCTGACCGAGACGACCGCCGTCCGGGACCTGATCGGGGCCCGCGAGTGGATGAGGCGCCTGCGCGACCTCGGCTGCCGCTTCGCGCTCGACGACTTCGGGATCGGCTTCTCGTCGTTCTCCTACCTGCAGGGGCTGCCGGCGGACTACGTCAAGATCGACGGCTCGTTCATCCGCGACCTCGAGACGAACCCCTCGAACCGGGCCCTCGTGAAGGCGATCGACACCGTCGCCCACACGCTCGGCAAGGAGACGATCGCCGAGCACGTGGAGAGCCTGGACGCCGTGGCCGTCCTCCGGGAGCTGGGCGTCGAGTACGGGCAGGGGTTCGCGCTCGGCCTGCCGGAGCGGGAGCTGCCCGGCCTCCCGGATGCCCGCGACGCGGCGACGTCGCCCGGCACGCTCCGTTAGGATGTCCGGTCGCGGGCCGGCGCAGCCGGCCCGGAGGAGACGAGGATGCCGAGCGAGAGCCCGCGCCGTGTCGCGATCCTGACGAGCGGCGGCGACGCCCCGGGAATGAACGCCGTCGTGCGGGCCGCGGTCCGCGCGGCGCTCGAGAGGGGGCTCGAGGTCCTCGCCGTGGAAGAAGGCTTCCAGGGGCTGGTCGACGGGGGAGAGCGATTCCGCCGGATGGCCTGGGGCGACGTCGGCGGCATCCTCCCGAAGGGGGGGACCGTCATCGGCACGGCGCGCTGTCCGGCGTTCCGCACCCGCGAAGGTCGTCTCGCTGCCGCCCGGAACCTGGCCCGCGAGAGGGTCGAGGCCCTGATCGTCGTCGGCGGGGACGGGTCGCTCACGGGCGCGGACCTCTTCCGGCGCGAGTGGCCCTCTCTCCTGAAGGAGCTCGCCGCCGGCGGGGAGATCCCGCCCGAGGCGGCGAGGAGCGCGTCGCCTCTCGCGCTCGTCGGCCTCGTCGGGTCGATCGACAACGACATGGCCGGGACCGACATGACGATCGGCGCCGACACGGCCCTGCACCGGATCGTGGAAGCCGTGGACGCGCTCGTCTCCACCGCCGCCAGCCACCAGAGGACCTTCGTCGTGGAGGTGATGGGGCGCCACTGCGGTTACCTGGCGCTGATGAGCGCGCTCGCGACGGGCGCCGGGTGGGTCTTCATCCCCGAGGCGCCGCCGGAGGGGGACGACTGGGAGGAGAAGCTCTGCGCCGTCCTGGCCGAGGGGCGGAAGGCGGGCCGCCGCCACTCGACGGTGATCCTGGCCGAAGGGGCGGTCGACCGGCAGGGGCGCCCCATCGAGGCGGAGCGGATCCGGAAGCTCCTCGAGGAGCGGCTCGGGACGGAAACGCGGACGACCGTTCTCGGCCACGTCCAGCGCGGCGGCGCCCCGAGCGCCTTCGACCGGACGATGGGGACGCTCCTCGGCGTCGCGGCGATCGAGGAGGTCGTCCGCTGGGGGCCCGACGACGTCCCGTGCCTCATCGGGCTCCGCGAGAACCGCGTGACGCGCGTGCCGCTCCTGGAGAACGTCGAGAAGGCGCGGGCGGTCGGCGAGGCGATCCGGGCGGGCGACTTCGAGCGGGCGATGACGCTCCGCGGGACGTCCTTCCGGAGCTCCTTCCGGATCATGAAGACGCTCGTCCGTGCCTTTCCCCACGGGCCGCGCGACGGTCAGCGGCGGAGGCGGTTCCTCGTCCTCCACGCCGGACCGCCCGCGCCGGGAATGAACACCGCCGTGCGCGCGGCGGTCCGCCTCCTCGTCGACCAGGGGCACGTCGTCCTCGGCGCGCGCGGCGGCTTCGACGGGCTCCTCGCCGGCGACGTCGTGCCTCTCGACTGGATGAGCGTGAACGGCTGGGTCTCGCTCGGCGGCGCCGAGCTCGGGACGAGCCGCAGGGTCCCGGCGGCGGAAGACCTCGGGGCGCTCGCCGAGGTGCTCGCGGCGCGCCAGGTCGAAGGCGTGCTCCTCGTCGGCGGCTGGGCGGCCTACCAGGCAGCGGGCCGAATGCAGGCCGCGCGCGCGGAGCACGCGGCCTTCCGCGTCCCGCTCGTCTGCGTCCCGGCGGGGATCGACAACTCCCTCCCCGGCTCCGAGCTCGCGATCGGCGCCGACACGGCGCTGAACGCGATCGTCGAGGCGGTGGACCGGATCAAGCAGTCGGCCGTGGCCTGGAAGCGAACGTTCGTGGTAGAGGTCATGGGGCGCTGGTGCGGCTACCTCGCGGTCCTCTCCGGACTCGCGACCGGCGCCGAGAGGGTCTTCACGCACGAGGAAGGGATCACGATGAAGGCGCTCGAGCGCGACGTGGCGAGCCTCGTCGAGGGGTTCCGGAAGGGGAAGCGTCTCGCGCTGATGATCCGGAACGAGAACGCCAGCCCCGTCTTCACGACGGGCTTCCTCCGGCGACTGTTCGAGGCGGAGGGCCGAGGCGCGTTCGACGCGCGGCAGGCGATCCTCGGGCATCTCCAGCAGGGGGGCGACCCGACCCCCTTCGACCGGATCGTGGCGACCCGCTACGCGGCCCGGGCGGTGGAGGTCCTCCTCGAGGAGAGCGCGAAGGAGAGCCCGGCGGCCGTCTTCCTCGGCGTCCAGTCGGGCCGCCTGACGGCGTTCCCGCTGGACGCCCTCGCGTCGATGGTCGAGCCGGAGTTCGAGCGCGCCAGGGACCCGTGGTGGCGCTCGATCGAGCCCGTCGTCCGGCTGCTCGGCCAGCCGGGGCCCTCGGCGAAGGCCTGAGCTACAGCCTCTCCCCCTCGAAGTACGAGCCGCTCCCGGGGCCGGTCTCGTCGCGATGGCCCGAGGGCAGGAGGACGATCGGCGGGAGCTCGTTCTCGACGAGGTAACCGAAGCGGGCGCGGAAGTCTGCGAGCGACATGCCGCACGTCGCGGCGAACTTCGCGAGCTCGTGCGGGTCCTCGAAGTCGTCCTTGCGGAGCCGGATCATGTAGCGACGCGCGATCGCGTAGCGGGTCGAGTGGACGTCGACCATCCGCACACGCGTTCGGCCGGTCTGCGGGTCGAGCATCTCGGCGAAGGGGATCGCGACGAAGTTCCCACCCTGCATCGAGACCATCGCGCCCGTCCCTCCCGAGAGGATGTACTTGGCCGCGCAGTAGCCGAGGTCGCGCGTGTACTCGAGGTCGAACGGGATCGGGTCGGCGCAGCGGAGCTCGTAGCCGATGTTCTTGTCGGTGACCGTCGCCTTCACGCCGAGCTTCTTCAGCTCCTCCTGGACGGCCGCCTTCAGGATCTCGCCGATGTTCACGTCGGCGATCCGGAGGTGACCGTGGGCGTCGCGCTCGGCCTCGGCGAGCCCCTTCAGCTCCTCCGGGTCGAGCTCGAGGACGAGCCCCTCGGCGATGATCGCCACGCCGTCACGCCGCCCGTAGCTGAGGCGCTTCAGGATCGCGCCGACGAGCGTGTCGACGATCGCCTTGAACCGCACCTTCTGCCCCTGGAACTCCTCCGGGATCAGCGTGAGGGTGGCGCCGGCGGCCTTGCCGATGCCGAGTGCGAGGTGGCCGGCCTTCCGTCCCATCGCGATGACGAAGTACCAGCGCGAGGTCGTCCGCGCGTCGACCATCAGGTTCTTGACGATCTCGACGCCGACGTGCCGCGCCGTCTGGAAGCCGAACGTGTCGACGTCGGGCGGGAGGTCGAGGTCGTTGTCGATCGTCTTCGGGACGTGGACGACCGCGATCCGACCGTCGGCCTTCTCGGCGAGCTTCATCGCCGAGAAGGCGGTGTCGTCGCCGCCGATCGTGACGAGCCGCGAGACGTTCAGCCGGAGGAGGGAGATGACAGCGGCCTCGAGGAGCTGCGGGTCCTTCGTCGGGTTCGCGCGGGCGATGCCGATGTGCGAGCCGCCGCGGAAGTGGATCCGGCTCACCTCGTCGATCGTGAGCGGGTGGACGTGCTCGATGTTCCCCTGCATGAGCCACTGGAAGCCGTCGCGGATGCCGAGGACCGAGACCCCCTCGAGCTCGGCGCGGATCGTCGCCGCGCTGATGACGCTGTTGATGCCGGGCGCCGGCCCGCCGCCGACGAGGATCGCCATGTTCTTGTGCTGGCTCGTGGTCATGGGACCTCCGTGAGGCGGGGAAGTCTACGGCAGCGGAAGGGGGAGGGAGGACCCCGCGGGCCCGCGGTCCCTCACGCGGACGGCGCGAGCGGGCGCGTGAGCGCCGCGAACGTCGCGGGCCAGGAGGACGGGCGGGCGGCGTCGCGGGCGAGCGCGGTACCGGGGAAGTAGGGCGCGACGGCCTCGCCGAGCCGCGCGGCGAGGGGGAGGTCCCCGGCGTCGCGCGCGGCGAGCGCGCGGACGACGAGGACGGAGGGGCCGCTCACGCGCTCCTCGGGCAGGGAAGCGAACGCCGCGCGGAGCGCTTCGGTCCGGCGGAGAAGCCGCAGGCTCTCGAGGAGGAGGGCGTCGGAACCCTCCCCGGGGTCGAGGCGTGCGAGCTTCCGGGCGAGCTCGAGCCCCCGTTCGAGCCGTCCCGTCTCGTGCGCCCGGCCGACCTGCTCGGAGAGGGCGGCGAGGTAGACGGAGAACGACGCCGGGTCCGCGATCCCCCGCCCGAGCGCACGGCCGAAGAAGCTCCACCCGAGCGGCGGCGCGACGACGTCGGCGAGCTCCGGCGGGAACGGCACGAGGCGAGGCCCGAGCCCGGGCCGCGTCTCGTACCAGGGGGGGCGGGCGAGCCGCTCCGCCCGGCCCTCCGCGGAACGCGGCGCCGAGGCGGCCGCGTACCAGGGATAGAGGAGGAACGGCGAGGCGAGCGGCTCCTTCGCGAGGACGTTCTCCGGGGAGACGCTCGGCCTCCCCGCGTCGTCGGGGCCGACGGCGAGGGCGGGGACCTCGCGCTCGAGCTCCGGGGTGAGCGGTGCGCGCCGGCAGTTCGCGACGTACGTGTCGACGAGCGAAGGGTGGACGAGGAGCGGCGGCAGGTTGAGCGCCACGGAGAGGACCGCGACGGCGCGCCGGCCCCCGGTGCCGAGGCCCTCGGCGGCGAGCGCGGCCCACGGCGCGAGGAGCGGGACGGCGGGGACGAGGAGACGCGGTCCCCAGCCCCCGACGCCGTGCCAGGCCCACCAGGCGGCGGCGGTCCCCAGCAGGGCGAGGAACGCGAGCGCGGAGCCGGCGGCGGCGAGGCGGAGGGGCGTGTCGCCCGGGCGGCGCGCGGCCCGCGCCAGGCCCGCCGCCGCGAGGAGCGCGGCCGGGAAGAAGAGGACGAGGCCGCGATTCGGCCCGACGAGGAGCCGCCAGAGGCCTTCGGGGAGCGGGTGCGTGAAGCCCTCCCCTTCGTAGCCCGAGAAGAGGCGGCCGAAGCGGTGGAGCTCGAAGGCGGCCCAGGCGGCGACGGGGAGGATTGCGCCGGCCGCGGCGGCCGCGAGCCGCCGCCCGCGGAGCGCGGACGCCGCGAGGAGCGGGAGGAGGAGGAGCGGCGAGGCGGCGACGAGGCTCGACTTGACGAGGAGCGCCGCCCCGGCGGCGAGGCCCGCCGCGAACGCGCGGCGCCGCGAGGCGCGAGGGTCGTCCTCCCGAGCGGCGCCGAAGGCGAAGAGGAGGGCGCCCGCGAGCGCGGCCGCCTGGAGCGCCTCGGAGAAGTCGGAGGTCGCGTACGACCCGAGAGGCCCGCCGAGCGAGGCGAGGAGGATCGCGAGCCCCTGGAGCGAGGTCGAGGCTCCGGCCAGCCGGGCGATGCCGCCTGCGGCGGCCGCCGCGAGGAGGACCCCCGCGAGCGGCGCGAGGAGGAAGAGCGGCTGCGAGGTGCCGGGCCCGAACGCGCTCTCCACGGCGGGGGCGAAGGCCGCCGCCGGGAGCTGGGCGAGGCTCGCCCCGAGGCCGTAGCGCGAGACGGCGTCGGCCTCGCGCCCGAACGCGCGCGGGGCTCCCTTCCCGATCCCGAGCTCGCCCGTCTCGACGATCGCCACGGCGGTGCCGATCGTCTGGCGGCCGTCGGAGACCTTCCCGGCGTGCCGGTCGTCGGCCGAAAGGAGAAGCGCCGCGGTGACGGCGAGGAGCGCTCCGCGGGCGGGGCGCGGCCGGGCGGGGACGGTCCGGGGCGGCACGGCGGGAGGGTATCGCAACGACGCGGAGCGGCGGGGCCGGGGGCGTTGCCGGGCGGGAGCGGAGGCACGTGGATAATCCGTCCGAATGAACGCCTCCTCCCCGGACGACGTCTCCCGATCCTCCGCGCCCCTCTCCGGCGCCCCTCGCCTGGTGGCGAGCCCCTACCTCCACTTCGACGGCTGGCAGGTCGTCAACCCGCTCACGAACGTGACCCTGACCCCGACGGACCGCCTCTTCGCCCCGCTCCACGAGCTCCGGGGCGGCCGCCCTGTCGACGGCGCGATCGAGCGGGAGCTTCGGGCCGGGCTCTGGGCGATCCCGGACGGCGAGGACCTTTCCCACCGGTTCCGCCTCAAGGTCGTCTCTCTCGAGGCGCACTCCGTCTGCAACCAGGCCTGCTACTTCTGCCCGGTTTCGGTCGCCCCCCGCGAGAAGAGCTTCATGCCGACCGAGCTCTACGAGCGGATCGTCGCGGAGCTCTCCGCCTTCCGCGACTCGATCGAGGGCGTCTGCATGAACAACTACAACGAGCCGACGGTCGACCGCCGGTTCGTCCAGCAGGTGGCGACGATCAAGGCGGCGGGCCTTCCGCCGGCCGTCCTCTCGAACGGCTCCGGCCTGACGCCGGACCGGGTCGACGCGCTCCTCGGCCTCGGCGGCCTGCGCTACCTCTCGGTCAACATCTCGACGCTCGAGAAGGACCGCTACGCCCGGGATCGGGGCGTCGACCAGCTCGAGACTGTTGTCCGCAACATCGACTACATGTGCGACAAGCCGGTCGCAGAGGAGATGGACCTCGTCGTCCTCGGCGGGGGGGACGAACCGCACCGGAAGGCCCACCGGGAGATCACCGAGCGGTACGGCGGGAGCCGCTTCCACGTCCGGCCGTTCGAGGCCCGGGACCGCGCGGGGTGGCTGCCGAACGGAGTCCGGCCTGCCGAGAAGCACCGGAAGCTCCGGGGATGCGACAACGTCGGCTCGCGGCCGCTGGAGCACCTCCACGTCACGGCGGAGGGGAAGTGCATCTTCTGCTGCGAGGACTACGACGAGAAGCTCGTCGTGGGCGACCTGAAGACGCAGAGCGTCCGCGAGGTCCTGGAGGGGCCGGCCCTCGCCCTGCTGCGGCGGTGGTCGTACGGCGTCGAGGAGGCCCCGGACGACTTCATCTGCCGTTCGTGCATCGCCGCCCGGACCGAAGGTGAGTGACGCCGCCTTCGCCTTCGAGGGGCTTTCGAAGGTCTACCGGCTCTACGCCTCCCCCCGCGACCGCCTCCTCGAGGCGATCACGGGGCGCCCGCGGCACACTCCGGTCCACGCGCTCCGGGGCGTCTCCGCGACCGTCCTCCGCGGCTCGGTCCTCGGGGTCATCGGCGAGAACGGCTCCGGGAAGTCGACGCTCCTGAAGATCCTCGCGGGGACGACGGAGCCGACCTCCGGGACGGTCCATCTCCCCGGGCGCGTCGCCGCGATCCTGGAGCTCGGCTCCTCGTTCCACCCGGAGGTGACCGGCCGCCGGAACGCGGTCCTGCAGGCCGCGCTCGCCGGCCTCACGAAGGCCGAGATCGCGGCGGCCCTCCCGGAAATCGAAGCCTTCGCGGAGCTCGGCGACTTCTTCGACCGGCCCGTGAGGACCTACTCCTCGGGGATGACGATGCGCCTCGCGTTCGCGGTCGCGACCGCGGTCCTCCCCGACGTCGTCATCCTCGACGAGGCTCTCGCCGTGGGCGACGGGCGCTTCCAGAAGAAGTGCGTCGACCGCCTCCACGACCTCCGCTCGCGCGGCCGGACGATCTTCCTCTGCAGCCACGCCCTCTACTACGTCTCCACGCTCTGCGAGACGGCGATCTGGCTTCGGGACGGGGAGGTCGCCGCGCTCGGCGAGGCCCAGAAGGTCGTCCTCCAGTACGAGGAGTACCTCGCGCGCAAGGAGCAGGAGCGGACCGTGGCGGCCCCGGCGGCGCTCCAGGACTCGCTCGGCCGGTTCACGTCGATCCGGCTCCTCGACGGGGCCGGGAAGGAGACGGCCGCCTTCGCGCCGGGGGACCCCTGGGTCCTGGAGCTCGCGTTCGAGGGGGACACGCCGGACCGGCCCCTCCACGTCCACGTCGCCGTCGTCACGCCAGACCAGGTCACCTGCTTCGTCGCCGACTCGAAGGTCTCCGGCACGGGGCCCTTCGTCGGGAAGGCGCGCCACGAGATCCGGCTGTCGGTGGAGTCCCTCCCGCTCGCGAAGGGGGAGTTCATCCTCGTCATCTTCCTCGGCGACGAGAAGGGCCTCGCCCTCTACGACGCGCGAAGCGACGTTCGGTTCCGGGTGGAGTCGGACCGCTGGACGAGCGGCTTCATGACGGTCCCGGTCGGCTGGGAGACGCTCGGATGAAGGTCGTCTACCTCCTCAACGGCACCGCGCTCTGCGGCGGGGTGAAGGTCGTCTACCAGCACGTCGCGATCCTGCGCCGCCTCGGGGTCGACGCCGAGGTCGTCAGCACGACGCCGCCGAGCGACTGGGCGCCGGAGTCGTGGTCGTTCTACCGGCAGGTCCCCGACCTGACGCCGGAGGCGATCGGGCCGGCCGACGTCGCGGTCGGCACGATGTACCACACCGTCCCGCAGGCGATGGCCGTACCAGGAGCGCGAGCGTTCCACCTCTGCCAGGCCTACGAGGCGATCTACGAGCCGGCGCGTCCCCTCTGGCCCGAGATCGAGGAGGTCTATCGCCTCCCGGCGACGAAGCTCGTCGTCTCGCCACACCTCGCGGACCTCGTGAGGGAGCTCTACGGGCAGGAAGCGATCCACATCCCCCAGCCGTTCGACGCCGACGCCTTCTCGCCGCGGAGCGGGGAGCGCCCGCAGGACGGGACGTTCCGGGTCCTCCTGACGGGGCAGTGGAGCGTCCCCTTCAAGGGGATCCCCTGGGCGACGGAGGCGCTCCGCGCGCTGAAGGCCGAGATTCCGCGGCTCCGGCTCGTCCGGATGTCGCAGGACGCTCCCGCCGAAGAGGTGGCCGCCTGGCCGGAGGCGGAACGGCACATCTGGGTGCCGCCCGCCTTCGTCCCCGACGTCTACCGGAACGTCGACCTCTTCCTTGGCCCGTCGACGGAGGTCGAGGGGTTCGGCCTGCCGACGATCGAGGCGATGTCGTGCGGCCTCCCGTCGGTCCTGACCGACATCGGGGCCTTCCGCGGCATCGACCCGGACGCGCGGGCCTCGATCCGGATCCCGGTCTTCGACGCCGGGGCGCTCCAGGCGGCGGTGCGGCGCCTCGCGGACGATCCCGGCCTCTGCGCCCGGCTCGGCCGCGAGGGACGGGAGATCGCCCGGACCTTCCACTCCGATCGGACCGGCGAGGCGCTCCTGGCGGCGTTCCGCGCGCGGCCGGCAGGCGCCGGGTCCGGGCTCCGCCGGGCCGCGCGGGCGCTGGTGTCCTTCGGCCGGGGAAGCGGCGGGTGACGGCACGGCCCCGTGGAGCGCTCGTTCGCTCGACGGGGAGACGGAGCCCCGCCGGGACGCTGGGATACCATCCTGAAGGAATGAGACGAAGACGCACCCATCGGCCCCGCGGGAGACGCCCGTGGCCGACGTGAAGACGACCTGCGAGACGGTGGTCTTCTGCTCCTCTGCGGGGCACTGCCAGCTCGACTGCGACTACTGCATCATCCATCCCGTCGTCAAACGGGAGCCGTCCCTCGTCTACGAGGACCTGCGCTTCTTCCTCGACGAGGTCGGGACGCGGACGTTCTTCATCTTCTCCGGCAAAGGGGACTTCTTCGCCGGCTACCCGAAGCGGGACCGTTTCCTCGACCGGCTCCTCGACCACGACGTCGAGGTGGCGCTCGACGTGAACGGCGTCCTCCTGAACGAGTACCCGGAGCTTTCCGAGGAGAAGCTCGCGAAGGTCCGCGCGGTCAACCTGACGCTCCACTACAAGCAGGTGCGGGACAAGCGCGTCGAGAAGGCCTGGGAGGCGAACGCGCGGACGATCCTCGAGAAGCACCGGGGCGAGCTGATCCTCGGGACGATCTTCTCGCCGCTCCTCTCCGACCTCTGGGAGGAGGGGCTCGCGTATTACCGCGACACGGTCTTCGCGGCGACCGGCCGGAAGGTCTGGGCGATCCGGGACTGCGACCGGCCGTTCGACGCGGCGCAGGAGGAGCTCTTCTCGAGCCTCCTCGAGCGATACGCCGCCGTCGTCGAGAAGGAGCACAAGGACGACTTCTCGGCCCCGTTCGCCGGGAAGGAGGCGGTCCTCTGCCCGGCCGGGCGCGACTACTTCCGGATCTGGAACGACGGGCGCGTGCAGGGCTGCCCCTGGATTCCCGGCCTCGCGGACCTCGGGAACGTGAAGGAACGCCGGCTCGCGCGGCGAGCGGCCCCCTTCCGCTGCACGACACCGAGCTTCTGCGACTGCTACGACATCCACCAGCTGGGGAAGATGGGCTACGAGGACGCGACCCCGGCACTGCCCGTCCTCTCCTCCGGGACCGCGCGATGAGCGACGCCGTCCCGCAGGGCGCGGAGCTCGAGGTCCGCGCGCTCTTCCGGGACGAGGCGGCGGAGGCCCACGCCGAGCGGCGCGCCCGGCTCGCCTCCGACGACCCGGACCGCTGGGAGGGGATCGCCTTCCCGGTCGAGTTCGCGCTCGAGCTGGCCGCCGTCTGCAACCTCGCGTGCGTCATGTGCCCCGTGCCGACGACGAGCCGGAAGCGGCGCCTCATGGACGAGGCGCTCTTCCGGAAGAGCGTGGACGAGATCGCCTCGGAGACGGGCTTCGTCCTCTTCCCGCAGGGATTCGGAGAGCCGATGCTCCACCCGAAGTGGGCGGAGCTCCTCGCCCACGCGAAGGCGAAGGGGATCGGGCCGATCGTCGTCCTGACGAACGGGACGCTCCTCGACGAGCGGAACGTGGCGCGGCTGCTCGACCTCGATCTCGACGCGGTGGTCGTCTCGATCGATGGCGTCGAGCCGGAGACCTACGCGGCCGTCCGGGTCGGAGGGGACCTCGGCGTCGTCGAGGCGAACGTCCGGCGGCTCCTCACGGCGCGCGGCCCGGCGCCGCGGCCGCGCCTCGTCCTCCGGATCATCCGGATGAAGGAGACCGCGGCCCAGATCACCGCCTTCTTTGATCGGTGGAGGCCGCTTCTCGGCCCCGCGGACGAGATCGCGATCAACGAGTTCAACGACTGGGCGGGGAAGGTCGAGGACCGGAGCGACGCGTCGCGTCCGCAGCCGGCCGCCGCGACGATGCGCCGTCCCCCGTGCCGGATGCTCTGGATGAACCTCTCCGTCCACGCCGACGGGAAGGTCTCCGCGTGCTGCCACGACAGCGAGGACGAGCTGCTCGTCGGCGACCTCGCGAAAGGGGACACGGTCCGCGGGATCTGGGAGGGGCCGGCCCTCGCCCGCTTGCGCCGGATCCACCGCGAGGGGCGCTTCGAGGAGCTGCCGATCTGTCACGCCTGCCGCAACCAGGCGTAGACGGCCGCTCGTCGGCTCCTCAGAAGACGTCGTGGTCGGCGAAGCGGTAGTCGAGCGTCGAGCCGGGGGAGAGGAAGTCGTACCCGTCCGTGATGGGATGCATCAGGAGGACGGTGTCCGACGGCTCCGGCACGAACGCGAGCTCCCCCTCGAGACGGGACGCGAGGAGCCCTCGCTGGGGGGAGCGAAGGACCATCCGGTCCGCCGCGATCGCCCCGAGCCGCTCCTGGACCGCCGCGAGCAGGTCGACGAGCGTGCCGTCGGACTCGGAAGCGACCTGCAGGTCGACGAGGGCGGCGCGCCCCTCGCGGATCGCGACGACGGCGTACCCGCGCGAGGTCCCGCGCCAGTCGAGGAGCTGGAACGTCCGATAGGCGTAGCCGGGGCGGGAGAAGCGCCACGCGAGCGTCCGGACCGAGCGATCGGTCCGCCAGCCGGGCCGCGCGTGGAGGAGCTCGGCGAGCGGCTCGTGCGCACGACCGAACGGCTCCCCCTCGCTCACGCGGAGGAGCCGGCGCCGCAGCCGTCCGAGGAGCGGCGGTGCGTCGAGCCGGCGGCCCCGCTCCGCGCACGGCTCGGCCAGGACGCAGCCGAAGAGGCGTTCCTCGATCTTCCTCGCGCGCTCGTTCGGGAAGCCGAAGTCGAAGAGCGTCCCGGCCTCCGCGTTGATCCGCCGGAAGAGCTCGCCGAGCCGCTTGAACATCCCCGCCCGCCCGAGGGCGCGCGAGTCGGGGCGCGTCATGACGTCGACGACGGTGTTCCCCCGCTGGTCCATCGCCTCGCCCCGGTAGCGCGTCCCGAGGGCCCCGATGAAGCCGAGCGCCCGGCCGTCCTCGATCGCGAGGGCGCTGAGCGCCGGGTGGGGGTTGACGTCGTACTTCCAGGCGAGGTCGGCGGCATTCGCCGGCGCCTTGAACGCCACCTCGAAAAGCTCCAGGATGGCGGCCCGATCGCTCTTCCCGGCCGGTCGGAATTCGATCGCCACGGCGTGCGGAAGGGTACCACCCGATGATCTCAGCCGTCTTCGTCTCCTATCGCAGCGCCACGCTCACCGCGCGCGCGATCGCGACGTTCCGCGAGGAGGCGCGCCGCGCCGGACGGGAGGCCGAGGCGGTCGTGGTCGTGAACTCGGGCGACGCCGCCGAGCGCGACGCCCTCGTCCCTCACGCCGACCGGGTCCTCTTCCCGCCCCGGAACCTCGGCTTCGCCGGGGGGCTGAACGCCGGGATTGCGGCCGCGCGCGGCGGGACGCTCCTCCTCGCGAACCCCGACCTCCTCTTCTGCGAGGGCTCCGTCGCGGCCCTCGCCGCGGCGGTCGAAGCCGGCGGACCCGTCGCGGCCGGGCCGGCGCTCTGGGCCGACGCCGCGCGGAGCGTCCTCCTTCCCCCGGCGGAGGAGGGGCGCCCCGAGGAGCTGGCGCGCCGGGCGCTCGCGGCCGACCCGGCGCGCGCGGACCGCGTCTTCCGGCGCGACGCCCGGCGGGCGGCGGCTCAGGCGGAGCGGGCCGCTGCCGGCGCGAGCGCCGTCGTCCGCGGTCTCTCCGGGGCCGCCGTCGCCGTCACCCGCGCGACGCTCGGGGCGGTCGGGCCGTTCGACGAGGGATACCCGCTCTACTACGAGGAGAACGACTGGCAGAGGCGGCTTCTCCTGCGCGGGGGCCGGCTCGTCTTCGTCGGCGGCGCGCACGTCGTCCACCTGTTCGCGCAGAGCACGAAGACCGAGCCGAGGGCCGGCTCCTGGTTCGCGGAGTCGGAGGCGAGGTACTACGCGACCCACTTCGGCGAGGCGGGGAAGAGGGGTCTCGCGCGCCTCGCCGCCTGCGCGCCGTTCGAGGCGCCGCCGCTCCCCGCCGCCGAAGGCCTCGCGTGGAGCGACCCGGCCCCGGCGGCGGTCGCGATCTCGCCGTTCCGCCACTTCCGGCCGTTCGCCCTCGCCCTCGTGCCGACCGACGAGAGGCGCTGGACGCCCCCGGCCGACCTCGCCGAGGCGCACTCCGGAGAGGCCCTCTTCCTTCGAGCCTTCGCGCGGGCGACGGGCGCCACTCTCGCCGAGGTCCGCTTCGCGGGATGAAGCGGCGGCTCGCCGGGACCCCCGGCCGGTAGAATCGCGCCGCGTGGCGCCCCCTTCCCCGGATCCCTTTCCCGAGCGACGACTCCTCCCCTACGAGACGACCCGCCTCGAGGCGCGGCGGGTCCTCGTCCTGGCGCCGCATGCCGACGACGAGACGTTCGGCTGCGGCGGGGCGCTCGCCGCCCTTCTCGACGGCGGCGCGCGGCTCGACGTCCTCGTCGTGACCGACGGCGCGGGGGACGAGGCGGATACTGCGGCCCGGCGGCTCGTCGGCGAGCGGCGGCTCGAGGAGACGCGCGAGGCGCTCCGCCGGCTCGGGGGAGGAGCGGCGCGCTGCGCCTTCCTCCCGGACCGCGGGCTCGGTCTCGCCGGGGAGTCGCTCGCGGCGGCGCTCGAGGGCGAGTTCCTCGCGACGAGACCCGACCTCGTCTTCGTCCCCTCGCCGGTCGAGATCCATCCCGATCACCGCGCGGTCGCGGAGGCGTTCCTCTCCCTCTTCGCGGGCGAGGCCGGCCGTCGCTTCGCCGCCGCGCTCCCGGACGGCGCGCGCGCCGCTTTCTACGAGGTCTCCCAGCCGTTCCGTCCGAACGTCCTCGTCGACGTCTCGAGGACGGTCGCGCGCAAGGAGGCGGCCGTCGCGGCGTTCGTCTCGCAGCTCGGCGGCCACGACTACGCGGCGTTCGCGCGGGGGCTGGGGCAGTACCGGCGGATGAGCCTTCCCCGGAGCGTGGCGTCGGCGGAAGGGTTCTTCCTCGTCGCGCTCGCCCAGCTGCCCTCCCTCGATCCCCTCCGCCTTGCGCGGGCGATCGGTCCGACGCTCTCCGTCGAGGAGCTCCTCCCGCCGCAGGCCCGATCGGTCGAGGAGGAGACGCCGTCCGGCGCGGCCGTCGTCGCTCCCGTCGCGGAGGCGCAGGCCCGGCCTCTCGTCAGCGTCGTCGTCCGGACGAAGGACCGTCCCGAGCTCCTCGCCGAGGCGCTCGAGAGCGTCGCGTCGGAATCGGGCGTACCGCTCGAGACGGTCGTCGTGAACGACGGCGGCGCCGACGTCGCCGACGTCCTCGCGCGGTTCCCGCAGCTCCGCCTCCGTCTCGTCGATCTCCGGCCGGGGCGTGGCCGAGCGGCGGCGGCGAACGCGGGGGTCGAGGCCGCGACCGGGCGCTTCGTCCACTTCCTCGACGACGACGACCTGCTCCTCCCGGGCGGGCTCCCGGCGCTCGCCGCGGAGGCGCGAGAGGGCGAGGTCGTCTACGGGCGCGTCGAGGCGTTCCGCTGGAGCGGGACCGGGGAGGGACGGCTCCGGACGCCGTTCCGTTCCTTCGCCGAGCCGTTCGACGAGGCGGCGCTCCTCCTCGAGAACTTCATTCCGATGAGCGCGCCTCTACTCCCGCGGGAGGCGCTGCTCGGCGCCGGCGGTCTCGACGCGGCGCTTCAGCGCTTCGAGGACTGGGACCTCTTCCTCCGCCTCTCGCAGACGCACCGCTTCCGCCTCGTCGACGTCCCCGTCTCGGAGTACCGCGTCTTCCCGGGACACTTCGTCGACGACCCCGACGCCGCGACGACGCAGGAGCGGCACCGCGTCGACGTCCTCCGCAAGCACGCCGGCCGCTACGGGCCGGAGACGCTCTCGGCGATCCTCCTCCACGTCAAGAAGGACCTCCTGCCGAGGGAGGTCCGCCGGGAGGTCGCCGCGGTCGAGCGGCTCCTGTCGCACGCGACGGAGGAGTCGGCCCGCGAGAGGGACCGACTCGAGGCGGAGCGGACCGACGCGGAGCGCCGCGCGGGGCGGACGCTCGCGACGCGGGCCTCGGTCGTCGTCGTCAACTTCGACGGCCGGCACCACCTCGAGAAGTGTCTCCCCGCCCTCGAGGCGTCGGACCCGAAGCCGGGAGAGGTGATCCTCGTCGACAACGGCTCGTCGGACGACAGCGTCGCGTGGGTTCGCGAGCACCATCCGGCCGTGAAGGTCCTGCCGATGGGGGCGAACCTCGGCTTCGGCGAGGCGAACCGGCGCGGCGCGCTGGAGGCGCGCGGCGACTTCCTCGTCCTCCTGAACTCCGACACGGTCGTCGAGGAGGGCTGGCTCGCGGGGCTCCTCGCGCCTCTCGAGGCGGAGCCGGAGATCGCGGCGACCTGCTCGACGCTCCGGCTCCTCGCGACACCGGAGCTCCTGAACGGCCTCGGGGGCGGGATGACGCGCCTCGCCTACGCGTTCGACCACGGCTACCGCTTCCCGTACGCGCCGTGGCCGCCGTCGGGCGAGGAGCCGCGCTGGCACGACGTCCTCTTCCCGACGGCCGCGGCGATGGCGATGCGCCGCCACGAGTTCTTCGGCCTCGGCGGCTTCGACCCGGCGTTCTTCATGTACCACGAGGACGTCGACCTCGGCTGGAGGCTCTGGATCCTCGGACGGCGGGTCGTCGTCTGCCGGGACTCGGTCGTGCGGCACGCGTTCCTCGGGACCTCGAAGGCCGTCCGGGGGCTCGACTGGAGGCTGAAGCTCGGCGTCCGTCACGCCGTCCGCTCGATCCTGAAGTACGTCGAGCCGCTCGAGGCGGCGAAGGTCCTCCGGTGGCACGCGGTGGTCCTGGCACGGGCCGGCGCGTGGCGACTCCTCGGTCACGCCGTCCTCTGGAACCTCCGGCACCTGCCGGGGACGCTCCGCCTCCGCGCCGCCATGAGCGCGGGGCGGAAGCGGTCCTCGGAAGACCTCCGTCGCGCGGGCCTCGTCCTTCGGGCGCTTCAGCCGCCTCCACCGCCCGAGGCGCCGCGATTCCGCGAGGAGGGGCCCGACGCCTGGATCGTCTCGAACGTCCTCCTCCCGGGCGAGCCCTCGGGCGAGAGCCGTCTCGGCTGGGGCTGGTACGGGCCGGAGCACGACGGGACGGCCTCGTTCCGGTGGACCGTCGGCGACGCCCGGCTCGGAATGCGTGTGGCGGCGGGAGCCGAGGGGCGCCTTCGCATCGCCGCGATCGGCAGCCCGGCCGCGCCCGCCGGTCCGCTCCGGGTGACGTGCAACGGGCGCGAGGCGGAGGCGGCGCTCGAGCCGGGCGCCTGGCGTGAGGTCGAAGTCCAAGTTTCCGCGGGCGCGGACGGCCTCCTCGACGTCGTCCTCCGCTCCCCGTCCGGGGTGCCGGACGAGGTCCACGGAAGCTGGGACTTCCGCAGGCTCGGGGCCGGCGTTCGGAGCGTCGCATTCGTCCCGGCCTCGGCCGAGGAGCGTCACCCTCCCGCGAGGCTCTCCGTCGTCATCCCGACGTACGAGCGGAAGGCGGTCCTCGAGGAGACGGTTCGCGCCCTCGCGGCGCAGAGCGCCCGGCCGTTCGAGGTGATCGTCGTCGACGACGGCTCGAACGACGGGACGACGGACCTTCTCCATCGCCTCCGGGAGGAGCTCTCCGACCGTCTCGACCTCGTCCCGCTCCGACAGCCGAACCTGAAGCAGGGGCGGGCGCGGAACCTCGGCGTGGCGCGGGCGAACGGGGAGCTCGTCCTCTTCCTCGGGGACGACACGATCCCGGAGCCCGCCTGCGTCGCCGAGCACCTCGCCGCGCACGCGTCCCGTCCCGGCCCCTGTGCCGTGATCGGCTTCACCGGCTGGCACCGGGAGAAGATGCGGGTCACGCCGTTCCTCGACTTCGTCAACGGCCACGGTCCGCAGTTCTCGTTCGACCTCCTCCGCGACGGCCAGGAGGTCCCGTTCACGACGCTCTACACCTCGAACGTCTCGATCCCGCGCGAGCACCTCGGCGCCGAGCCGTTCGACCACCGCTTCACGTCGTACGGCTGGGAGGACTGCGAGCTCGGCTGGCGCCTCTCCTCCGCGGGCCTGCCGATCGTCTACCGGAAGGCCGCCGCCACCCGGCACGTCCACCCGCAGACGATGGCGCAGTTCCTGGCGCGGCAGGCGCACGTCGGCCGGGCGATCGACGTCCTCTACGAGATCCACCCGGAGCTCGAAGGGAACCGCTGGCTCCCCCCGCCGCGTCCGCGCTTTCGCCACAGGGCCTTCTCGTTCGCGTATCGCGCCCTGGGGCGGGTCGGCGCGCTCCTCGACTCGGCCGGGGTGCCGCTCCCGCTGCGCGCCTACCACGCGCTCGTTGGGTGGGCTTTCCACTCCGGCCGCTGACCGTCCGGTCGGCGCCCGTCCCGCCGCCTGGACGGGCCGAGCCGGCAGGGAGATTGCTTCTGACTCGTCGAGCGGCCCACCGGTCCCTCGGGGAGGACGGGCCGCAGCGGAGGCCGCCATGACCCATCCGAGACTCTCCAGCACGTCCTCCCGGGCGAAGACCTGGTCGCGCCCGGGCCTCGCCGGCGCGCTCCTCGCGTTGCCGGCCCTCCTCGTCGCGACCTCGGCGGTCGCGCAGCGCGAGCCGGGGACGGCCTCGCCGGACACGGGGTCCGCTCCGGCGCCCTCCTACTCGGCGCCGGCGCCGTCCTACTCCGCTCCCTCGCCCTCCCACTCCTCTCCGTCGCCGTCCTATTCCGCGCCCGCCCCTTCGGCGCCGCGAAGCGCTCCGGCGCCCTCGGCCGGGTCACCCTCCACGCCCCGCCGTGCGACCGCCCCGAGGGAATCGACCTCGGGGACGCCGGCGCGCCCGGGAAGGCGCGTCGTCGGCGCCGAGCCGCGGGACGGGCGGAGCGGCGGCCCGACGACCGCGACGGCAGGCGGCGGGGGCAGCCGGGTCCCGCGAATCGTTCCGACGCATCCGCGCGGCTCCGGCTCGGGCGGGCATCACCATCCGCGCCGCCGCTACTACTCGCCGTACGCCGGCTGGGGCGGGACGTCGTGGTGGTGGGGTGGCCCGTGGGACTGGTGGTGGTGGGGAAGCCGCTTCGGCCCGTACCACTGGGGCTTCGGCGGCGTCGTCATCGTCGAGGACTACAGCCCGGACCCGTACCGGTACGCGCGGGTCGACACCGACGTCAGCCCGGAGGCGGCGGAGGTCTACCTCGACGGCACGTTCATCGGCTCGGCCGACGACTTCGACGGCTACCCCGACTTCCTCTGGCTCGAGGAGGGGAAGTACACGCTCGAGTTCCGGCATCCCTCGTACGAGACCGTCAAGCACGACCTGGAGGTCGAGCCGGGACAGAGCCTCCGTTTCCGGGACGACCTGAAGCTCGAGCCGGGCAAGAGGAGGCTCGAGGCGGTCGAGCCTCCGCGACGCGGCACGCCTCACGGGCGGGTCTTCGGCAAGCCCGAGGAGCCCCGCCGCGACAGGACCGGCCGGTTCGAGGCACGGGCCGAGGCCGACCGGGAGCGTGACCTCGAGGAGCTCGAAGACCTCGAGGAGCTCGAGGAGCTGGCCGAGGAGCTGGACGAGGCGGACGAGGACCTCGCCCCGGCGCCGAAGGTCCGGGGCGAGGTGAAGGAGGGGCGCTCTGGTCGCGAGGCGCTTCCCGCCGAGCGGTCCCGGCTGCGCTTCGAGATCGAGCCTTCCGACGCGGCGGTCTATCTCGACGACGACTACGTGGGCACGGGAAAGGAGCTCGCCGGCCTGAGCCGCGGCGTCCCGGTCGACGCCGGAAAGCACACCGTCTCCGTCGTCCGCCCGGGCTTCGTCACGAAGACGATCGAGGTCGAGGTGAAGCCGGGGGTCGCGATCGACGTCGTCGTCGAGCTCGAGAAGTAACGGTCACCTCCTCCGTCCGGGCGGGGCGCACCCTTGGGGGCACCCCGCCCGTCTCGCGTTTCAAAGGGCCCGCAGCGAGAGGGCGAAGGCCTCGGCGGCGAGGCGCGGGTTCCGGCGCGAGTCGGGAAGGTCCCCGGCCGCCTGGAGCGCCCGGCGCGCCGCCTCGAGGAGGACCGTGTCCCCGGCTTCGGAGAGGCGGGCGAGGTCCCGGTACCGTTCGACGTGATGGACGGTCCGGCCGGCCGGGTCGGTGCCGGCGGCGACCGCGTCCCGGAGGAGCCCCGCGAGGAGCGAGAGGCGGTCCGCGGTCGCGCCCGCGTCCTCGGCGGCGAGCCGGCCGGCGAGGACGAGGGCCCAGCCCGTCGAACGGGACAGGAGGAGCCCCGAGACCGCCTCGAGGAGGGCGTCCCGGCCCTCCCGCGCGGCGGCGAGGTCCAGGTCGCGTGCCTCCTCCTCGCCGGGCGGGCCGAAGGCGGCTCGCCCGGCCGCTTCCTCGGGAGACATCCCGCCGCCGGTGAGGGCGGCGACGAGCGCCTCCCGGGAGAGCGCGGGAAGCCGGCGGAGGACGAGCCGCGAGAGGATCGTCGGCGGGAGGAGACGGGGACGCGTCGCGGTCAGGACGAATCGGGCGCGCGACGGCGGCTCCTCGAGGATCTTCAGGAGCGCGCTGAACGCGGCCGCCTCTGTCCGGTCGACGTCGAGGAGGACGAGGACGCGGCGCGTCCCTTCGTACGGCAGGCGCGAGGCGTCGGCCGAGATCGCGCGGACGAGCGCCGTCGGAATCGTCGTCTCCTTCGAGCCCGAGGTCTCGTCGAACGGAGGGGTGTTCGCGCGCCGGCCGCTTTCCGGGGCGGCGACGAGGAGATCCGGGTGCTCGCGGCGCGCCACGCGACGGCAGTCGGGGCAGGAAGCCGTCCGGTCGCCGCTCCGACAGAGGAACGACGCGGCGACGTCGAGCGCCTCCGCCTCGAGACGCTTCGAGCCGCGCCCCGTCAGGAGCTGGACCGGGACGTCGGTCATCGCGCGGCCCGGAGCGTGTCGAGGTCGCCGGCGACCCGCTCCGCGAGCTCCTCGACGGGGCGGGTCCCGTCCAGGACGAGGAAGCGGCCCGGCTCCTTCCGCGCCCGGGCGAGGTAGGCGGCCCGGACGCGCCGGTGGAACGCGAGCGCCTCGCGCTCGATCCGGTCCTTCCCCCCGCGAGCGGCGGCGACGCGGGCGAGCCCCGTCGCGGGCGGACAGTCGAAGAGGTACGTCCGGTCGGGCTCGAGCCCGCAGAAGCGCGCGTGGAGGAGGTCGACGAGGTCCTCCCCGAGGCCACGTCCCGCCCCCTGGTAGGCCCGCGAGGCGTCGGTGTAGCGGTCGCAGAGGACGAGCGTGCCGGCGGCGAGCGCCGGCTCGATCGACTCCGTCAGGTGCTGCCGCCGGTCGGCGAACATCAGGAGGAGCTCGGCCCTCGGGTCGATCCGGCCGGCGTGAAGGAGGAGCCGCCGCAGGCGGGCTCCGGCCGGAGTTCCGCCCGGCTGGCGGGTCACGAGGAGCGGCACGCCGAGCCGGCGGAGGCGCCGGGCGAGGATTCGGAGCTGGGTCGACTTGCCGGAGCCCTCGATCCCCTCGAAGGTGACGAAGAGGCCCCGCCTGCTGCGGGCGGTCACGAGGCGCGATTCTCGCATGCAGGCGGCACGGGTCTCGGAACCGCCCGGGGCGGCCTCCGTATACTTCGTGCGCCCCCGACGCGAGAGCCGATCGAGAGAAGAGTGCCGTGACCCCCGCGCCGCCCGCAGCCCGCCGGAGGGCCATCGTCGTCGTCGGGATCCTCGGCGCGCTGATCGCGCTGATGTCGGTGGCCGACATGTTCCTGCCGAAGG
>ENA-UPTA01001277-UPTA01001277.1-activated-sludge-metagenome-genome-assembly--contig:-NODE-1277-length-28200-cov-5.682679_pt1 | contig 28200 bp, 25 predicted proteins | sample MGYA00238184_ERZ773361 | MGnify/ENA primary metagenome ERZ773361 (study PRJEB29100, sample SAMN05720205) | activated sludge metagenome | isolation source: anaerobic digester from wastewater... | reverse complement strand
GCGCCCCGTTCCTCGGAGTGCTGACGTATATCGGGCTTGTATCGGATCACATCGCGCAGAACATCGTGTACGCGGCGCTGTTCGGTGCAGGGACATTTGTTTCGCCGCTCGTTCTCGTTTCGCTTGCGGCCGGCGCTGTCCCGGCCGTCATCAAGAACAGGCACGGGCTTATTGCGCGGATCGTGCGCATATGCAGCGGGATCATGGCCATTGCGATGGGCGGACAGCTTGTATGGAGGGCATTTGTATGAACAGGTTTTATTGTTCGAGCGGCGACGTGTCGGGAGATTCGATCATCATCAAGGACAAAGGGCAGGTTCACCATATCAGGGATGTGATCAGGCTCAAGGAAGGGGAGCGTGTTTTTGTTTTTGACGATAAGGCGCATGAATTCGATTGCGTCATCGGCAAAATCACGCTTACACAGGTGGTATTTGCCGTCAAGCAGCGGCTCCAGCCGAAGCGTGAAGGCCGTCCGGAGATCACTGTCGCCTGCGCGATCCCCAAGCATTCGAAGATCGACGATATCATCGATACATTGACGCAGATCGGTGTTTCCCGGATCATCCCGATGATGACGGAAAGGGTGATTGTCCGGCTTGACAGGGCAAAGAGAACAGAGCGGCGCGACCGCTGGCGTAAGATCGCGCTGGCTGCCAGCAAGCAGAGCCAGCGCAATACTGTGGCTACGGTGGACGAGATAACGGATATCAGGGATGTGATCGGATTATCCGGCAATTTCGACCTGAAGCTTATTCCCACGCTGCCCGGCGACAGAACACAGCTCAAGGATGTATTGGACAGCGCCAGGCCAAAACACATCCTGGTCCTCATAGGCCCTGAAGGGGATTTTACTCCGGAAGAAACCGCTCTGGCCCGCAAGGCCGGGTTCGTTCCTGTGTCATTCGGGGATTTCGTATTTCGTGTCGAGACAGCATGCGTTTATATTGCCAGTGTCTTAAACTACGCTTATTAGTTATCCACAGAGTTATCCACTTTTAATTGTGTCTGACCCTATTTTTAAAATACGCACGCTTGGGTGCAAGGTGAATCAGTATGATTCGCAGGAGATACGCGAGCGGCTGCTGGAGGCCGGCGGCCGCGAGGCAGGTAATGGACGTAAGGCCGATATTTATATTATCAATACCTGCACGGTCACGCAGAAAGCTGACAGGGATTCCTTCTATCACATCCATCGCAGTTACCGGGAGAACCCGCGCGCTTTGATCGTCGTTACCGGGTGCATGGCTGAATTCGACAGCCGCAGATTGAAACGCGAGCCCGGCGTCGGCCTTGTCATTGAAAATAAGGATAAGGGGAAACTGGTTTCCCGTATCATCAAGGGCTCTGAGCCGGGGCGGCATGGGATATCGTCTTTTGAGAACCGCACGCGCGCATTTTTGAAAATCCAGGACGGGTGCGATAATTTTTGCAGTTATTGCATCGTTCCGTATGTGCGCGGCGCAGCCCGCAGTAAACCTTTTGCAGATATCCTGCGCGAAGCGCAGAAGCTTGTCGATAACGGCTATCGGGAAATAGTGCTTACCGGCATTTGCCTTGGTTCATACGGCAAAGATCTCAAACCTGCCGGTTCGCTTGTTTCGGTCATCGAAGGCCTTGAGAAGCTCGATGGCCTCTGGCGCATCAGGCTCAGCTCCATTGAAGCGAAGGACGTGAACGATCAGCTCATCAATGCTTTTGCGCAGTCAGACAAGCTGTGCCGGCATATCCACATCCCCATTCAGAGCGGAGATAACGATATTCTGCGGGCAATGCGGCGCAAGTATACCCGGCAGGATTATATCCGTCTTATCGTTAAGCTTAAGAAGGCATGTCCCGGAATTGCCATCACCACCGATGTTCTTGTGGGGTTTCCGGGAGAAGAGGAGAGGCATTTTCGCAATACCCTGGATCTTGTCATGAAGATCGCGCCGCTCAAAACGCATATTTTCCCTTTCAGCCCGCGTCCCGGCACATGCGCGTATCTTCTGAAGAACCGGCCGCCCGCGGATATTGTCATGGATCGCCTTAAGCGGATGGAACGCGAAGCGCGCGAATGCGCGAAGCAATATCAACGCCGATTCCTGTCCCGCGTTATGCCGGTGCTTTTCGAAACACGGTCGAAGGATCAGGCAGGAATTTGGGAAGGTTTTACCGGCAATTATCTGAAAGTCGTCTGCAGATCGCGCAAAGACCTTAAGAACCGCCTTTTTTCGTTTCGCTTGAAAGAAATTCGCGGAGAAAAGATTTTGGGCGTTTTGCCTTGAAAATACCGGATCCTGTGCTATACTTTTAGCACGCCACGGTTCTTGAAGACGAAATGTCTTTAGGAAGCGTGGTTTTTTGTTTATCCGTAAAAAATGATCTTTAAAAAAGCACTTCAAAAGTCGGGGGTTTGAAATGTTAAGAAAGATCGCAGCATCACTCGTAATATTCTGCCTTGTATTTGAACAAAGCGGATTCGCGCAAGTAGCTCCTCAGATCACTGTTCCGGCATATCTTGCCGGAGCCCTGTCGCCTGACAGATTCAGGCCCATCCATCTTCGCAGTATCTCATTCGACCAGGCCACGCATAACTTCAATCTTCTTTTGGATAAAGGTGACGTAAAGGATCTGCGCCAGTCCCAGCTTGAAGAGACAACGCGCAGGCTTTTCGAATACTTCCAGATCGGGTTAAGGCTGCCCAACAGCATGTTCTGGGTAAATCTTCGTCCCGATGATCCATCCAATATAATCGATCCCTATTTAGAGAAGACAGAATTAGGCAAAGTGCTGCTTGAGGCAGACCTGCAATTAAAGAAGGACCTGTCCGCATGCACGTCCCCCGATACAAAAGAAGGCCGCAGCTACTGGAATAAGCTTTATGCCAAAGCAGAAAGCCTGTTCGGCCAGTCCGATATCGAGATACCCACCATCACGAGGCCCTGGATCGTTCCGGGCGAGATCATCATGGCTCAGTCCGGTGAAGGGGCGTATGTGTATAAGGCAATGCTGAAAGTCATGCTTGAACAGGACTACCTCAAGGATGCGGCCGGGTATGACTTCGCAGACCCGAGGGCGAGGGAATTGAACGAATATTCGTCGCAGCTCATCCGCACCGAGATCCTTCCCCGTTTGACAAGGGACGTGAACTCTGCGAAAAGATACGCCGGCCTTCGCCAGGTATATTATTCGCTGATCCTGGCGCAATGGTATAAACAGAGCAAGCCTGAAGCGTTCGGCTCAAAGATCGACAGCCGCGACCTGACCGGCCTTACCTCTCAGAAACAGTGGTCCAGGCAGACTTATTACCAGGCATACAAGAAGTCATTTGAGAAGGGTGAGTATAATAAGGAAGAGACCGTCAACAGCGCCTCTGGCCTGACTATTCGCAGATATTTCAGCGGAGGCATCCGCCCGGTTTCCGCCGGAGTTATCCAGGCAATAAATATAGCGGGAAACGCCGTGCGCGATCCGGCTGTCATTCCCGGAAGCATAAATACTGAAACGAATAGTCTCCGGGTTCAGTTGCCTGCGCAGGCATTATCAACGGTATCGGCGCCCGCTTCTGCAATGGACGGCGGCACGCAGGCAGTATATATTGATCCTGAGACACGCAAATACGTAAACTATATATTGAGAAGTTCGGAGAATTTCCGGAACTTAATAAAAAATGACGCTTTGTATTCTCGCAGTCCCGATCAGCAGCAAGAGGTCCTGGCACAGATAGAGCAAAAAACGGCAGATATTCTTTTCGATTCTGCCGAACAACGTGGCGTGGATCAAGTCATTGCGTATCTGGATATCGTCGCCGCGTCCCCTGACTTTTCCGATTACGCCAGGAAGATATGCAACACAGCGTCCCGGAAGATCACTACTGAAGGGAGCGAGGCCGGCCGGGACGGCGGGGTAGAAAATTTGACTGTTGCACAACGGGCTAAGATCTGGTGGGCTGTGGAAAAGATCACTTTCGGAGCGGATCCGTTCAAAATTACCGATAAATGGCAGGCAAATGAGAAACAGGAATTGGTCCGTATGTTGGCGCTTTATCCGTTGAAGTCAAGTTTTGATGCATTTGTGGCATATTTTACCGGCATCAACCGTTCCATGAACGCATCCCGCGCCGCTCTTTCGCTGAATCTGCAGAAGTATTTTGATGAATCTTTTCCCGGGTATGTCAGAGAGCATATTAGGAAAGAAATGTTAAGAAACTTGAATCAGCGTAATAGAGACGGCGGAGATCCCGAACATGTGACCAAGGACAATATCGACAGGATCCTTGTGCAGCGCATAGCAGCGGTCAATGATCTGAAAAGATTAGCCCGCGAATACTACGATCTCAGGAATATGTTATTTAGGAATCTTCCCATGCACCGTCTCGGGGAGAAGCAGGCGGTTAACAATATCGACAAACAGGTGCAGGCTGCTAAAAAGTCTTTTTTTGCGGCCGCTTTTGCGGTGCGGCAGGATATCTATCCGCTGTATCAGGATCAGGTCGGAATCCTGGAATACGGCCAATTAAAGAGCCTGGATAAGGAGAACGATATTGTCATCAGTAATGAAGCGTTAAAATACGAAAAGAGGCCGGGCGCGGAATACGATTGGTTCCTTGCATTATCCATAGGCGAGGCAACTCAGCAGCACATCGGTACTATGGAGGAAACCTTTTCGAAACGCCAATTCTGGTCAGTAGATCACCTGGCACAGGCCATACAAAAGGATATGGATACACGGGCAGCTGTAAAAGATATGATCGAAAGAAAAGCCGCTGATAAAAACGCTCCTGACGATGCCGATATACAGCAGTGGATTGCCGAAAGCGAGACAGGTAATGACGCTGCTTACCAGAATTTGAAACGGCTTGCGCTGGAAGAACAACAGATATTGATCAGCTATTTTGAGGCGCGCGTGCCTGAAGCTGTTCAGAACGTGCTCGAAAGTATTTTTGGCAAAGGAAACGGATATGATATACGCGGTAATGTGCTCCCTGTGCCTGACGGAACCGTTAACCTTACGCCGATGGATGCGTATATTGCCGGCAAGGCCCTGGGCACTTTATTCTCGCAAGAGGGAGATACGGGCGCTATAACCGGAGACCAGCGCTGGCATACCCCGGTGCTCCGCCTTGCCATGGCATTAGGCGCCAGTTCTGTCGGCGTGAATGTCGATTTCAGCGATGAAATATTAGGCACAGGCGAACACGGGCTGCTGTCAGGCGAGAATCCTTTTGGCCATAAATGGATGGTGCAGATCTCAGGAAGCCATGGAGTCCCTCAGAAGAACGGTGCGAAGATCAAGATCGATAAAAACGGCAATCTGGAACCATTGTACGGCCCCACTCTTGCACGTTTGTACAGCGATGCGATCGCTCGTAATCAGTTCAGGACACCGGGCAAAATCGGCACGCTAAAAGAAATATCAGGGTTAACTGAGAAATTGGTCGAATACTATGACCAATCTTTGCCTGAGGTAGATCCGGATCAGCCGGTTGTTCTTAGTTGCCGCAACAGCGCTTTGATCCCGGTCCTGAAATTATTAGTAGAAAAAAGGCAGTTGAAATATGTCACGTGGCAGGATGATATTCCTGATCCGTCCATGCCCGGAGGCATCTGGGATCCTTCCAAGGCGGAAGCGCTTCTGCCTTGTTCGGAAAAAGTAAAAGAATTGAATGCGACCATTTACAGGGATTCGGATAAAAAGGCTATTGGTTTCGTTTTTGACGGTGACGGGGACAGGGCTACGGCGATCCTTGAAGACGGTACGCCCGTGCCCGCGTTTGAAATGACATTGCCGTTCTATCAGCGGTTCATTTCCGATCAGAGAAATCAAAAAGTAGTGGCGCGGTTGAGGGCGGCAGGTTCTCCGAAGATCCAGCTGGTCTGCGATATCAGGGCCACTTCTACGCTGACCAGGATGATAGCTTATTATACCGATTATGAGGGGTATTACATTCAACCGGGGTATCCTCCGCAGCGCGATTTCGTGGCATGGCGGATCCGGACGCTCAGAGCTTTTGTGGCTGGGCATGACAGTTTAAGCAAAGATGAAGCCTTTATGGAAGATTTCGAGCATTTTCTGAACGCGTATTTTACCGCCGAGGCGTCAGGACACCAGTTCTTCCATATCTGCCCCAATTATCCTGAAAAAGTCATTGATGCCGGGATCGGCGTCATGTTCAATCTGCTGAACATAAAGATGACGATGAAAGGGATCGAGACCGAGGATGCGAAGCTGAACCTTCCGGAGAAAGAGGATTATTCGCTGGTGGATCTCATGAACGCGTTCCCCAAAGCAATTGCGTCTGAGGAGATACGGATCGTCGTTCCTGACGCCGTAAAGCGCGAATTAGAGCAGTTGATGGCGGCCCTCTTGTCCGAGAAATACGCCGCCCAACTGTATCCTACCACCGGCGTCATACATGAAGGCGATATGCTTCTTCAGAAAGTGGGCGAAGGAGCGATCACCGTAGAAGGTTTTAAGGCCGTTATGCAGGGAGGAGCGGGAGAAGCATCTGTTTTATTCAGAAAATCCAATACCGGAGAACAGGCAACGCTTATGTTCGAAGGTTCGACGCCGGATGAATTGATCCGGCTGATGACTGACATGGAAGAGCTTATTTATCAGGGGCTGGAGCAGATGAAAAGAGAGACGTCCGATCAGGCCGTGATCGACGCCATTGCAAAGGTCAATCTGAAGGATCTCGTTGAGAAGCGTGAAAAAGCCAGGAAGGCGTATGCAGAAGGCTCCGGCCGCGACGGCGGGACGCTGTCACGAGAGGATATATCGAGGGTCGTTGAAGAGGTTCAGAACAGCGATATTGTCAAGGTATTCGCGGTCTTGAGCCCGTATTCGACAGCTGATCTGAATGCGATCGCCAAAGAGTATCGCAATCGCTATCCGAAAGACGTGAAGGCGAAGTTTATCACCGCCGCGCTTGTAAAAGCAAGACGCCAGCCTGCGCTTGGCAAACAGTGGTTAAACGGCAGGGACGGGGGCACTGACCGCGATGGAAAGTTTGATGATGAATACAGCAGGTTGTTGATCAAACGTATTCAGGAGCAAGGCGGTTCGCTTGAAAGCCATCTGGCCGTATCCTTTGATAAATACAGGGAAATATTTTATTATCTGCAATCTAAAGGAGTGATCCCATCGGTTCAAGGTTCCAAGTTCATGGGCACGGCCTGGGTCAATGCCCTGGAGGAGCGCATCCGCGCCTATGCGAGCAATAAAACGGTGTTTGTGGTCGACAAGGCCGATAACTCGCGCAGGTCATGGGTGAACATGTTTAAGAATATGGGATTTAACGTATCTGTCGCGGTCGATGTGAACACGGCGTTTACTGATTGGCAGATGTTTAAAATAACACCGGATATTGTCTTCATCAACGGCGATCCTGCCGAAGACATTTGGCTTGCCGAGAGGATCCCGCAGGCGGCGTTCTTCTACGTGACCGATGTCGATATGAACGATCCTTTCATGCAGGCAACTGATGAAACGCGAAGAATGGCCGAGTTGCAGAGATCAGGTCTGGTTTTCCGATGGATCTGCCGCGAGTATGGGGAAAGGGATATCCTGGACGGGTTGTACGATCTTGCGTGGGCCGAGTCAAGCCGCGACGGCGGGGGATCGTTCGATGGAGATTATGGGCAGTTCGATAATGACAGCATTGCGGCAGGATTGGGCAACGACCTGGACGATCCTGACCATCAAAAGCGGTTTGATGCGGTCAAGCGTCTCGCCAATATGAAAAAGCACAGGAGCGGCGTCGCATTCTGGCCGCTGATCAGGGCTCTGGATGATTCTTCTCCGACCGTCCGCAGGATAGCCGCAAAAGGACTCAAGAAATATCATTCGGTCAATGCTATCGGCCCGCTGTTGAGCAGTATTAACAGGCCTGCCCAGTCCCGCCAAGGGGTTATCCTGGATACGGATCTTTATAAAGCGGCACAGACAGCTGCTGTAGAGTCGCTTGCGGCAATCCGGGATGATGCAGCAGTGCGCGGTTTGATACAGTCTTTTAGTAATGTGTACGCGGATGATGTAAAGATCGCGATCATCGAAGCGCTTGTTGAGACGTCGCATCCTATGGCAGGCGCGGCATTCATCGATTTCTTATATGACCGGCAACTGTCAGGGGACGTTCATGCAAAGATACAGGAGGCCCTTTATCAGATCAAACTCCCTGCCAATGATATGCTCAGGCAATCCTTGTCCCGGGACGGCGGTATCGTGAACGAAGGGGCCCGTGCTGAGGAACTTGCCGGCAAGATCCGGACGTATCTGGCAGAGTTATTCGATAGCGATCTCGCGCATTACTCCCTTATTAAAGATATAAAGCCGGCGAATATGGCGCTCGAAATGCTTTATGATGAGGGTTATATGAAAAAATTATATAATCGCGCGAAGGAGGGATTAACGGCCTACGATATCATCATAACAGATGCTGACCTGAAAATCGGCACATGGACGCTTTTTATGCATGAGCACACGGTCGATGTCGACTTCCACCTGTATGCAGATCCTGGCAGGATCAGCGTTGAGGTTATGGAGGCAGGCGCAGCCGAAGAGGCAGGCCAACAGCCATCGGACAGCCGCGACGGCGGCAATACCGCAAAAGATAGAGCATCCAAGGTGAAGGGAATTATTGACAGGTCTGTGGCCCAAATGAACAGAGTCCGGCCTGATCTATGGTATCCTGAAAGTGTCGTAAACATGTATGCGGAATCGTTGTTCCGTCATTTAACGAATCTGGGCGGCGCATACGTCCCTGAGTTACAACAAGAACTGGCGGATCGTAAGAAATCGGCAAAGGCGGCAGAAAAAGTGCCGTATTACCAGCAGCGTTTGATCGAAACGATCGAAGACGCGATTGAATATCTCGAACCGTCCTTTGTGATGCCGGCGATAACGGATATGCGCACAGCGCTCGGCAACGGAGCATGGGGACGTGCGCGGAATATTGCCGTCAAATACGGACAGGAACAGGAGGATCGTTTCCTGAAGCTCAACAAGTCCTTTGTGAAGGTCAAGGAATTGTCGACCAAGGAGGCGGTCGCCGCGCTAAGATCAGGCGATTTCGTCCATAATATCGTTGATGGATACAGCTGGGATTACGCGAGTCTGATCGTCCTGGGTAATGAGGAATACGGCAGCAGGATAGAGAAGGCATGCAGCGATCTGGAGGCAGGCAGGATCAAGGCGGTATTATATGAAAAACAATATCAGGCCTGGCATGAAAAGATTGCTTTGTATGAAACCCCGCTGGCGCTCATCGAAATGGCTGCCAAGCAGCAGCCCCAGCCGATCCGTGCGCCGTCGCGCCTTGACGGCGGCACGAAGTTGCAAGGCATATTTTCAAACTTCGGACTCGGAAGCAACCCAGACTTCTTGTCAGAGATCAGGCAGTTCGCACTGAATCATATTAAGGATGAAAATAAACGATTGGGTCTGAATGTAAGGAAACTCCCCGTGACTTACTTCTATGCCTTGGAAGATGATGCGGCTTTGAAGGACATCGTAGAGCTGGATGCGCGGGCGATTGCAGAAAAGAAATTCTCCGGAGATGAGGAGAAGATTGCGCAAGAGATACAGGTTATTGATGAAATCCAGAGCCTCGCCCAAGACTATCTGAAGCTGCTCGCCTCAGGAAATACATATGATATGACTCGGTATCGGGATGACCTGCTTGTGAACAATTTCAATAAGAGAGTGTTGAATGAACATCTTACAGACGCCTGGCGCGTAGAGTACGACGGAACAGATCTTGGAACGTATACGAGGAACAACATTATAAAAAAGGAAATCGGTGATCTTATGGGTGCGTATAATAAGCCGCGCGCGTCTAAGAGCAGCACGCCGGCCGAACAAAATCAGCTGATCCCTTCTGATGACCCATGGAAGGGGCACAACTTTGCGCGCGTGGATTCATTGCGCGCGCTTGATCCTTTCCTGCGCGGCCAGAAAGTCGCCGGGATTCCGGTGGAAATCTTTACGCAGGAGAAACCTCTCGACGAATTGCATTCGATCATATTAGTCGATATGCAGGAGTTTAAGAAACAGGTTTTCGATGAGAGAGCAGCACGAGTAGCTTTGACTTTAATGAAGGCATCCGTTTATGATGAGCACGCAATCATTGGATTCAATAGCTGGGGAGCGTGGGGTTCTATCAACCATCAACATCTTCAGATATTTTTTTATACGGATGAAAATCGTAAGTCAAGGGCTATGCCTATTGAAGGAGCGGTTAAAATTCCCTCTTTACTGTCTAAAGATATTGGATTGCCCGTAACCGTCTACACATTGTCGGACTATCCGGTAGAGGGATTTGTCGTAAAAGGAACGGACGTGGCGAGCATGGCGAACGTCATAACCCGTATGACCGATGTTTTTACGAAGGATACGGAGATTGTCGGCAAGGGTGGTATTCCGTTCAGCATCATATTCACCAAGACAAAAAATAACGATTTGGTAACTTATGTCATCCCCAAGGGGAAATATAATCCTGAAAGTGAGACGGGGACAGGAGTTGCTTTTTACGAAACGGGCGGCGAAATACTCTTTATTAAAAAGAACATGGAGGATGTTGTTAAAAACAGAGCAGGTGATATCGTAAACGTAAAAGGATATTTCAACGCAGATCCTGCCGAGTTAGCAAGGCTGGCTAAGCAGGAATTGCAGAAGACGAGCCTTGACAAAGTCCAGTTCAATGAATTGGCTAGATCGGTGGAAAAGGCATTATTGACCGAGCTCAGCCTGAATGCAAACAAAGACGGCGGCGACATAAAAGATGAAATAAAAAAGGCCAAAGAAAATCTCACTATATTAGAGAATCTGCCGCGATTAGAACCACGAATGATGGAATTGCATCCCGATGAGGCAAAAAAGGCGATCGATGTGTTAATATCGATCGGGTATAAAGACAGAGACGAGAACCGGGCACTGGAGAACGCGATTAAGGAAATATATGTCAAGGTATTGAACAACCAGTATGCGCCTTATAAATCCTTGATCGAGGCGAGTAGAAGACTGGGTTATATCGGTTATCAGGGACCGGAATTGACGGCTCTGTTAAAATATAGCGGCTCATCATATTCATCGGATAATATGAGTGTATGGTATGAGGCTGCGAAAGCATTGTTTGCAGGCGGCAACAGGTCGGAAGAAATATACCGGACGTTATTGGATGTGGCTATCAACGATGTCAATGGATACATACGAGATTCTGCTGGAGCCATGTTTGCAAGTCCGGAAGGGAATATTGAGCTGGCGCTGAGAATTTTGAACGGTATATTAGAATCGTTAAGGGAAAAAATGCCAATGGGGATCTTTCCTCGAGATTTGGAACGTATAAAGTCATTAATTGAGAGGTTTGAGACAGATAACAAAGACGGCGGCGATTCATCTGTGCAATCATTGCTAATAAAAGTCAGGGCATTGCTGGCCAGATTGACCGCGGTGATCGATAACAAAAAACCGGATACTATGGGCGGTATTGACCTGCGGGCATTGCCTGTTGAGGCGCAGCCGGCAGGCGCTATTTCTGTAGCTGTTCCGGGCGCCAGTGTGCCGCTTGTTTCTGCGAATGAGCTCGAGGCGCAGTGGCAAAAGATAGAGAAACAGATGAAAGCGGGCCCGATGCCGTATGACGAGCTCAAGGCGCACGCGGTCGCGTGCTGCAGGAACAAGGATGCAACGGCGCTGCGCGAGGACCTGGCGGTCTGTATCGCAAATATCCTTAAGCTCGAAGAAGAAGCTGCGGTCTTGACCGCTCCCGAGCTTAAGGAGATACTGGTAGCGATAAGTTAAAAACATATTCCCGGACCCCGACTCCGGGGATGTGTGGGGACGGTTCTCGCTTTTTGAGAACCGTCCCCGTGTTTTTAGGCCGTTTTTGGTTGACATGCCGGTTAAAGGATGATATATTAAAGTGCTCAAAAAATCATTTAAACGTGAAAGGAGTTGATTACATTGCCGAAGATCGAGATCCGCGAGGGTGAATCCTTCGAATCCGCCATGCGCAAGTTCAAGAAGCAGATCGAGCAGGAGGGGATCCTGAAGGAGGTCAGGGACCGCAAGCATTATCAGAAGCCGAGCGAGAAAAAAAGAAAGAAAATGCGGGAAAGAAGATAACCGATGCTTCCGGCCCTGTCCACTTCCTGGAATGCCTTCCGACATACCGACGGGTCCGCACTTATCCAAGAGATCAAAGCGCTGGGGTTTAACGAAGTCGAATTGAGCTTCAATCTGACTGCGGAGATGGTCGACGCGGTCGAGGCATTGGTGCGGGAGCAGTCTGTCCGCGTCACAAGCCTTCATAACTACTGTCCGATCCCGCCTGATATCGAACGGCAGAAAGCCCTGCCGGATTGTTACTCGATGTCGTCGCCTGACGAGGATGAACGCAGGCGCGCCGTAGCGCTGACCAGGGTAACGATCGATACTGCGGTGCGCTTGAATGCATCCGCGGTCGTTCTGCACTGCGGCAGGGTCGAGGTCCCGGACAGGACCGTGGATCTGATCGCGATGTTCAATAACGGCCTTCGCGCAACCGCCCGGTTCGCCGCTTTGCGCGGCGATATCATCCGCGAGCGGGACAGCGTGCGTCAGCGGTTCCTTGATAACACATTGCGCAGCCTTGACGATCTGAACGCGTACGCCGCGCGGCAAAAGATCAGGTTGGGCGTTGAGAACCGGTATTATTTCCGCGAGATACCGTTCTTTGATGAAGTGGCTATTATTCTTGATCGGTTCAGGGATTCGGCCGTCCACTATTGGCACGATACGGGACATGCCCGGCTTATGGAGAATCTCGGGTTCATCGAAAGCGATGAAGATTACCTGAAACGCTACGGTTCCCGCCTGATCGGCATACATCTCCACGATATCACCGGATGCTCCGACCATCGCGCCCCGGGAACAGGCGAATTCGATTTCAAAAAGCTTAAACCGTATCTGTCGAGCCATACCCTGACCGTTATCGAGGCGCATCATCCGGCATCGGGCGCCGAACTGGTCACGGCCAGGGAATATCTCAACGGTCTGCTCAATGGATAGAATATCGGTACGCACACCTGCGGTCGCCGGCCAATTTTACCCTGCCACGGCGGATTCCATACGTAAACAGATCAAGGGTTTTTTGCCTTCGCAGCCGCAGGCCCGGGATTGCATCGCCTGTATGCTTCCGCACGCCGGATACATGTATTCGGGCTCGGTCGCAGCCCTGACCGCATCGCGGGTCATGGTCAAGGACACGGTGGTTTTGCTCGGGCCCAACCACACGGGGCTCGGCGCAGCGATGAGCGTCATGGCGTCGGGCACGTGGCGCACGCCCATGGGCGATGTCGCAATAGACGGGGATCTCGCGGCCGCAATGCTCGAAGGGTCGGCGTATCTGGAGCAGGATGAAACGGCTCATGCGCGCGAACATTCGCTGGAAGTAGAACTCCCTATTTTGCAGTATTTCAGGAAGGATTTTAAAATAGTCCCGGTCGCGTTCGGCAGCGACGATTTCGACGGCCTGACGGACGCCGGCAGGGCTGTGGCACAGGCGCTCAAAAGCAGGCAGCAGGAAAAGACCGCCTTGATCGTCGCAAGCTCGGACATGACGCATTATGAATCGGCAGCGGCGGCGCGCAAAAAAGACGAATCGGCGCTCCGGGCTGTCCTGAACCTCGATGCCAGGGCGTTATGGCAGACGGTGAAGTCGGGCGGTATCACCATGTGCGGGTATATGCCTGTGGTCGTCATGATCACCGCGGCCAAACTGCTCGGAGCGTCAAAAGCCGAGCTTGTCAAGTATGCGACAAGCGGCGATGTCACCGGCGATAATTCCAGCGTTGTCGGATACGCCGGCGTGATCGTATACTAAAAGGATATCCATGGAAACAGGGGAAGGGACGGAGTTCAGTTTTTTCATCAGTTCGCTTGCCATGCAGGCGTCCATCGCGCTGGGCACCATGGCGCACCCGATCACCGAAAAGGTCGAGCCGAACCTGCCGCACGCCAAACTCATCATCGATACGCTTGCGATGCTCAAGGAAAAGACCGCGGGGAATCTGACGACCGACGAGGACAGCCTGCTGGATAAATTTCTGTACGGTCTGCGGCAGCAGTATGAAAAGCATCCGGGCCGCGCAGGGGATCCGAACAAGGAGGGGGCGCAATGATCGATAAGGAACTGCTTGATATCCTTGCCTGTCCTGCGTGCAAGGGCGACGTTGAATTAAAGGACAACAAGATCGTCTGCAGGAAATGCGGCAAAAAATATCCGGTCAAGGACGGCATCCCGGTCATGCTGATCGACGAAGCGGAATAGCCCTCATGAAAAAGATCCTCGTTATCCACGGTCCGAACCTGAACCTTCTGGGAACGCGCGAACCCGGCGTGTACGGCACGGTCACGCTCGCGTCGATCAACGCGCGCCTGAAAAAGATCGCCGCGAAGAAAAAGGCCGGGGTGCGCATCATCCAGTCGAATGTCGAAGGCGTTATCGTCGATGCGATCGGCAAGGCGCGGGGCAGATTCGACGCGATCCTGATCAATCCCGCCGCGTATACGCATACGAGCGTTGCCATCCGCGACGCCCTTGCGGCGGTCGCGCTGCCCGCGGTCGAAGTCCATCTTTCCAACACCCATACGCGCGAGGCATTCAGGCATACATCCCTTATCAGCCCGGTCGTCAAAGGTACGATCATGGGCTTCGGCGCGCAGAGCTATTATCTCGGCCTCGAAGCGCTGATCGAACTGCTCCCGTGATCATGAACAGCCGCGTTATCAAGGTACAGCGTCAGCTTGCGAAACTATCCGTGGACGGTCTGCTCGTGACCGATCCGTATAATATTTCCTATCTGGCAGGGTATAAATGCCGGGATGCGTACCTTATCGTAACCGCGAAGAAAGCCCTGTACTTGACCGACGGCCGCTATACGCAGGAGATGAAAAAGAACCTGCCGGGGTTTTCGGTCATTGACTTCAAGCCGTCGCTTCTGACCGCGCTTGCGCGGCTTTGCAGATCCCACAGGATCGCCCGGCTCGGTTTTGAAGAGCAGCAGGTTACGTTCAGCTTTTATAAAAAGACAGCGGATGCGGTTCCGGCCGCATTAGTCCCTGTATCAGGCGTGGTTGAAGCGCTCAGGCGGTTCAAGGATGCAGGGGAGATAGCGAAAATACGCAGGGCAACGCAGATCGCCATGCAGGCCTGCTGCTATATCCAGGATTTCTTAAGGCCCGGGATCAGGGAAATAGAAGTGGCGGCTGAGCTCGAGCGGTTTATCCGCTTTGAAGGAGCCTCAAGCGCATCGTTCGATATTATCGTTGCTTCGGGCCCGAATTCAAGCATGCCCCATTACCAGACATCAGAGCGTAAACTCCAAGCGGCAGAGCCGGTTTTGATAGATATGGGGGTCGAATTCCAGGGGTACAAATCTGACTTGACAAGGGTATTCTTTGTGGGTAAAATAAATACTCTTGTAGCGAGGGTCTATGCGATCGTCCGCTCTGCTCAGGCCGCGGCGCTGGCTGCGGTAAAACCGGGCGTTTCGATCAGCAGTATCGATCGGGCGGCGCGGGAGTATATCAGCGCCAGAGGGTACGGCAGGCATTTTGTGCACTCTCTCGGCCATGGAGTGGGGCTCCAGGTCCATGAAGCGCCGTTTATATCGTCAAAAGTGGAGCAGGTAGTAAGGCCGGGTGAGGTCTTTACCATTGAGCCGGGTATTTATATTCCCGGAAGGTTCGGAATACGTATCGAGGACATGGTTCTCGTAACAAACAAAGGATGTGAGGTGTTCAGTGGCTCTCTCAATAAATGATCTGAAGAACGGGTTGACGATCCTGGTGGACGGCTCCCCGTTCATGATCCTTGATTCGCAGTTCGTCAAGCCGGGAAAAGGCGCGGCGTTCACCCGCTGCAAGATGCGCAATATGAAGACCGGCAATATCCTTGAGCAGACGTTCAGGGGGGATGAGAAGATCGACGAGGCGTTCATCGAGGAATCGAAACTGCAGTACCAGTATAATTCCGGGGACATGTTCTATTTTATGGACCAGGAGAATTACGACGAAAAGGCGATCCCCCGGGACGTGCTCGGGGATAAGGTCAATTTCCTCAAGGATAATATCGAGGTCACGGCGTATTCCTATAAGGACGATATCCTGAACGTGAATCTGCCGAATTTCGTCGTGTACAAGATCACCAGTTCCGAGCCCGGCGTGAAAGGCGATACCGCAAAGGCAGGAACCAAGCCGGCGCAGATCGAGACCGGCGCGGTCGTGCAGGTGCCCCTGTTCGTCAACGAGGGCGATTTCATCAAGGTCGATACCCGGTCAGGCGCGTATCTCGAACGGGCATCCGGAGCATAAGGAGGCACAATCGGTGAATATCAAAGAGATCAAAGAGATGCTCGCCCTTATGGCGGACAACAATCTCGTCGAACTTGAGATAGAGAAGGACGGCACCAAGATACGGCTGAAGAAATCCTCTCCCCAGAGCGATCAGTACAGCGGCCCGATCGTCATCGAACGGGAGAGATCAGGCGGAGCGGGAGTGCGGGGCGTTGAACCGGGCCAGGCCGGGCAGGCAGGCGAAAAAGCCGCGGCCAGGACCGTCGAGATCAAAGCTCCCATGGTCGGCACGTTCTACCGCGCGCCGTCGCCCGAAGCGCCTCCCTACGTCGAAGCGGGCCAGGTGGTCGAGCCGGGCCAGGTCGTCTGCATCATCGAGGCGATGAAGCTCATGAACGAGATCAAATCGGAGATCCGAGGCACGATCGTCGAGGTCCTGGTCGAGAATGCAGAACCGGTCGAATTCGGCCAATCCATGTTCATCATAGAGCCCCTGTAATGTTCTCAAAGATCCTTATCGCAAACCGCGGCGAGATCGCCCTGCGCATCATCCGCGCGTGCCGGGAGCTGGGCATACGCACGGTCGCCGTTTATTCCGAGATCGACCGCGATTCGCTTCACGTGCGGTTTGCGGACGAGGCGATCTGCATCGGCCAGGCGCAGAGCGCCAAAAGTTACCTCAACATTCCCGCCATCATCAGCGCCGCCGAGATCACCGACGTCGAGGCGATCCACCCCGGATACGGTTTTATGGCCGAGAACGCCCATTTTGCCGAAGTATGCGAATCCTGCCACATAAAATTCATCGGCCCGACCCCCGAGAACATACGCCTTATGGGCGACAAGATGGCAGCCAAGTCGTCGGTGCATAAGGTCGGGCTGCCGCTCGTTCCGGGAAGCGACTCGACCATAAAGACCAAGGAAGAAGCGCTCAAGACCGCCAAGCGTATCGGGTATCCGGTCATCATCAAGGCCGCCGCGGGCGGGGGCGGCAAAGGCATGCGCATCTGCCATAACGATATCAAGCTTGCGTCGTCGTTCATGACCGCGCAGTCCGAGGCGGAGGCCAACTTCGGCAACCCGGCCGTTTATATCGAGCGGTATATCGAAAAGCCGCGCCATGTCGAGGTCCAGATCCTCGCGGATACGCACGGCCACGCGATACACCTGGGCGAGCGCGATTGCAGCATCCAGCGCAGGCATCAGAAACTCCTTGAGGAATCGCCGTCCCCGGTGCTCGATACCAAAACGCGCCGGCGCATCTGCGAGCTGGCGGTCAAAGCCGTCAAGGCGGTCAATTACGTCGGCGCCGGCACCATCGAATTCCTCATCGACAAGAATCATAACTTTTACTTTATGGAGATGAACACCCGCATCCAGGTCGAGCATCCGGTGACCGAGATGGTCACGGGCATCGACCTTATCAAGGAGCAGATCAGGATCGCCGCGGGAGAGAAGCTCGTTGTGCGCCAGGAGGACGTGCAGTTCTCGGGCCATGCGATCGAATGCCGCATCAACGCGGAGGACCCGGAGAACAATTTCATGCCTTCGCCGGGCAGGATCGAGTTTTTGAACCTTCCCGGCGGCCCGCATGTGCGCGTGGATACGCATATCTATCAGGGATACGAGGTCCCGCCGACCTATGATTCCCTGCTTGCCAAGGTGATCACCACCGGCGCAACGCGGCTTGACGCGATCAGCGTCATGAAACGGGCGCTCAACGAGTTCAATATCGGCCCCATTAAGACGACGATCCCGTTCCATCTGCGGCTCCTTGAGAACGCGGCGTTCATCAAGGGCGATGTATCGACCCATTTTGTGCAGGAGATGACGGCTCCTGCCGCCGAAGCGGCTGCTGAAAACTAAGGAGCGCGGGATGATATTCGGAGACGAGACACGGTCGGACCTGGGAGCGATCAAGATATATAAAAGCGCGATCGCATCCGTCGCCGCTATCGCGGCGGCAGAGGTCGAAGGCGTCAAAGGCGTCAGCCGCGGCGCGTGGATCAGGTTCCTGGAATTGATGGGCGCAAAGGCCACGAAGATCCGCATCGAGATCGATCATAATTCGAACGTGTCGATCGACGTGCCGCTGGTGGTGAAATACGGCTGCCACGTGCCTGATGTCGCCAATAAGGTCCAGGAGAACATCCGCCAGGCGGTGGAGAAGGCGACGAACCTTTCGGTCAGGGACATCAATATCAGTATCAAGTCCATAGAAAAGCCATAATCAGGAGGGGATGATGAGGATATTCAATATGGTGGCGATCATGTTTTATGCGGGCGTCATTATCCTGATCGGTATCGGGCTTATCGCGCTGTCGTTCAATCTGCTCCTGCCCGAGCACATAGACGCGCTCAATTATTACATGCAGGATAACCAGTTCAACCGGTGGGCGGTCCGGCTGTCCGGCCTGCTGGTCGTCATCATCAGCTACTGGTCCGCCCAGATGATACTGGGCAGGATGCAGCGGGAGAAGACGATCGCGTTCATGACGGCGTCGGGCGAAGTGACGATCGCGCTTTCGGCCATCGAGGACCTGATCAAACACACCGCTTTTCATATTCCCGAGATCAAGGACCTTAATTCAGACGTCATCGCGACGAAAAAAGGCATCGTCGTGAACATGCGCGTGACGCTCCGTTCCGAGGCGAACCTTCCGGAACTGACGGCGCGGCTGCAGGAGATCACCAAGAACAAGATCCAGGAGGTCCTCGGTCTTGAAGAGGCGATCATCATCAAGATACATATTTCCAAGATCGTTCAGCGGGAAGACAGGGATAAAAAGCGCAAGGAAGCGGTAAAGGAAGAACCGGCGATCCCGTTCGGCGGGTTCGGGCGGGTGTAAAGAAAAGGCCCTCGGGGCACCATACAGGAGGATGGACGCAATGGCAACAATCGGTATTCTGACAGGCGGCGGCGATTGCCCCGGGTTGAACCCGGTCATCAGGGCGGTCGTGAGAAAGGCGTTACGGGAAGGGTATACGGTCCTCGGCATCAAGAACGGCTGGAAGGGCATGATCGAGAACGATACCATCCCTCTGGATATAAATTCAGTGTCGGGGATATTGCAGCGCGGCGGCACGATCCTCGGGACAAGCCGCACCAATCCGTATAAAAAGGAAGGCGGGGTGGAAAAGGTCAAAGAGAACTTCAAGAAGATGGGGCTGTACGCGCTCGTCGCCACCGGCGGGGAGGATACGCTCGGGGTCGCCTCGAAACTCGTCAAGGACGGGATCCCCAATATCGTGGGCGTGCCCAAGACCATCGACAATGACCTGGGCTGCACGGATTACACGTTCGGGTTCGACACGGCGATCAATATCGCCATGGAATGCATCGACCGGCTCCATACGACCGCCGAATCCCATCACCGGATCCTCGTCGCTGAGGTCATGGGCAGGCACGCCGGATGGATCGCGCTCGAGGCGGGGATGGCAGGCGGCGCGGATTTCATCCTGATCCCTGAAAAAGACATCGATATCGAAGCGGTCTGCAAAGCGATCCAGTCGCGCCACGCGCGCGGCAAGCTTTTCAGCATTATCGTGGTCGCGGAAGGCGCCAAGTTCGCATCGAAAGACATCACCCAGGACCAGGCGCTTGACGAATTCGGCCATGTGCGCCTCGGGGGCATCGGCGACATGCTTGCCAAGGAGATCGAAAAGCGCACCGGTTTTGAAACGCGGGTGAGCGTGTTCGGCCATATCCAGCGCGGCGGCTCTCCCACTGCGTTCGACCGGATCCTCGGCACGCGCTTCGGCGTCAAAGCGGTCGAGCTCATCGTCAAGAAAAAATTCGGGCAGATGGCGGCGCTCCGGGGCAATGAGATCATCGACGTGCCGCTTGCGGACGCGGTCAAGGAGCTCAAGACCGTTGATCCGCAGCTGTACGAGGTCGCGGAAGTTTTCTTCGGTTAAGCAAAAGACTTTCCGGCAAAAGGAGCATCTATGAGAGATCATATCAAGGATATTCTTCTGCAGAGCATCCAGATCAAGGAAGACCTGCTCCATACCCGCATCGACCAGATCATCGACCTGAGCAACATGGTCATCGACAGCCTTAAAAAAGGCGGCAAGGTGATGCTGTTCGGCAACGGCGGCAGTGCGTCCGACAGCCAGCATATCGCCGCGGAGCTCGTGGGCAGGTATCAGAAAGACCGGGCGGCTTTGCCTGCGATCGCGTTGACGACCAATACGTCCATCATTACCGCGATCGCCAACGATTACGGGTATGAGGCGGTGTTCGCAAAGCAGGTCGAGGCGCTCGGCGCGAAGAACGATATCGTCATCGGGATCTCGACAAGCGGCAAGGCCCGCAACGTCGCGGCCGGCATAAAGCAGGCGAAGAAGATGGGCATCAAGACGATCGTGTTCACCGGCGGGGACGGCGGCGAGATCGCCAAGATGGCGGACGTGTCGCTCGTGGTCCCGTCAAAGGTCACTGCCCGTATCCAGGAAGCTCACATAGCCGTCGGACATATCATATGCGAAGTCGTCGAAGAATACTTTGTTTCAAATCCAAGATAAAAACGCTTCCCGCGCTCGTGAGGACCGTCAGGGCGCTTCGCAGGCGCGGCAGGCGCGTTGTTTTCACCAACGGCTGTTTCGATATCATTCATGCGGGGCATGTCGCGTATCTTGAGGCGGCGCGCAACAAAGGGGATATTCTCGTCGTCGGCATCAACAGCGACGCTTCGGTGCGGCGCCTCAAAGGCCGCCGGCGGCCGGTTGTCCCCCAGGCCCAGCGCGCCGTAGTGGTCGCGGCGCTCGGATCGGTCGATCATGTCGTCGTTTTTTCCGAGGATACGCCCGAGCGGCTTATCCTGGCGCTCGAGCCGGACGTGCTTGCCAAAGGCGGGGACTGGAAGATCGAGGATATCGTCGGCAGTCAGTTCGTCCTGCGCAGCGGCGGAAAAGTGTTCAGCATTCCGCTCGTCAGGGGCCTGTCCACAACGGCCCTGGTCAAAAAGATATCACATGCTCTCTAAAAATACAGCCAGCGGCATATACCGCATCATCGACGCCAACGCGAACCGCCTGAAAGAAGGCCTGCGCGTGTGCGAAGAGGTGGCCCGTTTCATATTGAACGACCGGGTTCTGTCGCGGCAGTTCAAGGCCGTCCGCCACGATGTCGACGCGGCGCTCGCCGGTCTGGCAGGCCGCAGGCAATGCCTGGATGCGCGCGACCCTGCGGGCGACCAAGGCCGGACACTGCATGCCGCAGGCGAATTAAAACGTTCGGGCGTGACGGACGTGTTCTCGGCGAATATCCAGAGAGTGAAGGAATCGATACGCGTATTGGAAGAGTTCTCAAAGATCGTCAACAAGGCATGCGCGCTCAGGTTCAAGGATCTGCGGTATCGCGTTTATGAGATCGAAAAGCGCGCGCAACGGCTTATTCGATAAAGGAATTCATGACTCAAATAGAATCGGCACAAAACGGGGTCATCACCCCGTTGATGCATAAGGTCGCGCGGCGCGAGCGCGTGCCGGCGAAAATGCTCTGCGACGGGATACGCCGCGGAACCATCGTCATACCCCATAACAATACGCATACGCTTCGGGCGCCCTGCGCCATCGGAGCCGGGCTTTCGGTCAAGGTCAATGCGAACCTCGGCACGTCCACCGATGAGATGGCTCGTGCTGATGAGATCGAGAAGCTGGAAGTCGCGGTTCGCTGCGGCGCGGATGCGGTCATGGACTTAAGCGTCGGAGGCGACCTTGCGCGCATCAGGAAAGAGATACTGAAGCATTGCGCAGTGCCGCTGGGGACCGTGCCTATTTACGAGATCGCGGTCAACGCGCAGAAAAAAAGCCGCCGTCTGCTTGCGTTCAGCGCTGAAGATTGTTTTGACGTGCTTGAACGCCAGGCGCAGGAGGGCGTTGATTTTTTTACCATACACGCGGGCGTAACGAGGTCGAGCCTTGCGGCGCTCAGGAGCCGCAAACGCGTCCTGGGCATCGTGTCCCGCGGCGGCGCGATCCTGGCAGGATGGATCAAGAGCCATAAGCGGGAAAATCCTTTTTATGAGCATTTTGACCGGGTGCTGGAGATCGCCCGCAGGTACGACGTCACGTTGAGCCTTGGCGACGGCCTGCGGCCCGGCTCGATCCTTGATGCGACGGATCCGGGCCAGATCGCTGAACTGAAGATCCTCGGTGCGCTCGCGCTCCGGGCCCGTAAAGCCGGGGTCCAGGTCATGATCGAGGGACCGGGTCATGTGCCGCTCGATCAGATAGAGAAGAACGTTCTGCTCGAAAAGAAATACTGCCACGGCGCTCCGTTCTACGTGCTCGGCCCTCTGGTAACGGATATTGCCGCAGGCTATGACCATATTACGGGTGCTATCGGCGGCGCTATCGCAGCCCGCGCCGGAGCTGATTTCCTGTGCTATCTGACCCCGTCGGAGCATCTGCGCCATCCGTCCGTGCAGGACGTGCGCGAAGGCGTCATCGCTTCGAAGATCGCCGCGCACGCCGCAGATATCGTCAAGGGCGTGGCAGGGGCTCTGGGCCGCGACCGCGCCATGTCCGCAGCACGGGCAAAAAGGGACTGGAAGCAGCAGATCAGATTATGCCTCGATCCGGAGAAAGCAAGAGAGTACCGCGCGTCCTCAAAGCCCCGGGAATCGAGCGTATGCACCATGTGCGGCAAATTCTGCTCGATCAAGCTGATGGAAGAAAAAGCCAAGGCTAAAAACGGGGTCAGAATTATTTATTCCAAGAAACCAGCGTGCCGGAATAAATAATTCTGACCCCGTTTTTAGCCTTTATATACGCGGGTGTAATTCAATGGTAGAATGGCAGCTTCCCAAGCTGCTCATGTCGGTTCGATTCCGATCACCCGCTCCAGATCTGTATATCGGGAAAGACAGGTGACGAGGGTTATTCGGGTTTTCATATCAGCCGGTATTGCCGCTGCGTGCATGTGCGCGGCCGGCTGTGTCACCGTGCCGAAGGAGTCTGCCGGCGTCAGGACGGCCGGGATACCGGAACCCGCGGGCCTGTATCATACGGTCATGCGCGGACAGACGCTGTGGCGGATAGCGCGCATGTACGGTTCCGATGTGGATCGTATCGCCTCGGCGAACAGCATTCAGGACGCCCGGCAGCTTGACGTGGGCCGCCGGCTGCTTATTCCGGGCGGTGTTGTTCAGCCTTCGCCGGTGATCCTGAAAGCGGATGAAGATTTCATGTGGCCGGTCAAAGGCGCCGTTGTCCTGGGATTCGGCCAGCAGACGGATGCCGGCCTGAACAAAGGCCTTAATATCCGTCCGCACCGGGACATGAACGTCAAGGCGGCGCGCAGCGGAACGGTCGTTTTTTATAACGATGATTTTTTGAATTTCGGCAGGACCGTCATCATCGATCACGGCGACGGATTCCTGACCGTGTACGCGGGCCGGATGGATGTTTCGGTCAGGCCCGGCGATGTCGTCACGCGCGGCCAGACCATCGCGCTGGCAGACAGCCAGGCAGTCCATTTCGAAATACGCAAAGGAGCGGTTTCGCAGAATCCGCATTTTTATCTGAGCCAGTAAGAACATGCAAAAAATATTCTTCGGACGCACCCAGTATCTGGATGTCATCGAGAAGCGGGTCAAAGGGCTCCATGACGGGTATCGTCAGAACATATGCCTGATCGGCCCGGAACTGGTCGGCAAGACGACCATCGTTTCGCGCTTCCTGGGCCGGTTCTGCGATAACCGTTTCGTCAGGGTGTACCTCGACATACGCCACGAGCCGATGCAGGTCTTCGGCAGGCGGTTCATCGGCTGCATGCTGTACGATTTCCTGCAGAACAGCAATACCCCCTTGCGCGAAGACCTCGATTTCCTTATCGAAAAAGCTTCCGGCTTCATCCCCAGGACCGTTGCGCGCATCCGGTCCATTATCCTCGATCTCGACCGCAGGAAAAAGGACAATGTATTCACGCAGCTTTTGTCTCTGTGCGATTGCCTGCACCAGGAGACCGGCAAGTGCTGCGTCGTGGTCTTCGATGAGTTCCAGAACCTCGAGGCGCTCGGCATCAAAAGCCTCTATAAGGAATGGTCGCAGGTCCTCATCACCCAGAAAAGCACGATGTATGTGATCGTCAGTTCCCTTCCGTACAAAGCGAATCTCATTCTGTCGAAGAACCTGAGCCTTTTGTTCGGGAATTTCGAGGTCGTCTCGGTCGATCCCTTCGACGTGCGGGATTCGCACCGGTATATCGACACGCGTCTCGTGCCGGGGGCGCTGTCGCAGGGCCACCGGGATTTCATCGTTCATTTTACCGGCGGATATCCGTTCTATCTCGACCTGTTATGCGATGCGGTGTCGGCAAGCCCGCATCCGGACCTTGTTCAGATCCTCGAAGGGCTCCTGTTCAGCTCGTCCGGCATCCTCAATCAGCGGTTCCATAATTACCTCAAGCGTTTCAGCGACAGCCCGTATGCGCAGGATCATATCGGCATACTGCATTGCGTCGCAAGCGGCCATAACAAGATAAAGGACATCGCGCATATCCTCAAGAAACCGCAGACCGCGGTTTCGTCGCGGTTGTCGTATCTGCTCGAGGCAGACGCGCTCACCCGCAGCGGCGATTTTCTCGCCCTCGACGACCGGGTGTTCAGTTTCTGGCTCCGGTTCGTGTACCAGGGAAAGCTGGCGGCGCTGACGTTCGATGCGCAGAACCAGAATGCGGCCTTCCGCAAGAACATCGAGTCCTTGATCTTCGAATTCCTTGCGAGCGCGAACAAGAAACTTCCTGAGCGCATCGCCGAGATGGTCCGTTTGTTCTCCGACGACCGGATCCAGATAGACAAAAAGAGCATGCGCCTGACCCATTTCAGGGAGATCAAGCCGGTCGAGTTCTCGAACCGCTCGCTCAGGGAAGGGCTTTTGTGCAGGTCAGGCGACGGGATGTGGCTGTTCGGGTTTAAACAGGATGCTTTGAGCGAAGAAGACATTGCGTCGTTCTCGCAGGAATGCAAAAAGTTCCGCCGCAAGCTCGAGCGAAAGGTCCTGGTCACGCTTGCCGATATCGACCAGAATTCGCGGCTGCGGGCGCTCGACGAGAACATCTGGACCTGGGACCTGAACCGCCTGAACCGGATGCTCGACCTTTTCTCAAAACCGAGGGTGATCGTCTGACCATGAAGATCTGCGTTTTATCCGATACCCATATCCCCGACCGGGCGCGGGAACTGCCTCCCGGGCTTATAGAGGAGCTTAAGACCGCGGATATGGTCATCCACGCCGGAGATCTCGTCGATCCTGCGGTCTATAAAACGCTGTGCGAAGTATGCAAGGACGTGCGGATCGTCAGCGGCAATATGGACCCTGCGGAGCTCAAGAACAAGTTCCCCGACCGCCGGCTTATCAAGGCCGGCCGTTTTACCATCGGCGTCGTGCACGGGTGGGGGCCGCCGAATCATCTCATGCATATCGTCAAGGATGTCTTCAAGGCTGAGGCCCCGGATATCGTCATATTCGGCCATTCGCACCAGGTGTGCAATACGCAGGACGGCAAAACGCTGTATTTCAATCCGGGCAGCCCCACGGATAATGTGTTTGCGGCGTTCAAATCTTTTGGTATAATTGAGATCACCGACACCATAACCGCGCGGATCGTGAAACTATGAGCATGAACAGGCTGTGGGCGCCGTGGCGCATCGATTACGTGCAGGGCACGAAGGCCGCAGGATGTATTTTCTGCTCTGCGGCGAAACGGACATCCGGCGGCCGCGCCGACGGCCATGTGGTTTTCCGCAGCAAACACGCTCTGTGCATCCTCAACATATTTCCGTATAACAACGGGCATTTGATGATCGCGCCCCTGCGCCATGTATCCTGCCTTTCGAAACTCAGGGATCACGAGCTTCTCGACCTCATGCGCGGCGTCGATGAGGCGCGCGCGCTTCTGTCCCGGACGCTCAAGCCCGACGGTTTCAACATCGGGATCAATATGTCGCGGGCCGCGGGCGCCGGCATACCGGGCCATCTGCACGTGCATATCGTGCCGCGGTGGAACGGGGACACGAACTTCATGCCGGTCATCGGCAACACAAAGGTCATCTCGCAGTCATTGGCTGCGCTTCACAAATTATTACGCCATGCTTACGCAAACGCGCATACAGGAACTGGAAGATAAATTCCTGGCGCCGTACGCTGCCAGGGCCGCCGCGTCGCGGGGCAGGGTGCATCCTGAAAAGGAGCATCCGTACCGTTCCGCGTATCAGCGCGACCGCGACCGCGTCATACACAGCGCGGCATTCCGCCGGCTGGAATATAAAACACAGGTGTTCGTCAATCACGAAGGCGATTATTACCGCACGCGCCTGACCCATTCGCTTGAGGTGTCGCAGATCGCCCGGACGATCGCCCAGGCGCTGCGGCTCAACGTGGACCTGACCGAGGCGATATCGCTTGCGCATGACCTGGGCCATACGCCGTTCGGCCATTCGGGCGAGGAAGCGCTGAACGAATTGATGGCGCGCCGGGGCGGATTCAATCACAATCTGCACGGCCTGCGCGTCGTCGACGTGCTCGAAGAGCGGTATCCTCAGTTTTCCGGCCTGAACCTTACCTGGGAGGTCCGCGAAGGCATCGTCAAACATTCCTCGGCTTTTGACCGCGGCTGCAGGATCCCCGGGCTGGCGCCGTCTGAAATGCCGACGCTCGAGACCCAGGTCGCGGATATCGCCGATGAGATCGCCTACGACAACCATGACCTTGACGACGGCCTGACGTCGGGATTACTGCAAGAATCAGATTTGGAAAAACTCAAGATATGGTATAATATATGCAGTGGTATTGCCGTTACGTTCCCGAAGCTGACGGCGGAAAAGCGCAAATACCTTATCATCCGCTCGCTTATCGATATACAGGTGAGCGACCTGATCAGCAATACGGAAGCGGAGATCGAGCGGCTGAAACTGCGCACGGTCCGGGACGTCAAGCGTTTGGGCAGGAAGATCGTGGCGTTCAGCCCCCGGATGCAGGCGCTTCGCAGGCCCTTGCGGCAGTTGCTGATGGACAAACTCTATCATCATTACCGCGTGATCCGCATGGCCGACAAGGCCAAGCGTTTTATAGAAGAACTGTTCAAGGTGTATTGCGGCAGGCCCGAGGCTCTGCCGCCGCAGGTGCAAAAAAGGATCCCCGCTGACGGTGTCAGGCGCGTTGTCTGCGACTATATCGCCAGTATGACCGACCGGTACGCGCTTGATGAATACAAAAAACTGTTCGATCCGTACGCAAAGGTATAAGATGCTCAGGTCGGCGGTGCACGGCATTTACCGCCTCGTCAATTCGACCTTCGAGCTCAAGGATATGGTATGCCGGCTGTCGCGGCTGGTGTGCCAGATCTTCGGCGCGCGGTACTGCCTGATCCTGCTTCTGGACCCGAGCAAGAAATATTCCCTGCATAAATGCATGGTCTCGGGCAAGAAGAAGACCGTGATCATCGATCACAAGAAGCGCATCACCAGCCGCATCGAAAAGAAGATCATCAGGACGTTCAGCGCCGTACGCAGCGACTACCTGATCGGCATCCCGCTTGTCTCCGAGGACATCATGGGCATCATCATCGTCAAGCGGTCTCTCGACGACATGCCGTTCGAGAAGGACGATCAGGATATCCTCATGACCGTGGCGGAGCAGGCCATGATCGGCATCAAGAACCTCGAATTGTACGAGGAACAGCAGAAGATCGTGTTCGGCAGCATCAAATCGCTCGTTACGCTCCTTGATACGCGCATCCCGCAGGAATACACGCATTCCCCGTACTTCGGCAGGTTCGTCACCGCGCTCGGCGAGGAGATGCACCTTGACGAGAAGCAGATCGAGGCTTTGAAATACGCCGCGCTGCTCCATGACGCGGGCAAGATCGACGTG
>ENA-UPTA01001274-UPTA01001274.1-activated-sludge-metagenome-genome-assembly--contig:-NODE-1274-length-28221-cov-9.476532_pt1 | contig 28221 bp, 25 predicted proteins | sample MGYA00238184_ERZ773361 | MGnify/ENA primary metagenome ERZ773361 (study PRJEB29100, sample SAMN05720205) | activated sludge metagenome | isolation source: anaerobic digester from wastewater... | reverse complement strand
GATATCAAATGCTCAATATCACCGCTTCCATTACTGGGGTATGAGAGATGCAGCAAAAACTCACGGTTGCCTTTCGGTCCCAGGATTGGCGAAGTTATCAATCCTTGCAGGCTGAATTCTTCTGCCCTGGCCTGTTCCAGTACTTCAGCCAGCACCTGAATGTGAATGGCAGGATCCCGGATCACACCCTCACCCTTCGCAGTCTGCTTTCTGCCGGCTTCAAACTGCGGTTTTATCAGCGCTACAACCTGCCCGCCTGCACCGCCAAACCAGGTTTTTATGACCGGCCAAAAGACCTTAAGAGAAATAAATGATGCATCAATTACCACAAGTTGGATTTCTTCAGGTAAGGACCGGACATAGCGGGCATTGGTACGTTCCATCACCACCACCCGCGGGTGATTGCGTAGCGACCAGTGCAGCTGCCCGTAACCGACATCAATCGCATACACCCTGGCAGCCCCATGCTGCAACAGGCAGTCGGTGAAACCGCCAGTGGATGCACCGATATCGGCGCAGATCCACCCGTCCAGTGCGTCCAAACCAAAGGCAGCCAGCGCTGCCTCAAGTTTTTCACCGCCGCGTGAAACAAACCTAACAGCTTCCTTGAGCTGGATCTCCGCATCTGTATCAAACTTATCCGAAGGTTTGACCGCCATTTCCCCATTCACCAAAACCTGGCCAGCCATGATCAGGCGCTGTGCCAGGCTGCGGCTTTCAGCCAATCCACGGTCGGCAACCAGGATATCCAGGCGTTCTTTGGTCATCCTTTCATTTTACAACATAGGTTGGCATTTGTTGTAATCACCCGAGTGCAGATATGATATATTTAACCGGGAAGCAGCAATCTGAGTGGAGCAATAATGACGATCCTGAGAGCATTGATCAAATCCATGAGGCTGCGGCAGTGGCCGAAAAACCTTTTTATCCTCGCTGCAGTTATCTTTGACGGCCAGCTTTTCAACCGCGCTTCGCTCCTGGTTTCGATCGCGGGCGTGCTGGTATTCTGCCTGATCTCGAGCAGTGTTTACCTGATCAATGATGTCAAAGACATTGAATCCGACCGCCAGCACCCGGTCAAAAAGAACCGCCCGATCGCATCCGGCAAGCTGCCAGTTCAGGTAGCAATCACTGCAGCAGTGGTTCTCCTGGTAATCAGTTTTCCCGCCGCCTACCTGCTTTCACCCGGTTTCGCAATCATTTCCGGGATTTACTTCCTGATCAACCTGGCTTACTCGTTCCACCTCAAACATGTCCCTTTGATCGACGTCCTGATCATCGCAACCGGGTTTGTCCTGCGGGTGGCAGCAGGCGTAACCCTGATCGCAGTGCAGCGCTTTTCTCCCTGGATGTATGTGGTCACCACCCTGCTTGCCCTTTTTATTGGTTTTGGTAAACGGCGGGCAGAATTAATGCAGTTGTCTATAGATGCCAATAACCACCGCCGGGTGCTGGATGGGTATTCCATTCCTTTCCTGGATCAGCTGATCACGATCGTCTCCAGCTCCACTATCCTGACCTACAGCCTGTACACTTTTTCTGCCCCCAACCTGCCGGAAAACCACAGCATGATGCTCACCATCCCTTTCGTGCTGTATGGAATTTTCCGTTACCTGTATTTGATCCAGATCAAAGGTGAAGGCGGCGCCCCGGAAGAATTGGTTTTGACAGACCGTCCTTTACAGGTCACAATTCTTCTCTTCGGGCTGGCGGTCTTTCTGGTCTTTTACGTGTTTTAGAAAATGCCCTCAATCAGTGCAACAGCTCCTGCAAAGGTCATCCTGCTCGGCGAACATGCCGTTGTGTACAACCAGCCTGCTATCGCTTTTCCAGTACCAGATGTACGCGCCCGGGTTGCCATCCTTGCCAATCCACCAGGGAAACCCGGTACTGTGGAAATCACTTCCAGGCAGGTGCAGCTCCAAACCAGCCTTGACTTACTTCCCACAGAACACGCCTTCCAACGCCTGTTTGCAGCTTTCCAGCGCGAGACAGGCTTGAGACAACTGCCTGCCATGCAAGTTACCATTTCATCTGAGATACCGGTAGCTGCTGGTATTGGCTCAGGTGCAGCCGTGTCAGTTGCACTGCTGAAAGCCCTTGGGCTTTTTGTTGGCATCAAGTTTTCTACCACCCAGCTGGCCGCCATGGCATTTGAAGCTGAAAAAGCATATCATGGCAACCCATCCGGGATTGATAACACCGTTATTGCCTGCGAAAAGGCGGTATATTATAAGAAAGATGAACCCATAACCTTTCTTACCCTTCCTTCGGATTTCAACCTGCTGATTGCATCCAGCGGTATCCCTGCACAAACCATTGCTACAGTCAATGCTGTGCGAGCAAGGATGGAACAATCGTCCGTGCATACGGGAGCGATTATTGAACAAATCGGTACACTGGTGCGGCAGGCCAGGATTTACGTGGAAACCGGAAATGCTGCCAGCCTGGGACGGGCATGTACGCAAAACCAATTGTTGCTCATGCAACTCGGAGTATCCACCCCCGAGCTGGAAAAACTGGTAGACGCAGCCATCAATGCGGGGGCCTTGGGCGCCAAGCTGACCGGGGGTGGAGGTGGCGGCAATATCCTTGCATTGGTAGCCCCGGAAACCCAGGTTAAGGTAATGGATGCATTGTACAAAGCCGGGGCGGAAAGAGTTCTTCCAACCACGGTAAGGAAGACAACAGCTTATGAATAAACAACTGGTTTTCCTAAAACTGGGTGGGTCGCTCATCACGGATAAGAATAGACCCTCAACTGCCCTTCCGGATTACATTAAAAGGATCGCCGCAGAGATTGCGTCAGCCAGGGAACAGGTCCCAAGTATGCAATTGCTGCTAGGCCACGGCTCAGGATCATTCGGCCACACCCCCGCCAAGAAATACAACACCCGTGCCGGGGTTTCAACCAGAGAAGAATGGGATGGATTTGCAGAAGTCTGGAAGCAAGCCAGGGCATTGAACCAGGTTGTGATCGAGTGCTTATCTTCTGCCGGATTACCGGTAATTTCCATTTCCCCTTCCTCAACGGTCACAACAAATAATGGCAAAGTGCTTTCCTGGAATATCCACCCAATCTCCAGCGCCTTACATGCGGGGCTCATACCGGTTGTTTTCGGTGATGTTGCCTTTGATACCGAACTGGGTGGAACGATCCTTTCGACTGAAGAGTTGTTTTATTACCTGGCAGTCCTGTTGGAACCCGCCAGGATCCTGATTGCCGGGATAGAAAAAGCCATCTTTGCAGACTTTCCCCAAAACTCTATCGTTATCCCTGAAATCACTCCGCAGTCTTACCCCGGATTATTCGAGCAGATCCACCCTTCTGCTTACACGGATGTGACCGGAGGAATGGCAGCCAAAGCCAGCAGCCTGGTAACCCTGGCCCAGCAGCTGCCCGGACTGCAATCCTGGATTTTTTCCGGGGTGGAACCCGGATCAATTTCCCAGGCGCTGGTCAGCCAGCCCCTGACAGGCACCCTGATCCATAACTAGGAGAAGCTCATGTACACCAGAAAGCAACTCGAAGATTTGGAAGAATCGAACCTGGCCCCTTATGCTACCTTATGCAAGAACACCCGCGGCCGGCTTCACCCGGACAATGAGCCGGAGTACCGCACTTGCTTTCAGCGCGACCGTGACCGCATCTTGCATACAACGGCTTTCCGCCGTTTGGAACATAAAACCCAGGTCTTTATCACCCACGAAGGCGATTACTACCGTACACGCCTGACCCACACCCTGGAAGTCACCCAGATCGGGCGCACGGTGGCGCGGGCATTGGGGGCAAACGAAGACCTGACAGAAACCATCTGCCTGGCACATGACCTCGGGCACCCCGCCTTCGGGCATTCTGGTGAGGTCACCCTGGCGCGCTTGATGAAGGATTACGGTGGATTTGACCATAACAAGCAGTCCCTGCGCATCGTTACCGAATTAGAAAAACGCTATGTTGAATTTCCTGGATTAAACTTGAGCTGGGAGGTCCTGGAGGGAATTGTTAAACACGAAACCGAGTACGATATTTCGGATGCACGTGCCTTCAACCCGGAATTACGCGGCCATCTCGAAGCCCAAATTTCCAACGCCGCCGACGAACTGGCATACACCACCCACGACCTGGATGATGGGCTGAGGTCCAGTATGATCACTCCCCAGATGCTGGAAGGCATTGAACTGTGGGAAATCCTGGTTAGCGAATTAGGGATTAAAAATTGCACCCTGGATGACCTCACCCGACATTGCTTGATCCGGGAGCTGATCGGCATGGAAGTTTCTGACCTGGTGAAGCAAACCTCCGAAAATCTACGCAAGAGCAGGGTAAAGAGTGCCCTGGAACTGCAGCAGCTGGACCATAATTTGATCGGTTTCAGTGAAGAAATGCATACCCGCAACCGGCAGCTTAAAGATTTCCTCTTTAAGAAGCTTTACCGTCATTACCGCGTCATGCGCATGCAAACTAAGGCAGAACGGATCATCACCTCGCTTTTCAATGCCTATCAGGATGAGCCACAGATCCTTCCGTACCATGTACAGGAATTGATTGATGAACACGGGCTGGAACGCACCATTTGCGATTACATTGCAGGGATGACTGACCGCTTTGCGATCGATGAGCACCAGAGATTATTCGACCCAACCCTCCTTCCTTAATACATGATACAATTTTCAGCGCATCATACTGACATTACCGCAATGAATAACAAGGAAGCAGGATATGGTTAACGAAGGACATTATTTAACCCGCGAGGGAAAAGAAAAACTGCAGGCAGAACTGGATCAGTTGAAAGGCCCTGCGCGTGAAGAATTGAGCAAAAGGCTGCGGTCTGCCATCCAGCAGGGTGACCTTTCGGAAAATGCTGACTACTCCAAAGCCAAAGAAGACCAGGGATTCCTGGAGGGCAGGATCCAGGAACTTGAGATGATCCTTGGCAACACACTCATCATTGATGAACTGGAAGTCACTTACGATACAGTGGGCATTGGTAACACTGTCACCATCCAGGAAGAAGATTTTCCTGAAGAAACGTACTTTGTGGTGGGCACCAAGGAAGCGGATCCAGGAAAAGGGCGCATTTCCCATGAATCACCGATTGGAAAAGCCCTGATGGGGCACAAGGTCGGGGAAATGGTCGCTGTCTCAGCTCCCGGGGGGGAGCTATACTTCCGCATACTCAAAATCGACTAGCCTGGTAAAAAAGCAACCACCCCGGAATGAAATCCGGGGCGGTAATATTTTCCTTATAGGTTCTATTTCTGCCAAACAGCCAGTTCAAGTGTCAGCCGGTCAAAGAAGCTGTTGGCTGGCAGCGATCCCTGCCCGTAAGCCACATCTACCACCCGGGCTTCCAGGATCAGGCTGGCGGTTTCCAATAGGACCTGTTTTCCGGGCGCCATCAAAACCGGCTCGCCCTTGGCAGCCAGTCGCTGGCTGATCGCCACATCATTCCAAGCATGATCGCTCATAATCACCTTAGTAACCGTCTGAATGTCATTCTTATCGAACAACCAGACCTCAAAAGCGGTTACCTTCTTAGGATCGCCAACACCGATCGTTTCGGAAATGCCTACACCACACTCACCCAGGAATTCGCCAGTCGGCGAGTCGATACTGAACGAGTCATCATACAGGTCATCACCCATCATGTATGTGGTCATAAATTGGGCAACAGGGATCTCCTGTTCTACCGGTTCTTCAACTATCGGTTGGGGTTTGCTAACCGCTTTCTGGGGTTCAGGCTGTTGGCGGACAGGCCGTGCAACAGCCCGTTCTTCAGGTTTTGGAGGGACATACTCCTGGGCGGCAGTGCCTTTTTTCCTCAGGAACAGGACATAGACCAGCGCCCCGCCAATTCCAAGCAATACAACACACAGGATTGCTAAAAGCGCTCCCGAAGAAATCGGTTTCTTTGCTTCTTCAGTTGGGATAATAATGGGTGCAGCCGCAGTTGTTGGTTCAACAACTGGCGGTTGTACTACAGAACCGCTCATCGCGACAGCCTCAAGGAAATTGGTTTTCATTTTGCTGTCAATTGTCGGGTCCTGCATCAACTCATTCAGGATACCTTCTGCATCTTCCCCCAGGTTGTTGTACCGCTGGAGGGCCAGTTGTGGGTTTGAATCTGCTGAATAGGCGTAGATAGCACTTTTCAGGTAGTCTTTCTGAAATTCCGGGTGCAGGTCTACTGGTTGGCCATCCGTCCAGCGCACCGGGAACAGGCCCCAACCTAAAACCAGCAGCCCGAACAAAGTGCCTATGACCAGTCCGGCAATGCCTGTATACAGGGGGTTTTGTAAGTACTCACGAACCTTATTCATCATAATCCTCCACCAGCCTGGTTAATCGCTGTCAAGAGATAATCCCGATATTCCTAATTGTAGATGAGAAAACCTGCATGTGCAACAATAACCTATATTAACAAGAGAATAGTTGCAAGGTTTATGCCGCTTCTTCCAAAATGTCGCTGAATTCTGCTTGCAGGAAGGTTGATTCGCAATCCAGGCATTGGTACTCGCGCTTGTTCGAAACCACCAGCAATCCCTTGCAGGATGGACAGGCATGTTTAACCGGTTGTTTCCAGGAGGTAAAATCGCAGTTCGGGTAATTTTCACAGCCGTAAAAGACCCGGCCGCGGCGTGATTTCCGCAAGACAATCTCCCCACCATCTTTCGGGCAGGCAACCCCAATCTTCTCCAGGAACGCTTCTGTATGCCGGCAGGCCGGGAAACCGCTGCAGGAAACAAACTTGCCATACCGCCCCCAGCGGATCACCAGTTCCTGCCCGCATTCCGGGCATATCTTGCCAATCTTTTCAAGTTCCGCTTTCTGCTCCGGCATTTCCTTTTGGGCATGCTTTAACTGCGGCTCAAAGGTGTCATAGAAGGTACGGATGGTATCAACCCACTCCATTTTTCCGTTGGCGATCTGGTCCAGGTCGCTTTCCATTTCAGCAGTGAAATTGACATTCACCACATCCGAGAAGTATTCCACCACCAGGTCAGATACCTGGATGCCAATTTCTGTCGGGCTGAGCCGTTTACCTTCTCGCTCCACATACCCCCGGTTCTGGATGATTGAGAGGATTGGGGCATAGGTGGATGGACGTCCAATGCCATACTCCTCCAGTGACTGCACGAGGGATGCTTCGGTGTAGCGTGGCGGTGGTTGGGTAAAATGCTGTTCCGGAAGCAGCCGCAGCAGGTTTTGCTTGCATTTCTCTTCAAGGTCTGCCGGAATGCGGGTGTCCTCAGCATCCTCTCCCTTGAGGTCCTCATCCTTCGCTTCTTCATACACAATCAGGTAGCCCGGGAATTTCAGGGTGGAGCCGGAAGCGCGCAGCAGATAGGTATGCTCCCTGGTTGTGCCCAGCACTTCCACAGAAATAGTATCAAAGACGGCAGCTTCCATCTGGCTGGCGATAAACCGCTGCCAGATGATCTGGTAAACCTTAAACTGGTCTGGTGCCAAGTATTGCTTGACCTTTTCAGGTGTACGCAGGACGGATGTCGGGCGGATAGCTTCATGCGCCTCCTGGGCTACTGCTGCACGAGTGTGGTATTGCGGCGGTGTTTCGGGTAAAAAGCTTTTACCATGGACATCCAGGATGTATTTGCGGGCTTCCGCCAGGGCAACTTCAGCAATGTTGGTCGAATCGGTACGCATGTAAGTAATCAGGCCGGTTGTACCACCTTCACCCACATCAATACCCTCATACAACTGCTGGGCAAGCGCCATGGTCCGTTTTGCTGTGTAGCCAAGCTTACGGGAGGCTTCCTGCTGCAGTGTGCTGGTAATGAAGGGAGCAGATGGTTTACGGCGGCGTTCACTGCGTTTGATCCGGTCAATCACATAATTTGCCGTGTTCATGTCCGCCAGAAGGCCGTCCACCACTCCCTGAGACGGCATTTCCGGTTCTACATCATCCACCCTGGCAAGTTTTGCAATGTACTTGGACTTGGAGCCTTGCTGCTGGAATTCGCCTTCAATGGACCAGTACTCAACCGGTATAAAAGCATCAATTTCCCTTTCGCGCTCAACGATCAACCGCAGGGCAACCGATTGCACCCTGCCAGCTGAAAGGCGGCTGCGGACTTTTTCCCACAGGATGGGGCTGATGCTGTAGCCAACCAGTCGGTCGAGCAGGCGGCGGGCTTGCTGGGCATTGACCAGGTCCATGTCGATCTTGCGCGGATGGGAAAACGCATCCCCGATAGCATGTTCAGTGATTTCATGAAAAACCACGCGTTTTGTCAACGAAGGGCTGAGTTCTGCTGCTTCCAGCAGGTGCCAGGCAATGGCTTCACCTTCACGGTCAGGGTCGGTTGCCAGGTAGATTTCCTCGGCGCCTTTGGCGAGTTTCTTTAATTCTTTAACCACCGGGCGTTTCTCATTAGGTACACGGTAGCGCGGCGTAAAATTATTCTCAACATCAATCGAAAGTTCAGACCGCAGCAAATCGCGCACATGACCGACAGATGCCCGTACGGTATAGCCTTTTCCTAAAAATCTACCCACCGTCTTCGCTTTAGCCGGGCTTTCAACAATAACCAGCTTGCCATGGCGTCCGCGTTTGATATCGTCCGGCGGCGTCAACCCTTTATGGGCTTCGGTACCTCCAATCCGGACAACTTTTGACCCGCAAACCGGGCAAGTTCCCCGGGTAATGGGGGTGCCGCGTGCATTGAAATCTGGCACAGTATCAACAATCTCACGCTTTTGTCGGCATTTCATGCATTGAATTTCCACTTTCCGCTCCTATAAATACCGTTTATCGCCACGGTCTTTGAGAATTTGGACTACATTGCGCACCTGTTGTGCATCTCTCCGGTTGCACACTAGCAGTGCATCCCCGGTATCAATAACAATCATATTTTCCAACCCGATCGTTACAACCAGCCGTTCGCTGGAAGATGAATATACCATCGATTTTGTTGTTCCTATATTAATGTAGTTCCCTTGCAATACTATATTCCCATTTTCGTCACCTGGCAAGACCTCGAAGAGAGATTCCCAGCTGCCTACGTCATTCCACTCTAAATCAGGTACTGGTATCACTCCCACACGGCCGGCTTTTTCCATGATGCCATAATCGATTGTCTGCGGTTTGATCAAAGGCCATTCATGGCCTAATACAGCATCCTTCCGGCTGGTATTCCAGGCATCCCTGATAATATCCAGCTGGCGTGCAAGTTCCGGCATGTGCCGATGGAATTCTTCCAGGATACGGTCAATCCGCCAGATGAACATGCCCGAATTCCAATCATGGTCCCCGGTTCGAATAAATTCTTCTGCCAGCTGGCGGGCGGGTTTCTCTTTGAATTGGGTTACTAGGTAAGCAGGCATTCCTTCAGATTCCTGCAAGAAGTTACCGCGCTGGATGTACCCGTACCCTGTGGCAGGGAATGTAGGGGTTATTCCGAGAGTCATCAGGTACCCATCCTGTGCAAGGCTGCAGGCTGCTTTCAGGCTCTGCTGGAACTTAGGCACATTGGCAATGAAATGGTCAGCTGTTAAAACCACCATGGTGCCTTCAGGGTCGCGTTTTTGAATTGCAATTGCAGCCAGGCCAACCACTGAAGCCGTTCCACGTGGCATAGGCTCTATCAGGTAATTCTCCAGCGGGATCTGCGGTGCTTGTTTCTGCAGCACTGCTGACTGTTCAGCTATTGTGACAACCAGGATGTTCAAAGGATCAAATAGTCCATCCAGGCGTTTTACGGCAAGCTGAAAAAGGGTGCCTTCATCAGTTAGCTGCAGTGTTTGCTTGGGGCTGTTTGAACGGGAAAGCGGCCACAGGCGAGTGCCGCCGCCGCCAGCCATAATTACCGCGTAAAAGTGCTTATTCATCTGGTTCTGTGACATACAATACACCCGGCTCCCTCAAAGAATAAACCATGCCCCCTTCATGATTGACCAAACCGCGTAATTCCATCATGGTTAATGCCGCAGAGATCTTTTCAATTCCCAATCCGCTGGCGGCAACCAGTTCATCGATATGCATCGACTGACTGGTACCCATTACCTGGACTAACCCGGCCTCTATTTCATTCTCCGGTTTGACCTTTTGTTGGGCGCATTGCCGTTTCTTTGGGCTTAAGTTTAGCAGGTTTTCGAGGCTGGTCGGACCGGTATAGGGAAAAGCTCCCTGGCTGATCAGTCGGTTGGTTCCCTTGCTTTGTGGAGCATAAATGCTACCCGGCACTGCCATGACATCCCTGCCCTGTTCAACAGCAAAAGTGGCAGTAATCAATGCCCCGCTGGTTTCCCCTGCTTCTATGACGATCGTCACCTGGGACAAACCCGAAATAATCCGGTTACGGGGAGGAAAATTCGCTGCATCTGGTTTCGTTCCCGGGGCATAATCACTGATCAACGCGCCAGAATTGATTATCTGTTCAGCCAGTTTCATATGCTCTGCCGGATAAACCTGCTCAACGCCGCATCCCAAAACTGCTAGCGTGCGCCCTCCATCCTGCAAGGTAGCCTGGTGGGCAATCCCATCCACACCGCGCGCCAGCCCGCTGACTACAGTGAACCCGTTTTGCACCAGGTGATGGATAATCTCTTCGGTGACCTGCCTGCCATATGCGGTAACTTTGCGTGTACCAACGATCGCTACTGCCCGGTTATCTTCCGGCAGGATTTTTCCCCTTACATACAATACTGGTGGAGGCTGGTCAATTTCCTTCAAAATGGCAGGGTAGTCATCATCATTCCAGGTAAACACCTGGATATCACGCTTTTCGATCCATTCTGCCATTTTTTGCAGGTCTTTTGTCGTTCGGACTTCCACCAGGCGGGCGGCAACTTTTTCACTCAATCCTGCCTGCATAAGTGCATCAGCGGGCGCATTCCAGGCAGTTTTCAGGTCACCAAAGTAATCCAAAAGGGCACGCAGCCTTACAGCTCCAATGCCCTTGACCAAGTTTACCGCCACCCAGTATATCTTATCTTCCATGCCTGCAGTTAATCCCACTCTTGCGGTTTCAGGGTTATTGTATGCCCTTCCAGGTCAACCTTCTTAACCACCTCAGGTATTGCCGGCATTAACAATTCACTTCCGTCCTCGCTAACTACTACATAAACCGGGACTGCCCCCGTTTGGATAATTTCAGCCAGGATTCCCAACCGGGTTCCATCCGGGTCGCAGGCTGTCAGCCCTATCAGCTGGAAAAAGTAATACTGCCCTTCCGGTAAGGAAGGTACTTCTGCGGCGGGAATGTAAGCCAGTTGATTGGAATACTGGGAAGCTGCTTCAGGGGTGTCGAGACCTGAAAACTTAACCAGCAGCATTTTGTCGTGATCCCGGACCGTTGTTATCTCCATCGGAGTCTTCGGTCTTCCGATTAGCAATTTCTTTCCCTCTTCAAAGTATTCCATATTCTCTGAAAGCACTTCGAAGACAATCTCGCCCCTGATACCATGCGGCCTTCTCAGCCGCCCCACCTCTAAATACACAGGCTCGCCCGGTTTGAGCGAGCCTGTTTGGTTTACACTTTGTTCATCACCAGGCTGATTAATTTTCCTGGGGCTCATCGTCCCTCAACAACATCCAGGTTGACCTGTTTATTGTCTCGGGCAGCAGCTACCCGGAGTAAAACACGGATCGAATTGGCTACCCTTCCGGATTTACCAATGATCCTGCCCATATCTTCCTTGGCTACCTGCAATTCAAGGTTAACCTTGTTGCCAAAATCCCGGCTTTGTTTCACGCTTACCTCAGCCGGATTATCGACCAGGGCTGTGGCGATGTATTCGACTAATTCTTTCATAACGCACCGTCCTTTCCTGAATGTGAACCTAAAGGATGCAGTCCCTGCTCACACCAGATAACAGATTAATAACGGCGTGTTCGGTCGTCCACCTTGCGGTTTGCAAATACCTCTCGCGATTCTTCCAGCAAAGTTTCCAGCTTTTCGCCAGCCTTGAAACGGGCATAGCGGTCGGTTAAACCGACGCTTTTGAACAGCTTGGCAACTGATTCACTCGGCTGAGCGCCTTTGCCTAACCATTCATAAACCTTGCCTTCATCAACCTCAAGGGTGAAAGGCTCTGTACGGGGATTGTAGGAACCTAAAATCTCTAGGAAGCGGCCATCTCGGGGGGCTTCTTTATCAGCTACCATAATGCGGTAGGTTGGTTGATTTCTCAAACCAGTCCTGCGTAAACGAATACGAACCATCGAACTATCTCCTCATAATATGCATGTTTATTAAATTTCCAAATGGCGAAGGCTTCCATTATTGCCGGCTGAGAGAGTGCGCCGAAGGAGCGCAACCGGTGACCTGGTGCCTTTACCCAAACAAGCGGGATAAACCCTTCCCGCCTGACGATTGAATTGTCTTCATCATCCGCTGTGTATCACGGTACTGTTTGATCAAGCGGTTGACATCCTGCACTTCGAGCCCGCTGCCGCGTGCAATGCGCCGGCGGCGGCTGGCGTTAAGTATATCCGGATTTCGTTTTTCTTGCACGGTCATCGAGTTAATGATTGCTTCAGTTTTCTTGAGCTGGCGTTCGGCATCCTTTGGATCCACGGCTTTGGCAACCTGCCCCATACTTCCGGGAAGCATTTCCAGTATCTGCGAGATAGGGCCCATTTTCCGCACCTGGCGCAGCTGGTTGGCGAAATCTTCCAGCGTAAATTTTCCGCTCGCCATTTTCCTGGCCTGCTGCTGTGCTTCATCTGCATCAAATGCTGCTTCGGCTTTTTCAATCAGCCCAATTACATCGCCCATGCCGAGAATGCGTGAAGCCAGCCTGGCAGGATCGTAGACTTCCAGGGCATCAATGCCTTCACCGGTTCCAAGGTACTTAATCGGTACACCGGTAACCTGGCGGACTGAAATCGCAGCGCCGCCGCGGGCATCGCCATCCATCTTGGTAAAAATTAAGCCGCTAATCGATACGGATTTTTTAAACCCTTCGGCTACTTGCAGCGCTGTTTGACCAATCATAGCGTCGACCACCAGCAACGTTTCAGCAATGGGAGATTTCTTTGCTACTTCAGCCAGTTCATCCATTAATTCCTGGTCCAGCTGGGAACGGCCGGCAGTATCCGCAATCACAATGGTGTAACCGCCTTTTTGTGCCTGGTCAAATGCTTTCTTGATCAAATCGGGGGGGTTGACACCCTGTTCAAAAGCCACCGGGATACCGGTTTTCTCGCCCAGAGTTTGCAGCTGTTTGACAGCAGCCGGACGGTAGGGATCGGCTGCCACCAGCATTACCCTCTCCCCTTGCGAGCGCAATAATTTCCCCAGCTTGGCTGAAGCAGTCGTTTTTCCCGAACCCTGCAGGCCTACCAGCACGATCAAACGGGGTTTCACGCCAGCCAGGTTTAGCTTTCCCGGCTCTCCCAGGGTGGTGATCAATTCTTCATGGACGATCTTAATGACTTGCTGAGCAGGGTTTAGTGCCTTGGAGATCTCAGCCCCGATAGCCCTTTCCCTTACCCGGTTGATGAAGTCCTTCACCACGCTATAATGAACATCAGCTTCCAGCAGCGCCAGGCGCACCTCGCGCAGCGAGGCATCCACATCCGCTTCGGAGAGTTTCCCTCTGCGACGCAGGTTCTGGAAGATCGTGTTCAGTCGGTCAGAAAGGCTTTCAAACATTCCTTTATCCACCATAGAAAACAATCCTGCCGGGGCAGGCACAGCATCTCATTTTAGCCGACATGCTGGTTATGGTCAAGATAATGGTTTTCTGGCTGGTTTTCTGGCTGGCGATGCCTGGAATTATTGGTAACTTTTACTGGTTTTTCGGGTTATAGGCTCTAAAAGGAGTATTCCCAATGAGCAAAGTCGCGATCATAACTGACAGTACTTCATATATTCCAGCCAACATGCTTCAAAGCCTGCCTGTATCAGTAGTCCCCTTGCAGGTGATTTTCGGTCATGATGTCTTCTTTGATAACGTAACTATCCATCCCGAAGAATTCTATACCCTCCTACAGACAAGCAAGATAAACCCTTCCACTTCTCAACCATCACCAGAAACATTCAAACACCTGTACCTGAAGCTGCTGGATGACGGCTATGATGTGCTCACCATTGTGATCTCGTCCAAATTATCCGGGACAATGGATTCTGCCCTGCAAGCCCAGGCTGAGCTGCCGGGTGCCCCGGTCGAGGTTCTGGATACCTGGTCCACCAGTATGGCAATGGGCTACCTCGTTCTGACAGTTGCCAGGGCTGCCGCGCAAGGCGCCACCCTACATGAATGCAAGACCCTCGCGGAGATGGGAAGGGAGAAAATTGGGGCGCTTTTCACCGTCAGTACACTCGAATACTTGCACCGCGGAGGGCGTATCGGCGGGGCTGCCGCCTTCCTTGGAACAACCCTCGACCTGAAACCCATCCTAACCCTGAAGGAAGGCAAAATTGAGGCTATGGAGCGGGTCCGTACCCTTTCAAAAGCTACAGACAGGTTGGTGGATATCTTCCTCGCACGTGCAAACGGGTATAAAACCATCAGACTGGGGTTCTTGCATGCAAAGGCAAAAGAAGAAGCAACGGCTTTGATGGAAAAAGTACATGCACGCATCCCCTCAAGCATGATCAGCGAATCAATCCTGGCTGAAGTAAGCCCTGTCATCGGCACCCACATTGGGCCCGGTACAATCGGGATAGCCTATATGCTGGGAATGTAACTTTTTTAGGTGCTGGATGATCCAGCAATCTTTTATTTATATTACCTGTAACAATGGTTTTAAGATAAAATCTATAATATCGGTAGTCAAAAATGGAGGGCTCAATGGGAAAAGTAGCAGTTGTGACTGACAGTACCGCATATATGCCGGGCGAATTGACAAAAGACCTGCCGGTTTACACGGTGCCATTGCACCTGGTTATCGGTAAAGAAATGTTCCAGGATGGGGTAACTATACAACCGGATGCATTTTACACATTGCAGCAAGAAAGCAATGTGGTACCTACCACCTCACAGCCCTCTCCCGAGGAGTTCAAGGATCAATTCTCAAAACTTTGTGCAATGGGATACGATGTGATCTGTATTGTGATTTCCTCAGGTATGTCTGGTACCTTCAATTCAGCCGAACAAGCCCGGTTGGCCTTGCCGGAAGCCAACATCAAAGTGGTGGATTCACGGCTGACAAGCATGGGGCTGGGCTTCCCAGTGATCATAGTAGCGCAGGCGGCCAGGGATGGCGCCAGCCTGCAGGAGTGCACTGCCCTGGCAGAGCAAGCATGCAGCCAATCTGGAGCAATTTTTACCGTTAGCACTTTAAAGTACCTGCATCTTGGCGGGCGCATCAATTCGGCATCAGCCTTTCTTGGCACTGCCTTGAACCTTAAACCCATCCTGGAGCTGCGGGGTGGCAAGATCGAAGCCATGGAACGCGTCCGAACTTATTCAAAAGCACTTGACCGCCTGGCAGATATCCTCTTGGAACGGTCTGCAGGGCACAGCACCATACGACTGGGTTACCTCCTGGCAAAAACCATGGAAGAAGCAAAAATCCTTGACGTGAAGATTCACAGCAAAGTGGATTCGAACAAGATCATTCAGACGGTGTTTGTAGATATCAGCCCGGTTATTGGCGCACACACTGGTCCAGGTACACTGGGGGTGGCTTACTCGTTTGACCTGTAAAAACCCTGATTATAAAATTGAGGGTGCAGTCATTTGAACTGCACCCTTTTGTTTTTGGTAAAATTGATTAACATTCTACTGCAAAGAAGGCCATTCCATGAAGTCTTACAATTCAATCGGTGTCCAAAGCCCCAAGATCCTGCTCCCGAATCAGCAAATCAACCCGAACACCTGGGCAGTTATTGCCTGCGACCAGTTCACTTCACAGCCTGATTACTGGCAGAAAGTAGATGAGAAAGTTGGGAATGCTCCTTCCACGCTACGCATGATCCTACCGGAGGTATATCTGGGAAAACCGGATGAACCTGCCAGGATTGTGCGCACCCAGCAAAGCATGCAGAGTTACCTGGACAACAGAATTTTTACCACCCATGACGGTTTTATCCTGGTGGAAAGAACAGTGAATGGCCGTACCCGGACGGGATTGATGCTGGCACTCGACCTGGAACGGTACGATTTCAGCGCCGGATCCCAATCCCTCATCAGGGCTACCGAGGGCACAATCCTTGACCGGCTACCACCCCGCATGCGCATCCGTGAAGGCGCCCCACTTGAACTCCCCCACATACTGGTTTTGATAGATGACCCTTCCTGTACGGTGATAGAACCACTGCGGGAATACCGTTCCCGGATGAAGAAGCTCTATGATTTTGACCTGATGTTCGACAGCGGCCACCTGGCTGGATATGCAGTCAGCGACCCTGCCCTGGAGCAGCAGGTTGTGCGTGCGCTTGAAAAACTAACCGATCCCAATACGTTTTATGCCCGGTATGGGGTCGGTTCAGAAAAGGGTATTCTTTTATTCGCTGTTGGTGACGGCAACCACTCCCTTGCAACAGCAAAATCAATCTGGGAGAAGATCAAAGGGGATGTTGGCATGAACCATCCAGCCCGGTTTGCCCTGGTGGAAATCGAAAACCTCCACGATGATGCCCTGGAGTTCGAGCCCATCCACCGCATCTTGTTTGGGATCAAACAGCCGGCTCTACCAGCCTTGCAGTCTGCTTTTGGCGACAATCTCACAGTTGACCAAATGCCTTCATTTGATGTGCTCACGAGCCTGGTTCAGTCGCCTGTTGAAGGTGTTCAGCGTATCGGCATGGTGCAGGGAAATTCTAGTTATTTGCTGACATTCCGAAACCCACAGCATAACCTGGCAGTAGGCACTTTACAGACTTTCCTGGATGGCTGGTTGAAACAAGGAAATGCAGAAAGCATCGATTATGTTCACGGATCAGAAGTGCTTAAAGACCTCGGGTGCCGGGAAGGATGCGCTGGATTCTTCGTGCCAACCATGCAAAAATCTGAACTTTTTAAAACCGTCATTGTAAATGGCGCACTTCCACGTAAAACCTTCTCGATGGGAGAAGCACGCGAAAAACGGTTCTATATGGAGTGCAAGCGTATTCAATAATCAGTCCGCGGTTACCTTTATGAGACAAATCGCAGCCATTCACCCAAAAGCAGGATATTCGCCAATCCTTCTGGTTCTTGTCATGGGATTGGCAGTTCTGTTCACCAGCGGCTGCCAGCAGGTTGCCGCCGAACCAGTAGAAGCACCCGCAATCGAACCTGCCATAACAGCTACACCGGTTGAATTACCCACTGAAGAACCGGCACTGGTTGTCCCTACCTTGCCGGAGCCGACCGCTATTCTCGTCCTTTCCAGTGCAGTCTGTTCTCCCCTTGAAGGGTTGACCCTGTCCGATGTAACCAGTATAAAAACCAACTCGTTGAAGTTGCCTTCACCCGGGAAGGATGACGGGCATCATGGGATCGATTATTCTTTCTGGACCTTCCGAGGTATGGACACTATTGAAGGTATGGGTATCAACAGCGTCTTGGATGGTATCGTTGCCGGAAAAGTTGGCAACCGCTTCCCATATGGGTATATGGTGATTATTGAAACTCCCCTGGAAATGCTCCCGCCTGGATTACGCAGCCAGCTGGAATCTATCCAGCCACAGCCTGTGCAAGACATGAGCAATTCACCGTTATCCTGCCCGACAATTTCCAGCACAGATTTTTCCTCTAGCGGTCGTTCTCTTTACCTGTTGTATGCCCACATGCTTGAAGAAGTAAAACTAAATCCAGGAGACCAGGTTGCCTGCGGTGAAGCAATTGGTCAAGTCGGCAATTCTGGTGATTCGAGCAACGCCCATCTTCATTTTGAAGCCAGGGTTGGTCCATCCGGCTTTCGGTTTACAGAAATGGCCCACTACTTGAATGATTCCTCCGATACTGAACGGTTAAATTATTGTTCCTGGCGGATCAGTGGAGTTTTCCAGCTTGTAGATCCACAGATTATCATTGATGCAGGGGCATCGAATAGCCAATGAACTTAAGCCGGATCTTCTCCCTGCGCAACCTGTTGGTCTTGATGCTGACCTTGTTAGCCGCCAATCTTGCAGTTACATTGCTGAAAGACACCGGAAAACCTGCGCAGGATCCAGGAGAGCAGACTGCTGTTGGAGAAACATTAACTGCGGGAAACTCATCTACTTTGCAGCCCGGTGCAAACACATCACCTGGTGACAACCTGCAGAAAAACCTCGCCGATGAAGGGGTTTTCGTCTTTTCCATGCTGGACGGGAATCATTTTCACCTGTTTGCATTCCACCCTTTGCTACTTGAGTTGACCAGGCTTACAAGTGGAGATTGGGATGATTGTTATCCTTCCCTTAGCCCTGATGGTACCCGGTTAGCTATTGCATCCAACAGAGATGGTTACTGGGATATCCATATCCTCGACCTGAAGACCGGAACGACTCTGCCGATTACAATCACCCCCGAATATGACAATCGGCCATCATGGTCACCGGATGGGAAATGGATCGCTTACGAAAGCCTTGTAAACAACAACCTGGAAATAATGCTGATATCTGCCGATGACCCTGGGCAGCCGGTTTTGCAGTTGACCACTGATGCTGCGCTGGATTATTCCCCGGCCTGGTCGCCATCAGGCAGGGAAATTGCTTTCGTCTCTAACCGCTCTGGCAGCGATGATATCTGGCTGGCATCATTGGATGAAGCAGAAAACCGGTTTTCAAACTTGACTGCGACTCCTGACCAGCAGGAAAAGAACCCGGTCTGGTCGCCATCTGGCTTGCAACTGGCCTGGACAAATTTTGACGGGCAGGTTAATTCTGTTTGGACCGATGATTTTATCAACCTGCCCAAACGGATCAGTGAGGGTTCGCTGACTGCCTTCAACGCTGACGGTAGTCAGGTTGGCGTTGTGCTGGCTGCACCTAACCAGTCTTACCTGTCTGTGTACTCAACAAGTGATTTCCGCCAAACCATTGCTAACACACTGCTTTGGGGAGAGGTCCGCGGATTGCTTTGGGCAAAAGGTGGATTACCCGGGTATATTACAGATCCAAAAAATGGGCTCGGTCCAGCTGAAAAACCTGCCTTATGGCAGGTAGTAGATGATGTACCTTCGGAGCAACCAGGAGGCAGGTACTCGCTGGTAAAACTGGAAAACGTCACAGCCCCTTACGCTATGCTGCTTGACCAGGTCGATGAAGCTTTTGAAGAACTCAACAAAGCAACCAGCCTGGCTGTCGGATGGGATTTCCTTTCCAGCCTTGAGAATGCATACACACCCATTACCCAGCCTGTGTCCCCAGGAATAGAACAGGATTGGTTGGCCACTGGAAGAGGTATAGCTGTTAATCCTGTCAGCCTGTATGCTGATTGGATGGCAGTTGTAAGGGAAGAATACTATGGCCGCACCTACTGGAGGATATTCATCAAAGCCCGCTACCAGGACGGCTCTCAGGGAGAACCGATCACAGAGCCAGTGTGGGACTTTCAGGCACGCTACAATGGGAATTCGGCAGGGTATGAATCAGGCGGGAAGCTGATCAGCCCTCCGCCCGGTTACTGGATTGATTTCACGGCGCTGGCAAACAGTTATGGCTGGTCTCGCCTGCCGGCGGAAGGCAACTGGCGGACCTACTTCGCCGGAGCGCGGTTCAATCAGTTTGCATTTATGGACAACCTTACCTGGTACGAAGCGATGATCCAACTTTATCCGCCTGAAGCGCTGGATGCTGACGGGTTCGAGCCATATATTTTTACCACTCCCCAGCCATGAACAGGCAAAAAAACAGACTAATCGAAACCACTCGAGCAAGTTTTTTCAACAGAAGGAAGACGCTCAATTGCCTGGTTGGTATCATAACGATCTCAGCCTGGTTATTTCTTCTCTCCTCCTGCACGCCTGTCAATTATGCACCTGGCCTGAGCCTGGCCACCCCAGACAAAGAAGCCGCTTCAGGAAATTTGGCTGAAACTGTTATCCTTCCAACTCCCACCCGGGCAACTGAAGAACCCCTCCACTTTTCTTTTCCCACACCATATTCTCCCCCGGTTTCTCTTTGGCGCCCGCCGCAGTATGAAGTGCCTTTTGCCCTGGGTCCGTTTGATCACTTTTTATTTACCCGCCCGATCGGCTCTGAGGATATTAACTGGCCATTGGCAGATTACCGGTACGGGGGTATCTTTTTCGGCACAGAGATCATCCATACTGGGATCGACCTTCCTAATCCAAAAGGCACCCCTGTCCTGGCAGCAGCGTCAGGAAAGGTAATTTGGGCAGGTAACGGTTTGTATACCAATGATCCCAAAGCAGACGATCCGTACGGACTGGCAGTGGTCATCAAGCATGATTTTGGCTACAACGGTCACAACCTGAATACTGTCTATGCCCATATGGACCGGGTCGATGTACAGGTAGGTCAGGAAGTAGATTCAGGCGACCAGCTCGGGGTAGTTGGCACTACCGGTGCAACCACCGGGCCTCATCTCCATTTTGAGGTCAGGGTAGAAACAAACAGCTTTTACAGCACCCGCAATCCTGAACTGTGGCTGGTTCCCCCGGAGGGATGGGGTGTCCTGGCAGGCAGGGTGATGAAAAGCAACGGGGACATCCTGTACACCCACAGGGTTGATGTGACCTCTGTGGAAACCGGCGAGGAATGGACACTTTACACCTATGGCGGCCTGCCGGCGAACAGTGATGAGTATTACCAAGAGAATATGGTATTAAGTGACTTGCCCCAGGGTGCTTACAGAATTGCAATTATTTATGGTGAGGAAACCTACCGCTACCAGATAGACATTAATCCTGGCAGGATTACCTACTTTACATTTACTGGCACAGAAGGGTTTTCAAGGGAATTACCTGCCCCGGTAACCCCTTGACAAAATTGTCTTATTCTATGGTATTATTTCGCTTAAGGGCAAAAATCCCTTGTCTTTTTATGCTTAGAATTTTGCCGGGTATCTGTACCCATTTATGGAGGAACGTCATGTTGATAAAGAATAAAAGCAGAGTCGTTTTGGCTTTGCTGCTCAGCGTTGTATTATTGACATCCTGTCTCAATAATGCCGCTCAATCACCCACACCCGATGTGAATATGGTTTACACCCAGGCAGCCCAAACACTGGCTTTCCAGCTGACAGGCACCGCTGCTGCTATGCCAACAGCAACCTTCACCCCTGCCCCAACCAACACCACTGCCCCAACTGCCACTCTGGCAGGAACGTTACCGCCCCTGGGAACAATAGCCCCGGCAATCACCCTTCCTGGTGTTGCCACTGCAACCGTATCAGTACCCAAAGCACCTGACTCCGCAATTTGGGTAGAACAGTCCCCCGCAGACGGCACCGTGATTGGCGCTGGTACCAAGTTCGATGTTGCCTGGAAGCTGAAGAATACAGGCACCACAACCTGGACCACGAAATATTACTATCGCTTCTATTCAGGGGCAAAACTTCACGAGAATACCAGTTCTTACTTCCTGAAGACAGCAGTAAAACCTGAAGAAGAGATTGTGATTTATGCAGATATGATCGCGCCAATGACCCCCGGTGAATATACAACTACCTGGGTTATCACCAATGAAGCAGGTGTCAATTTTTATGCCTTCACTTTGACTATCAAAGTAGGTCAATCCACAGCAGCACCAACGGTTGACCCCGATGAATACTGCTGTGATGATGATGGTAATGAAATCAATGTTGATGATCCTATTTGTGTAAACTGGTCAAACAATTTCAACACCTGTCCAAATCCATAGGGATAATTGCCAAAGGAAAACACAATGAAAATCATCTTACAAAAAGTGTTTCAGATTTCACTGGTTGCTGTTTTGGCACTGACTGCTGCATGCGCGGTCGCCGGACAGCCGAGCCAGGATGCTGAACCAAGCCCAGATCTCGATAAGATCAAGACTGAAGCTGTTGCTGAAGCGATCGGTGACCAGGCAGAGCTCATTGATGCTGCCAAAACTGAAGCAGTTGCTACCGCAGTTGCTCTCGTCACCGAGCAGGCAGCCCTCAACCCGACACCAACCGGCGTGCCTCCAACAGCAGTATCCCCTGCCGCAATTACCCCAACTGCTGCAGCCAGCGCAACCCTACCTGCAGTAATCCCGCCAGTGGTTGCAATTACAACTGTTCCGGTTGTCACTAAACCAACCAAGACACCTTATACAGATGCCTGCTCAGTAGTATCGACATCCCCCTCAGACTATAAGGTCCTCACCGCCGGGCAGGATTTTGACGGGGTATGGGTCTTGAAAAATACCGGCATGGTCACCTGGACAGACGGACAGTATTACATCATGAAACAGTCCGGCAACATTCCGGTTGAAAAAGATGTTTACTACATCAAAGGCGACGTCCCAGTAAATGACACGGTTGAGGTCAGGGCAGATATGAGTGCGCCCGCAAGTTCAGGCACCTACGTCTCCAACTGGGCAGTTTACAATAATGTAGGAATGCCGTTCTGCTACATTTTTGTAGCGATCACCATCCCCTGATGACCATCGATAAGGAATGCATCAAAGCCGAGGTTCAAAACCTCGGCTTTTCATTAGCCGGCTTCACAGCGGTAGATCCGCTTCCAGGTTTCGAAATTTTTGAGGATTGGATTCGAGCTGGCAGGTATGCTGGCATGAACTATCTCGCCCGGGCTGACACAATTGCTAAGAGGTCAAATCCACGCAAATTGATGCCCGAAGCACGCTCGGTAATCGTTCTGGCAGCGGCTTATCCCGCCAGCCAAAATTCCAAGCACAACACTCCAGGGATTGCATCCTATGCGCAGCTAGGACAGGATTACCACCAGGTTTTCCGTGACACTTGCCGCAAGGCAATCGATGTTATCCGTCATGTCGTTCCTGCAGCAGGAAAAGAACCTGCAACATTCAAAACATTTTCTGACACTGCGCCCATCCTGGAGAAAGAGATGGCTGTCCGGGCTGGCCTGGGTTGGATTGGGAAGAACGGATGCCTCACCAACCCTCATTACGGTTCCTGGCTGCTCCTGGCTGAAATCTTCACCTCCCTGGAGATTGAGCCCGATGAGCCCTTTCAAAGACAGCATTGTGGTAACTGTCAGCGTTGCCTGGAAGCTTGTCCAACCAGCTGCATCCTGCCTGACCGGACTCTGGATGCAGCCCGCTGCATATCTTACCTGACCATAGAACATCGCACTGATATTCCAGAACCTTTACACAGCCCGATCGGGCAACAGGTATTCGGGTGCGACATCTGCCAACAAGTTTGTCCCTGGAACAGGAAAGCACAAGAAGACCCGGGCAGCCTGTTTACCCGTTTGCCGCAATGCACAACCCCTTTGACATTGGCAAAAGCCCTGGAAATTGATGAAAAGACATTTCAAGATATGTTCAGGGACTCCCCAATTATGCGTGCTGGATGGGAAGGTTGGCTGCGGAACAACCTTGTAGCCGCAGGCAACAGTAAGGATAAAACCCTATTACCCATTATTGTCAATATACTGGCAGGACATCCTTCGCCGATGGTGCGCAGGCATGCCGCCTGGGCTATTAGCCATCTCGACCCCGCTTCTAGCCGCTCCATGCTTCATGATATTTTACAAACTGAAGAAGATGAAAGTGTTCAGCAGATTATTAATACAATAATGGAAATAAGTGGATTTGAATAGAAAGGCGAAGTAAAAATGAGGTTTAAAAAGAACTGGATTTTCTGTAGTGTAGGGCTAATGTCTCTGTTTTTAAACGCTTGCAGTACTGACACACCTGCCCCAACACCTGACCTGGACAATTTAGCCACCCAGGCGGTGCAGACATATGCTGTCCAACTTTCGCAGACAGCCCTAGCGCTGCCAACAGTTACCCCTTCACCAAAGCACACCACCACATTAACCATAGCTCCTGGACTGACCATTACCTCAACAGCAACCCAACCTGCTACCGGTATAACAACTGCCGATAAAGCCGTTTTGGTGCTGCAGTCTCCCATGGATGGTGCAGAGCTGGGCATCAAGCAGAAATTCGACATCATCTTCACGGTAAAAAATGACGGCCAGACAACCTGGACGAGAAGTTATAAAATGCGGTACTTCAGCGGATGGGAAATCGCTGAAACTCAAGAGATTTTCTTTCCTTCAGAGGTCCAACCAGGTGAAGAGGTACGCTTGATAATGGATGCAATCGCCCCGCCCTATACCGGGTCTTACATTACCAACTGGAAGCTCTCAAACGCTGATGGTCAGAATTTCTATGACCTCTACTTGAAGGTGACGGTAGTTGCCGGCAATACCAGTACACCGACCGAAACCGCCACAGCAACCCCTGAGTAGCACGACATAATAAAACAAACACCCCTCTGGTTCACCAGAGGGGTTAATTTGTTTAATCAATCACTGGTTGTTTACTTTGTAGCAGTGGCAGTAGGTGCTGCTGGTGTGGTCGGCCGCGGGGTGCTGCTGGGAACAACGGTTGGGGTAGGAGTAACAATGTAAACCGGAACGACTAGCAAATCACCGGCATTGATGCTGTTTACATCGGTGATTTCCGGCAGATCATTCTTTGCATTATAGAGATTGGTCTCTTTGATGATCTGATCAACCGTGCTTCCGAATTTGGAGGCAATGCCGGCAAGCGTATCACCGCTCTTAACAATGTATTCAATCTTGGTTCCACGCGGCAGGTCCGTTGGGATAGGAGTCTCTGTTGGCATTTCCTGGTTCGGGGCCGGGATGAGAATGGTATCTCCCGGGTTGATCGGACAGGTGTTTCCAAAATTATTTATGGTCAGAAGCAGCAAGATATCAACTTCAAATTGCTGCGCGATATCCCAACAGTTGTCATTTTCCTTGACGGTGTACTCAAACGGACCAGAAGGCGTCAGTGTTGCCGACGGAGAAGGAATCAAAGTTTCAGTCGGAGTCTGTGTAACCGTTGGAGTTGGAGGTACTTCTGTTGGGGTGGAAGTGATAGTAGGCGTGGGTGTCTTGGTTTTGAACAGGGAAACCTGCCCACCACCACCTCCCACCAGCCAGACCACCAGGAAAACAATTCCGACTACCACCAGGAGCGCTGCCGCACCCCCCAGGATAAATGGCAACAGTCTCTGTTTACGCCGGTACTTATCAATTACCTCTTGTGGGTTCTCATTATCATTCATAGGGTTTCCTGTGTTTTTCTAGATATTCCTCAACCAGTTGTGCCCGCTACCAGCATATTACCTGAAAAAAAGGAATATGACAAGATAGCAAAAGACAAGGGGATTATTGCATTTCTGCAATATATTTGCGCAAGTATTTGCCCGTGAAAGAGTTTTCCATCCTGCTGACCTGTTCAGGCGTACCTGTTGCTAAAATCTCGCCGCCCCTGTCGCCCCCTTCAGGCCCCAGGTCAATGATCTCATCCGAAACCTTGATGATATCCATGTTGTGTTCAATGATCAGCACAGAATTACCGGCATCCACCAGCCGCTGCAGCACTTCAATTAATTTGTGCACATCAGCAGCATGCAGACCAACAGATGGCTCGTCCAGCACGTAGAGAGTCCGGCCTGTAGCTTTTCTCGAAAGTTCTTTTGCCAGCTTAACACGCTGGGCTTCTCCGCCAGATAAGGTGGGCGCTGTCTGACCGATTTTGACATAACCAAGTCCCACCTCATTTAAGGTACGCAGTTTGCTGACGATAGCCGGGAAAGCAGCAAATAACTCCAATCCCTCCTCTACTGTCATATCCAGGATCTCAGCAATATTCTTGCCTTTAAACCGGATTTGCAGAGTCTCGCGGTTGAAGCGCGCCCCATGGCAAACATCGCACGAGACATAAACATCCGGCAGGAATTGCATTTCAATGCGCAGCTGTCCGTGCCCCTGGCAGGCTTCACATCTGCCACCATGTACATTAAATGAAAACCGTCCTGCTTTATATCCGCGCATCTTGCTTTCAGGCAGCTCAACAAACAGTTTTCGGATCTCATCAAACACGCCAGTATAAGTACCTGGATTTGACCGCGGGGTGGTGCCAATAGGTGATTGGTCAATGTCAATTACTTTATCGATGTTTTCAAGTCCCTCGATACGGTCGAATTCACCCGGCTGGGTGTGCGCCCCGTGCAGGTCGCGCGCAAGCGCTTTATACAGGATTTCATTCATCAGGGTAGATTTGCCAGAGCCCGATACACCCGTGATGCAAACCAGTTTCCCAAGCGGGATAGGTACGGTTAGATTCTTCAGGTTGTTGGCTTTTGCACCCACAATGGTCAGATATTTACCATTACCAGCCCTGCGGGTTTCCGGCATGGGAACCTTCAATCTCCGCGATAAGTAAGCGCCCGTAATCGAATTTGGATTTTTCATTATCGATTCACTGGTGCCGGCAGCAACCAGGTACCCGCCGTGTTCCCCCGCACCCGGCCCCAGGTCAATTACCCAGTCGGCAGTCCGGATGGTATCTTCATCATGTTCCACAACCAGCACAGTGTTGCCTAGGTCACGTAATCCCTTCAAGGTTCGCAGCAGCCGATCATTATCGCGCGGGTGCAGACCAATCGACGGCTCATCCAGGACATAAAGCACCCCCATCAGGTGCGACCCGATCTGTGTTGCCAGCCGGATGCGCTGTGCTTCTCCGCCCGAAAGGGTGCTGGCAGAACGGTTCAGGGTCAGGTAGTCCAGACCTACATCCACCAGGAATCCCAAGCGAGCCTGGATTTCTTGCAGGATGCGCTCGGAAATTGTTTTATCGCGGTCAGACAGCGGGCTGTCTTCACCCAGGAGTTTTTTCACCCAGGTGAAAGCCTGATTCACGGGAAGTGTGGTTACCTGAATGATGTTTTTCTCATCAACCAGCACAGCCTGGGCTTCTTTACGCAGGCGAGTGCCTTTACATTCCGGGCAAAGCCGGTGGGACATGAACTCGGAGATCTTGTTGCGAATGTATTCCGATTGTGTCTCCCGGAAACGCCTTTCCAGGTTGTTAACCACGCCCTCAAAACTTGACTGGAAAGAAGTCTGGCGGTCTTCACGCTGCAGATTGATGGTTACCGCATTTCTGCCGGTTCCATACAGGACGACGTTGAGCTGCTCAGGGGTGAGTTTTTTCACCGGGGCATGCAGGTCGATATGGTACTGCTTGGCAACCGATTCGAGCATCTGCCAGTAATACTTGCCATTTTCCCGTCCGTTGCTCCACTCCAGGGCAAAGATCGCCCCATCATAGAGCGACCGTTCCCTATCCGGCATCAACAAGTCAGGATCGATCTCCAGCTTGGTACCCAATCCCTGGCACTCCGGGCAGGCGCCATGCGGGGTATTAAACGAAAAAGTTCGTGGTTCAATTTCTGTCAGGCTCACACCATGTTCCGGGCAAGCCAGGTGTTCTGAATAAAAATGGTCGACTGCCGGTTCGGAAGTAATGTCCTGCACCGTCACAAATCCCTCACCAGCTTTCAGCGCAGTCTCCACTGAATCAGTCAACCGGGATCGGGCAGCTTTTTCCTCTGTTTCGTCATTCGGTTTTCTCACCACCAGCCTGTCTACCACCGCTTCGATGGTATGCACTTTGTACCGGTCCAGGTTGATCTGTTCATCTGAAAGGTCATGCACAACCCCATCCACCCTGACACGCGCAAAACCTGCTTTGCGGATTTCATCGAAAACAGCCTGGTAGGTGCCTTTGCGTGCCCGCACAATCGGCGACAGGATCAACAGCCGGCTGCCCTCAGGAAAGCGCTCGATGACATCCACGATCTCCTGGGCAGACTGCTTTACCACTTCGCGGCCGCAAACCGGGCAATGTGGAACCCCCACCCTGGCAAACAGAAGCCGGAGGTAATCGTAGATCTCTGTGACGGTTCCAACCGTGGAACGCGGGTTGTGTGATGTGGCACGCTGGTCGATGGATACTGCGGGCGAAAGTCCTTCAATGTAATCGACTTCAGGTTTTTCCATCTGCCCCAGGAACTGGCGCGCGTATGAAGAAAGCGATTCCACATACCGCCGCTGCCCTTCAGCGAAGATAGTATCAAATGCCAGGGTTGATTTACCAGAGCCGGACAATCCAGTAATGACAACCAGCTTGTCCCTCGGGATTTCAACCGTGATGTTTTTCAAGTTATGCTGCCGGGCGCCCACCACCCGGATACAAGATGAGGACATACTTGCACCTTAATAGAACATATATTCTTATTATACATCAAAAGAACAATTTTTCATTATAACACAGCCATTTTTTGCATCCTGTTTGCAGAATTGCCTCATAATTAATCTTACTTTAGCAAACAACGTTGACGCAAAAAGAATG
>ENA-UPTA01001269-UPTA01001269.1-activated-sludge-metagenome-genome-assembly--contig:-NODE-1269-length-28253-cov-6.143166_pt1 | contig 28253 bp, 20 predicted proteins | sample MGYA00238184_ERZ773361 | MGnify/ENA primary metagenome ERZ773361 (study PRJEB29100, sample SAMN05720205) | activated sludge metagenome | isolation source: anaerobic digester from wastewater... | reverse complement strand
TTTCTTCTTCAGCTTGGCGCAGGGCCTCAGCTTCAGCTCGTTTCTTTTCTTCTTCGGTTATGCGAGGGGCCTCGGCTTCAGCTCGTTTCTTTTCTTCTTCAGCTTGGCGCAGGGCCTCAGCTTCAGCTCGTTTCTTTTCTTCTTCGGTTATGCGAGGGGCCTCGGCTTCTTTACGAGACAGCTCCTCTTGCTTCTTCTGCTCTGCTATCTTTTTTCTTTCTTCTTCAGCTTTCTTTTCTTCAGCTATTTTTTGAGCCTTTTCTTTAGAAGAAGGAGCGGGGGCTGTTTCCAGAGAAGGGGTCGGAGGGCGCATAACGCCTCTTTCAGCCTCAGCCTGGCGAATGGCCGACTGGGCCTGCTTGATCATCTCTTCGGCTTTGCTAGAAGGACGACCAGCTCGGCCCGGGACTTCGCCCCGTTCTAACATCTCCAAGTCTCGCTGCATAGTCCGAACAACGATGTTTTGCAACTTAGGAGAAACCATAATGGTTAGCGTCAGCTTTTACTTGTTCGTCCAGGGCGGGAACCGGTTGCCTTTTGAGGGGCTTGAAAACCGGCCGCCTTGGCCGAAAGGTTTATTCTTCCTTTTTCGTCTATTTCGATTACTTTGACAGGAATGGTGTCGCCAACCTTGACGACGTCTTCTACTTGTCCGATACGGTGATTAGCAAATTCGGAGATATGGACCAGGCCCTCCTGTCCGGGTAAAAACTCAATCATTGCTCCAAAATTGAAGATTCGAGTTACCTTTCCTTCAAAAGTTTCACCAACTTCGGCTTCATGAGTCATTCCCATAATCTCATCAAGAGCTTTTTGAGCTTGCTGCCTTTCTGGCCCGGCAACATAAACATGGCCGTCGTCCTCAATGTCAATGGTGACGCCGTGTTTATCAACTAGGGCATTGATCGTTCGTCCGCCGGGACCGATGATCATACCAATCTTGCTGGGATTAATTTGTCCGCTTACAATTTTTGGAGCCCAGGGAGAAAGATTATCCCGGGGTCGCTCGATCGCCCGGGCCATTGTCTCTAAAATAGCCAGGCGAGCTTCTTTGGCTTGAGCTAGGGCCTCATTGATCATCTGCTTAGTTAAGCCTTTGATCTTAACATCGACCTGCATAGCCGTAACACCTTGTTTGGTCCCGGCTACCTTGAAGTCCATGTCACCGTAGTGATCTTCGGCCCCCTGAACGTCGGTTAGAAGTTTATAGTGGTCTGGACCGGTAACCAGTCCAACGGAAATACCGGCCGCCGGAGCTTTAATTGGCACTCCGGCATCCATTAAAGAAAGGGAAGAGGCGCAAACCGAACCCATGGAAGTTGAGCCATTAGAAGAGAGACACTCTGAGACCAGCCTAATCGTGTAAGGGAAGTCTTCGACATCGGGAATAAGGGGGCTGAGAGCCTTCTCAGCCAAATAGCCGTGTCCAATTTCTCTTCTCTTGGTGCCGACGAGAGGCTTAACCTCTCCGGTTGAGTAAGGCGGAAAGTTGTAGTGGTGCATAAAGCGCCGTTCTTCGATCACTTCCATGCCTTCGAGTTTTCGGCAATCACCGGTTGGTCCAAGAGTAACGACAGAAAGAACCTTAGTCAGGCCTCGTTGAAAGAGACCCGATCCGTGGACTCGAGGAATCAAAGAAACTTCAGCCTGAAGAGGCCGAATCTCTTTCAATCCCCGGCCGTCAAGCCGCTGATCGTTATCAAGAACCTGTCTTCGCATAAATTGATAAAGCTCCTCTTCTAGGATAGCGAAGCCCTCTGGCAAGCACTCGGGATGGTTCTGATTGAGAAAGTCTTGAAGCGCTTGATGGAGCTGGGATAGAACTTCCTTAACCTCTTGCTCCGCCTGAACCGGAAAAATATTATTTAATTTTTCTTGAATAAACTTTCTGATGCTTTGCTCAACTGGAGCTTCAAGAGAAATATCAACTTCAGGGATCGGAATCTTGGTCGGGGAGTACTGGTTGATAATTTCTTTCTGAAACTGAATCAGCGTTTTTAATACTGGCTCGGCCTGGGTTAGTCCTTCGACGATTTTTTCTTCAGCGGCCTCCTGCCCGGCGGCTTCAATCATGTTGATTAAAATCTCTTTTTCTCCCTCAACCGCGGAAAGGGTTAAATAAACCTCGGCCTGATCTTGTTGTTCGTAAGAGGGGTTAATCTTCCATTGATTATCTAGATAGCCAACTCGGCAGGGAGCAATCGGCCCTTGCCAGGGGAGGTCAGACAGCGACAGCGCAATCGAGGCTCCCAGTAAGCCGGGGACGTCCGGATCATTAATTCCGTCGAATGAAAGAACGGTAATAATTACTTGAACTTCATTTCTAAAACTTTCCGGGAAGAGGGGCCGAATTGATCGATCAATTAATCGACCGGTTAAAGTGGCCTCGTCGGAGGGGTGACCCTCTCGCCGCATAAACCGGGACCCCAAAATCTTACCAGCGGCATAATAGCGCTCTTCATAATCTACGGTTAAAGGAAAGAAATCTTTGCCGTGCTGGTTGCTGCCGGAACAGACAGTAACCATAACGGTGGTTTCGCCTTGCCGAACAATAACGCTACTATTAGCCTGATTGGCTATCTGGCCAATCCGGACTTCAAATTCCTGCCCGGCAATTTCTTTTTTGAATTGTTTTTCACCTATCATATTTTATTGATTTTTTATCAGACGGCTGTAGAACTTCTCTTTCATTAGAAAGTGTCCTGAGTTTTGGTCGAGATTAATAAATTCATCAGCCACTTCAATTAATTCCTGAGCGGTAGTTTTTCCAAAAGCAACCACTTCTACTCGCTTGCCCCGGTTTTTTAAATATTCAACCAGGGGAGCGAAGTCTCCGTCTCCGGAGACGATCACAACTACATCTACTCCAGGGCCGACTCGGATTGCATCAACGGCCAGGCCGACATCCCAGTTGGCCTTCTTGACGCCACTGTAAAACTCCTTAAGGTCTTTGACCCGGGTTTCAATACCGAGTTGGCTCAAGGCGTCAAAGAAAGCCTTCTCTTCACCGCCCTTAGTTCGAATAACATAAGCGAAAGCCCGAATCAGCTTTCGTCCGTCAATGGCCTCTTTTAGGATTTGGCCAAAATCAACTCGAGTTTTATAGATATTTTTGGCGGTGTGATAAAGGTTCTGGACGTCGATAAACACCCCGACGCGCTGTTCTTTTGATTTTTTCATTTGTCTTTTTTAAGATACTCCAAATTCCGGCGTCGCCGATTAATCAAGGCTAATAAGCCACGCCGCGAATGTTTGTCTTTGGGGTGTTTCTCAAAGTGCTGGGACAGCTTTTCTAGGCGTTGATTTATGGCTTCGATCTGGGCTTCAGCCGATCCAGTATCTGGATTTTTCTTTTCAGAGTCTTCACTCATATACTTAATGATTAATTAGTGCCCCCACTAGGATTCGAACCTAGAACTTACTGCTTAAGAGGCAGCTACTCTACCGTTGAGTTATGGGGGCTGGGCAACGATAAGTGCGCCCGGCAGGACTCGAACCTGCAACCTAATGCTTCGAAGGCATTCACTCTATCCGATTGAGCTACGGGCGCCGAGCTAGGGCCATTTAATCATAAAAACTCCCATAGGTCAATTGAAAGCCCGGGACGATTCCGTTAGAATAAAGCCATGACTATTCCTAAAGAAGTAAAAGAAGTTGTGGCCACTTTAAAGAAATCCGGCTACGAGGCTTACTTGGTCGGCGGCTGTGTTCGGGATTTAATTCTGGATCAAAAACCCAATGATTGGGATGTGACGACCAATGCCCGGCCGCCGGAGATTACCAAATTATTTAAAAAGCACTTTATTGATAATAATTTTGGCATGGTCACGGTCTTAACCGGCAGTTCCGAGAGCAGCCTGAAGGAGATTCAGGTTATGCCTTACCGAATTGAAAGAGACTACCGCGACCAACGCCATCCGAGCAAGATTGATTTCATTGACAGTTTACAAGAGGACTTGGCTCGGCGCGACTTTACCATCAACGCCATTGCTTTAGAAGTTAAAGACGACAAAACAATATTAGTTGACCCCTTTGAAGGGCAGCAGGACTTGGCCGATCATATTATCAGAGCCGTTGGCCAACCCGATGAACGCTTTAACGAAGACGCTCTGCGCATGATGAGAGCTGTCCGGCTAGCAACAACACTAGATTTTGAAATTGAATTTAAAACCATTCAGGCCATCCAAAAACAGGCTCATCTGTTGAAAAACATTTCGGCGGAAAGAATTCGAGACGAATTAGTTAAAATTATTATGAGCGTCCGTGCCGCTGAAGGAGTTGACCTTTTGAGGCAAGTTGGATTGCTGCGTTATATCATCCCCGAGCTAGAAGAAGGATATGATGTTGATCAAAACAAACACCATATTTACAATGTTTATGAGCATTCAATCCGCTCGCTGCGCTATGCGGCCGAGCAAGGGTTTAATCTTCATGTTCGCCTAGCGGCTTTATTGCATGACGTTGCCAAACCAAAGACAAAAAGCGGCCAGGGGGCAGAGGCGACTTTTTACAACCACGAGGTAGTTGGGGCTAATATGACCGAAAAGATAATGAAACGCCTGAGATTTCCAAGTCAGGACATCAGGCAAGTGGTCAGACTGGTTCGTTATCATCTTTTCTACTATAATGTTGACGAAGTTGGCGAGTCCTCGGTGCGAAAGCTGATTCGCCGGGTTGGTTTGGAAAACATCCCCGACCTGATCCAGGTCCGCATGGCCGACCGAATCGGTTCAGGAGTGCCCAAGGCTAAGCCCTATAAGCTTCGGCACCTGGAGTATATGGTTGAACACCTGGCTCAGGATCCGATCTCAACCGAGATGCTGGCCGTCAACGGCTATGACATTATGCAGGCTTTAGACATCAAACCCGGACCCAAGATTGGTCAGGTCTTGCATATTCTATTAGAGCAGGTTTTAGAAGATCCGAAGAAAAATAAAAAAGAAATTTTGCTTGAGGAAGTCAGAAGGCTCGGCCAGCTTTCAGATGAAAAGCTGATGGAACAGGCGGAAAAATCAAAGCAAGAAATAGATAAGGTGAGGCAAGAAGAAGATCTTTCGATCCGAGAAAAGTTTTATGTCAAATAACGGGGCATGGTGTAATGGCAGCACGGGGCCTTCGGGTGGCTCTGGTCCGAGTTCGAATCTCGGTGTCCCGACTGTGTTTATAACAATTAGCAAAAACGTTTAAGATGAACTGGTACAACCTCAGCCCAGATGAGGTCATTCAGAAGCTTGATAGTCGGCTTTCTGGCTTAAAGGAGCAAGAGGTTAAAGAAAGAATCAGCCAGGTTGGTCCGAATAAGCTTCCCGAGGCTAAAGTCGACAGCCTATTGACTATTTTCTGGCATCAGTTCAGAAGTCCGCTCATTTACGTTCTCTTGGGCGCCGGCCTAGTTTTCTTTTTATTGGGCGACTATATTGACGGGCTAATTGTTTTGGCGGTGCTGACCTTCAACGCTGTTATCGGCACCGTTCAGGAGGGAAAAGCTCAGAATGCCCTGACGGCCCTGAAGAAATTTGTGGAAACCAATACTACGGTTATCAGGGAAGGCCGGGAACTAATTGTTGCGGATAAAGAAATTGTGCCGGGCGACATTATTGTGCTTCAGGAAGGCGAAAAGATTCCTGCCGATGCTCGAGTAATTGAATCTCATCAAGTCAGAATCGACGAGGCCGCCCTGACCGGAAAATCTCATCCGATCTATAAAAAGGCTGAAGCAATAAAGGGTGAGGCTGTTTTGGCTGATCAGATGAACATGGTTTTTAAAGGGACCTATGTTCTGGCCGGTGTCGGTCGGGCGGTGGTTGTCGGTACGGGCGTCAACACGGCCATTGGCCAGGTATCACAAGAGATTGCCGCAATCGACACCACTTCACCATTAAAGGACAACATCAAGAAGCTGTCCCATTTGATTATTGTCGCTTTTGCCGTGGTAGCTGCCGGCCTCTTTTCCTTTGCCTGGCTGACCGGCCGAAACATGTTAGAGACATTTGAGGTGATTGTTGCGATTGCTGTTTCTGTCATCCCGGAAGGGTTACCTGTTGTAATTACCTTGGTTTTAGCAACTGGAGTCTGGCGAATGGGCAAAAGAAATGTCCTGGTTAAAAGACTACAGGCAGTTGAATCCCTGGGCGAAGCTCATGTTATCGCTATTGATAAAACTGGGACCATTACTAAAAACGAGCTGGTGGTTCGAGAGCTTTACGTTAGTGGCCAACACTTCCGGGTTACCGGAGTCGGCTACCAGCCCGAGGGTCGGGTTCTGTTTAATGATCATCCGGCTGATGAAAAGAGATGGCCGGAGCTGTTCCGGGTAGCCCAGGCGGCTGCCTTTGCTGGTTCGGCCCGTCTAGCCTACTTGGAGGAAGAGGATCGTTGGCGCGTGGCCGGTGATCCCACTGAAGCTGCTCTGCAAGTTTTGGCTCAGAAAATGGGAGTTAGGCGGGAAGATCTTTTAAAAGAAAAGCCGGTGATTCAAAGAATGCCTTTCGACTATCAAGCCAAGTACCAGGCCGCCGTCTTTCAAGAAGGCGATAGAAAAACCTTAATCGTGGTTGGGGCTCCGGAGATAGTGGTAGATTTCTGCTCAGGGTGGCAAAAAGAAGATAAGCGGCTACAGCTGACAGCTGAAAGAAAGGCAGAGCTGAAACAAATCTTTGAAGCGATGGCTGAAGACGGTTTGCGCGTTCTGGCCTTTGCCGAGAGGGAAGTTAGCGGATCGGTAGATTCCAAGAATTTACCGAAGCTTAATTTTCTGGGTTTCTGTGGAATGAGAGACGCAATAAGACCGGAAGCGGCCCGGGCAGTCAGGAAGCTGCAGGCGGCCGGGCTTAAAGTTGCTATGATTACCGGAGACTACGAGGCGGCGGCCCGAGCGGTCGCCCGGGAAGCCAATATCTTCCTTGAAGGAGACCGGAGCTTAAGCGGCTCCGAGCTCGACCAAATGTCAGATGAAGAACTGGAAATGAAACTGAACCGGGTGAGTGTCTTTGCCCGGGTGACTCCGAAGCATAAACTCAGGATTGTCAAGGCTTATCGCCGAAGAAAAGAAGTTGTTGCCATGACCGGAGACGGAGTTAATGACGCTCCCTCTCTGATGGCCGCCGACCTAGGGGTAGCTATGGGACGGCTGGGAACCGAAGTGGCTAAAGAGGCCTCGGACATTATCTTGCTCGATGATAATCTAGAAAGTATTGTTGCCGCGGTGGAAGAAGGCCGGGGAATTTATCAGAGCATCAAAAGAGTTATTCTGTATCTTTTTGCCACTTCGGCCGGAGAAATTTTGCTTATTTCAGCTGCCTTCTTGCTGCGTCTGCCACTACCGCTGACCGCCGCTCAGATCATCTGGTTGAATGTGGTAACCGACGGTTCCCTGGATGTGGCCCTGGCCTTTGAGCCAAAGGCAGAGGGCCTCCTTAAGGCCAAGTCTAGAAAAACCAAGCAGCACTTGGTTGATTCACTGATGGGCCTGAGAATATTACTAATGTCAGTTCCAATGATGCTCGGAACGCTCTGGCTTTTTAGCCAATACTCTAATTTTGCTGATTTTGATTTAGCTAAAGCCCAGACTCTGGCCTTAACAACGATGGCTATTTCTCAGTGGTTTAATGCTTGGAATTGCCGTAGCCAAAACAAATCAATTTTTCAGCTGAACCCATTAAGCAATCGCTGGTTGCTTGGAGTCATGCTCGCCGTTATTCCGCTTCAGATGCTGGTAGTCTATAACCCTTGGATGCAGGCAGTTTTCCGGACAACATCCCTGACTCTAAGCGAATGGTTGATGGCCATTAGCTTGGCGGCCACAGTCATAATCGGTGAAGAAATCAGGAAAATGATAACAGTCCGAGTGAAACTTAAGTGGAGCTCTTAATCTCAAGCTTTTTTCGGCGATCGGGAAAAATTATTAGAATCGAAAAAGAAACGGCTAAGGCTAAGCCAAAGAGGAGCAATGATCCGGTCAAAGTGTTCAGGAGTTCTAGATCCATAATTAAAGCAATGGCCAAAAAGAAGATAACGGTTCCACCGATTAACTTTAGAGCCGACTCTCTATTTTGGTGGGACTTATTTTTGCCCAAGGCAAAGATGATTGAAAAGAAAACAATGAATTCATCGAATAGATAAATCAGTAGATATACTAGCAACAGCAGAAGGAAGACGAGCAAGTTAACTTGATGCCGAGCTATAATATTAGTCCAGATTAGAGGCGTGGAAAAGCTTAGGGGGAATTCAAGAATTGTCATCCCTAAAGCCACCACCACCGTTCCGATAATCAGAGTGCCGATGCCGTTGGTCGGGCTCATAACTTTTTGGATTCTTTGGCGCAGTCGAGACTGTCTTTTGGGAGCCACCAAGGTTGACTTGTCCCGGCCGCGGAAATAATCATAAATATTAATTAAAGCAAAAACCATGGCTACCAGGCCGACAATGACCTGGAGCAGATACTGATGAGAGAAGCGAGAAAAAACATTCAAAAAGCCGACGGTCATCAGGCCGTAGGTCAGGCCAACAACTACTAAATAGGTTAGCCCGACAATGACTGCCCGGGAGCGAGAGCCGGCAGTCATGACGATTCCTAAGAGAAAAACCAGCCCCCAGAGAGAGTATGGGTTAAGCCCGTCTACAAAACCAAGGACAATCGTGGTTGCCAACATTGAAGCTGATTCGGGGTCGAGCTTGCTAAAGAGCGGTACATCAGTAACTGTTTCGGCTGAAGCTGGGCCGGCGCCAAGCAAACCAAAGGCTAAAATAACCATTCCCAGGTAAATTATCTTGTTCATGATCCCTGATTGTATCCCATTGTCTTGGCCGGAGCAAATGGCCGAAAATAGCCTTTTGTGCTATCTTAAGTTCAGTATGGCCAAGATGAAAAAAATTACCGCAGAAACGAATTTAGCCAAAATTCTCGATCGTCCCGGAGCGGCAGAGATTTTAGCCCGCTATCAACTGCCCTGCCTCAGCTGTCCTCTGGCGGCTTACGAAATCAGCCAACTATCCTTGGGACAGGTGGCCGAACGGTACGGCCTGCCTTTATCGGATCTGCTGGCGGAGCTGAACAAAAAATCATAATTATTAGGGGTTATAGCTCAATGGCCGAGCGCGGCCTTCGCATGGCCGAGATGAGGGTTCGATTCCCTCTAACTCCACTTTCTTGACAGTTGACTCTTTTTTGTTAAGCTTAGGCAGCCTCTTTTGGCTGCCATCCTCTGGGTGTCGGTTGAAAGAGGCTTTAAAATAATTTTTAGAAAATGGATTTTAAAAACCTAATAGCTTCTGTAGCTCAAATTGCTGAAGAGAACGCAATCACCGAGGAAGAGGTCATTGAGATTCTGGAGGACGCCTTAGCCGCTGCCTACAAGGAGGACTACGGTGAAGCTGGCCAACGCATTAAAGCTGAGTTTGACCCCAAAAATGGCCAAGTATCTTTTTGGCAGATTAAAACGGTAGTTGAAGACGAGGAAAAAGACAAATCCTATTTTAATCCCCATCAGCATGTTTTGCTAAGCGAAGCCAACAAAGACGATGCAGAGCTGGAAGTGGGCGATGAAATTAAAGTTTCTTTGCCGACTAAGACGACCTTCGGCCGGATTGCGGCCCAAACAGCTAAACAGGTTTTGCTGCAGAAAGTTAAGGAGGCCCAACGGGAAGCAGTTTATAGTGAATATAAGCAGAAAGAAGGCGAAGTTATCTCCGGTATTGTTCAACGGATCGAACAAGGTTCGGTTCATTTTGACCTTGGCCGGGGAGTGATCGGAACCCTGCCTCCGGAAGAGCAAAGCGCTAACGAAGATTTTCATCCGGGACAGCGGAAGAAGGTCTATGTCTTGAGTGTTGACCAGACAACCAAGGGTCCGGCGATCTTTCTCTCTCGGGCCTACCCCAAACTAGTCTCTAAGCTGTTTGAACTGGAGGTGCCCGAAATAAACGAGGGCCAGATTATTATTAAATCAATTGCCCGTGAACCGGGCCACCACGCTAAAGTTGCCGTGGCTTCAGTCGACGACAGCGTTGATCCTATTGGCGCCATGGTGGGTCAACGAGGCATGAGGATTATGGCGGTCACTAATGAACTAAACGGCGAAAAAATTGATATTATTCGCTGGTCCGAAGACCCGAAAGAGTTTGTAATTAACGCTTTAGCTCCGGCTAAAGTCTCCCGAGTCGAACTTAATGACCGCAATGAGGCTAAGGTGATTGCTCCTAATGATCAAATTTCTCTAATTATCGGCCGCAAGGGCCAGAATGTTCGCCTGGCCGCTCGGTTAACTGGCTGGAAAATAGATGTCCGGGATGAGTCCGGCCAGCGACCGACTCAGGCCAAAGCAGTTGATCAGGAAGCAGAACAGGAAGAATTAACAGAGGAAAAGGAGTAATGTTTTTTGTTTCTTTGTTGGTCGGAATTTTAGCGGTCGTTTTTTCTGTTTTCCTGATTTTTCAAATTAAAAAAACCCCTCCTCAATCGGAAGAGTCTCTAATGTTTAGCCGGCTGATTAAACAGGGCGCCAAGGTCTTTTTGATGCGTCAGTTCAGAGCGGTGGCCCTCTTGGCGCTTATTATTACCCTGTTCATCGCGGTCTTCGGCGGACAAGCTCAAGAGGTCTGGCTCTTCATAATCGGCCTATTGGTTGCTACGGGCGCCGCTCTTTTTGCCATTTTTGTCTCGTCCGAAACAAATATTCGAACGGCTGAAGCAGCTAAAGATGATTTTAAGGAAAGCTTTCAGATTGCTTTAGCCGGGGGGCAGGCCGTTAGCCTTTTTGTCATTGGTTTTGGCCTGTTCGGCTTGGTAGTCGCCTATTATTGGGCCACAGAACCACTGGCTCTGATCTATTATGTTTTTGGAGTTTCTTTGATTGCTTTTTTTATTCGGATTGGCGGCGGGATATATACCAAAAGTGCCGATATTGCCGCTGATTCGGTCGGGAAGCTGGAAGAAAATATTCCGGAAGACGATTGTCGGAATCCGGCTGTACTAGCTGATCAGGTTGGTGATAATGTTGGCGATCTGGCTGGTACTTCTGCTGATCTTTTGGAATCGTTTTTGTCTTCGGTAGTAGCGGCGATGATTTTAGGTTCTTTTATCGGCAAAGCCTATTTAACTTTTCCGCTTTGGCTAGCTGCCTTAAGCTTATTAGCTTGTTTTATCGGAAGCTTTTTGATTCGATTACCCAAAGAAGAATTAAGAGAAGAGGCCGAAGTCCGTTCAGTAGAAAGGGCTGTTGGCCGAGGGAAGCTGTTGGCCGCCGGTTTGTTTTTAGCTTGTGCGGCTGTCATCAGCCTACGTTGCTTTGGACAATGGCAATACTTTTTGATTGTTTTGATTGGTCTCTTAGCTGGACTGGCAATCGGAGCTCTGTCCGGCCGATATACTATGCCGGGCGGGCGAATGGTTTCAAGAGTGGTCTCGAGCAGCCGCCAGGGAGCCGCCTCAGTCCTTTCGGAGGGCATGTATGCCGGTCTGATCAGCACCTTCATTCCGGCTCTGATTGTTTCCATGACCATTTTTTTAGCTTACCATCTGGGCGGTTTTTACGGAGTGGCTATCGGGGCCGTGGGCGTGCTGGGCACCCTGGTGATTGAGTTAACAGCCGGGGCCTTTGGGCCGATGGTTGATAATGCCGGCGGAATTGTTCAGGCTCTAAAACTGGGTCCGGCCGCTCGCAAAAGAACCGAGACTCTGGACTCGATCGGCAACAGCATGGCGGCGGTTGGAAAAAGCTTTGCCATTACCGCCGCCGCCTTTACTGCCGTGGCCTGGCTCTCAATTTATTTGCGCCAGACCCTGGCTGATTCCGTTTCGTTTCTGAATCCGTCTATTCTAGCCGGCTTATTGCTGGGAGCTTCACTAACTTTTCTCTTTTGTGCTTTAATTATTCGTTCGGTTAATATTGGGGCGAGACAGATGATTGAAGAGTCGCGCCGTCAGCTTCGGGAGACAGTGGGGCTGAAAGAAGGCCGGGCCGAGGCCGACTATCGTCAGCCGATTAAGCTGGCGACGAGCAACGCCTTAAGGGGATTAATCGGCCCCGGGGTGATTGCTCTTTTAATTCCCCTGTCGGTTGGCTGGTGGCTGGGGCCGGAAACAATGGGCGGAATTCTGGCCGGTAGTTTAATTACCGCCTTTCCCTTGGCTTTGTTTATGGCTCATAGTGGAGCCATCTGGGATAACGCCAAGAAAAGAGTTGAGGCTGAAAGCGATGATATTGCCGCCCATCAGGCGGCTTTAGCGGGAGACCTCGTCGGCGACCCCCTTAAAGATGCGGCCGCTCCAGCTTTAAACATCTTAATTAAATTAATAGGCGTGGTCACTTTGATTTTCGTCTCTTTATTCGTTTTATGAAAATTACCACTAAAAAAATAGACAACGATAAAATTGAGGTTTCTTTTGAAGTTCCGGCCGAGGAGCTGGGTCAACGCATCAAAGAGACCAAGACCCTGGCTGAGGCTTCCGATGCCCTAATTAAGGCGTCTTGGCAGCAGGCAGTTAAAGAAAAAGGATTAGAGCCAATTGGTCCGGCTCAAACAACGATTGAACAAATTGTTCCCGGGCAGGTGGCAAAATTTAAAATTACCGCTCCGGTTTTACCGGAAGTTAAACTGCCAGACTATCATGCCTTGGTTAAAGAGATTAAGAAAGAAAAGCCGGAGGTAAAAGACGAAGACGTTGAACAGGCGATTAAGTCATGGCAACTGAGCAAGTCAAAGTTTAAAACTTTAGAGAGGTCGGCCCAAAAGGGTGATTTTGTCCACATTGAATTTTCATCTTCTCTTTTTCCGGGAGATCAATCCCAGCAGGATCGCTTTATCTTGGGCGAGGGGCGACTGATTCCCGGCTTTGAAGACCAGCTGGCTGGCCTTTCGGCCGGAGAAGAGAAGAACTTCAAACTGACTTATCCCGATCCCTATTTTGCGGCTCATCTGGCCGGCCAGGAGGCTGATTTCAAAGTCAAGATGGTTAAAGTTGAAGAGATCGAGAAGGTTAGCCTGGAGGAGCTTAGTAAAACGGAAAAAGTGGCTGAGTCGATTGAAGAATTAAGGCAGAAGGTTCGGGCTGATATGGAACGCCAGGCTCAGCAGTCGAGCGAACAGCGCTGGCGGCAGCAGGTAATCGACCGCATCGCCGAGGTGGCTGAGGTCGAGCTACCGAACACGCTGATTGAGTACGAGCAGGCGAGATTAATCGAAAGCCTAAAGCGGCAGGTAATCGACCAACTGCAGATTCCTTTTGAAGATTATCTGCAGAAGATTAATCAAAAAGAAGAAGACCTGAAAAAAACCTATCGGATGGAGGCCGAACGCAACGTTAAACACTTCTTGCTGATCAGAGCCTTGCAGCGAGCCGAGAAGATTGAGATTTCAGAGGACGAAATCGGCCAAGAGATGGCTAAAATTAAGGAAGACCTGCCGGCCGAGCAGGCTGATCAAGTTGACCAAGGCCAGCTCCGGGCTTATACTAAAGATGCGCTGGTCCGTGATCACCTCTTCCAGAAATTGTCTTCAATTTTATGAATCTTATTCCGACCGTTATTGAAAAATCAGGCTATGGAGAGAGGGCCTATGATATCTTCTCTCGGCTGCTCAAAGAGCGAATAGTCTTCTTGGGCGGCTTTATTGACGATACCAAAGCTAACCTGGTTATTGCCCAGTTGCTTTTTTTAGCCTCACAGAATCAGGAGAAAGATATTAAGATTTACATTAACTCACCCGGCGGCTCGGTGACGGCCGGACTGGCTATTTATGATACGATGCAGCATGTTAAGCCACCGATCTCAACGATCTGTGTCGGCTTAGCGGCTTCCATGGGGGCGACTTTATTGGCGGCCGGGAATAAAGGACGACGTTTTGCCTTGCCTAACTCAGAGATTATGTTGCACCAAGTAGCTGGCGGCGCCTCGGGCATGGCTTCAGATATTGAAATTACGGCTCGCCAAATTATTAAAATTAAAGAAAGAATCAATGATATATTGGCTGCCCATACCGGACAGAAAATAACCAAGATTGCTCAAGACACCGACCGGGACTTCTATTTGACTCCGGAAGAAGCCAAAAAGTATGGAATCATTGATCAGGTGTTAGAGCCGGGGAAAACAAAGTAAAACTGCTTTAATTTAAAAGATCGAAATAGCTTCGATCTTTTTTTGTTGAAATTAAGACTAAATTACTCTATAATCTAAACAGAGAATTAATCACGATCAACCGGAAAAGGATTGTTTTTGTTTCGTTCTAATGACTACTTTGAACTTAAACGAAAAATTGGCAATAAAACGTTTCAAACTGTTAAAACCCTGAGAGCGTTTTAACTGAATTTTGCGGTTGGTCCTTTAAAACTAAATATGGAACCAATCATTTTGTTAGCAGTTGGCTTAATCGGCCTGCTGTTGGGGGTGCTGGTGGGTTACTGGATTCACCAGTACCTTCGCAAGAAGAGACAAGATAGCTTAGAGGTGAAGATTCAGCAGAGGCTGGATCAGGCTCGCAAGGAAAAGGCGAGTATTTTAGAGAAGGCTCGCCGGGAATCAGAGAGGCTGATTAAAGAAGGCCAGAAGAAGATCAGCAGCCAGGAGGCTGATCTGCTTAAGGTTAGGGAGATTTTGCTTAAAAAGGAAGAGTCTTTGGTCCAAAGAGACTCATTGATTGGCAGCAAGGAGAAGCAAATCGAGCAGCAGCTGGATCAGCTCAATCGGGCTAAGACGGGTCTCGATCAGAAGAGGCAGGAGATTCAGCAAAAATTGGAGGAGGTGGCCAACCTGACCGAGAAAGAGGCTCGGGAGGAGCTACTCCACCAGGTTGAAGAGATGTCTAAAAAAGATCTGCTGGCTAAGATGACTCGCCTCGAGAAGGAAGGTAAAGAGCGCTATCGGATTGAAGCTCAGAAAATAATTGCCCTGGCCATTCAGAAATATGCCATCTCTCAAATCTCCGACCTAACAACTAGCAGCGTTGCAATCGGCAATGAAGATGTTAAAGGCCGGATCATCGGCAAGAGTGGCCGTAATATTAGAGCCTTTGAACGAGCGGCCGGAGTAGAGCTAGTAGTTGACGAAGCTCCGGGGATTGTGGCTATTTCTAGCCATAATCCGATTCGGCGGCGAATTGCCCAGTTAGCTTTAGAGAAGCTGGTAGAAGACGGCCGGATTCAGCCAGCCCGCATTGAGCGGGTGGTTAATAAGATCAAAGAGGAGGTTAAGGAGCAGATTCAACGGGCCGGCGAAGCGGCGGTTTATGAAACAAAGATCATTGACCTGCCTCCGAAGCTGGTTGAAATTTTAGGCCGGCTTCACTTTAGAACTAGCTACGGCCAGAACGTCTTGCTTCACTCCATCGAGGTGGCTTTAATTGCGGAAACGCTGGCCAGCGAGATTGGAGCTAATGCCCAATTGGCTAAGAAGGCCGGGCTGTTGCACGATATTGGTAAGGCTATCGACCATCAGGTTGAGGGCTCGCACATTGAAATCGGCATCAAGATTCTGGAGAAGTTCGGTGTCGAGAAAGAAGTAATTGATGCCATGAAATCACACCACGAGGACTACCCCTATGAGACGGTTGAGTCGGTGCTAGTTCAAGCAGCCGATGCTATTTCCGGAGCGCGCCCAGGTGCCCGACGAGAAAACATGGAAGACTTTCTGAAGAGGCTGGACGACTTAGAGTCAATTGCTAAGTCAATTAAGGGAGTGCAGGATTGTTACGCGATTGAAGCCGGCCGAGAAGTCAGGGTGCTGGTTAAAGCAGAGGAGATCGACGACTTTGAGGCTAAAAAGATTGCTCGAGATATTGTTGAGCGGATCCAGGCTGGGTTGACTTATCCGGGAGAAATCAAGGTTAATGTTATCCGAGAGTCCCGAGTAGTGGAATATGCGCGGTAAATATGCTATATTTACAGCGTAAACTAAAGGTCGAAATTAACCTATCTTTATTTTCATGAACAAAGGAGAGTTAATCGACAAGCTGGCCGGCAAGACCGGTTTAGCTAAAAGCAAGGCTGGCGAAACCATCGACGCCTTGTTTGACATTATCACTACTTCTCTTAAGAAGGGTGAAGAAGTAAACTTGACCGGATTCGGAAAGTTTGAGGTCCAGAAGCGCAAAGCGCGCGAGGGCCGCAACCCTCAGACCGGCAAGTCTATCAAGATTCCGGCCCGTAAGGTACCGCGCTTCAAGGCGGGCAAGGGGTTAAAGGATGCTGTTAAGTAAATATTCCTAAAGAGTTAAAGCCCCGCCTTTTGACGGGGCTTTGATTCTTGATTCAAGATGAAAGACTGTATATTTTGTCTGATTGTTCAGGGGGAAATTCCAGCGGCGAAAATATGGGCCGACGAGCACTTTTTGGCTTTTTTAGACAATCGCCCCAATACTCGGGGGATGACCTTAGTGATTCCTAAAGAGCACCATCCTTCTTATGTTTTTGATCTGGAAGATGATTTTTACCAAAGCTACTTCTTGGCGGTTAAAAAAGTTGCCCGGTTATTGGAAAAAGCTCTGAATGTCCCTCGGGTGATTATGACCATGGAAGGGCTGGGGGTTGACCATGCCCATATTAAGCTCTATCCAGTCTATGGATTAGGCGAGAAGTTTGAAGCTCACGAGTCCGAGCAAAAGGTCTTTTTTGAGAAGTTTCCCGGCTATACTACGACTCAGCCCGGTCCGCCGGCTGATCCGGAAGAACTGCAAAAGCTAGCTGAAGAGATTCGTCGCCATAACTAAAAAGCCGCTCTGATGGGCGGCTTTTTACTTGAGCGAGGGACGGGATTTGCACCCGCGACCTTTTGCTTGGAAGGCAAATGTTCTGCTAACTGAACTACCCTCGCAAAATAATCCAGTCGGGGCACTGGGATTCGAACCCAGGATCTCAGCGTCCCAAACGCTGCGCCTTAAACCGGACTAGGCCATGCCCCGCCGGATTAACTTTAAATGATTGACGGAAAATTATCAAGAGCTGATCGGCTTTGACAAACAGTTTCTTTCTGGTCATAATTGCTCCAGGTCCCCGTAGCTCAACTGGACAGAGCACTAGCCTTCTAAGCTGGGGGTTGCAGGTTCGAGTCCTGCCGGGGACGCACTTCTAACAATTGACATTAGAAGAAATTACCTTAATATTTAATTTGTTTGGTGGGCGTGGTGTAGCGGCAGCACAAGGGCTTGTGGAGCCCTTAGGGGGAGTTCGAATCTCCTCGTCCACCCACTTTTTATCAAGCGCAGAGAGTCTGATTCTTTAGCGCTTTTTATTCTTAAATAAATCGGGGTTCTGCTCTTCGAATCTCTGAACCAAGTTGTTAAACAAAGGAAAGTCCTTCTTTTTTAGATAAAGATATCCGGCGGTTGAAGCGATTAGCGCCCCCACGCTATCAAGAATTAGATCGTACATGGTATCTTGAACGGCACAGTGGCCGCTTCCGTATCTCGGGATTTCGGTCAAGCTGGATTGAGCCCGCTGCATATTAGCTCCAAACAGGCGATCAATTGTAAACTCGAATATCTCCCAGAGGGTGCCCATAGCGACCGCTACGCAGAAAGCTAAAAAAGCGATTAACAAATGGCTGGCTGTAAGTCGTCCGCTTTTGTATAAGACATAAAGGATTAAGAAACCAGCAAAACCCAGAGCAATCCCCGAAAAGAAATGCATCAGCGAGTCCCACCCAGGTATCCGCAGGTACCAGTTTCTCGCCATGCCCAAAAAGAGCGAGGAGTAGAGAAAAATAACGATAATTAGCTGAAACTCAACCGGTAGATTAACACGATATCTCTGGTGCAATAATCGGGGTAGAAAGAGGACTAAAGACAACGTTAGGACGGTGACAAATAAAGCGATCCAGTTTTTTTCATAGACAGACAGGGGAATAGCCAGAAGAAGGATAATTTTGATCACAGCAATGAGAGCTCGATTAATTCTTTCCAGACGAGGAAGTTGGGGGTGTTTTCTCATACTATTAGTTTTATTAATGAATAATTAATTATAACAAAGGTAGAGAAAAAAGTCTGGACTGTCTGCCTGCGTGTTGGATAGATTAGTGGATAATATTACGAGTTGGTAGCTCTTTAATTTCAGCCGAGCCGAGAACCCGGCCGGGGGGCCAGCTGGCTCAAGACCTGATGAGGCCGAAAGTAGTTCCAGATCTCTGCCCATTTTGTTATTTTCTGCTGCATCACCGCCAGCGACGAGCAGACATTGCCTTGGCAGTAGAGCTCTCGTTCATCGGCTCTGGGCGATACCTAACTGTTAGACTGGGGCCAACGAGGCTGATCACCTAACCCCAGCAGCCCGGTTTAGTGAAACCTTGGCCGCCAAAGACCGTCCCAACCCGAAGCGACGGACGGCTAGCGGGATGTTTTGGCTGTGGGCCTGAGGCCAGTCCAGGACCTTGATCCGGAAACGGGCTCGTTCAGTCAGCCGCTCGGCCAAGTCGATTGATCGGTAAAGCCGGGCACTGTCTGGCCGGATGGTCTCGTTAACAGTCATGTGGCCTCTATTATATTCCCCTCCTCATATTTTTCACCGGGCCGGCGGATTGTATCATGTCAACCAGCATATGTAATATTTTTTGTGCTAGAATAAGTTAGCTTAAAACGTCGGTGAATAAAAAATTTAATTCTGTTATTAGTTGTTTTATTGGTTTTGGGAGCAGTTTTGGTAACGATATTGATCATAATTTCGACTGAGCAACAACCGGCAATGTCCTCGGCTGAGTGACCGATAAGAACAATCATGGTTTGTCGGATGTTCTTCCGCTTTCTTATTTAGGAATAGGTACAGTCATTACTAATTTTCAAGAAAACGGTCTTGACTGAATTAATTAAAATTAATAATTATTAAAATAATAAAATAAAAAATGAACTCAAAATTATTATTTTTAACATTGATCATCAGCTCTCTCTTTATCGTGGGTAGCGCTCAAGCTTATGTTGCTCCATCTGTCTATATTACCGAACTTAATCTTAATACTACGGAAATTTCTTTAGAAGACGATCAAATTCAAGGAAATTTTTTGATCTGGAACAGCAATGACTACATCGTTCCCGGCATTGTTTCAGAGTTAGTGATTATGAATCTTGACGAAGAAGGATATCCCGAGATGTCTATCGGTAGAACTTTATTGGATGAGAGATTTTTGTTATCGCCCGACCAAAAACAGAGAGTTAACTTCACCTATGAGTTGCCTAAGAATCTGTTAAGTGGAAGCTATTATTTCCAAGTTAATATTTACAGCAATTCAGGCCTGTTAATGAACTGGATTAATCAGGAAGTTTCTATCGAGGGGAATGAAAGATTTGTCGAGATCTCTGATTCACGAGTAGTTAAAGAAGACCAGGAATTTTCTCCCTTGGTAGGGGTAGTATTTGATGCCAATGATATTCCGGAGATTAAATTTGACCTAACTAATCCGAGGGATGAAGACATCGTCGTCATTCCTGAAATTACTATCTTTAGACGTCAAATTAATTTAGAAAGGATTGATCGGCTTGAAGAAAGTGCGTTGACTATCGCCGCTCAAGAGAAAAGGACTATTAGCTATGAAATGCCTTCTTTAAATGAGCCCGAATCCTATCTTGCAGAGCTAAAATTTTATGATCAGGAAAATCAATTAATTTCTAATAGCGCTTTCTTCCGTTGGGTAGTGGCTGGATCGGGCGCGGAAGTAATCGCCATAGAAACAGATTCCGGAGCTTATCAGGCCGGAGAGGCCGCTCACCTGAAGATCCATTTTGTTGGAGCGGCTGATGGATCTCAAGTAGGCGAAGCTGATTTACTGGTTGTAATATTAGACCAAACAAATGAAATAGCCGGGGAAGCTCTCTATTCGGTTAATCTTGATGATGACAACTCTCTGACGGTAGAAGTGCCCATGGCCCGGGAGACTTCTAATATCAGCGTTAAAGCTAGTATTATTCAGGCAGACAGAACCCTGACGGAGTATATGACGGGTCCTCTGGGGGCATTGCCCGAGGATGAAGAAGAGATTATTCAAACTGATCCCGAACCAAGTATTTCAGGAATATCCTGGTGGTATTTTTTCGGAGCAATAATTTTAATTCTGTTAATATTTATTATTGTTAAGTTTTTGAAAAACATGAAAAACAAAAATAAAGTTTTGTTATCGCTGTTCATTTCAAGCTTGATTGTTTTCTTAGGAGCGGCATTAGTTACGACCGAGGCAGCTGTCGAGGAATACGCGAAAGGAAATATTTCTCTTACTTGGAACAGACCCATTAAAGATACGCTGGTTGTTCCGGGCAACTCTATTGAATTTTCAGGAGATCTTAAGATTACGAGTTGTTTTAATCATCTCCCCGATGATGTCATGCCAAGAATAAAATTTTATATCAGCGATCAACAATATCCTGATGATCCGGCGGTATTAGATAACTTAGGTACCTATCTCGGCGTCATGCTTCCCGCCAGGGTCCCAGCGCAAAATTTGTCAAACAAAATAACAATTCCTAATAATTTTAGAGGAGGTGACGATGGCTATGCTTATATTAGAGTCCATTTTTTTGGTATAATTTGGGGCGAACCATATGAATTAGTGGCTTCAGAAAGAGTTATTATAGTTACAACTCCCCAGGCTAAGAACTTAGAGGTAAATTTACTTACTGGTACCCGTTACAGTTTTTCTTGGGATTTTTACGACCCTCAAGGAGGGAAGCAGTCTGCTTATCAGGTTCAGGTATCGCCAGATGTTAATTTCTCAACGATAGAAATAGATTCAGGTAAAGTGGATTCTTCTTCCACTATTTTTACGCCCAATAGCTCTCTTGCCTGGGGGACTAAATATTATTGGCAGGTAAAGGTTTGGAACCAGGAGGGCTTAAATTCTGGGTGGACTAAGGGAAGTCGGTTCACAACTCCTAAACATGCTAATCCTAATGTTGATTTTCAATGGACTCCGACAGACCCTAGCACCTATTCGGAGGTAACTTTTGTCGACATTTCCACTCTTTATGGTGGATCCGCTAAAGCATCTTGGGAATGGACCTTTGAAGACGCCGACATAACCTACTCTGATCAAGCTACTCCAGTAGTAAGGTTTAATTCTGATGGTCCCAAAAAAGTGGCCCTTCGCTTAACTGATTCTGATGGCTATAGCGGCGTTCGGGAGAAAACTGTCAACGTCCGGCTGGCTATACCCGATTGGCGGGAAGTTTCTTCTGATTAAATCAAGGGGCTGTTGAGCTACGATGATTTATAAAAAAATAGGCGCAATGCCAAACTGCTTTGATTTTTTTGGCAGGCAAGATATTATACCGGTGCCGTAAAGAGTCTTGATATTTCAGAAAAAACAAAAGCATCTTGAAAGAGCAATTAAGGTTGCTTGTCGTCTTGAGGACGAAAGATTGTGGCCAAGAAGAGAAAAGCGATGCATAGCAGTGGTAAAATCAGAGAGAAAGGATCTCAATCAATAATCTTTGTTTTTAAGGGCCAGGCCTTTGTTTTTTGGTTATTAACTGAAATACAATCTTTAAAGTTGTGCTATGATAAATTATAGGAATTATTCATGAAAGATGTCGGAAAAGATTACTGTTTATGCATATATAGTTCTAAGTACGGCTTTGATTGTCGTAACCGCCGGGACGCTCTTCTTCTTAGTAGAGGTAGAGGCTAACCCTCAGGTAAACGATTTTATCGATGCTGTCTGGTGGGCGACTGTTACCGTCACTACTGTCGGTTACGGCGACATCTATCCAGTAACTACGGCCGGGCGAATAGTCGGCATGGTCTTAATGTTTTTTGGCGTTGCCTTGATTGGAGCCATTGCCGGTATGGCGGGTAGCCATTTTTTGGATCGGCTGGAGAAGCGAAGGCATGGCAAAAAATCTCGTTCTCAACAGTGAGTTATAACCGTTGGCCGATTTGTTTCTTTTGTGGTGGTAATTTCTTGCAAAACCGTTAAATTAAACTAATATTAAGACAGTATGAGCACCAAAGCTACTATTATCTTGCTGGCTACCCTGCTACTCGGGCTGTCTCCGCTGGCAATCAATGCCCAAGACTTCGAGGGGTTAAATTATTATCAGCTGGAAGACGGCCGTTATGTTTATTATGAAGGTCTGGTTCCCTGCGGTAAAGAGGTTTTCATTGGTAGCGACGCCCTAGGCGATTACAATGGTATCAGCACGGTACACCTGGCCTGTCAGTTCTGCCACCTCTTTGCAATGCTCTCGGCCATTATCAGCTTCTTGCTGGTAGAATTGGTGCCGATTTTAGCGGTTATTCTCTTGGTGGCGGGTGGCATTATGTATTATCTGGCTTTGGGTAATCCGGAGAAGTTGTCGCGGGCCAATAAGATGCTCAAGAGTACCATTATCGGCTTAGTGATTGTTTATGGAGCCTGGATGATTGTGGGGGCTTTCTTGACTATAATTGGGGTGGCTGATTGGACCGGCTTACAAGATGGTTGGTATACTGTTAGCTGTCCAATTAAGGAGGTAGGCTACACTGTTGATGCGAGGCCCAGGCTGTTGGTCGAAGTAAAGGGCCGCGGAACAGTTGCTAGCGTAACACCGAGTGATTTAGATATTAAGTGCGGGCTGGAAGGCACCGTCTGTGCAAAGTTTGTTGACGAAGGCACAGCAGTTAAGCTGGAGGCCACAGCAGATTCTGGTGGCTCTTTTAAGGGGTGGCGGGGGGCATGTAAGGGTAGTGGGGACACCTGCGAGATTACAATGGATGAGTCGAAACTAGTTACAGCTGAATTTAGCAAACCTCCCCAAAAAATTAAGCTACATCTCACAATTCACGCGCTCAATTCGGGGCTAGAGGGAGAAGTAACAGATGGCCAAGGTAACACTTGTAGGTATTCATATGATGAAGGTCAGGCACTCAGTAAATCATGCACTATGTTATATGTTGCTGGTGCGGAAGTTACCTTAACAGTTAAACCTGGTGCAAATACACAGTTTGCTGGATGGTTTGGCGATGCGTGTGACATGACCGGCGATGAAAATTGTACATTCGTTGTGACAAAGGACATGGCATCACGTGTCCTATTGCAATCAAAATAACCAGAAGAGCCAGGAGAACAATAGGCTATTGGCCCCTGTAGTTTAATGGATAAAACCAAGGACTCCTAAGCCTTAAATGCAGGTTCGATTCCTGCCGGGGGCACCATGATTAAGCGTCGTTCATCTCGTCGTTTACAGATTGGTCGTTTGTTTATCGGCGGTCTGGAACCGATTGCAGTGCAATCGATGTGCAACACCGATACCCGTAATATTGAACAGACGGTTAAACAAATCAACTGTCTGGAGAAAGCGGGTTGTGAAATAATTAGAGTAGCCGTGCCTGATTTAAAAGCGGCTAAGTGTCTCGGTGTAATCAAAAGAAGTATCAACCTGCCTCTTGTTGCCGATATTCATTTTTCTCATGAATTGGCGCTGGAGGCGATTAAGCAAGGCGTCGATAAAATCAGGATCAATCCCGGTAATATCGGCAGTGAAACTAAAGTTAAACAGGTGGCCGAAGCAGCCCGGGCGAAAAACATTCCTATTCGGGTTGGGGTTAATAGCGGTTCCTTAGAAAAATCAATTTTAGCTAAACATAATCATCAGGCTACTGCGGCCGCGATGGTCGAGTCGGCTCTGAAGCACATTCAATTGCTAGAAAAATTTGATTTTGACCAGATTGTGGTTTCCTTAAAAGCCTCTGATCTGCATCGTACGGCAGAGGCTTATAGCTTGTTAGCCGAACAGGTTGATTATCCTTTTCATATTGGCGTTACCGAGGCCGGCCCCGGGCTAAAGGGAACAGTGTGGTCAACCTTAGGTATTGGTTTTTTGCTGCAGCAGGGGTTGGGCGACACGGTGCGGGTTTCGTTAACCGATGATCCGATTGCCGAGGTCAAAACCGCCTGGGAGATATTAAAGGCTCTTGATCTTAGAAAGAGAGGCGTTACCATTACGAGTTGCCCTACTTGTGGCCGCACTGAAATTGATTTAATTTCACTGGTGAAACAGGCTGAAGAAGCCTTAGCTGATGTCGATAAAGATATTCATGTAGCGATCATGGGCTGTTTAGTCAATGGACCAGGCGAGGCCCGAGAAGCCGACCTGGCGGTTATTGGCGGGCGGGGACAGGGTTTGATCCTACGCCGGGGCCAGATTGTTAAAAGAGTTCAAGAGTCTGATTTAATAAAAGCACTAGTTGATGAAGTAAAGCGATACCAATAGCCAAAAAGAAGTTTTTTTGTTACAATAATTCTAAGTTAGGGCCCATAGTCTAACGGTAAAACACTTCCATGGCATGGAAGAGTTGTGGGTTCGATTCCCACTGGGTCCACAGGTGGAGGGTTGGCAGAACGGCGATTGCGCTGGTTTCGAAAACCAGTGGGTGCAAGCCCTTACAGGTTCGAATCCTGTACCCTCCGCCATTTTGTGGTTTCGGCTTTTTGAGGAAGCATTGCCTCGCCCTCGCTTTGCTCGGGCTCGCCAGCCGATTTTAGGTACAAAGTTGAATTTTCTTGGTTATTTTTAGTTTTTTATTTATCATGCTCTGATATTTTTATTAAATTTTTTATCTATAATAAAAATATGTTACAAGAAGTTGACAAAATTGATAAAGAGAAAAAATGGCATAGTTTAAAAGTTGAAAAAGTAGTTAGAATTTTTAATACCGATATTAATAAAGGATTGTCGGAAAAAGAAGCCAAAGAACGACTTAAAAAGTTTGGTCCAAACAGACTTCCTGAAGAAAAATCTTTTTCTCGTTTTAAAATATTACTTGATCAATTTACTAATCCATTAGTTTTTATTCTAATCATTGCCGGAATCATTTGTTTGATTATTAATGAAACAACAGACGCCGTTGTAATTTTTGGCGCAGTAATTTTAGATGTAATTGTTGGTTTTTTTCAAGAAAACAAAGCCAGTCAAGTTTTGATGTCTTTGAAAAAAGTTGTGAAACACGAAGCAGAAGTTTTGAGAGACGGTCATTTAAAAGTTATAGATTCTACTTCAATAGTTCCCGGAGATATTGTTATTGTAAATGCTGGTAATAAAGTACCGGCTGATGGTCTGACAATACAAGCCTACGAATTAACTACCAACGAAGCAGTTTTAACAGGAGAATGGATACCAGCTCATAAGGCTTTAGGTCGTTTACCTCAAGCAACACCTTTGGCCGATAGAGACAACATGGTTTATATGGGAACGGTCGTTGAAAATGGTAAAGGGAAAATTATAGTAACGGAAACAGGGGTTAATACAGAAATTGGGAAAATTGCCACAATGATTCAAGAAACAAAAGAAGAAAAAAGTCCTTATCAAAAAAAATTGGCTAATTTTTCTAAAATAGTAGGAATTATAATATTATCTATTTGTATAGGTATTTTCGTTGAAGGAATATTAAGTGGTGGAAATTTTATAGAAATGTTCACCACTTCAATAGCAGTAGCTGTCGCGTCTATTCCAGAAGGATTGCCAGTGGCAATGACTGTTATTTTGGCGGTGGGAATGCAGAGAATTTTAAAGAAGGGAGGATTGGTAAAAAAATTGGCTTCGGCCGAAACGTTGGGGAGCACTTCGGTTATTGCTACCGATAAAACTGCTACTTTGACCGAAGGGAAAATGGTAGTGAGGGAAATAATTTCTAAAATATCTAGTAATAATTCTGAAGAAAATGACAAAAATTTTATATTAAAAGCCGCTACCTTAACATCAGCAGCTTTTATTGAAAATCCAGAAGAAATAAAAGAAAACTGGATTGTGAGAGGGCAACCAACCGATAGGGCATTATTAGAAGCCGGTATAAAAGCAGGAATAAATAAACAAGATTTTGAAAAATATAAATTATTAGAGCTACCGTTTAATTCAGAACGTAAATTTAGCGGCGCTATTTATAATGAGAACGAACAATCAATTTTGTATATTTATGGAGCGCCAGAAAAAATATTAAATATTTGTAATTTAAACAACGAAGAAAGAAAGCAATTAGAAGAAAAATTAGAAGAACTAACTCAAAATGGATTAAGAGTTGTAGTTACTGCTTATAAAACTTTAAAAAATATAGACGTAAATAAAATTAATATAGAAGATGAATTAAAAGATTTAAATTTTATAGGTTTTATTGGTTTAGAAGATCCCATTAGAAAAGAGGTGAAAGAGGCGATGAAACTTTGTCGACAAGCCGGCGTGAATCCAATTATTGTAACCGGTGATCATAAATTAACTGCCAAAGCAGTGGCAAAAGAATTAGGATTTGAAATAAAAGAAGAAAATATTCTAGAAGGAAAAGATTTAGATAAAATATCGGATATAGAATTTGAAAAAAATTTAGATAATATCAAAATTTATGCGCGGACAGAGCCGAGGCATAAAATGAGAATTGTGTCTGCTTGGCAAAAAAAGGGAGAGGTGATAGCAATGATTGGTGATGGAATTAATGACGCACCGGCTTTGAAAAAAGCAGATATTGGGGTGGCTGTAGGTTCGGGCACTGAAGTAGCCAAAGAAGCCGCCGATCTCATTTTATTAAATGATAGTTTTTCAATTATTATTACAGCAATAGAAGAAGGAAGGGGTCTTTTAGACAATATTAGAAAAGTCATTACTTATTTAATATCTGATGCTTTTACGGAAGCAATTTTAATCGGAGTGAGTATTTTTGCCAGAGCTCCTTTGCCAATTACTGCTGTCCAAATTTTATATATAAATTTAATAGAAGATGGTTTACCAGACATGGCTTTGGCTTTTGAACCCAAAGAAAATGATTTAATGCAACAAAAGCCTCAAAAACTTAGCGCTCCTTTGTTAAATAAAGAAATGCGAAATATTATTTTTGTCATTGGGTTAATTACCGATTTAATTCTTTTAGGTGTTTTTTTCTTTTTTCTCCGTCAAAATTACGACCTTGATTATTTAAGAACAATGATATTTGCGATACTGGCAATCGATTCTATTAGTTACGTTTTTTGCTGTAAAAGTTTGAGAAAAAATATTTGGCAGATTAATTTATTTAATAATAAGTTTTTGTTAGGAGCTTGGCTATTTGGTGTATTAGCTTTAATGGCCGCCATTTATTTTCCGCCCTTAAGTATGCTTTTAAAAACAACACCTCTCTATTTAGATAGTTGGAAAATTATTATTGGAATGGGTTTAATAAATATCGTCTTAATAGAGTTTGTTAAATGGATTTTTATTCGTAGTGGAAGAACTCAAGAATAAAAATGAATTTTCAAAAAGTAATTTTTGTTTATTTATAAAAATAACTAAAACTAAATTAATATTAAACTATTTAAGAAAAGTTTAAGAGTTTTTATTTTAAAAGGAAGGTCACGGCTCAACAATAACTAATTTATTGTCGGATAAATTAATTTTTTGAGTAATATTTTTATAATGTTCGGGCAAACTTGAAGCATTAATTATTTTTGGTTGGCTATAATTTTCAATGATAATAGGATAAATTTGAATGGTTTTGATGTTATTAGAAGTAAAAATAATTTTTCAAGCAATAGATTCCCGAGTTTTATTAGATCACATTTGATCAAAAACAAAATTTCCAAGGCTATAAAAAATATAGCCATGTTTATACTTTTCGATTGGTTGAATAATATGAGGATGGTGACCAATAACTAAATCAGCGCCAGCATCAATAACACTATGAACAAAATCAATTTGAGTTTGAGTTGGTTTATATTGGCACTCATTTCCTGAATGTATTGGCTAAAGAAAAAATAGAAAAATTATTTTCTTTTAAAATCGGAACTCAGTTTTCGTCAACGCGAAAAATCATTTCACCACTTTTTATTTTTTTCCATTGATAACGGGTGCTTCTAGATTGGCAAACACAAAATCAGCTTTTTTAAAAAATCAGAAATAGGTACGATTGCCAAAGGTAACCGCACAAGTCAGAGGTCAGCGTCAGGATTTTGCTCAAAAGACACCGCATTTTATTTTTATCTATTGACAAATATTATATAAATGTTACAATTAATCATCTTACTCATATGAGCGAGATGAACTATACCAAAAGGAGGTGTCCCGTATGGAACCAACGTATGATATCTTGGATGGTCCGACACTCAATGGACTAGAGCATTCACTCTGTAGCGGGTGTGGCCAAAAAAGGCTCACGGTTTCTTTCGAACTGGGTGAGCCTAATAAGGAGGGCCGGAAGACGCTCAAGCTGGTCGTCAACTCCCTGGCTAGGGAGAGCGGGAATACCTGGAACTGGCTCCTTAAGGGTTATGTCCCCGGAGAAGAGGGAAGATGGAAAGGGTACTATTCGACAAAAACTGGTAAGGGGTGGTTGAGAAAAGTTACTTGAGTGT
>ENA-UPTA01001266-UPTA01001266.1-activated-sludge-metagenome-genome-assembly--contig:-NODE-1266-length-28277-cov-8.813018_pt1 | contig 28277 bp, 21 predicted proteins | sample MGYA00238184_ERZ773361 | MGnify/ENA primary metagenome ERZ773361 (study PRJEB29100, sample SAMN05720205) | activated sludge metagenome | isolation source: anaerobic digester from wastewater... | reverse complement strand
CGCCGTCAGCCCGCGCGCCCCGCGGCGCGGTGCGAGCGCAGGAAGGCGAGCGAGGCTGCGGCCAGGAAGGCCAGGGCCACGAAGGGCAGCGCCGCCGGGCCGACCCGTTCGTAGGCCTGCCCGGCGGCCGCCGACCCGAGCGACATGCCCACGTAGATCGCCGACGCATTGAGCGCGAGCAGCAACCCGCCGAGCTGCGGGGCGAGCGCGATCAGCCGCTTCTGCTGCGGCGCATAGAACGCGATGCCGGTCAGCGACCAGCAGGCGAAGCCTGCGACGCCGAACCAGGGCAGGCCGGGCGCCAGGGCGAGGGCGACGAACACGCAGGCGAATCCCGCGTAGGTGAGCACGATCGTGCGCACCGTGCCGAGGCGGTCGACGAGGCGTCCGGCGATCAGGTTGCCCGCGACGCTGCTGAGGCCGGCGGCGAGGAAGGTGGCCGACAGCCAGTGTCCCGGGATCGCGAAGCGCTCCTGCAGGTAGGGCGTGACCAGTGCGTACATCGACATCTGCGCGGCCATGTGGAACAGCGCCATCGCCACGCCCCAGCGCGCGGCGCGATGACGCAGCACCTGCGCGAAGCTGGCCAGCGTGACGGGCGGTGCGGGGCTGCGCTGCCGCACCAGGGTCGCGATCGTGGCTGCGGTCAGGGCCGCAGTGGCGGCCAGCACCACGAACACCCAGCGCCAGCCGACGGCGGTGCCCAGCCAGGTCGAGAACGGAACGCCCAGCACGGTGGCCAGCGTCATTCCGCCGAACACGACCGCGAGCGCATGGCCCTGGCGTTCGGGCGGCACGAGGGACGCGCCGAGCGACGAGGCCACCGGCCCGACGGCGCAGGCGCCGATCGCCATCAGCAGGCGCGCCGCGACCACCCAGGCGTAGTCGGGCATCAGCGCGGTGACCAGGCAGCCCGCCGACAGCACGCACAGGCCTGCCAGCAGCAGGCTGCGCCGCGGCAGGCGGCCGGCGGCGATCTGCACGAACGGGGCGGCGAGCGCGAAGGTGAGAGCGAACACCGTCACCAGCATCGCGATCGCCGGTTTCGACACGGCGAGGTCGGCCGCCATCTCGTTGACGAGACCGACGACGGCGATCGACGCCGTGCCCATCGTGAAGTAGGCGAGGCTCAGTGCGCGCAGGGCGTGTGCGGTGCGGCGCTCGGTGCTCAGGGCGGATCCTTTCGAGGCGAGGCGCTGGCGTTCATGGCGGGGGTGTCCATAGCACCTCGGTACGAGGCGCGACGCATTGTTGGTGCGGGGTCCCCATGCTAACGTCGGAGCGCTTTCGCCGGATGCGATCCGGCCGCCTCGACCGCACACCGCCGCCATGGGACGCATCCAGAGACCGCTCGATCCCGCCGCCGTCCGCCAGGCCGACGACGAGATCTACGCGCGCCACGCGAACGATCCGCGCCCCAACGCGCTGTTCGATGCGCAGGGCAACCGCCGGCCGCTCGATCCGGTCGACCCTTCGCAGGCGGCGCTGCGGGCCGAGTGGTGTGCACTCTACGAAGCGGCGCTGGCGGGCGCGGAGCCCCCCTCCGACGGCCCGGGCGCGGGCACCGTCCCGGCGGAGCCCGATCCGCCGCCCACCAACCGGCCCGTCGACGGTCCGGTCGAGCCGTGCCCGAACGCGCACTGGCTCGACGTGACGCTGCGCATTGCCCCAGAGCCGCGCGCCCGGCCCGCGTGGTGGCCGGTCGAACGCCGCCCGGGGTATGCGTCCGAGCACGTGTCCACGAGCGCACCGGCCCAGTCGCCGCTGCGCCAGCTCGACGGCGACGGCCACGTGCGCTGGGACGGGATTCCGGCCGGCGCTTACGACGTCGTCTTCTGGAAGTTCTATCACGAGGTGGACGTGCTTCTGGCGCGCGAGATCGGTGCGTGATCCCGACACCGATCGCCGCGCCGGCCACGCCATGACCGCCGCAGGACCCCGATGAGCGAGCGCAGCCTTCCCTGGGAGCAGCTGACCGGCCCCGTCTCCGGTCTGCCCACCGACGAACCGCACCGCATCGACGTGCAGCGCGAGGCCATTCCGCTGATCTTCGTGCCGGGCGTGATGGGCAGCCGCCTGCGGCGGGCCGGCTCGAACGCCACCGGGCGGCGCACCGAGCACGGCTTCGACCTGCCGGACCTGCGCTGGGACCCGGGCGACAGCGGGTTCCTGTGGGAACTGCTCCGCTCCTCGGCCGCCAAGCGCAAGATGCTCGTGATCGGGCCGCAGTTCGACCCCGGCTACCTCGAGGTCGACGACGCGAATCCGGTGGGCGATGGCTTCCAGGGCCTGTTCTCGGCGTACCGCGGCTTCCTGCGCACGCTGCGCACCCGCGACTGGGGCGCACTGGGCAAGCTGTTCGTGTTTCCCGTCTATGGCTTCGGCTACAACTGGACCGACGACAACCGCAACTCGGGCCGCCGGCTCGCCGCGCGCATCGACGAGGTGATCGCCGAGGCGCGCTCGGTCGTCGGACGCTGCGAGAAGGTGATCCTCATCTCGCATTCGATGGGCGGCCTGGTGTCGCGGGCGGCCAGCGAGCTGTCGGGCGCGCAGGGCAAGATCCTCGGCATCGTGCACGGGGTGCAGCCGGTGACCGGTTCGGCGGCGGCCTACTGGCGCATCAAGGCCGGCTTCGAAGGCTTCGGCGGCGCTTCCTACGTGCTGGGATCGAACGGCCGCGAAACCACGCCCATCCTCGCCAACAGTCCGGGCGGGCTGGAACTGCTGCCGAACGCGCACTACCGGACCGAGGCCGGCGCACGGCAGTGGCTGACGGTGCGCAACGGTGCCGACACGCTGGTGGCGCTGCCCCGGGCCGATCCGTACGAGGAGATCTACCGGGTGCCGGCGGTCGTGTCGCCGCCGGCCGGCTCCGGCGCGAGCGGCAACGCGTACTGGGGGCTGGTCGATCCCGACCTGCTCACCCCCGAGGTCGTGCCCGCCACGCCCGGCGGCACCCGCAGTGCCAACGACGATCTTGCCGACGCGATGTCGCCGGCGGGCACGGCGGCCTGGAGCAGCTACACCGCTCTGCTGGACAAGGCCAAGAGCTTCCATGGCAGCCTGGGCGTGCGCCATCACCCGAACACCTTCACCTTCTGGGGCACGGGTCATGCCAGCGCGGGCACGATCCGCATGAACGTCACGAGCAACTGGGTGCGCAGCGAGTCGTATCCGACGCGCGGGTTCCGCGGCTTCTTCCGGGACGCCGAAGGCAGTTCGATGCAGGCGGTGCTGGCCGATCCGGCCGGGCCGGGGGACGGCACCGTGCCGGTGTCCTCGGGGCGCGCCCTGGCCGACGCGGCGCGCGAGGCCCCGGGTGACGCCGCCATCGCCGTCGAGCATCAGCCCGCCTACGAGGATCCGGCCGCGCAGCGGTATACGGTGCGTGCGGTGCTGGCGCTGGTGCGCAAGCACTACCGGGCCCGGACCGGCCGATGAAGCGCCCGGGCGAACCGTTGGCGCACGGGCGCGAAGGGTGCGACGGGCGAACGCCTGCGCGGGGTCGGGGCGTGTCGCCGGCACGCCGGCACCTGCTGGTGCGTGCGGCTGGCGCGGTAGGTACGGTGAGCGCGGTGGGCGCGGCTTGGGCGGTTGGCGCGGGGTCGATCGCGCGTGCGGCGGGCGCCGACGCGCAGGCGTCGACCACCGCGCGGGCGTCGATCACCGAACGAAGGAGCGGAACGATGGACGAGGCGGGCGGCGCTCAGGGCGTCTGTGTGGGGCGGTACGGGTTCGCGGCGAGCGCCGGGTTCCAGCCGGTGTCGCGCGCGGCGATGATCTATCGGGTCGAGGCGAGTGCGCACGCCGAGGCGCCCGGCGACCTGCTGCGCCTGCAGGCGGGGACCGCCGAGGCACTGCGGGCGGCCGACCTCGGCGCAGGGCGCCAGGGGCTGTGGGTGCCGGCGGGCGGCACCCGCGCCGGTCAGCGTGTGCTGTTGGGCGCGCTGCCGGCGCGCGGCCACACCCTGCTGCTGAAGGCGGTGGCCGACGCCGGTCGCGAGGCGCCGGCGGAGCAGCTGATGCGCAACGTGATGGACGCGTACCGGGCCGGCGTGGCGCTGGGCTTCTGCATCGGGCCCGGCTCGATCACCTCCGAACCCAGCCGCAACGAGCGCGCGAGCGTCACCCTGAAGTCGGCGGCCGCCCCCGGCGTGGAGCTGGTCGCCGAGATCCAGACCGTGGCCGCGCCGCGCGACGGCCACCCGCTGTCCGACGTCGAGCAGGAGGCGCGCGCGCTTGCGACGCTGGGCACGCAGCTGAGCGTCCTGCGCAACGCGCCGCGTGAGGTCGCCGGACTGGCCGGTCACGAGGGGCAGGTGTCCACAGACAATGCCCGGGAAGGCGCGGTGCTGCGCTACACCTGGTTCCACGCGGGCAGCGCCGCGCGCGCCGACGACCCGGAGATCCTGCTGCGGGCGTCAGCGCCGGCCGCCCGGCGTGCCCAGCTCGATGCGGCCTGGGCCGCGCTGCTCGCGTCGTTCAGGCGCCTGCCGCAGCCGTCGCGCTGAGGCCGGTGTCGCCATGCTGACGATCACCGAAGCCCAGATCCGCGCGATGCGCGCGGCGACGCGCGCCGCGTTCGCCGGCCGGGCCGTGGCCCACCTGCGGCGACGGTTCCCGGCGCGCACCGCGCCGGTCGAGGACGCCCGCCTGCGGGCGTTCGTCGATCTGGGGATCGACCGCGCCCGCCGCTACGGCATCGTCGGCGAGGCCGACGTGCTGCGCTATCTCGAGTACATGCTGATCTACGGTGCGCGCTTCGACACCGACCCCCGGTTCGCATGGGCGGGGGAGATCCTGCGACGGGCCGGACTGGGCCCGTCGCGGCGCATGGACCTGATCGACGATTACGACATGTTCCGGATGAACCGGTCCTAGTCGCCCTTCCAAGCCTTCTTGAGCCGCTTGGCGATCGACCAGCGGTGCACCTCCGACGGGCCGTCGTAGATGCGGAACGCACGGATGTCGCGGAAGATCTGCTGCACCGGCGTGTCGCCGGTGACGCCCATGCCGCCCAGGATCTGCACGCAGCGGTCGGCCACCCGGTACAGCGCTTCGGACACCGCCACCTTGGCCGTGCTCGACTCGGCCGTGCCCTGCTGGCCCTGGTCGAGCACCCAGGCGCACCAGTCGATGGTGAGCTCGGCCTGCTTCAGATCGATCTCGTTGTCGGCCAGCATGAAGCCCACGCCCTCGTGGTCGATCAGCGCCTTGCCGAACGCCTGCCGGCGGCAGGCATAGGCGGTGGCGATGTCGTGCGCGCGCTTGGCCGACCCCCACCAGCGCATGCAGTGCGTCAGGCGCGCCGGCGCCAGCCGGATCTGCGCGTAGCGGAAGCCCGCCCCGACCTCGCCCAGGATGTCGGCGGCCGGCACGCGCACGTTCTCCAGGCGCACCACGCCGTGGCCGCCGGGCATCGTGCGGTCGATCGTGTCGAGCGTGCGCTCGACGACGATGCCCGGGGTGTTCATGTCGGCGAGGAACATCGTCGCGCCCTCGTCGGTGCGCGCCATCAGGATGCCGAAGCCGGCGCCTTCTGCGCCGGTGATCAGCCACTTGCGGCCGGAAATCACCCAGTGGTCGCCGTCGCGGCGGGCGCTCGTCTTCATCATGCCGGGGTCGGAGCCGGCGCCGTCGTCGGGCTCGGTCATCAGGAAGGCCGAGCGGATCGTGCCGGCGGCCAGCGGGCGCAGCCAGCGCTCCTTCTGGGCCTCGGTCATCACCTTGTCGAGCAGGTGCATGTTGCCTTCGTCGGGCGCCATGCAGTTCATGGCGACCGGGCCCAGCGTCGAGTAGCCGCACGCACGGAACACCGTGGCGGTCTCGCGGTGGTTCAGGCCGTAGCCGCCCAGGTGCTCGCCCAGCTGTGGCGCGAGCAGGCCGGCGGCCTTCGCGTGCGCCTGCAGCTCGATGCGCAGCGCGTCCGACGGACCGTGGTGGCTGATGCGCGGGTCCTTCTCGTAGGGGATGACGACGTCGCGGATGAATCGCTCGGTGCGGGCGGCGAGTTCGAGTTCGCGCGCGCCGCGGTGCAGTTCGATCATGGAGGCTCCTGCCGGGGTCTGGGATGCGGAAGCGGCGATTGTAGGGGTCAGCCCGCGTCCGACTCCATCGGCCGGGCCGGATCGGCGGACCACTCCAGCAGCGAGTTGTCGTACACGCACCAGCCGTCGTGGCCGAGCAGCGCCATCGCGAAGGCGGTGGTGGTCGCGGCGATGCCGCCGCCGCAGTAGACGATCGTGCGCGGCGCGTCGAGCGCGCCGGCCGCCGCGCAGCGCGCGCGCAGGGCCTGCTCGGGCAGGAAGCAGCCGGTGTCCGGATCGACGAGCTCGCGCGCCGGCACGTTCACGCTGCCCGGGATCCGCCCCGGACGCCCGTAGTGCGCGCCGCCGGTGCCACCGTGCTGTTCGCGGCTGAGCGCATTGACGATGCGGGTGGCGGGATCGGTCAGCGCCGCGTGCACCGTGTCGGCGTCGGCGATGCGGCGCGGATCGGGCCGCGCCTGGTAGCGGGTGCGGGGCCAGGACCGCGGTGTCTGCGACGTGGGGCGGCCTTCGCGCTGCCAGCGTTCGAAGCCGCCGTCGAGCACCGACACCGCGTCGTGGCCGTGGGCGCGCAGCACGTACCACACGCGCGTCACCGGCATCGGGTGGCCGCGGCCGTAGAGCACGATGTGGTGCTCGTTGCCGATGCCCAGCGCGCCCAGGATCTCCTCGATGCGCTGCGGCGAGGGCAGGGTGTACGGGAAGGCGCCGCCGGGCTCGGACATGTCGGTGGCCATGTTCACGTACTGGGCGCCGGGGACGTGGCCGCGCTCGAAGTCGGGCCGGCCGCTCTCGATGCGCGACGGCCCCACCGGCTGCGGAAACATGTAGGTGGTGCAGTCGAGGATGCGCAGCGACGGATCGTCGAGCCGGTCGTGCAGCCATTGCGGGTCGACGAGCAGCGGGGTGGCGGTCGCGTTCGGGGTGATTCGGCTCATGTCAGGGCTCCGCATGTGGAAGGGGCGGGGACGAAAGGCAGCGGGTACCTGCGGCACCGGGTACGAAGGGGGCCGGGTACGAAAGGTGCCGGGTACGCAAGGCGCAGGCAAGAGAGGTCCGCGGGTGCATGGCGCGCGCGCTCAGTCCGACAGCGCCGCGGCCAGCGCCTGGTTGAACGCGTCGGCGCGCTCGTACTGCACCCAGTGACCGGCCTCGGGCACCAGCGTCAGCGTGCGGAAGCGCGGCGCGACCGCCAGCGCGCCGGCGATCAGATGCTGCTCGCCGCGGTACAGCGCGTCCTGCTCGCCCCAGATGCCGTAGACGGGGCAGGTGATCGACGGCAGCGTGCGCAGCATGACGTCGGTGCGGGACAGGCGCCGCATGCGCATGCGGTCGCGCTCCAGGTTGGGCGCGTGCAGCGCGAGCGCCAGGTCGTCGTTGGACTCGGGCTGGGCCAGCATCAGCCGTGCGAGGTTCTCGCGCATGGCGGCGTCGCGCTCGGCGCCGCGGGGCAGGTGCAGCCAGGGCCGCAGCACGAGCTTGTCGGCATGGTCGATGCCCAGCGCGGGCGCGCCCGACAGCACCAGGCGCCGCGCGCGCGCCGGCCACTGCGCGGCGATGAAGGTGGCCACCATCGTGCCGAACGAGAAGCCGACGAGATCGACCGCGGTGTCACCCAGCAGCGTGCGCAGGGCCGCCTCCATCGGCGCCGGCAAGGCATCGGCATCGCCGCCCGAAGGCGGGCTGGCCGAGTCGCCGAAGCCGGGCAGGTCGGGCACCCACACCTGCCGGCCCGCCTCCAGCAGCGGCACGATGTTGCGCACCCAGTGGTTCCAGCTGCCCGAGCCGCCGTGGAACAGCACGACCGGATCGCCGCCGTCCCCCCAGCTGCGCCACAGCATGGTGCCGTCGCCGCAGGCGACGAGGTGGCGCTGCGCGGCGCGATCGATGGCGTCGGCGTCCGCGAAGGTGCGGACCCGGGCGGGCAGGGTGGGTCGGACAGTCATGACCCGCGATCTTATCCGCGGGGCGCCGCACCGTCGGGCGCCGCACCGTCGAGCGCCGCAGCGTCGGGCGGTGCACCGTCCGGCGCCGCCCGGCCGGGCACCGCACCCTCGGACACGGCGCCGCCCGGCACCGTGCCCGAAGGCGGCTCGTCGACCTCCGCGTTCAACTGCCGGCAGGGCAGGCCGGCGAGCTCCCCAGGATGCCCTGACGCAGCGCACGCACCGTGGCGCCGTCGTCCGGCCCGAGTGTGTTGTTGGTGTACGCGCAGCCGTAGGTCGGTGCCGCCACGGTGGCCGGCGTCACGACGTCGTCACCCGACGGCTTCACGCCTTCGCGTTCCCAGCGCGCCATGTCTTCGAAGGCCGCGACCTGCTCGGCGATCGTGAAGTCGCAGTGGCTCGCGCCGCGGATCGCACGCTGCACCAGCCAGGCGCTGTTGCCCTTGGCCGCGACCCGCCTCTGGAAGGTCTGCTGCATGCTGAAGGGCACGAACAGGTCGCCCAGGGTGTGTATCGACACGACCGGGATCTTGAAGTCGCCGTTCACCGCCGGAATCCAGCGCAGGCCGTCACGGCGCAGGCGGTTGGCGTCGGCGTCCGGCGCCACCTTCAGCACGGCGGCGTTCAGCGCGGCGGAGGCGGCCGCATCGCCCGTGATCGTGTAGGTGTATGCACGGGTGTCGAGCACGTTGCGGTTCAGGATGCCCGAGATCGTGCCGTCGCCGCCGAAGGTGCCCCATGCCGACGGGAAGCTGCCGCCGAACGCGATGCCCTGTTCGAACATCGGACGCACGCCGCCGGTGATGTTCTGCAGCACCGACAGGTAGGCCAGCCCGGTGGCCGTCGGCGCCGAGGGGAACGTGGTGAACAGCGCGCTCGTGACCTGCGCACTGATGTCGGACCACTTCGTGAACGGGTTGGTCGGGAATCCGGCGAGCGCCTGCGCGGTGACCTGCATGGCCGCGAACTGGTTGAACAGCTCGGTGTCGCCCATCACGCCGCACATCGGCACGGCGCCGTGGTAGCGGGTGCGGTTGTTGGCGGTGCTGGCCGCTTCGGCGTCGATCGCCGCGCCCACCACGTGTCCGCCCATCGAGTGACCCATGATGTAGATGCGCGAAGGCGCCGCCAGCGTGCGCTGGTTGGCCGCTGCGATCTTCGTGAACTCGTTGGCCAGCGCGTTGGTGTCCTCGACGCCGGTGCGCACGTCGTAGTAGTTGGTGCTGTAGCTCGACGCCGCCCAGGCATAGCCGTTCTGGATCAGGTGCCGGCGGATCGACGGGTCGGACACCGTCAGTGCCGCCCCGGTGCCGCGATAGCCGTGGGCGTACATCACCAGCTTGCCGTTCCAGTTGGCAGGCACCTCCACGCGATAGGCCGCATTGCCCAGCACGCCCGCCCAGCGGCTGGTGGTGCTCATGTCGACCACGTCGCCGGGGGCCGCGGCCATCGGTGCGAAGGTCTTGGCCGTGGCGTCGGCGGTGAACGTGCGGCTGTCCTGCGCGCGCGTCTCCTCGGGTTCGGGGCCGTCGCCTCCGCCGCAGGCCGCGAGCGCGGCCGCCGTTGCGAGGGCGATCGACGTGAGCTTCAGACGTGAGGGCACATGCATGGGGCGTCTCCGGGTTGTTGTTCGTGTTCTCGACGCGCACGCGATGGATTGGCGCGTGGCGCGCGGACGACGCACCTGGCGCGTCACCGGCGGGGATGATCGCCCGGCCGCAGTGACCCTGCCCACTCAGGGGATGCCCGGACGATGCCGTTCGCGTTCCGGAATCCGGTACGGAAAACCGTGCGCCGGCCCGCACGCGGGAAACTGCCCGCGCGACGCCGGCACACCGCACGCGGTGCGTGCCGTCCGGACGGGGATGGCGGACCGGCCGGCAGGCGGGACGGCAGGCGGGACGGCAGACCGAACGGTGTCAGTAGCCGGCGGCGCGGTCGACCACTTCGCGCAGCGGCCGGCCGTCCAGATAGCGGGCCAGGTTGTCCGTGAACAGGTCCGCGACGACCTGGTCGCGCTGCGGGTGCGGACCGCCGATGTGGGGCAGCACGATGATCCCGCGCGTGCGCCAGAACGGGTGATCGGCCGGCAGCGGCTCCTGGCGGAACACGTCGAGCACGGCGCCCGCGATGCGACCGGTCTCGACCGCGGCGATCAGCGCGGTGTCGTCGATCAGGTGGCCCCGCCCGAAGTTCAGCAGCCAGGCGCCGGGCTTCATCGCGGCCAGGCGCTTCGCGTCGATGAAGCGGTCGGTCTCCGGTGTGGCCGGCAGCAGCAGGAGCAGGAAGTCGGACTGCGCCAGCACCTCGTCCGTGCGCTCCGGCGGCAGCACCTCGGCGACATGATCGACCGGGGCCGGCCGCCGCCGTGTGCCGATCACCCGCATGCCCAGGGTGGCGGCGATCCGCGCGACGTCCTGGCCGATCGCGCCCAGCCCGAGGATGCCCAGCGTGCTGCCCGACAGCGGCCGTGCGACGCTCGGCACCCATCGGGCGAGCTTCTGGTTCTCGACCGCGGCGGCATACGGCTTGGCGACGTAGAACAGCGCGCCGACGATGTTCTCGGGCATCGATGCGCGATGCGTGCCCCGCGCGCAGGTGAGCAGCAGGTCGGCGGGCAGGTCGGGCAGGGCGAGCCATCCCTCCACCCCGGCGGTCATCGACTGGGCCCAGCGCAGGTTCGGCATCGTCGCCAGCAGCCCCGGCGGGGCGCCGAACGCCATCAGCACTTCAGTGCGCGCCCGCTGTTCCGCCGACGGTTGTTCCTTGCGCGGCAGGGTGTCGACGGCGACGCGGCCGCTCAGCCCGGCCGCCGCGAGGGCGTCGAGGTACGGGGCGGTGGAATCGGTCCAGAGCAGGACGTGGGGGGCGTGGTTCACGACGCGGTTCCTCGATCGGGATTCGAAGGAGGAATGGGACACGACCGGCGGACAAATGAAAAGGGGCCGGATCGATTGATCTGGCCCCTTTGGTACAACTGGCGCGCCCGGCAGGATTCGAACCCACGACCCCTTGGTTCGTAGCCAAGTACTCTATCCAACTGAGCTACGGGCGCTGAGAAAAAAGAGTATAGCACAGGTTTCAGGAAGCGCCAGCCCGGAGTGCCGTTTTCATGAGATCGGCCATCGTGCGTGCGCCGAGCTTGTCCATGATGTTCGCGCGGTGCGCCTCGACGGTCTTGATGCTGATGCTGAGGTCGTCGGCGATCTGCTTGTTCAGTCGCCCGGCGACGATCAGCTCGAGCACCTGGCGCTCGCGCTGGGTGAGCTTCTCGATCCGCTCGCTGGCGCGGCGGTCCTCGGCGCTGGTGCGCTGGCGGGTGGTGGCGCGCAGCAGGCAGTCGCGCACCAGCGCGCACAGCTGCTCGTCGTTGAAGGGCTTCTCGAGGAAGTCGGCCGCCCCTTTCTTCATGCTGGCGACGGCCATCGGCACGTCGCCGTGGCCGGTGATGAAGATCAGCGGGATCTCGAGCCCCTTGCGCAGCATCTCGTCATGGAGCTCGAGCCCGCTCATGCCGGGCATGCGCACGTCGGCGACCAGGCACGAGACGCCCGGTGTACGTTCGCCGGTGATGTGCGCGAGGAAGTCTTCCGCGCTGGCAAAGCTGCGCACCGCAAAGCCGTTGGCTTCGAGCAGCCAGCCGAGCGAGTCGCGGACGGCTTCGTCGTCGTCGACGACGTAGACGAGCGCGTCCTGGGGAGGGGTGTCGGGGGGTGTTGTTGTCATGATGTCGTCGCCTTCAGGCCGCGCGAGCCACCGCGGTCCGTTCGGGCGCAGGAAGAGTGAATCGGAACGTGCAGCCGCCGTCGGGATTGTCCTCCACCCAGAGGCGGCCCTGATGCGATTCGACGATCGAGCGGCAGATGTTCAGGCCGATGCCCATGCCTTCCGTCTTCGTGGTGAAGAACGGCTCGAAGAGCTTCTCGCGGGCATCGGGTGTGAGGCCCTTGCCCGCATCGGTGACGGCGAACTCGATCATGCCGTCGCGCCGCGTGATGGTGAGCGCGAGCCGGCGATGCGCGGCCTCGCGCATCGCCTCGATGCCGTTCTTCATCAGGTTCAGCAGCACCTGCTCGATGAGGATCGGGTCGGCACTGAGCGTGGGCAGGTCCGGATCGGTGTGCACGTCGATCGACACGCCCAGACGCTGCGCGTCGATCTCGGCCAGGCCCACCGCGTCGGCGACGATGGCCGACACCTCGCACGGCCGCCGCTCGGGCTCGCTGCGCTTCACGAACTCCCGGATGCGGCGGATGACCTTGCCCGCGCGCTCGGCCTGGGCGGCGGTCTTGCGCAGCATCTCGAGCATCTCCTGCGCGTCGGGCGGCTGACCCTGGGCGAGCTTCGAGCGCACGCGGGCCGACAGGCCCATGCAGTAGTTGGCGATGGCGGTGAGCGGCTGGTTGAGCTCGTGGGCGAGCGACGACGCCATCTCGCCCATCGTCACCAGGCGCGACGTGCGCTGCAGTTTCTCGTCCTGCTCGCGGTGGCGTTCCTCGGCCTCGTGGCGGCGGGTCACGTCGGTGGCGACCAGCAGGCGCACGCTGCTGCCGTCGACCCATCGGATGCGGCGGGTGCGCAGCTCGAACCAGCGCCCGAGTCCGGGATGGAACACCTCGCGCGGCACCCAGCCGGCGGCGGCGCCGCCCGCCTCGAGGAGGCGCCCCAGGTCGGCGGACGCGCCGAACATGTGACGGAACATCCGGTTCGCGAACAGCGGTTCGCCCCGGGGGCCGGCGGCCGGGTCGAGCTCCCCGCTGTCCGGCAGCACCCAGATCGCGGCTTCGAGCTCGTCGAGCACGGTGGTGAACCGCTCGTGGGCTGCCGCGAGCTCCTCGCGCACGCGCTTGGGCTCGGTGATGTCGGTGATCGAGGTCATCCAGCCGGTCTGACGTCCTTCGCTGTCGACCAGCGGGGAGATGTACATGCGCGAGTCGAAGGTGCTGCCGTCCTTGCGGCGCATGCGCGTCTCGAAGCCGCTGGGCGGCGACTCGCCGCGCAGGATGGCCTGCAGGCTGGCTTCGTGGCGGGTGGTGTCCTCGTCGGGCCAGTAGGGGAAGGGCGCGACGGCGCCGATCAGTTCGTCGCGGTCGAACCCGAGCATCTCGCAGAACGCGCGGTTCACGTAGGTGATGCGACCGGTGAGGTCGAATGCGCGCATGCCGGTCAGCATGGAGTCGTCCATCGCCCGGCGGAACGCGGTCTCGGCGGCGAGCGCGCGCTCGGCCTGCTTGCGCTCGGTGATGTCGTGCGCAATGCCGTACAGGGTGGCGGTGAGCAGCTCGGGGTCGCCGCGCAGCGACCAGTGCAGCCAGCGCCAGTCTGCGCCGCAGGCGAACCGGGCCTCGACGCTGCCGGTGCCGATGTCGCGTGCGCCCGCCTGGACGAGTGCGCTCTCGACCAGCGTGCGGTCATCGGGGTGCGCCAGCTCGGTGAGCGAGCGCTGCGCACCGTCGCGTCCGAACATCGCCTCGAAGGCGGGGTTCACGCGTTGCGTGCGGCCCCGGATGTCGAACACGCAGATCAGGTCCTGCGACAGGCGGAACACCCGGTCGCGCTCGGCCTCGGCCTCGATGCGGCGGCGCGAGTGGCGCCACAGCAGGCCGAGGCTGACCAGGCTGGCGCCGGACAGGCCGACCACCGCGAGCAGCAGGCTGCGTTCGACCAGCCGCGGCTGGGTGTCGAAGGCGTGCGCCTTCAGCCGGATGCCGTGGCCGGGCGGGTCGAGCGGCAGTTCGTATCCGAGGTTGGACTCGTGGATGGTGCGCGGCGACGAGCTCACGAGCTGGTTGCCGCCTTCGTCGTTGATGGTGACCTGGTAGCGGTCGCGCGACTCGGGTGCGAGGATGTTGCTGAGGATGCGGTTGAGCGAGTAGCCGACGATGATCGTGCCGAGGAACGCGCCGTTGCGGATGACCGGGGCGTGCAGCTCGACGAGCAGCTCGGTGTCGGCGCCCACGAACGGGGCCGAGAAGGTGGGGCGCCGCTCCTCGCGCGCTTCGTGGAAGACCGTGTAGCCGGCCGAGTCGACGATGCGCTGGCCGGGCGTGCGGTTCATCACGTTGCTGACGCCCGCGGTGGGCAGCAGCCAGACCACACGGCGCTCCGCATCGAGGCGCGCGATGTACACCGCGTCGGGATTGCGGATCAGGAAGTCGCGGGCGCGGCCGCGCGAGTCCTCGATCTGGTCGGACAGCGCCCAATCCGACGTGGAGGCGCTGATCTCGTCCTGGTTCTGGCGCAGGCGCAGGCGCAGCGACTGCTGCGCCCATTCGACGTCGCGGTACAGGGTCTGGCGCTGCTGCTCGGCCTCGATCACGTGCAGGTACCAGAAGAAGCCTCCCATGATCAGCGCGAACAGCAGCAGTCCCGCCGCGTGCGTCAGCGTGAACCACTTGATCGCACGCAGCTCAGCGCGGGGGGAAGAACTCAGTGCCTCGGGTGTCATGGGTACCTGCAGCAGCGAGTTTAGGGGGGGCAAGGACCTGCGTCCATGCGCGACTACCCGGGGGGCTGGCGATGTGGTCGTCGGGTGCACGCCGGTGCGCAGGATTGGCATGCGTTTCCACTGGTATTCTGCGATATGAAATAACATTGCGTAATGTGCGAGTTTTTCTTGTCTTCGCTGCAGCCCCTCTCTAGAATCGTCCGCACCAAGCGCGTCGAATCCCTGGAAGGAGACCAACATGTCCGCGGTTCCGAACACGATTCCTCCTGCCGGCGACGACCGTGACGTCGATCCGGTCGAAACGCGGGAATGGATCGACGCGCTCGAGGCGGTCATCGACCGCGAAGGCCCCGAGCGCGCGCACTTCCTGCTCGAATCCCTGATCGAGAAGGCGCGGCGTTCCGGCGGCTACATCCCGTTCTCCGCCAACACCGCGTACATCAACACCATCCCGCCCGCACTCGAGGAGCGTTCGCCCGGCAACGCCGAGTACGAGGAGCGCATCCGCTCGTTCATCCGCTGGAACGCGATGGCGATGGTGGTGCGCGCGAACCGGCTCGACCCGCCCGACGGCGGCGACCTGGGCGGCCACATCGCGTCGTTCGCGTCGCTGGCCACGATGATCGGCGCCGGCATGAACCACTTCTGGCATGCGCCCCACGAAGGGCATGGCGGCGACCTGGTGTACTTCCAGGGCCACTCCGCGCCGGGCATCTACGGCCGCGCGTTCCTCGAAGGACGGCTCACCGAGGAGCAGCTCGCCAACTTCCGGCAGGAGGTCGACGGCAAGGGCCTCTCGTCCTACCCGCATCCCAAGCTGATGCCGGACTTCTGGCAGTTCCCCACGGTGTCGATGGGCCTGGGGCCGCTGATGGCCATCTACCAGGCGCGCTTCCTCAAGTACCTGCACGCACGCGGCATCGCCGACACCGCCAACCGCAAGGTGTGGGTGTTCTGCGGCGACGGCGAGATGGACGAGCCGGAGTCCCTGGGCGCGATCAGCCTGGCGGCCCGCGAGAAGCTCGACAACCTGATCTTCGTCGTCAACTGCAACCTGCAGCGTCTCGACGGTCCGGTGCGCGGCAACGGCAAGATCGTCCAGGAACTCGAAGGCGAGTTCCGCGGCTCGGGCTGGAACGTCATCAAGCTGCTCTGGGGCTCCTACTGGGATCCGCTGCTCGCGCGCGACAAGGAGGGCCTGCTGCAGCGGATCATGGAGGAGACCGTCGACGGCGAGTACCAGGCGTACAAGGCCAACGACGGCGCGTACGTGCGCAAGCACTTCTTCGGCAAGCATCCGAAGCTGCTCGAACTCGTGTCGCGCATGACCGACGACGACATCTGGCGCCTGAACCGCGGCGGTCACGACCCGCACAAGGTGTACACAGCGTTCTCGGCGGCCGTGCGTCACACCGGACAGCCCACGGTCATCCTCGCCAAGACGGTGAAGGGCTACGGCATGGGGCGGGTGGGCGAGGCCAAGAATCCCACGCACCAGCTCAAGAAGCTCGACGGCGACACGATCCGCGAGTTCCGCGACCGCTTCGCCATCCCGATCCCCGACGACAAGCTCGAAGCGCTGCCGTTCTTCAAGCCGTCGGAAGACACGCCCGAGATGAAGTACATGCACGAGCGGCGCCGTGCGCTCGGCGGCTATCTGCCGCAGCGCCGTCGCGTCGCCGACGAGCGCTTCGACGTGCCCGACCTGTCGGTGTTCCAGTCCGTGCTCGAGCCGACCGCGGCCGGGCGCGAGATCTCCACCACGCAGGCCTTTGTGCGCATCCTCACCCAGCTGATCCGCGACAAGTCGCTCGGACCGCGCGTGGTGCCGATCGTGCCCGACGAGGCGCGCACCTTCGGCATGGAGGGCATGTTCCGCCAGCTCGGCATCTATGCGCCCGAAGGGCAGAAGTACACGCCGGTCGACAAGGACCAGGTGATGTACTACCGCGAGGACAAGGCCGGCCAGATCCTCGAGGAGGGCATCAACGAGGCGGGCGCGTTCAGTTCGTGGATCGCGGCGGCCACGTCGTACTCGACGAACAACCGCATCATGGTGCCGTTCTACATCTACTACTCGATGTTCGGCTTCCAGCGCGTCGGCGATCTCGCCTGGGCGGCCGGCGACATGCAGGCGCGCGGCTTCCTGCTGGGGGGCACGGCCGGGCGCACCACGCTCAACGGCGAGGGGCTGCAGCACGAGGACGGGCACAGCCACGTGCTGGCCTCGACGATCCCGAACTGCGTGTCCTACGACCCGGCGTTTGCGCACGAGCTCGCGGTGATCATCCAGGACGGTCTGCGCCGCATGGTCGGCGAGCAGGAGAACGTCTTCTACTACATCACCGTGATGAACGAGAACTACGCGCATCCCGGCCTGCGCAAGGGCGACGAGGAGGGCATCAAGCGCGGCATGTACCTGCTGCGGCCGGGGCAGGCCGGCACGCATCGCGTGCAGCTGCTGGGCTCGGGCACGATCCTGCGCGAGGTGCTGGCGGCCGCCGAGCTGCTCGAGCACGACTGGCACGTCGGGGCCGACGTCTGGAGCGTGACCAGCTTCACCGAGCTGCGGCGCGACGGGCTCGACTGCGACCGGCACAACCTGCTGCATCCCACCGCGAAGCCGAAGGTGCCGTTCGTGCGTGCGCAGCTCGAGTCCCACCCCGGCCCGGTGGTGGCGTCGACCGACTACATGAAGCTGTTCGCCGACCAGATCCGCCCGTTCCTGCCGCGCGGCCGCGACTACCGCGTGCTGGGCACCGACGGGTTCGGGCGCTCCGACTTCCGCGCGAAGCTGCGCGAGCACTTCGAGGTGAACCGGCACTTCGTCGTGCTGGCCGCGCTCAAGGCGCTGGCCGACGAGGGTGCGATCCCCCAGAAGACGGTGGCCAAGGCGATCGCCAAGTACGGCATCGATCCCGACAAGTCCAACCCGCACACCGCCTGAGGCACCGCAGATGAGTGAAGTCGTGGAAATCAAGGTGCCCGACATCGGGGACTTCGACGCGGTCGAGGTCATCGAGATCCTCGTCAGGCCGGGCGACGTCGTGCGCGCCGAGCAGTCGCTGATCACGGTCGAGTCCGACAAGGCGTCGATGGAGATCCCGAGTGCTGCGGCCGGTGTCGTGCGCGAGCTGCGCGTCGCGCTGGGCGACAAGGTGGCGCAGGGCTCGGTGGTCCTGATGCTGGAGACGGCGGATGGGGGGGCGGGCGCCGATCCCTCTGCGCCGGTCGCGACCGCGGCTGCGGCCGTGCCTGCCGCTGCCGCTGCCGTCCCCGCCGCCGCTGCAGAGAGGGCCGTCGCGTCCGCCGCTGCGGCCGCCGCCCCGATGACCGCCGGTGCGGCCGACCGCGCGACGGTGTCGGCCCCGACGCCGGAGCCCGAGCCCGCGCCCGCGCCGGCACCGCCCGTGGCCTTGCCCGAGGCCGTGCAGCGCACCCATCCGGTGCCGGCCGCGCTGCACGTCGTCGACGACAATGCCGTCAAGCCGCACGCGTCGCCATCGGTGCGCAAGTTCGCGCGCGAGCTCGGCGTCGACCTCGCACAGGTCCGCGGCACGGGCCCCAAGCTCAGGATCACGCCCGAGGACGTGCGCGCGTACGTGAAGGGCATGATCGCGCAGGCCAGCGCGGCCCCGGCGCCGGCGGCGCCCGCGGCCGACGGCGGTGCGGCCCTCGGGCTGATTCCCTGGCCGAAGGTCGACTTCGCGCGTTTCGGTCCGATCGAGCGCACGGCGCTGTCGCGCATCCGCCGCGTGTCGGGTGCGAACCTGCACCGCAACTGGGTGATGATTCCGCACGTCACCAACCACGAGGACGCCGACATCACCGAGCTCGAGGCCTTCCGGGTCAGGCTCAACGCGGAGCAGGGCGCGGGCGGGGTGAAGGTGACGATGCTCGCGTTCCTCATCAAGGCGTGCGTGTCGGCGCTCAAGCGCTTCCCCGACTTCAACGCGTCGCTCGACGGCGACAGCCTCGTCTACAAGCGCTACTGGCACATCGGCTTCGCGGCCGACACGCCCAACGGGCTGGTGGTGCCGGTGATCCGCGACGCCGACACCAAGGGCGTGCTGCAACTGGCCGCGGAGATGGGCGAGCTGTCGAAGAAGGCCCGTGACGGGAAGCTCTCGCCGGCCGACATGCAGGGCGGCACGTTCTCGATCTCCAGCCTGGGCGGCATTGGCGGCACGTCGTTCACGCCGATCGTGAATGCGCCCGAGGTCGCGATCCTCGGCGTCAGCCGGGCGGCACGCAGGCCGGTGTGGGACGAGACGCAGGACGCCTTCGTGCCGCGGCTGATTCTGCCGCTGTCGCTGTCGTACGACCACCGCGTGATCGACGGCGCCGCGGCCGCGCGCTTCAACGCCCACCTCGCGCAGATGCTCGGCGACTTCCGCCGCGCCATCCTCTGAACGCGGGTGTCGCCGCAGCGGCTGCGCGACCGATCGCTCCCTCCGCATCCATCCGCGCCCGGCGCCGCGCCATCACGATGACGCGCCGGGCGGCAAGGGCACAGCATGAGCCAGTTGATTGAAGTGAAGGTTCCCGACATCGGCGACTTCGACGCGGTCGAGGTGATCGAGATCCTGGTCCGGCCCGGCGCCGAGGTGGCGGCCGAGCAGTCGCTGATCACCGTCGAGTCGGACAAGGCGTCGATGGAGATCCCGTGTCCGGTGGCCGGGGTGGTGCGCGAACTGCGGGTCGCCCTGGGCGACAAGGTCGCGCAAGGCAGTGCGATCCTGATGCTCGAGCCGTCGGATGCCGCCGGTGCGGCGGCGCCCGGTGCGGCGGCTGGCGGCACGACCGCCGTCGCGGCGGGCGTGTCGGGTGCGGCTGCGGCGTCGCCGCCTGCCGTCGACGTGTCGGCCGCAACCGCGCCTGCCGCAGCCGCACATGCTGCAGCCGCACCTGGGACCGCACCTGCTGGCGCCGCAACTGCCGCCGCCGCGCCGACCGGCGCCGCAGCGGCCCCGTCCGCGGCACCCGCGCCCGGCGTCACCCCATGGACCGGCACGCCCGACCTGCGCTGCGATCTGCTCGTGCTGGGCGGCGGGCCCGGCGGCTATTCGGCGGCCTTCCGCGCTGCCGACCTCGGCATCGACACGGTGATCGTCGAGCGCTATGCAACGCTGGGCGGCGTCTGCCTGAACGTCGGCTGCATCCCCTCCAAGGCGCTGCTGCACACGGCGGCCGTCATCGACGAGGCCCGGGCGATGGCGGCGCACGGCGTGTCGTTCGGCACGCCGACCATCGATCTCGACGTGTTGCGGGCCTGGAAGGACAAGGTCGTCCACAAGCTGACCAACGGGCTGGCCACGATGGCGCGGACCCGCAAGGTGCGCGTGGTGCGCGGTGTCGGCCGCTTCCTCGACGACCATCATCTCGAGGTGGAACTCACCGAGGGCTCGGGGCAGGCGCGGACCGGCGCGACGTCGGTGGTGCGCTTCGAGCGCGCGATCATCGCCGCCGGCAGCCAGGCGGTCCGCCTGCCGTTCCTGCCCGGCGATCCGCGCATCGTCGACGCCACCGGTGCGCTGGCGCTGACGTCGATCCCGGCGCGCATGCTGGTGATCGGCGGGGGCATCATCGGTCTCGAGATGGGCACCGTCTACGCCGCGCTGGGGGCGCAGGTGGACGTGGTCGAGATGCAGGACGGGTTGATGGCCGGCGCCGATCGCGACCTGGTCCGCGTCTGGCAGCGGCACAACGCGAAACGCTTCGCACGCGTGATGCTCCAGACGCGCACCGTGCGCGCCGAGGCGCATGCCGAAGGCATCGATGTCTGGTTCGACGGTGCGCAGGCGCCCGACGGGCCGCAGCGATACGACCTGGTGCTGTGCGCGGTCGGACGCACTCCCAACGGTGCCCGCATCGGCGCCGAGCGCGCCGGCGTGCAGGTGGATGCGCGCGGGTTCGTCCCCGTCGACCGGCAGCTGCGCACCAACGTGCCGCACATCCACGCGATCGGTGATCTGGTCGGCCAGCCGATGCTCGCGCACAAGGCCGTGCACGAAGGACACGTGGCCGCCGAGGCCGTGGCCGGACACAAGAGCTTCTTCGATGCCCGCGTGATTCCGTCGGTGGCGTACACCGACCCGGAGGTGGCCTGGGTGGGCGTGACGGAGGACGAGGCGAAGTCGCGCGGACTCGAAGTCGGCAAGGGTGTCTTCCCCTGGTCCGCGTCGGGACGCGCGATCGCCAACGGGCGCGACGAAGGGTTCACGAAACTGCTGTTCGATGCGCAGACGCACCGCATCGTCGGCGGTGGTATCGTCGGGCCCAGCGCGGGCGACATGATCGGCGAGGTCGCCCTGGCGATCGAGATGGGGGCCGACTGCGTCGACATCGGGCGCACGATCCACCCGCATCCGACGCTGGGCGAATCCATCGGGCTGGCCGCCGAGGTGTTCGAGGGCGTGTGCACGGACGTGGCGCCACCGCGCAAGCGCTGAGCCCGATCTCGAGCCGGGCCGCTTCTGCGCCCATCCTGCGTTCCACAGACTCCTGAACCTGCTCACCGCACCACCGATGAACGATCTCCAGACCCCCTTCAGCCAGGCGACCGCCGTCGTGCGACCCGACTGGATCGACAACAACGGCCACATGAACGTGGGGTACTACCACGTCGTGTTCGACATCGCGGCCGAGCCCTTCTTCGAATGGCTGGGCCTGACCCGTGCGTTCCGTGTCGAACACGGCTCCTCGACCTTCGCGCTCGAGTCGCATCTCAACTTCATGCGCGAGGTGAAGGAGGGCGACCCGCTGCGCTTCGAGGCGCGCCTGCTCGACTTCGACCACAAGCGCATCCACTTCTACCAGGAGATGTTCCACGCCACCGAGGGCTACCTCGCCGCGACCTACGAGTCGCTGTCGGTGCACGTGGACATGGCGCAGCGACGCACGGCACCGATGCCCGAGGTACTCTCGGCGCGGCTCGCGCAGGTGATGAAGGCGCACGCGTCGCTGCCGCGGCCGTGGCAGATCGGGCACGTGATCTCGGCACACCCGAAGCGCTGAGTCCGGGCGCGCCGGATCGAGCGGCGCTTCAGGCGGCCGCTCGGAATCCTTATTGCTTCGTGGCCTCCGGCGCCTTGGCGTCGTCGGCCCCCTTCGTGCCGTCGGCGCGCTTCATGTCCTCGGCGCCCTTTGCGCCGTCGGGCGTCGGGGCCGGCGCATCCTTCTTCTCGTCCTCGATCTGCTGCTCGAGCAGCTTGCCGAGCTCGTCGTCGGCCGTCTCAGGTTCGTCGCCCGCCTTTTCGTCCGCGGGCAGTTCGATCTTCACCTTGTCGAGGTCGACGTCGACCTTCTCGTCGAGCCAGCTGGTGACCATGCCCGGCCAGAAGATGAGGATCGCCACCAGCAGCAGCTGCAGGATCACCCACGGGATCGCCCCGAGGTAGATGTCGGAGCTCTTGACCTCCTTCGGCGCGATGCCGCGCAGATAGAAGAGCGCGAAGCCGAACGGCGGGTGCATGAACGAGGTCTGCATGTTCACGCACAGCAGCACGCCGAACCACACCAGGTCGATGCCCAGCTTGTCGGCCACCGGCGCGAGCAGCGGGATGATGATGAAGGCGATCTCGAAGAAGTCGAGGAAGAAGGCGAGGAAGAACACGAACAGGTTCACGACGATCAGGAAGCCCGTCGCCGTGCCGCCGGTCATGCTGATCAGCATGTGCTCGATCCAGATGCCGCCGTCGACGCCCTGGAACACGAGCGAGAACACGGTCGATCCGATCAGGATGAAGATCACCATCGCCGTGATGCGTGCGGTGGATTCCATGCCCTGCCGCACCAGCGTCCAGCTCAGGCGCTTGTGCATCGCGGCCAGCACCATCGCGCCCACCGCGCCCATCGCACCGGCTTCGGTCGGCGTGGCCAGGCCCATGAAGATGGTGCCCAGCACGAGGAAGATGAGCACGATGGACGGCACCATGCCCCACAGCACCTTCCTCCAGAGCGCCCAGCCGTGGAGCGTGCGCGCTTCGGGGGGAAGCGGCGGCATGTAGTGCGGCTTCACGATCGACAGCACGACGATGTACAGGATGAAGATCAGCGTCTGCGCGATCGACGGGCCGATGGCGCCCAGGTACATGTCGCCGACCGAGCGGCCGAGCTGGTCGGCCAGCACGACCAGCACCAGCGACGGCGGGATCACCTGGGTGATCGTGCCCGAGGCGGCGATCACTCCGGTGGCCAGCCGCATGTTGTAGCCGTAGCGCATCATGATCGGCAGCGAGATCACGCCCATCGCGATCACCGAGGCGGCCACCGTGCCGGTGATCGCCCCGAGGATGGCGCCCACGATGATGACCGCGTAGGCGAGGCCGCCGGGGATCGTGCCGAACAGCTGCCCCGTGCCCTCGAGCAGGTCTTCGGCCAGCCCGCAGCGTTCCAGCAGCGCGCCCATGAAGGTGAAGAACGGGATGGCGAGCAGCAGGTCGTTCGACAGGATCCCGAACACCCGAAGCGGCAGGTTCGCCATGTACTGCGCAGGGAAGAACCCGAGCTCGATGGAGACGAAGCCGGCGAACAGGCCCAGGGCCGACAGGGAGAAGGCGACCGGAAAACCGATCAGCATCACCACCACGAGGCTCCCGAACATGATCGGGGCCATGTTTTGCATCGTGATCATCGTGAAGAGGTCGCTCGAATCGGAACGGCGCGCGTCATGGCTCGACGCGCATCACGGGAGGGGCGCGTCACTGGAGGGGGCACGTCACTGGAGGGGACGCTCGTAGTGCAGGTCCATCTGGTACTCGCCGCGCAGGAAGGCGACCCGCTTGATGATCTCGGAGACGCCCTGCAGCGACAGCAGGGCGAATCCAACCGGCATCGTCAGCTTGATCGGCCAGCGCACGAGCCCGCCGGCGTTGCTGGACATCTCGTTCTGGACGTAGGCGTCCACGAACCAGGGCCAGGACATCCACACCATCAGCAGCGCGCCCGGCATGAGGAAGAAGATCATGCCGAACAGGTCGATCCTGGCCTTGGTGATGCCCGAGCGGCCCCCGTAGAGCACGTCGACGCGCACGTGCTCGTTGAGCTTCAGCACGTACGAGGCGCCCAGCATCACCGTCACGGCGAACAGGTACCACTGCAGTTCGAGCCAGGCGTTCGAGCTGGTGTCGAGCGAGTACCGGATCATCGCGTTGCCCGCGGAGACCATGCACGAGACGAACACGGCCCAGACCGCCAGAACGCCGATGCGTTCGTTGAGCCGGTCGATGGCATGCGCCAGTTTGAGAAGGGAGTTCATGGTCATCAGTAACCTTGATACGAACAAGGTTACTCCACGCGGCCGGGACCGTGATGCCCTTCATCCAATGCGCGACATCGGGAATACCCGAGCGCACGAGCGCGGGACTCCGCTTTGGCGGGAATCGCATGCACGGGGGGCGCTGCCCGGCCCCCGCGCCGAGGCTCAGTTCTTCTTCTCGCCGTCCGAGGCGGCCGGAGCGGCGTCCGATTTCCCTTCGCTCGTGCCGTAGCCGGCACCGAAGGGCTTCTCGTCCTCTTCGTTTTCGTCCTTCTGGTCCTCGCCGTCGCTCGGCAGTTCGATCTTGATGTCGGAGGCGTCGATCTTCTTGCCGCCATCGATCGCATTGGTGACGATGCCCGGCCAAGTCCAGATCACCGCGAGCATCACGAGCTGCAGGATCACGAACGGCACGGAGCCGCGGTAGATCTGCCCCGTGGTGACGCGCGCGACCACCTTCTTCGTCACCTTGTCCGCGTAATCCGCTGCCGGTGCGACGCTGCGCAGGTAGAACAGCGCGAAGCCGAACGGCGGTGTCAGGAACGAGGTCTGCAGGTTCATCGCGATCATCACGCCGAACCAGATCAGGTCGACGTCGAGCTTCTCCGCGACCGGCACCAGCAGCGGGATCAGGATGAAGGCGATCTCGAAGAAGTCGAGGAATGCGCCCAGCACGAAGATCAGTGCGTTGACCACGAACAGGAACCCGAACTGGCCCCCCGGCAGCTTGTCGAACAGGTGCTCGACCCAGATCGGCCCGTCGATGCCCTGGAACGTGAGGCTGAACACGGTCGAGCCGACGAGCACGAAGATCACGAAGCTCGACAGCTTCGCGGTCGAGTTCAGGGCCTGCTTGGTCAGGTTGAAATCGAGCTTGCCGCGCGACACCGCCATGATCAGCGCACCGACGGCGCCCATCGCACCGCCTTCGGTGGGCGTGGCCACGCCCAGGAAGATCGTGCCCAGCACCAGGAAGATCAGCGCGAGCGGCGGGATCAGCACGAAGGTGACCCGTTCGGCGATGCGCGAGAACAGGTTCAGCCGGAGCATGCGGCTGATCGCGGCCAGCAGCCAGGCGCTCAGCACGCCCGCGGCGAGCGCCATCACGATCGTCTCGTCGGTGGGCTGCGCCTGCGGCTCGGCGCCCTTGAGCCAGCCGATGATCTCGGGGTAGAACTTGCCGAACACGACCCCGATGGCGATCGACACCACCGCCAGCACGGTGAGCGAGCGCGAGCCGGACGCGCCGTTCGGCTCGCGGTAGATGCGGGCCTCGAGCGGCAGTGCCGGCACCCACGACGGCTTGACGATCGCGATCACCGCGATGAACAGGCAGTACACGCCGACCAGCATGAACCCCGGGAGGAACGCGCCCGCATACATGTCGCCGACCGAGCGCCCGAGCTGGTCGGCCAGCACGATCAGCACCAGCGATGGCGGAATGATCTGCGCGAGCGTGCCGGACGCGGTGATCGCCCCGGCGGCGATCTCCCGGTTGTAGCCGTAGCGCAGCATGATGGGCAGCGAGATCAGGCCCATGGAGATCACCGAGGCGGCCACCACGCCGGTGGTGGCGGCCAGCATCGCGCCGACCAGGATCACGGCGATCACGACTCCGCCGCGCACGGCGCCGAACACCTGGCCAACGGTCTCGAGCAGGTCTTCGGCCATGCCGCTGCGTTCGAGGATCAGGCCCATGAACGTGAAGAACGGGATGGCCAGCAGCGTCTCGTTCTGCATGATGCCGACCAGGCGCAGCGACAGCGCCTGCAGCAGCGACACCGGCAGCATGCCGAGCTCGACGCCGATGAAGCCGAAGAACATGCCGCAGGCGGCGAGGCTGAACGCGACCGGGAACCCCGTCAGCAGGAACACGATCAGCGAGCCGAACATGATCGGCGCGAGATTGGCTTCGAACCAGCTCATGCCTGCTCCCGCGCGGCCGCTTCGCGGCGAAGGTCGTCGGCCAGTGCGTCACTGTCCTTGCGCTGCTGCACGGCCAATTGGGGGTCGGGTCCGACCCCCCGCAGGAACGCGATGCGCTTGATGATTTCCGACACCGCCTGCAGCCCCAGCAGCAGGAACCCCAGCGGCATCATCAGATACGACGGCCAGCGGATCAGGCCGCCGGCATTGGTCGACATCTCTCCGGTCTGGTAGGCCGTCCACGTCAGCGGCACGGTCAGCCACATGATGTAGACGCTGAGCGGAATCACGAACACGAGCAGCCCGATGATGTCGATCCAGATCTGCGTGCGCCGCGACAGCGACTGCGAGACCACGTCGATGCGCACGTGCTCGTTGAGCAGCATCACGTGCCCCGCACCGAGCAGGAAGACGGCGGCGAACAGATACCACTGCACTTCGAGGAACGCGTTCGAGCTCATGCTGAACGTCTTGCGCACCAGCGCGTTTGCCGCACTGATGACGACTGCGGCGAACACGAGCCAGAACAGCCCCTTGCCCACCTTCAGGTTGAGCGCATCGATCGCGCGCGTCAGTTTCAACAAGCCGTTCACGGCCGCCCCCCCGATTGCATCTGTTGCGTCAGAACTGTTGCTTTATGGTTGCGCGCTTGGCGCACGGTGGAGCGCGGGCCCCTTCCTCCGAGCCGGGCGATTATAGAGGAGCGGATCTCGCCGGCACGTCGGCCACGACGCCGTGCGTGCTAGGGATTGCACTAGCGCGGGCGACCGGAAACGCCGCGCAGCGCGCGCGGTGCTCGGAATGGAAAGGCCCCGCCGGGGCGGGGCCTTTCGGGCATCACGCGAAGGTCCGTGCTGCGATCAGCCGCCGCGCCGCACTTGCGCCATGAAGTCGTCGAACGTGTTCTCGTTGACGCGGAACCAGGCGATCTGGTCGCGCTGGAACCCGAAGTAGTGGTCGTGGATCTTCTTGAAGTCGGCGCTCTTGGCCGACAGGTCGGCGTAGACCTCCTGGGCCGCCTTGTACGAGGCTTCCATCACGGCGTTGGGGAAGCGCTTGAGCTGCACGCCACCGCCGATCAGACGCTTGAGCGCCGCCGCATTCAGCGCGTCGTAGCGCGACATCATGTAGGCGTTGCCTTCCTCGCACGCGGCCTCCAGGATCGCCTTGTACTCCGGCGGCAGCGAGGCCATCGCCTTGGTGTTGACCAGCGAGTGCAGCGCCGGACCGCCTTCCCAGAAGCCCGGGTAGTAGTAGTACTTGGCGACCTTCTGGAAGCCGAGCTTCTCGTCGTCGTGCGGGACGGTCCATTCGGCGGCGTCGATCGCGCCCTTCTCGAGCGACGAGTAGATGTCGCCGGCCGCCAGCTGCTGCGGCACCACGCCGAGCTTGGCCAGCATCATGCCGGCGACGCCCGCGATCCGGAACTTGAGGCCTTTCAGGTCGTCGAGGCCGTTGATCTCCTTGCGGAACCAGCCGCCCATCTGGGCACCGGTGTTGCCGGTGAGCAGCGCGTGCACGCCGAACTTGCCGGTCGTGAACTCGTTGAACAGCTTGTCGCCGCCGCCCTGATGCCACCAGGCGTTGTACTGCCGGGCGTTCAGGCCGAACGGCACGGCCGTGCCGAGCGCCCACGTCGGCTCCTTGCCGAAGAAGTAGTAGACGGCGGTGTGGCCCATCTCGACCGTGCCGTTCTGCACGGCGTCGAGCACCTGCAGGCCCGGGACGATTTCGCCCGCGGCGTGCACCGAGATCTGGAACTTGCCGCCGGTCATGGCCGACACGCGACGCGACACGACCTCGCCCGCGCCGAAGATCGCGTCCAGACTCTTCGGGAAACTGGAGGCCAGGCGCCAGCGGATCTGGGGCTGCGCGCTGACGATGGCGGGCGCGCCTGCGATGGTGCCTGCGGCCGCGCCGACGGCGGCCTTCTGGATGAACGAACGACGTTGCATGAATGCTCCTGTGGAGTTCGGACGCTGGTGGTGCGTTGGACCGCCAGCGTCTGTCGGGGCGCCCGGGCGGCCGCCGACGGAACGAACGACAAAGGCGCTCGGGAGGGAGCGCTGGACGATTGCGCCCCTTTCGGAGCGCGTGACACATGCGCCCCGGTCAGGGCGCGTGCCGCGATTCTAGGAGTCCCGGCAATCCGCAGCAAATCCGGGGCTTTCGGCGCGCGGGCAGGGGGCGTGTCCCGGCCGCACGCCTCCGCGGCCTCAGGCCAGCCGTGCCCGCGCGCGCGCGATGGCGGCGCGCACCTGCTCGGGGGCCGTGCCGCCGACGTGCCGGCGTGCCGCCACCGAACCTTCGAGCGTCAGGCAGGCATAGACGTCTTCGTCGATCCGGTCGGAGAAGGCGCGCAGCTGCGCCAGGTCGAGTGCCGGCAGGTCGACCCCCCGTTCGGCGGCGACCCGGACGGCCCGCGCCACCGCTTCGTGGGCGTCGCGGAACGGCAGGCCCTTGCGCACCAGGTAGTCGGCCAGGTCGGTGGCCGTCGAGAACCCTTCGGCGGCTGCGGCACGCATGCGATCGGCCCGCACCTGAACGCCGCCCATCATGTCGGCGAAGATGCGCAGCGTCTCGATCACGGTGTCGGCCGTGTCGAACAGGGGCTCCTTGTCCTCCTGGTTGTCCTTGTTGTAGGCCAG
>ENA-UPTA01001264-UPTA01001264.1-activated-sludge-metagenome-genome-assembly--contig:-NODE-1264-length-28299-cov-4.694873_pt1 | contig 28299 bp, 22 predicted proteins | sample MGYA00238184_ERZ773361 | MGnify/ENA primary metagenome ERZ773361 (study PRJEB29100, sample SAMN05720205) | activated sludge metagenome | isolation source: anaerobic digester from wastewater... | reverse complement strand
ACAGGCGCAGCAGAACTGATTGGACCTCCGGCACGCAGTATTCTGAAGTGCAACTGGAAAACCCCGGTCGAAAACTTCGTTGGCGACGCCTATCACGTGGGTTGGACACATGCGGCTTCATTGAAGGCACTGGGTGGCCCGTTGGGCGTGCTTGCCGGCAATCAAACTCTGCCGCCTGAAGGTGCTGGTGTTCAAATTACCAGTCGGCACGGGCATGGCGTGGGGATTTTATTCAACGCTGGGCCGGCACTCATGGGTGGGGAAGAAGGAGCCATGGCTGCCAAGTGGTATGCAGAAAATCAGCCCAAGGTAGCTAAACACCTTAGTGAAGCGCAAGCCAAATACTATGGCTCGCATTTCAATGCCTCGATTTTCCCTAATAACTCCTACCTGTGGGGCACTAATACATTCAAGGTCTGGCATCCACGTGGTCCTAATCAGATCGAAGTGTTTACCTGGACCATCGTTGAAAAGAACATGCCGCAAGAACTGAAGGATGCGGTGCGCCGGTCGATGTTACGGACATTTGGCACGGCTGGCATGCTGGAGTCGGATGACAGCGACAACATGGAGTCCATGACCCACCTTAACCGTGGGCCGCATATCGCTGCTGGTGTGCTTAATTCGCAGATGGGTTTAGGTAATGAGCATGAAGATCCGGACAGCGGCAACATCATTGGCCCCTCCGCCATTGGTGAGACTTCATACCGTGGTTTTTATCGCGCTTATCAAGAATTCTTGAAGGCCAAGGATTGGGATGAACTGCGTGCCAATGATGGCAAGTGGAAAAATGAGCTGTTGAACCGCTAATCCGGTGATTGCCTTATTGAACATTGATTATCGTCAAGGAGAATTCAGATGGAAGAACTAAACCCAGTTTCACATGAAATTTATATCGAAGTGCAGCAGACCTTGTTCAAGGAAACCCGGATGTTGCGTGAAGAGCGCTGGCGCGAATGGCTGGAAACGATGGTTGAGAAAGACATTGTTTATTTGGCAATTGTCAGTCAGTTGCGTTATCGCAAGGACAATCGTTACACCGGTGCCAAAGATGTTCCTAGCCTGGACGAAAACTGGGCTGGTCTTGATCGCCGTGTTGCGCAAATGGAATCTGGATTGCAATGGACGACTGATCCGGCAGAGCGCGTTCGTCACTTTATTACCAACCTGGAAGTATTTGAAGGTAAAAACCCGAATGAATATGTCGTGTATTCAAACTGCCAGACGGTGCGTAATCGCCGCGTGTATGAAGAGATGACTTATTGCTATGGCCGCAATGATGTGTGGCGGCGCGGTGCGGATGGCAAGTTACGTCTTTGCCGTCGCGAGGTGGATGTGGATGAACGCTTTGTCAGCGGTAAAAACCATAACTTCCCGATGTAAATGGTTTGATTTTTTTCAGGCTTAGTCTGTGCGCGGCGACGATTTACATATCTCGCCGCGCATTTTTACAACGATGCTGCTCAGGCTGACGGCGGAGCTGATTTGGTTTTGCAGGTGCTCATGCCGAAGGGCGAATAAGCCGGGCAATAGCGGAAAGTGCCGGTCAGGATGGGCAAAATACCCAAATAGCCCCACACGCCAATAGTTCCGGTAGCAGCAAGTGCTACGAGAGAAACGCCTGCAACAATGCGAATAACACGGTCAATACTGCCTACGTTTGGTGACATTTTGATCTCCTGTGTAATAAAGAAAATGGCATAAAGGATATTGGACTGATCAGGTTTCTTGAATAACCCTTCATGAGTGTTTCGCTATCCGACGAAACATTGCGTGAATATTACTCTTTTCCGATGAATCGTTTTGCAATCCCTTGGCCGCAGTACGACGATTGCCGGTGTGACTATCGGGATATTAGTGAATGCTTTCTTCGTCGATGCTGTTCAGCGATGCCACCCAGGTTGGCACTTCGGTAGTCGGCATCGGTCGCCCGAAAAAATAACCTTGGACATACTGGCAGCCGAGTGCCGCCAGCTTGGCCGTTTGTTCATTGCTTTCTACCCCTTCAGCGATAGTCCGCAGCCCCAAGGCATGCGCCATAGTGACAATGGCACTAACGATAGCTGCGTCAGTTTCACTGTGGTGGATATTGTCAACGAAGCACTTATCAATTTTCAGAATATCGATTGGAAAGTGGGACAGCTGGCCGAGTGATGAATATCCGACGCCAAAATCATCGATGGCAATACTCACTCCGATTTCCCGCAGGCGAGAAAGCAGAGTTAAGGTTTCGATGCCATCTGCAAGCAGTATGGATTCGGTTATTTCGATGTCCAGCCGATTAGGTGCTACACCATGGCGTATTAGTGCAGCTTCGACAGATTCAGCAAATCCGGCATGTAGTTCGCCAGCAGAAACATTGATGGCAATTCGCGGTACTGGAACACCGGTGGCATCCCAAGCGGCGAGTTGAGCTAGTGATTTTTCAAGCACCCAATGTCCGATTTCATGAATCAGCCTGCGTTCTTCGGCCAGCGGGATGAACTGATTGGGGTAGGTCATGCCCAGACGTGGGTGCTGCCAGCGAATGAGTGCTTCCATCCCATACAAGCGACTACCATTCAGCATGACTTGAGGCTGGAAGTAAAGAATAAATTCGTCACGGTGCAATGCATCATGTAAATCGTTGATTAAATTCAGGGTTGTTTCTGAGGTTGCATCAAGATGTTGTGAGAATATGCTGACGCAATTGCCCCCTCTCTTTTTTGATTGATACATGGCCAGGTCGGCATGGCGTAATAGTTCATCAACCGATTTTCCGTGCTCCGGAAAATTCGCAATGCCTATGCTGGCCTCGGTACGCAAGCTGAGATCTTTTGATTTCGCCGGTACTTCGAATGCCAGAAGCAGTTTTTTTGCAACTTGCAAAGCTTCGTTTGGGCTGCCCAACTTAGGTAAAAGTACGATAAATTCGTCGCCACCCAGGCGCGCAACAATATCGGATTCGCGTAGATTGCTGATCAACCGTTGGGCGACTGTGATCAAGGCATCGTCGCCAACAGCGTGCCCCATGGTGTCGTTAATCAGTTTGAAGTGATCCATATCGATAAAGAGCACGCCAATTTGATTTTTCGTACGTGCGGCTTGCCGGATCGCGTGTTCCAGATGGTTGCGGAGCGTCACGCGGTTGATCAGTCCGGTCAGTGAATCTCGGGTAGACAAGTGCTGGATGTGTGCTTCAGTTTTTTTACGGTGCACGATTTCATCTTGCAGGTCAAAAATGTGGCGCCGCAATTCAATTTCACTTAACACACTGCGGGCCAGTGTCGTCAGCGCATAACGCTGATTAAGGGTTAATTGGCGTGCCTTAGTGTCGAGAACGCAAAGAGTGCCGAGAGCTCTGCCAGAGGGCAGAACTAATGGAATGCCTGCATAGAATCGGAGATGTGGCGCACCGACAACCAGCGGATTATCACGGAATCGATCATCGGCGAGTGCATTTGGAACTTCCATTAGTTGGTTTTCCATAATGGCATGGGCACAAAAGGCGACTGAGCGTGAAGTCTCCTGATCCTCAAGACCAATATGTGAGAGAAACCATTGGCGATCTTTGTCGATCAAGCTGATAAGCGCCATGGGTGTGTCGGCGATGTTTTGTGCCAGGCGAGTCAAGTTATCGAATATTTCGTCTGCGGGGGTGTCGAGCAAACGCATTGACTGGAGGGTGCGCAGGCGCGTTTCTTCATTTTCCGGCAACGGTGGCAGCCAACTGAACAGGTGTTCCAGGCATTGCCTTGCTTCTGTAGTTTTATCGTAGAAGCCAGAAATGCCCAGAGTCTCGCATGCCTGGCGTAGTGCATGCTCAGCATTATTGGTGAGTATCAGTACCCGGGTGCCGCTACCGGCTTGGCGAATACGTTCTAAAACGCGCATGCCGCTACCTGGAGACAGAGAAAGATCAAGTAGAACGGCATCGGGTCGGCTCGCCAGAATAATCTCTACGGCTTGCTCTTCTGTACTGGCTGTGCCTTGGATATTGATGCGTGAATGAGATGAAAAGATGCGCAGAAGCTGGGCGAGAATCAGTTCTGAGTCTTCAACAATAACAATATTCATGGTTTTCTCAGTGAAGTTATATTTATGTATAGTTTCACTGGGTGTACCCATAAAAACAATCAGCAATGCCCGATTTTGCTGTGCGGCAGAGCGAACTTTCGTGTAGGACTGGGCCTACATCTTGTCGCTCAAGAGTCCTTGCGTCATGCAGTAGTGTGTGAGTTCAACGTTGCTGGCGACGCCAAGTTTTGCAAGTATCCGGCTGCGATAGGTGCTGATCGTCTTGGGGGACAGATGCATGCTGTCAGCAATATCGCTTATGCGCAGGCCAGCTGCCAATTGCAGCATCACGCGGTACTCTTGCGAGGAGAGTCCTTCGTGCGGAAGACGGGTCGTATTATCAATCGTCAGCCGGTCGATGAGTTGCTCGGCTAGCGTCGCAGTGATGTAGCGCCCTCCGGCGAGGACTTTTTTGAGCGCATGGAGCAATTCTTCTGCTGTGCGATCCTTGGCCAGATAACCCACGGCACCGAGCTGCAGCGCGCGTATGGCATAACTTGTTTCGTGATGAAGGCTAAGCACTAGCAAGGGCAATGAAGGGGCCGTACGATGTAGTTGCGAGATGCTTTCCATCCCCTTGGCATCAGGTAGATCAAGGTCGACTAGCGCTACATCAAAGTGCTGTTTGCGGACTGCATCAGATGCTGCGGCCAAAGTGTCTGTTTCGCAGATATTGGCTTTTGGCCAGTGTCGTATGATCATTTGGCAAATCCCGAAACGAAATATTGGATGATCTTCAACAAGCAGAATGTTCATGACGTATTTTTTATTAGCGGTAGGCGCACCTCGATGCAGGTGCCAGAATTTTTTTTGGGAAATATTCTGAATGTGCCGTTGATCAGCATAGTGCGCTCACGCATGCTGATCAGGCCGATGGCACCTGGCCGGATGTTGTCCAGATCGATGCCGCGACCATTATCGCTGATGCTCAACAGATAATTATCGTTGCTGGCTGATCCGGCAATCTGCACTTCTGTCGCTCCGGCATGCCGCAGAATGTTGGTAGTGGCTTCCTGCGTGATGCGAAACAGTGCCAGTGCTTGTGGTGCGCTCAATTTCTGGTGATTCTGAATCTTGATCACACAAGAGAGTTTGCTGTGGCGGGAGTATTCAGCTGCAAAATGCTGGAGTGCTGCTTCCAGCCCAAGATCATCAAGCAAAGGTGGCCTCAGTTCGGTAGTGATGCGCCGCGCACTGGCTAGACCCAGATCGATGGCCTGGTCGAGGGCAGCTTGTTGGGCGGGGGAGAAGTTGTTGTTGGGTGTCGAATGGCAGATCAGTTTTATAGTAGTAAATATCTGGCCAATTTGATCATGTACTTCACGCGCAAGCCGGTAGCGTTCGGCTTCGATCGCACGCTCTTGTTCTGTGGCAAAGTCAGTCAGCAGGTTATGCGCTGTGGTGAGTTCGATAGTACGTTCAATGACCCTGGCTTCGAGTGTTTGATTGCTTTGACGCAAAAATTCTTCCAGTTTGCGCCGCAGGTAACGCTCGCGGAGCAGCAGGGCAGCAGTAACTATCACCAGAAAAATGGCTGCGCCAGTAGTCAGCAATGAAAATATCCTGGTGCGTCGGCGTAAATCCAGGACATGTGCATTAAGTGTGGCAATCTGTTGCACTTGATGAATATCGAGCATGTTGAATCGCTGGCGAATTTGATCCATGCTTTGCTTGCCTGCGGCGAATGAGGTGGTCTCTTCAATAATTGTTTTGCTTTTTAAACGGGGGACGGCAATGATCGCAGCGGCACGCTCTAGTTGAAACTTGACTTGGGTGTCCAGTTGTTCCCAGGTGAAGCCGGGAGGGAGCGAAGGTGCGAGCAGTCTTTTAAGACGGGCATACTCATCCGGCAACACCTTTATGCCTTGTCGATAGGGATCAAGGTAGCTATCCTCTCCAGTAAGGACAAATCCCCATGAGCCGGTTTCGATATCCTTGAGGAGCGAGAGCACATGTTCAAGTTGCAGTCTGCCACTTCTCGCTTGGGCGCGCGCATCAGTCACCGCATGCATTTCAGCGAGGCTGGTCTGTGATTTCCACGTGGTGGCAGCCACGATGCTAATAACCAAAACCAGAGTCGCAATCGCCAGCCATGTGTGGCGCAGCGTGTAAACCGGTATGGCGCTTTCTTTAGAAGTTTCCAAAATAGTCACGCCAGCTCCGCGACAATGAGACATTGAACAATACTGACTGAGAGTAGTCGCGTGACTATACTCTCCTCTGCCAGCAAGTATCCGCGCTAAACCTTGGCTGTTGATTAGCGTCATTAAACCGGCAGCCTGGTCATACAGCGCCTTTGTTGCCAAGGCAATGGGTGCTAATCGGTGTGGTCAGTGTGCTTCATGAGCCTTGTGCCGTGGGATAATTGCGCCATGGTTTCCGTTATACATAAGCTCGATTTGGCAGCAGGTAGCGCTGATCCCCTGCCACATCTTGTTGCCGGGCTTGATGTTGATGGCGCAACACGGGTGAGTTCGGCGTTTGAACTGGCCTGCGCGACATACCAGACATCGCTGCTTTCCTCTGGTGAGTCAACATGGCAGCACGCGCTGGGTACAGCGCTTGTTGTGTCGTCACTCGGGTTGGATGCGGACGTGCGCGTGGCGGCGATGCTTTTCGCCGTGATGGATTATCGGCAGGATGCCCCAGAGCTTTTAAAAGTCGGCTTTGGTGATACGGCGGCAAAACTGGTGCAGAGCCTGCATCGGCTGGGGGTGTTGCGGCCATTGACTCGCGCTGCAACCGATGGCCGTGAAATGCAGGCGCAAACCGAGATTTTGCGAAAAATGCTGCTGGCTATGGTGGATGATATTCGCGTGGTGCTGATTCGTCTGTCCAGCCGGGTGCAAACCTTGCGTTTTTTGGCGGATCAACCAAATGCGCTGCGTGAAGAGATGGCGCGCGAGAGTTTGTTGCTTTACGCGCCGCTGGCGAATCGCTTGGGTGTTTGGCAGCTCAAATGGGAGTTGGAGGATCGTGCTTTTGGTTATCTGGAGCCTCAGACTTACAAGCAAATTGCACGCATGCTTGATGAACGCCGGATTGAACGCGAGACGTTTATTGCTGCAGTGGTTGAGCGCTTGCAGCATGCTTTGAAAAAAGATGGCGTCACAGCCGAGGTGTACGGGCGGCCTAAGCATATCTATAGCATCTGGCAAAAAATGCGTAATAAACAGCTGGATTTTTCGCAGTTGTATGACGTACGTGCTGTGCGTATTGTGGTTGATTCGGAAGCCGATTGTTATGCTGCGTTGAGCCTGGTGCATCATGTGTGGCAGCCGATTCTTGGCGAATTCGATGATTACATCGCCCAACCCAAGGGAAATTTTTATCGCTCGTTGCACACTGCCGTCAGGGTGGAGGATGGTGGTGCGCTAGAAGTTCAAATTCGCACGAAGGAGATGCACGAACATGCCGAGCTTGGCGTCGCTGCCCACTGGCGTTACAAGGAATCAGGCAAATCAGCCACGGCTGAAGGCGTATATGAAGACAAAATTGCCTGGCTGCGGCAGCTGTTGTCATGGCGCGACGAGATTACGGATTCTGCCGAATGGGTTGCGCAATTCAAGCGCGCGCAGCTGGACGATACGGTTTATGTGCTCACGCCGCAAAACAAGGTGATTGATTTACCGCAAGGTGCAACGCCCCTGGATTTTGCTTATCGCCTGCATACCGATTTGGGTCACCGCTGCCGAGGGGCGAAAGTCGATGGACAAATAGTGCCGCTTAATACGCCATTAAAAAATGGTCAGCGGGTGGAAGTGAATGTAATTAAATCAGGCGGACCTTCGCGCGACTGGTTAAATCCTGCGCAAGGTTATTTGGTTACGGCGCAGGCGCAGCGAAAAGTCAGGCAGTGGTTTGCAATGCAGGACGAAGCCGCCTTGCTGACAGAAGGGCGTGCCGTTTTGATGCGTGAGCTGCAACGTGCGGGTGCTGTGCAGCGTGTGCAGGCAAATTTGGATGGGCTGGCTGTCAAGCTGGGATTGAAAAACGCAGATGCCATGTTTTTAGCTTTTGCACGCGGAACGGTCGGGCCGCGCGCGCTGGATATTGCGTTGCATGGCGAGGTCGCCACGCCTGTGGTTGAGCCAGAAATTACAACCAGGAAAAGTAAAGTTGCTCGTGCGGATCAAGGACAAATCTTGATTGTTGGTGTGGATAAGCTGCTTACGCAAATTGGTCGTTGCTGCAAACCTATGCCGCCGGATGCGATTGCCGGATTTGTCACGCGTGGCAAGGGTGTGTCGATTCATCGCGTTGGTTGTCCGTATTTTCGGCGCATGGTGACAAAAAATCCTGAGCGCGCGGTTGAAGCCGATTGGGGCGCTGCTGCTGTAGGCGCAGGCAATACGCTGTATGCCGTCGATGTGCTGGTGCATGCACATGACAGGCAAGGCTTGCTGCGCGATATTTCGGAGTTATTTACCCGGCAGAAAATTAATGTCACCGCAGTTAAAACGCAAAGTAAAAATAACCTGGCGCATATGCGTTTTACGGTTGAGCTAACGAGCAGTGACAGCCTGCAGAAAATGCTGTCGCTGCTGCGGGAAGTATCCGGCGTGATGGATGCGCAACGGGTTTAACGTATAAGGCAACGCTTGGCGCAGGAAAACTTTTAGCGTGTTTGCGCTATGGAGATGAATGGCTGGGCGTTGATGAATCGCTTGCGCGTGCAACAAGGTGGGATAAATGCAGCCTGGGTAGCGCAGCATGCAGTTTTTCTGGATGTGCTGACGCGCGTAAAACCAGCCTGCTGTGGCCATGAGCCAGTGACCCGGCAAGTCGTTGCGTCTGGCGGGCAACCGCATCGGCCACATCAATCAACATGACTGGATTGCTTTGCGCGCATGCAGATATTTGTTTTACTGCGGGATAAGCATCAATTGCCTCGCGCAGCATGGGGGTGAGGAAACTGTAATGCGTGCAACCCAGCACGAGGCGATCAACGCCTTGATCCAGCAGCGGCCAGACGTGTTGACGTATATCGGCAATATTGTCGAGGTCCAGGCGTTCAACCTGCGTTGCCCATCCCGGACAGGGTTCAACAATCACTTTCACGTCGCCCGCATGCTTTTTGATAAGTGCATCCAGGCGTGCGCTGTTGGCCGTGGCTTCTGTGGCGAGCACGCCAATGCGCCGCGTGATGGAACTTTGCGCTGCTGGCTTGATGCCGGGTTCAATGCCTACCACAGGAATGCCGGGATGCTTCTCGCGCAATGCTTCAACGGCGGTGGCGGTGGCGGTGTTGCAGGCGACAACCAGCAAGGTGCAGCCGGATTGGATGAGTTCTGCGCCAATGGCGAGCACTCGCGCTTGAATATAGGTTTCGCTTTTATCGCCGTAGGGCACGTGTGCGCTGTCGGCGAAGTAAACGAAGTCGGCGCGTGGCAGGGCTTCGATCAGAGCGGCCAGCACCGAGAGGCCGCCCAGGCCGGAATCAAAGACGCCGATCATTTATTTATAAAAAGTCGGCGCTGGTGATACGGCGAAGATCACGATTAACCAGGCTTAACTAGGCAACCGCGACAGGAATCTTGCCGATTTTCGCCTGCCACTCGCGCGGGCCGGTGGTGTGCACCGAGGTGCCGGACGAATCCACGGCCACGGTCACTGGCATGTCCTTGACTTCGAATTCGTAAATCGCTTCCATGCCCAGATCGGCAAAGCCCACCACCTTGGCCGACTTGATGGCCTTGGCGACTAAATATGCCGCGCCGCCCACAGCCATCAAATAGGCGGATTGGTTGTCCTTGATCGCTTCAATCGCCACCGGGCCGCGTTCGGATTTGCCGATCATCGAAATCAGGCCGGTTTGTTCCAGCATCATGCGCGTGAATTTATCCATGCGCGTGCCGGTGGTGGGGCCCGCCGGGCCGACGACTTCATCACGCACCGGGTCCACCGGGCCGACGTAGTAGATGACGCGGTTGGTGAAGTCAACGGGCAGTTTTTCGCCTTTGGCCAGCATGTCGGCAATGCGTTTGTGCGCGGCGTCCCGCCCGGTGAGCATTTTGCCGTTGAGCAGCAGCTTTTGTCCCGGTTTCCACGCGGCGACTTGTTCACGCGTCAGCGTATCCAGATTAACGCTGGTGGCAGACTTTGTATCCGGCGTCCAGGTCACCGCTGGCCAGTCGGCGAGTTTGGGTGGTTCGAGCTTGGCCGGGCCTGAGCCATCCAGATGAAAATGGATGTGGCGCGTGGCGGCGCAATTCGGAATCAGGGCGACCGGCAGGTTGGCGGCGTGTGTTGGGTAATCCAGAATTTTCACGTCGAGCACGGTGGTGAGCCCGCCCAGACCCTGCGCACCGATGCCCAGCGCATTGACTTTTTCGTAAATTTCCAGCCGCAGGGATTCAACGCGCGAGAGTTGCGCACTGTGGGCAGAATCGGCGGCGCGGGCTTTCAATTCATGGATATTGCATGGCGCCATGATGGACTCTTTGGCCAGCAGCATGGCTTTTTCCGGCGTGCCGCCGATGCCGATGCCGAGGATGCCCGGCGGGCACCAGCCTGCGCCCATCGCGGGCACGGTTTTGAGTATCCAGTCGACCAGATCGTCCGACGGATTCAACATGGCGAATTTGGTTTTTGCTTCCGAGCCGCCGCCTTTGGCCGCGCAAATGACCTCGACATGGTCGCCCGGCACGATTTCAAAATGCACCACGGCGGGCGTGTTGTCCTTGGTATTTTTGCGCGTACCGGCAGGGTCGGACAATACCGAGGCGCGTAGGGGATTGTTCGGGTCAAGATAAGCGCGGCGCACGCCTTCATCAACCATCTCTTGCACGGAAAGCGTCGCTTCCCAGCGCACATTCATGCCGACTTTGACGAACACCAGGGCAATGCCGGTGTCCTGGCAGATCGGCCGGTGGCCTTCAGCGGCCATGCGGCTGTTGGTCAGGATTTGCGCAATCGCATCTTTTGCGGCAGGCGATTCTTCCTTTTCATAGGCTTCGCCCAGCGCCTGGATAAAGTCGAGCGGATGGTAATAGCTGATGTACTGGAAGGCATCGGCGACGGACTGGATGAAATCTTCTTGGCGGATGGGATTCATGGAATTGTCGATGAAAGTCTAAAAATGAAAGAGAGATTTAATGCGCTTTCTTGCTGGCGATCAGGGTATTGGTCATCACGCGGTCAGTCCAGGCAATGGCTAGCGCGGAGATCAGGAAGGATATGTGGATGACCACTTGGGCAATGATCACGCGGTCAGCCAATTGTTCGGCGTTGATGAAGGTTTTTAATAAGTGAATGGATGAAATGCCGATCAGGGCCGTGGCCAGTTTGACCTTCAATACGCCCGCATTCACATGCGAAAGCCATTCGGGCTGATCGGGGTTGTCTTCCAGATCAAGCCGCGAGACGAAGGTTTCATAGCCGCCGACGATGACCATGATGAGCAGATTAGCGATCATTACGACGTCGATCAGCCCCAGAACAATCAGCATGACTTGCGCTTCGGTCAGGTTGCCGACTTGAGTAATCAAGAGCGAAAGTTCGTGCATGAACTGATACACGTACACGCCTTGCGCCAGGATCAAGCCTAAATAGAGCGGGGCTTGCAGCCAGCGGCTGGCAAAGATGAGTTTTTCCATGGGGTTGATAATGCGGTTCATAGTGGCACTGGCAGAATGACAAAGAGGCCGATATTATCGCAGAGGATGGCGCAGCCGATAAACGGTGGCGATACAATAAAGACTGCGCAACACTGCATAAACCGTTTATTTTCATCAAAAAACCAAGATACAGAGGAGTTGTACATGTCCGCCGAGACGATCACCCAAAATTTATCCATCTATTCACCCAGCGCTGAGTTTGTGGGCCAGGCCACTATCTCTGGCATGGCGGCTTATGAGGCTTTGTGCCAGGAAGCCGAGCAGGATTACACCGGCTACTGGGCGCGGCTGGCGAGGGAACATGTGAGCTGGCAGACGCCTTTCAACCAGGTGCTGGATGAAACGGATGCACCGTTTTACAAGTGGTTTGCGGATGGCAAGCTGAATGTTTCCTACAACTGTCTGGACCGCCAGGTGGCAGCTGGTCTGGGCGATAAAGCCGCGCTGATTTTTGAAGCGGATGATGGTGCGGTCACGCGCGTAACCTATCAGGAATTGCTCGCGCGCGTCGCTTTGTTTGCCAATGGTCTAAAAGCGCGAGGCATTAAAAAGGGTGACCGCGTGCTGATTTATATGCCGATGTCGATCGAAGGCATCGTGGCCATGCAAGCCTGCGCGCGCATTGGCGCGATTCATTCAGTGGTGTTTGGTGGCTTTTCGGCCAAGAGCGTGCATGAGCGCATTGTCGATGCGGGTGCTGTGGCGGTGATTACGGCGAATGAGCAGTGCCGTGGTGGCAAGGCCATTCCGCTAAAACCAGCCGTAGATGAGGCCTTGGCCTTGGGCGGTTGCGAGTCGATCCACTCGGTCATTGTTTATCGCCGCACAGATGGGGCTTGCAACATGGCCGCCGGGCGAGATGTGTGGTGGGAGGATGTCGTCGCTGGTCAGTCCGGAACCTGCGAGCCGACGTGGGTAGGCGCCGAACATCCGCTGTTTTTGCTGTACACGTCAGGCTCCACTGGCAAGCCCAAGGGCGTGCAGCATAGTTCGGGTGGTTATTTGCTGCATGCCGTGCTGACCACAAAATGGACATTTGATTTGAAGCCGAACGATGTGTTCTGGTGCACGGCAGATATTGGCTGGGTTACCGGGCACACTTATATTGCCTACGGTCCCTTGGCCTGTGGCGGCACGCAAATCGTGTTTGAGGGTGTGCCGGTTTATCCCGACGCCGGGCGCTTTTGGCGCATGATTCAAGACCATAAAGTGAGCATTTTTTATACCGCGCCGACGGCCATTCGTTCGCTCATCAAGGCGGCGGAAACAACCCCGGCTGTGCACCCGTCCAAATACGATTTAACCTCGCTGCGCCTCTTGGGCTCAGTCGGCGAGCCGATTAACCCTGCCGCTTGGGAGTGGTATTACAAACACATTGGCGGCAGCCGCTGCCCGATTGTGGATACCTTCTGGCAAACCGAAACCGGCGGCCACATGATCACGCCCTTGCCCGGTGTCACACCCTTGGTGCCTGGCTCATGTACGCTGCCTTTCCCCGGTATTCAGGCCGCAGTGGTGGATGAAACCGGGCACGAATTAGACTGGGGACATGGCGGTATTCTGGTTGTTAAAAAGCCTTGGCCGTCGATGATACGGACTATCTGGGGAGACCCGGAGCGCTTTAAAAAGTCCTACTTTCCGCAGGATTTTCATGGCAAATTGTATCTGGCAGGCGACGGCGCAATCAGGGATGCAAAAAATGGCTATTTCACCATCACCGGTCGGATTGACGATGTGTTGAATGTCTCTGGCCACCGTATGGGCACGATGGAAATTGAATCGGCATTAGTTTCCAACCCGCTCGTGGCAGAAGCCGCAGTGGTCGGGCGTCCGGATGATGTGACGGGCGAGGCGATTTGTGCTTTTGTTGTGCTCAAGCAAGCGCGGCCCAGCGCAGAAGAGGCGAAAAAAATTGCCACTGATTTACGTAATTGGGTAGCCAGAGAAATCGGCCCGATTGCCAAGCCCAAAGAAATCCGTTTTGGCGACAATCTGCCCAAAACCCGCTCCGGAAAAATCATGCGCCGCTTGTTGCGTAGCCTGGCCAAGGGCGAGACGATTACACAAGACACCTCGACGCTGGAAAATCCGCAGATTCTGGAACAGTTAAAGCAAGCGGTTTGAGCGGATCCACGAATTGCCCTGGTGATCGCAATGTCATCAGGGCATCAAAAACTCAAAACAGACAAAGTAATTAAAGGATTTTTATTTCATGGATGCTGTGGTAACCAAAGCTGCTGTTGATGAGGTGATGTATGGTCGTAAATCCGTGCGTGCCTTTTTACCCCAGGCTGTGCCGCAAGAAATGATTGCAGACATTTTGCAGGCTGCCGCCCGGGCGCCTTCGGGCACCAACACCCAGCCCTGGCAAGTGCATGTGCTAACCGGCAAGATGCGCGATCAGTTAGTGGATGAAGTCTGCCAGGCGTTCGATGCCAACGACATCAGCCACAAGCCGGATTACGATTATTACGCCAGGGAATTTTTTGACCCTTATCTTGCGCGGCGGCGCAAAGTAGGCTGGGATCTTTACGGTTTGTTGGGCATCAAAAAAGGGGAGGCGGAAAAAACCCGCGCCCAACACCGCAAAAATTACACCTTGTTTGATGCGCCGGTGGCCTTGATGTTCGTGATTGATCGCCGCCTGGCGATGGGCAGCTGGCTCGATTTCGGTATGTTTTTGCAGAATGTCATGCTGGCAGCCCGCGCCCGTGGGCTGGATACTTGCCCGCAAGCGGCGTGGATTGACTACCACCGCATCGTGGAAAAACTGTTGAACCTGGGCGAGCATGACCAGCTGGTGTGCGGCATGGCGTTGGGTTATGCCGATAACAACGCCTTGGTCAATACCGTGACTACCGAACGCGCTGCGCTGGAGGAGTTCGTGCATTTCCATGACTGATGACGCATTGGCAATGGCGGATACTTCCCGCCAGCGCATCGATAAATGGTTGTGGGCGGCGCGATTCTTCAAAACCCGCCGCCTGGCAACCGAGGCGATAGAGGCGGGACGCATCCAGCTCAATGGCCATCCCGTCAAACCCGCGCGCGAAGTGAAATGTGGCGATCTGGTGGAAATGAAGTTGGGCGATACGCTGTGGGTGGTGTGCGTGCGCGGCACGAATGCACAGCGCCGCCCGGCACCGGAAGCGCGGCGGCTGTATGAAGAAACGCCTTCGAGCGTCGCGCACCGAGCCCAGCAGCGCGAGATGAAGCAAATATCGCCCACCCCGGGCGCGGGCTTGCGCGGGCGGCCCACCAAAAAAGCGGGGCGCTTGATCCGTAGTTTTTTTGATAGGTAATCCGCATGAATAGCTTTATGGTCAGCGTCTTTGGGTTGCTTTTGTTATTTCTATTAGGGCTTTTGCTGGGCGGCGGGCTCGCTGTCTTTTTGCTCAGAAAACGTGAGGCCAATACCAGGGCACAAATCGAGGAAAAATTCGCAGCGCAACTCGCCACGCGTGAAGCCGAGCTTGTCGCGCTACGCGACGAAAAGTCGGCGCTGGCGATACGGCGCGCCGAGCTGGAAACCGAGCTTGCCGCCGAGCGCACGTTGTTCGCCGAACGCCAGGCCACACTGGAAGCGGCGCGTGACAGCTTTGCCGATGCCTTCAAGGTCATCTCAGCCGATGCGCTGGCGAAAAACAACCAGACATTCATGGAACTCGCCCGTGCCACGTTAGAGTCGCAACAAGCGGCCGCGCAAGCCGCTGCCAAAGCGGATCTCGAAAAGCGCCAGCTGGCCATCGGCGAAATGGTCACGCCCGTGAAAGCCTCGCTGGAAAAATTCGAACAGCAGATCGGCAACATCGAAAAGCAGCGCATCGACGCCTACGCCACCTTAAGTGAGCAAGTGCGCCAGATGTCCGTAGCGCAACTCGCGCTGCGCGCCGAAACCGGCAATCTGGTCAAAGCCCTGCGCGCGCCGCAAACGCGCGGCCGCTGGGGTGAACTGCAATTAAAACGCGTGGTTGAAATGGCCGGCATGCTCGACCATTGCGATTTTTTCGAGCAGGAAAGCACCAGCACCGAAGAAGGCCGCCTGCGTCCCGACATGATCGTCAAACTGCCCGGCGGCAAGAACATCGTGGTGGACGCCAAGGCGCCGCTCGCCGCCTATCTCGAAGCGCTCGAAGCCAGCGACGAGTCTGACAAGAAAAAGAAGCTCGACGATCACGCGCGGCAAGTGCGCGACCATCTCGTCAAGCTCGGCCGCAAGGCGTATTGGGAGCAGTTCCAGCCGACGCCGGATTTCGTTGTGCTGTTCCTGCCCGGCGAAATGTTCTATTCCGCCGCGCTGGAAGCCGACCCCTCATTGATCGAAGCGGGCGTCGATGCACGCGTGATCCTCGCCACGCCCACTACGCTGATCGCGCTGTTGCGCGCTGTCGCCTATGGCTGGACGCAGCAGGCGCTCAATGATAATGCCGAACGCATCAGCGCGCTGGGCCGCGAGTTGTACGAACGCATCGCGGTGCTCGGCGACCATTGGACCAGCGTCGGCAAGAACCTGAACGACGCCGTCTCGGCCTACAACAAATCCGTCGCCACGCTGGAGTCGCGTGTGCTGGTCACCGCGCGCAAATTCCAGACGCTCGAAGTGACCGGCAGCGACAAGGCCATCCGCGACCTCAACCCGGTCGAAGCCTTGCCGCGCGCCGTGCAGGCGGTTGAGCTGTTGCCGAACGATACGGGCTTGGCCAGCGGCAATCCATAAATCCCCCGCTATCTGGCTGACAGGGTTGCGCCCCGGATTTGGCAAGACAGCGGCATGGAATGCCATCCATGCACAGGTGCATCATGGCGGACATTTTTAGGGACATTTTATTTTTGCATGCCAATATAACCTTATGAAAATAGTGGATAATATGTGAAAAATCATTGGACATTTCATTGGACAAAATGTTATCCAGCGGCATCCCTGATATTGCTCGCCGGGTTGAAACCGACCGATTCGGCCCATTCATCTTCCAGCTTGGTTTCAAGGCGAGTGAACTCGCCTTGGCCCTTCAGCGTGTCGAAGATGCGCATGAGCGTTTCGTGGCCTCGCCGCTCTCCCAGGTGGCCAACCGCCTGGCGCAAGAGGTCGTGGTCAGCAGTGTGTTCGGCACCAACACCATCGAGGGGGGCACGCTGACCGAGGATGAAACCGCCAGTGCCCTGACTATTGATCCCGGCCAGGTGCAGGCCATTGAGCAAAGGCGCGTGCTTAACATCAAGGCCGCCTACGACCTATCCCAAACCGTTGCCAAGTCGTCTGGCTGGCAGTTGACGACGCCATTCATCGTTGAGCTGCATCGCCTGATTACCCATGAGATTCCCCATGCGGATAATCGCCCCGGCCTGATCCGCGACAACCCGAAAACACGCATCACCTATATTGGCGACGCAGCGCATGGCGGCCGTTACAAGCCGCCCCAATACGGCAAGGACATCGAGCGCCTGCTGGCCGCTTTGATTGCCTGGCACGATGAATTGGTCGCCGCCAACATCCCGGCCACGCTACGCGCGCCGCTGGTGCATCTTTATTTTGAGCAGATTCACCCCTTCTGGGATGGCAATGGCCGCGTCGGCCGCGTTATCGAAGCCACGTTGCTGCAAGCCGCAGGCTACCGCTACGCGCCCTTTGCGCTGGCCCGTTATTACCTGACCAACATCGACAGCTACTTCACGCTCTTCAACACTTGCCGCAAAGCCGCCGAAAAAAATCAGCCCGCGCCCAACCAGGCCTTTGTCGACTTTCATCTCGAAGGCATGCGCCAGACCATCAACAACCTGCAAGACCGCGTCAATCGCCTGATCGCCATGCTGCTGTATGAGAGCACCATCCGCCGTGCTTTGGATGACAAGCAAATCAACGCCCGGCAATACACCATCCTTTCCCAACTGCTCGACCGCGGGCGGCCGCTACCCCTCGACGAAGTGCGGAAGTCACCGTGGTACGTTAGCCTGTATCTCAAACGCAACGACAAGACGCGGAGCCGTGATCTGAACCGCCTGCGGGAAATGGAACTGGTTTTTCTTGATACCGACAATGCGTTGTGGCCGGGGTTTATTACGCCTAAAAATATCAAGGCGATGGGCAAGAAGGGGGCATGAGCATAGGTATTTTGAAACAATGCGATTGTGTAGTCTTTGCCTACTCCGGGCAAAAAAATTCCAACCGATAAGTGTTGGGATTTTAAGTTATGGTGGGACACTCACCCGCCACCGACAGTGCATGAACGTACGCAAAACGACATCGAGGCCTACGAAGATGACTGTCTGATTTCATCGACTGCGGAGTTCCCAAAGCCCGGGAAGCTTCCCGACCAGCCAGTAGCTGCCGGGCAATGCTGAGAGCCTGCATTCGCAAATGCCTTGTGGCTCACGTGGATGGCTCAGTCTCGTCTTCCATATCAGCCGCAGGGTCACAGAGCCTTCGAGCTGTCAGGGCGCAGCGTTGCTCGATCAAGGTCACAATTTGTTCAACCACGCCATGGCTAGCGAAGCCATGCGAGGGCGCTGACTGCAGTTCACTCGCGGTGGTCGGCATCGATTTTGCCAAGGCCAGAATCCGTTTTCTGGCCTGAGCCTTGCTGAGGCCAACGGTCTCCGCGAACTGTTCCCAGTGCTGGGCTTGCACTTCGCTGAATTTGTATTTACTGCCAATCTTCATCGCCATCTTCGGCATCAGGTTCGGATAGACCGCCGTGGATAGCACGTCGTAGAGCGGCGCCAGCACGGGAGTCCTGTTCGCGTACAGCAAGGAAAAATTCTTCGCGTGCGCGTCGTGATTGCCGATCAAGGCATTGAAGATCACATAGTCGAGCATGCGCAGGATTTGCGGTGCGCTGGGGCGCGTCACGCGCCTGACCAGTTCAAAACACTGTGTCAGATCCGGCCCCCCTTCGTTCTGGTATTTCATTTCCGGTACAACGCCCAACGCCTGGCAAAAGTCCTCTTGATGCAGGCGCTGCCGCAGGCCTTGTGTATCGGCCACCCGGTCATATCGCTCAACCAACAAAAACTCTCGCCCCAGCACGGAATGCACCTGCGACTTTGCTGGTTTCAGCTGCATGGCCTCTGCCAGCGCCAGGCAAAAGCCTTCGTTCGTGACGGTGTCCGACAGGGTGCGGATGGCTGGCTTCAAGATATGTGAGCTGGGCGTTCCATTTTTTGGCAGTCCGATCCGGCTGTCATCGAAGACCACGGGCAGCTTGTCTTGAGCACCCGCCAGTGAGAGCCGCAAGCCATCCTTGCCGGCCAGCAGTGGCCTATGCGGGAGTTCATCAAGAATGGCGACGATCTCTTCGTCGCTCAGCCACTGAACGTCGTGGCCATGCTCGGGACGAGGCAGCTGCTGCCCTGGCTCCAGTAAGGTCACGGCCCCGGCACACTCACCACCGATGTGATCGAGCAGCGCAAAATCGTTCTGGCTTGACACCTGAAATTGCTGGGCAATGAGGCGCCTGAGTTGTCCCTCTGGTAAAAGCCCTGCAAAGAAGGGACGCGTGTGGTGATCACCGAACGGCTCTGCTTGCAGAGGAAGTGAGTTGGATAGGCTCACCGCGTCAGAGCGTGAGAGCCAATCGGGGGCGTAACGGAAATTCAGCCGACCATTGATCATCGCCAGGGCACCAACCCGCTCGGCGAACAGCCACACTTCAAGCTCACGCGCCATGCTCGTTACCCCCCAGGGTGATTTTCAGGTGCGGATGATGGCAAGCCGATGAGCTGGAGCGTCCCCCCCAGCGCGTCAATCACGCGCAGCACATTTTCCAGACGTATAGTGGCTTTGCCTGCTTCCAGGTCGACGATGAAGCGCACACCAACGCCTGCAGCCAGCGCTAGTTGAGGCTGTGTCAGGCCCAACTGCTTGCGTGCAGCGCGCAGCGTGTCACCGAGTTGTACTGTGGTTTGTATGGAGCTCATCACTGGCCCTGTTTCCCGTGCGGGAAATTATCGGCCAATTTAAAGAAAGAGGCAACCAATATTTCCCGTTCGGGAATTTTTGAAAAATAGCGCGGCCCCAACAGCCAAACCTTCCCGATCGGGAAATTACGGAAAATACAAACCACTGATTGGCTCGTCAAAAGTCAACAAGCACACGCGTCACCACGGGCTTTCCTGCAGTTACGAATCAACAGGTTAGAAACGACCGTGAGGAGCGATGAGGAAAAATGAGGAAGGATGCGTACAGATTGGGGCTAATGCGGAACGATGGTGAAACACGAAACCGAACCCGAGTCCATAGCCCGGCAGGGATAGCAAGGTTTTGATCTTGAGGGCGTCGATTCGAGTATTTGGCTGAATTCCATACGCCCAAACCTAGCCTGAGAGGGCGCACCGTCCGACGAAACCTGGGTTGCCACAGTTCAATCGTCAAACGCCAGTTCGATCCCGGTTTGACAGCCGAATCACCGCCTCATTGGCCTGCACACCAACGAACAAGGCACTGCTTGATGACGGTGTAATGTGTGTGAGAATTGGCTAAACTTGGCAAATGAAATGCACCGCAGGCCAACTTGGTAGAAAAGATAATGACTGACACTGATGGCGAGATTCTGACGCTCGATGAAGTCGCTGCGTACCTGAAAGCTGGCAAGCGAACTGTTTATCGGCTTGCTCAGAAAGGCGAGATACCGGCGTTCAAGCTGGGTGGCACGTGGCGTTTCCGCCGCTCGGAGTTAGACGCATGGATTGCCGAGAGCATCCGCCAAAAGACGGGCGAGGCAAAGTGACCCTGATTCATATAAAACCAAGCCGCGCCGGGCAAGCGGCGGCAATCACATGCCGGAACAAGGGCAACGGGGCCGGGTTTTGAAAAATCAGCCATTGATGACACAGCAGCTACTCACGCCCTATCAAAGCCAGTATTACGCGTGGCTGCTAACGCGCCGTGCGGCCAGCGATACGGTGGAATCGTTGGCGTCCACTCTGGTGGACTCGCAGGTCGATCTCAATCCCCATCAGGTCGAAGCCGCATTGTTCGCCTGCACAAACCCGCTTTCTCGCGGTGTGATCCTGGCCGACGAGGTTGGACTCGGAAAGACGATTGAAGCGGGGCTTGTCATCTCACAGCGCTGGGCAGAGCGCCGTCGCCGCCTGCTGATCATCGTCCCGGCTAACTTGCGCAAGCAATGGCACCAAGAGCTGCAGGATAAATTCAATCTGCAGAGCCTGATTCTTGAAGCCAAAAATTACAACACGATCCTAAGCCAAGAAAACCAGAACCCCTTCTTGATGCCCGGTTTTTCACAAACGGGGCCGGTCATCTGCTCGTATCAATTTGCAAAGGCCAAGGCTGCGGACATCAAGGACATCAACTGGGATCTGGTCGTGCTCGACGAAGCGCACCGGCTGCGCAATGTTTACAAGACAAGCAACGTCATCGCCAAAACGATCAAGGAAGCCCTCGCGCACGTTCATTCCAAGGTGCTCCTGACGGCAACGCCGCTGCAGAATTCCTTGCTGGAACTCTACGGGTTGGTGAGCATGATCGACGACCGTGTGTTCGGTGATCTCGACAGCTTTCGTGCGCAATTCACCCAGCCAAACCTTATTCAGAAAAACAAAGAGCAGGCTTTCGCCGCGCTGCGCTCCCGCATTGCGCCAATCTGCAAGCGCACCTTGCGTCGGCAAGTGCAGCAGTACGTTCCCTACACGGCGCGCCGCGCCATCGTTGAAGAATTTACACCATCAACCGAGGAGCGCGAACTGTCTGCCCTCGTTGCAGATTATCTGCGTCGCCCGAATCTAAAAGCCTTGCCGGATGGGCAGCGACAACTGATCTCATTGGTGTTGTGGAAGTTGCTCGCCTCGTCAACCCACGCAATCGCTGGTGCATTGGAAACGATGGCCAAGCGCCTGCAAGGGGTGCACGACGAGAATGAAAAACTGCCCACGGCTATTCCTGACCTCGCCGAAGCCTTGATTGATGACTATGAATCGCTCGATGAGGTTGCCGAAGAGCGCGCCGACGATTGGAATGCTCAGGATTGCGGCAGCGCGCCCCCTTTGATGCGTGAGCGCGATGCCGTTGCTCAGGAAATTGAGGAGCTTCGGCACTTCAAATCACTGGCCACCAACATCCGCGACAACGCCAAGGGCCGGGCACTTCTGACGGCGCTTACGCGCGCATTTGCTGAACTGGAGCGCTTGGGCGCACCCAGGAAAGCGATCATTTTCACGGAATCCCGGCGCACGCAAGATTACCTGTTGTCGCTGCTGGCTCAATCTCAGTACGCAGGGCACGATGGCAAGGGCATCGTCCTCTTCAACGGCACTAACAATGATGCTCGAGCTCAGGCGGTCTACAAGGATTGGCTGGTGCGGCACAAGGGTACCGACAAAATCTCAGGCTCCAGGACGGCTGACACGCGTGCGGCCTTGGTCGAGCATTTTCAGGAGCGCGGCACCGTCATGATCGCAACCGAAGCGGGCGCGGAAGGCATCAACCTCCAGTTCTGCTCTTTGGTCATTAACTACGACCTGCCCTGGAACCCGCAGCGGATCGAACAGCGCATTGGTCGCTGCCACCGGTACGGACAGAAGTTCGACGTGGTGGTGGTCAATTTCGTCGACCGCAGCAATGAAGCCGATGCCCGCGTGTACGAATTGCTGGCGCAAAAATTCCAGCTCTTTGAAGGCGTTTTTGGTGCCAGTGATGAAGTGCTTGGCGCAATCGGCTCCGGCGTGGACTTTGAGCGGCGCATCGCTGACATCTACCAAAACTGTCGCGACCCGGAAGCCATCAAGCGCAGTTTTGAGCAATTGCAGCTCGACCTGTCCGGTGAGATCAATGAGGCAATGGTCAAGACCCGCCAGCTTCTGCTGGAAAATTTCGACGAAGAAGTGCAGGACAAACTTCGGATTCGCGCCGACGACGCTAGCCGCGCCCGGAACCGATACGAACGCATGCTGATGGATTTGACCAAAGCAGAGCTGCATGATCACGCCGAGTTCGACAATGACGGGTTCAGGCTGCTGCATTCGCCCTGCGCAGACCTTGAGGGTGAGGGGATTGCGCCTGATTCGATGCCCTTGATACCCTTGGGGCGCTACGAACTGCCCCGCCGCAGCGGCGACGCCCATCTCTATCGCATTGGTCACCCGCTCGCCGCATGGGTTACCCAACAAGCAATAAGCCGACAACTGCCCGCGCACTTGCCAACCGAGAGGCTCGTTTTCGATTACGACGGCAACAAAACGCAGGTCAGCACGCTCAAAGCCCATCGTGGGCAAACCGGATGGCTCACGGTCAGCCTGATTTCCGTCGATGCGCTGGGCCAGCAGGAACAGCACCTGATCGTCGCCGCCACCACCACCCAAGGCGTAGCATTGGCTGAGGATGATCCGGAAAAACTGCTGCGCTTGCCTGCACACATTTCCCCCTCTCCCCTCGCGGGAGAGGGCTGGGGAGAGGGGGCGGCTTTAGCCGCGCTCAGTGGAAACCAGGCGGCACGCAAAACCACACTCCTGCGTGAGATCAACCAACGCAATCTCGGTTACTTTGAGCAGGAAGTTGAAAAACTGGATGCTTGGGCCGACGACTTGAAGTTGGGCCTGGAACAGGAAATCAAGGGCATCGACGTTGAGATCAAGGAAGTACGGCGCACAGCGGCAATCTCGCCCACCCTCGAAGAAAAGCTGTCTCACCAAAAGCGCCAGCGGGAGCTGGAAACCAAACGCAGCAAGCTCCGGCGCGAACTGTTTACTCGTCAAGACGAAGTCGAAGCGCAGCGCAACGACCTGATCACTCAACTTGAAATTCAGCTGCAGCAGCAGGTTGAGGAACAAACGCTGTTCACTATCGAATGGGAGTTGAAATGAAATTTGAAACCTTCAAAGCAGGGCGTTGGCAGCCACGCTATCAATACAAAAGTTTTGAACCTGTGCCGGTTAATCATGGCTGGACATGGGAAGACCCGACCATCAACGCCCTGCTCGAATCGGCCAACCGTGCTTTGGGCGAATTGAATGCGTTTTCGCTGATCGTGCCGGATATTGACCTGTTCATCCAAATGCACGTGGTTAAAGAGGCGCAAACCTCCAGCCGTATTGAAGGCACACAAACGGGGATGGATGAAGCGTTAATGCCGGAAGAACACATTCCTCCCGAAAAACGTGATGACTGGCGGGAGGTGCGCAACTATATTGATGCGATCAACCTTTCCATTGCCGAGCTGCAAACCCTGCCGCTGTCCAATCGGCTCTTGAAACAAGCCCACCAAATACTGATGCAAGGCGCGCGCGGCGAACACAAACAGCCGGGTGAATTTCGCATCACTCAAAACTGGATTGGCGGCTCCAGCCTGCTTGACGCCGCCTTCATTCCGCCGCATCAGGACGGCGTGCCCGAACTCATGAGCGATCTCGAACAGTTCTGGCACAACGACAGCCTTGTGGTGCCGCATTTGATCCGCATTGCCATCAGCCACTACCAGTTTGAAACCATTCACCCATTTCTGGACGGCAATGGCCGGATCGGGCGACTGTTGATCCCGTTGTATTTGGTGAGTCACGGCCTGTTGGCCAAGCCGTCGCTGTACCTTTCCGATTTTTTTGAGCGCAACCGCGCCAGTTATTACGACGCCCTGACCGCCGTGCGAGTATCGAACAACCTGATTCACTGGGTGCGGTTTTTCCTGCAAGGCGTGTTTGAAACCGCCACCAAAGGGCGCGATGTATTCGGCAAGATATTGACTTTGCGCAACGAAGCCGAGCAACAAATTCTCGGGCTGGGCAAACGCGCCCCCAACGCCAAAGCGGCACTTAACCTGCTCTATCGACAACCGATGATTACCGCCGCCCACCTGGAAAAAGCCATGAATATCAGCCAGCCCACCGCCAACGCGCTAATTAAAGATTTGATTAAACTTAATATTTTGCACGAAGTCACCGGCGCGCAAAGACATCGCCTATATGTCTATGAAACTTACCTTAATCTTCTCGTAAGGAAAGGATAATGCGATTTCATTTCCTTAACCTGCCCGTAAAGTAAAGTTGAACCCACCCTATGAACAAACAAAAACTGGAACTCACCTGGATTGGTAAGGAAAAGCGGCCCAAGCTGGAACCGCGCATTCTGGTTGAAGACCATGAGAAGTCGTATCACGCCAAGCGCCGTGTCACCAGCGCCGACTTTTTCGATAACCGGCTGATATTCGGCGACAACCTGTTGGCGTTGAAAGTGCTGGAGGCGGAGTTTTCTGGCCGGGTGAAATGCGTTTTTATTGACCCGCCTTACAACACCGGCAGCGCCTTTACCCATTATGACGACGGGCTGGAGCATTCGATAGAGGAAAAGCGCATCAAACAAACCATGCCCAAACTGGAACTGGACGAGCGCGATGCTACCGGGCTGTTGGGCGAGAAGAACGAGTAGGATGACAACCCATGACTGAACCAACAATAACCTGCCCCAGCTGCAAGAGTGAGATCAAACTTAGCAAATTGCGACGTGAGTTGTTTGCTCGCCAAGATGTGGTTGAGGATCAGCGCAACAAGCCTGATTGGTGAACTGGAAAATCAGCTTCAGCAACAGGTCGAGGAAAAAATCTTGTTCATATTCGAGTGGGAGCTGAAATGACGCCGTATCGCAATCTAGGTGGGGATTCCAATGTCGTTGCTTACGAGAAAAATGAAGATTCGATTCATGTCATTTTCAAGAGCGGAGCGTGTCGAAACTACCTTTACAACTCTGTCCGTCCAGGAAAGGCGGTGGTCGAGAGGATGAAAACTCTCGCGTCACAGGGTAGCGGATTGAATTCGTACATTTCTTCGGTCGTGAAAGACAACTACACAAGAAAATGGTGAGGTACATATGAAATCTCTATCTGAAGCAGTGGCTGAAGTGATTGCTCCTCTGCTGATAAGTGGTGGTCTGCTGTTGCCGGAGGACGTTGAAAAATCCAAGGCCAAAATTGCTGCTGGAACAATGAAGGCAGAAGACTGGCTTCTTGCTGCAGAAAAGGCCATGGCAAAAGGAACTAATAAATGACTGCTCCTTCACTTACCAGCTTGTTGATCGAGAATCTCAGGGGCGCGGTGGCACCCTTCACCTTGGCATTCGAGAAGGGGCGAAAACTCACCATCGTTTATGGCGAAAACGGAACCGGGAAGTCCACGATTTCAGATGCCTTTGATTTGCTCGGCAATGGAAATGTTGGTTCTTTGGAAAAGCGTGGCGTAGGTGGAGCCACCCGGTCGTATTGGCCTTCCGTGGGGAAAACTCATAGTGATGTCAAAGTGGCACTCGCAACGTCGGCGGGGACATGCGCTTTGTCGTTGAGCAAGACCGGTGTGGTCATTGATGACCAGCAGCTGAAGCCGCAGGCCGCCATATTGCGCCGCAGCCAGATTTTGAACCTGGTTGCAGCGCAACCCGCCGAACGCTACAAGGAGATCAGCAAATTCGTTGATGTGTCTGGGGTTGAAACTTCCGAGGCAGCCTTGCGGAAGTTGATCGGTGACAAGAACAGAGACTACGAGACGGCAACAACGCGGCTGGGGGCAAACAGAACGACGATTGAGAATTTCTGGAATCAAGCGTCCAGCCCAGCCCCTGAGGCTTTCTCTTGGGCCAAGGCAGAAGTCCAGAAAGACCAGCAAGCACTCGATCAGCGAAAGACCGGCATTGACGGACTGATTTCGTGCTGGGACAAGTTAGTTCCGCACCCGACGAAGTGGAATGAACTATTGGGACAAAAAAAAGTGGCTGACGAGGCTTTGGCAAATTCCCGGGCTACTCTCGAAGCAATAACCAGTGAGACAGCCGATGACTATCTGGAAGTCCTAGATATCCTGAAAGCCGCGCAGCAGCATTTCTCGAACCGCCCTCATCCAACAGTCTGCCCGCTTTGTGAAAGTGGCGAGAAGGCGGAGGGTTTAGTTGCGGAAGTCAATCGGCGCATTGAGTCACAGGGGCTGCACACAAAACTGGACGCGGCCAGAAAGTCTGTCAGCGACCATGAAGCTGCGGCACAGAAGGAGAGTCAGCGTCTGGATGACTTTTTGAAAAGTGCCGAGAATGATTTTTCATCATTGAAGTCCTGCTGCGAGAGCGGCAAAGAACTTGCCACGTTAAGTTTGCCCGCCTTTCCCGCCCCCAGTGAGCCCGAAAAGTGGGCAGACTGGATTAACGAAAATCAGGGTAAACGGGATAGCTGGCAGCAAGCAGCGGATGCCTGCGTTGACAGCAAGAAGTTCGTGGAAACCCTGCGCCGTTCGTTGACCGATTACGAAGAGAGCGATGCTGTGGCCAGAGACTTGGCTGCTGTCCTACCTCGACTCGGTGAAATCCTGAAGGTAGTAGAGAGCGAAAGAAAGAAGTACACGGATGTCATTCTTGCTGACATTTCTACTCGTGTCAGCGAGCTATACGAAGCCATCCATTGTGGCGAGGGCTTGCAAAAAATAGTCTTGGCGCTGGATGCGGCCAAACGCGGCTCGTTGGATATTGCTACCGAGTTTGCAGGCAAACAGGATGCACCTCCGCAGGCCTACTTCAGCGATTCGCATCTGGATACGCTGGGCTTGTGCGTATTTCTGGCGCTGGCCGAGCGTGAGGTGCCAGAACAAAAGATTCTGGTGCTCGATGATGTACTGGGTAGCGTGGATGAGCCGCACGTCGAGCGGGTCATCGGACTGATTTACGACATCAGCCAGAAATTCCAACATGCCATTGTTACCACGCACTATCGCCCGTGGCGGGAGAAGTTCCGCTGGCATCTTGAAGCCGGATCAGATCTGCCAGTTTGTCGAATTGAAGCGCTGGTCGCTTGGCGATGGCATGGCACTGACGGGCTCGACCCCAGAAATCGTTCGCCTGAAGGGGCTCTTGGCTTCAAACGATCTCGATGTTCAAGCCATCACCGGCAAGGCAGGAGTAATTCTGGAGGCAATCCTAGACTTCTTGACCCTGAAGTACGGGTGCGCCGTCCCAAGGAAGCCGGGAAACACCTATGTTCTGAACGATTTGCTGAGTGCCGTGCATGGGCCGTTATTAACGGCCTTGAGCGCTGATCTGGTCGATATAGATTCAGCAGGCGCTGAGACTGTCACTTCAGTATCCGTCAAGAAAATACTTGACGACATCAAGGCCATCGCCCAAGCAAGAAATGTCTTGGGGGCGCATTTCAATGCGCTTGCTTTCGATCTGCATCCTGACGATGGAATCAGGTTTGCCCGACTTGTCGAGCAACTTGCCGACGCGCTGATATGTCCTGACCACGGCTGGCCGACAAAAGATACGGGCAGCCATTGGAAAAATGGCGGCAACACTCGCCGCCTGCATCCATTGAAGAAACCGGGTTGATTGAATGTCAAACAAACAAAAACTGGAACTCACCTGGATTGGCAAGGAAAAGCGGCCCAAGCTGGAACCGCGCATTCTGGTTGAAGATACTGAGAAGTCGTATCACGCCAAGCGCCGTGTCACCAGCGCCGACTTTTTCGATAACCGGCTGATCTTCGGCGACAACCTGCTGGCGTTGAAAGCGCTGGAGGCGGAGTTTTCCGGCCGGGTGAAATGCGTTTTTATTGACCCGCCTTACAACACCGGTAGCGCCTTCACGCATTACGACGACGGGCTGGAGCATTCGATCTGGCTGGGGCTGATGCGCGACCGGCTGGAGATCAT
>ENA-UPTA01001263-UPTA01001263.1-activated-sludge-metagenome-genome-assembly--contig:-NODE-1263-length-28339-cov-15.922783_pt1 | contig 28339 bp, 20 predicted proteins | sample MGYA00238184_ERZ773361 | MGnify/ENA primary metagenome ERZ773361 (study PRJEB29100, sample SAMN05720205) | activated sludge metagenome | isolation source: anaerobic digester from wastewater... | reverse complement strand
GCACTTTCACGGTTGGTAATGGATTTGGTAATTTTAAGTTGTCTCATTCTCTATACCCCTTCGAAAAAATTTCCGCAAATGTACTGCTTTTTAAGTTACTAAACAAATAAAAAATCTAAAACCGGCCGGGGATCGCACGTTCAAACAATCCCCTGATCTGCCGTTAATTATCTCTTATCCTCAATCTTACCTCCTGGTCTGATACTTGAAGTATGTTCCGTCCGGCGTAAATCCTTCAACTGACGTCAGACTCTTTTCATTCTCTGTTGCCCTGCTTACATCGGCAGCGCTGTTCACTCTCTGACCGTTCACGTCAACAATGACTGTACCTTTACCAAAGCCCAGATCACGGAACCGGCCGTCTGTTATTGAGGTGATCTTCACACCTCCCGTTATTTTATACTTACTTTTCTCGCCTGTGGTGAGCGGTGCGAATGTGGCGCCGAACACTGATAAGGACTGTGTCCCGGGAGCTAAAACGTCAGTACTCCCCTCAATATTGCGGAGAATGACATTCTTCTTGTCCTGTTTGCCCTTTCTCAGGTAGGTAACCTCAAGCTTGTCCCCGGGCCTGTAACGGTTGACCTTTTCCTGAAGATCAGCCGTTGTCTCAACCGTCTCCCCATTGATTGCGATGATTACATCCTTCTCCTGCAATCCTGCAGCTTTAGCGGCTCCATCCTCAACCACGCCTGCAAGGTAAACGCCCCTGATCTCCTTCAGTTTTTCCTGCTCGGCTATATCAGCCGTAACATCTGTAATGTTTATCCCCATCAGCCCGCGCTGAACCTCTCCATACTCCCTGAGGTCCTCGTATATCTTCTTTACTATAGACGTCGGCACGGCAAAAGAGTTGCCTGCGTAGGCGCCGCTGGGCGAGATAATAGCTGTGGTGATACCTATCAGTTCACCCTGCACGTTCACCAGCGCTCCGCCGCTGTTACCCTGATTGAGAGCAGCATCCGTCTGTATGAATGACTCAATGCGGTACTGGTTGTCAAGGAGATTGAGGCTTCGTCCCTTGGCGCTGACAATGCCGGCAGTAACCGTAGAGGTGAGATTGAAGGGGTTACCCACCGCCAGAACCCACTCTCCCAGCCTTATGGCATCAGAGTTGCCAAACCTGATGTACGGCAATCCGGCAGCCTTGATCTTCAATACGGCAATATCTGTGCTCGGATCACGTCCTACAACATCAGCTGCAAAGGTTCGCTTATCGTTGAGCGTGACATCAACCTCATCAGCATCTTCAATGACATGATTATTCGTAACTATGTATCCGTCAGCAGTCACAATAACTCCTGATCCGAATCCCCTGACCTCCCGCGGACGGCTTGCACCCGGACCGTAGAAGAATTCATAGATGGGGTTGGAATAGGCTGAACTGACCATGGCTTTGGTCTTGACATGAACCACTGCATGTACGGTGTGTTCAGCAGCATAAGTGAAATCATTCACGCCTGACTGCGGTACCATAGAGGTGTACCTGGCGTTCTCCTCAATCAACTGCTTCTCCTTTTCAGTGCCTATTACCAGCTTGCTCCTGTCAAGAAACCTGGTATAGATGAAAAGGCCTGCGAGTGCGCCGAAAAAGGCAACAAGCAATGTTGTTATCAACCCTTTACCTTTCATAGCTTTTTATTTTTTAATTGTTACTTCGATGTTCCGCCACTTTTCAACAAATAGCGTGCCTGCCTGAAAGATTAATATCTTTACAACCCGGCCACGCATCAATTGTTCTGTAAATTTTCAATTTTTTAACAGACTGACGGGATCATATTAAGATAATTAACTTCATTTTAACGGTATGAAAATACTCTTTAACAAATACGAGGGAGCCGGCAACGACTTTGTCCTTATACAAAACAACCCGTCACTCATTGACCATTCTGATAAACTGCTCATCAGTAAATTATGCGACAGACGGTTCGGCATAGGAGCTGACGGCCTTATGCTTATAGAGGATTATGAAGGTTATGACTTCCGGATGCACTACTTCAATTCTGACGGTTCAGCCGGAGCAATGTGCGGTAACGGAGCCAGATGCGCTGCTCACTTCGCCATGAGACATATGACCGGATTCCGCGACCTGTCATTTATGGCAGGAGACGGCCCTCATACGGCACAGCCTGTCGGACCAGGCACCACTGAAATTTCCATCACTGATGTAAGAGAGATCAGGGAAACTCCTGACGGAATACTGGTTAATACCGGAGTACCACACCTGGTGGTCTTTACAGAAGATAACAGAGACAGTGACATGGTAGCATTTGGCAGAAAGTTGCGATGGTCTTTCCTCTATTCCCCTGAAGGTGTGAATGTTAACCTCGCCAGCATTATAGATGGCAAGCTTTACGTGCGAACCTATGAACGGGGCGTGGAAGATGAAACGCTGGCCTGCGGTACCGGCATTACAGCAACTGCCATTGCGGCAGCCAGAATCGGAAAAAATGTCACCAATGAGACGGAGGTGATTGCAAGAGGTGGTATGCTTCACGTCAGGTTCACACTGACGGAAGAGGGTGCATCCGGAATCTTCCTGACCGGTCCGGCTACTTTTGTTTTCAGCGGAGAAATTGAAATCTAACCCTATAAAGACATGAAAAACAAAATCTTAAGAAATATCATGATCTTGGCGGCATTGCTATCACTGCAGATGAATGTTTCATCACAGCCCGGTAACAGTGAACTGATGGATGCTATCCGTGATGTGAACAGAAGATTCGGCGAGCTTGGGCACCGCCTTGATGTGCTGGAAAAGAATATTGACGACCTCCTCTGGTTTGAGAGAGTGGGTGATGTGGCATATGTAGACAAAATCTATATTACAGGCCCGCCACCTGCAAAGGAGAGTAATCCTACCGGACAGGGGGCCGGCAATCCCCTGAAATTCTGGAGCTATGTCTTCATTCCCCGGGATGCCGATCCCTCCCGCAAATATCCGCTCCTGGTTTTTCCCCACGGTGGAGTACATTCCAATTTTACTACCTATTACACGCACATCATCCGAGAGATTGTCTCACAGGGATATGTAGTCGTTGCTGCTGAATACAGGGGGTCAACCGGATATGGAGGCGGAATGTACAGGCGGATTGACTATGGCGGACTGGAAGTGGAAGATGTGGATGCCAGCAGAAAATACATGATTGACAACTACGGGATTATAGACAAAGACCGGGTGGGAGTCATCGGCTGGAGCCATGGTGGCCTGATAGGACTCTTCTGCATTTTTGACCATCCTGAGGCCTATAAAGCCTGCTTTGCCGGCGTGCCTGTAAGCGATGTCATTGCACGCATGGGTTACAAGGATGACAGTTACCGTGATCTCTACTCTGCCTCATATCATATCGGCAAGACGGCCGATGAGAATGTTGCCGAGTACCGCAGACGCTCCCCGGCGTGGCAGGTTGACAGGTACCGCAACACCCCGCTGCTTATTCATACAAATACCAATGATGAGGATGTGAACGTACTCGAGGTGGAACACCTGATAAAATCACTGAAGGCAGCAGGCAAGCAAAATTTCAGATACAAGATCTTCGAGGATATGCCCGGTGGTCACTCGTTTGACAGGATGGATTACAGGGAAGCTCGAAGGATCAGGCTTGACATATATGAATTCCTCAATGCGGAGCTGAAGCCCCCGAAACCCTTCAAAAATATACGTGATCTTGAACAGGCAGCGTACCGGTACTGATGGTCAGGGAGAAACTCTACGGCAGGACTCTTGAGGAGCTGACAGATGTCACCACGGCAGCTTCTCTGCCTTCCTATGCCGCCAGGCAGATAGCGGGGTGGTTGTACCGCAGGGGCGCTCCAGAGATAGACGGAATGACCGATCTCTCTCTCGCAGCACGCGACCTCCTGCAGGAAAGGTACGAAACCGGGCTCACTCCGCCTTCAGCCGTTGCCACCGGCAGTGACGGCACAAAGAAGTACCTCTTCCCTGTCAGCAGCAACCGGTTTATTGAGACAGCCTTCATTCCTGACCGCAACCGTGCCACCGTATGCCTCTCAGTCCAGTCGGGATGCCGCATGGGGTGCCGCTTCTGCATGACAGCCAGGCAGGGCTTCCAGGGAAACCTGACATCCAACGAGATCCTCAACCAGTTCAGAAGCCTCCCGGAGCATGAGTCGCTCACCAACATCGTCTACATGGGCATGGGTGAGCCGCTGGACAACCTTTCCGAGGTACTGAAAAGCCTTGAGATACTGACATCATCATGGGGATACGGATGGAGCCCCACACGCATCACAGTCAGTACTGTCGGCATCACAGGCCGGATAGAGGACTTCCTCGAGAAAAGCAGGTGCCATCTGGCTGTCAGCCTTCACTCCCCTTTTGATGATGAGCGACAGGCTCTCATGCCCGTTCAGAAAACTCATCCCCTCGGGAAGATACTTGAAACCATCAGGCAATTTGACTTCGGAAGGCAGAGAAGAGTCTCCTTTGAATATATTGTCTTCCGGGGTCTGAATGACACCCCTGCTCATGTAAGGGAGATGGCACGCATACTTAACGGTATCCGTTGCCGGGTCAACCTGATACGCTTTCACGCTATCCCCGGCTCTGAATACACAAGCCCGGACCAGAAGGAGATGGAATCATTGCGTGACAGCCTCAATGCCAAAGGTATCACAGCTACCATAAGAGCCAGCCGCGGAGAAGATATCGGGGCTGCCTGCGGACTGCTATCAACAATTGAACAAAATAAAAACAGATGAAAACCAGATCACTGACACTCTTTCTTATGATGACCCTGGCCACCATTAATGTTACCGGCCAGCAGGAGGTAATGGACTCCATTCTGGCTGACACAACGCTGACAGGCACATCCTACTCATTCTGTTTTGCTGACGCCCTTACCGGCGAGATCATCTTCAGCCATGACGCTGAACGTAACCTGGCCTCGGCCTCGGTGATGAAACTCTACCCTACCTCTGTAGCTCTATCCCTGCTGGGACCATGCTACTACTATACCACAACGCTTCTCCTTTCAGGAGATCTCAACAGCAAAAGGGGTATTCTTGACGGCGATGTCATCATAGCCGGCGGAGGTGACCCCGCACTCGGCTCCGCCTTGTTCAGGGAACATTACGGTAATGTGATTGAGAACTGGGTGCAGGCTTTAAAAGATGCCGGCATAAGGCGCATCAACGGCCGGGTGGCTGCAGGGGAGTCAATCTACGACTTCAATCCGGCTCCACCCGGATGGGAGTGGGGTGATCTGGGTTATTACTACGGGGCAGGAGTGTATGATATCAATATCAATGACAACAAATTCAACATATATCTGAGCGGGAGATCAGAGGGCGAACCGGCAGTGATAGACTCGGTTGAGTCATTCGGTCTGGGCATCACCATAATTAACAGCTTGTTATCTTCAGGCACAAGCAACAGGAGCGAACTCTATGTTGCACCCTATGCTTCAACAGCAACGCTCACGGGCAGCGTGCCGGCTGACACAATCACTGTCTTCAGGGCCTCCATCCCCGATCCCCCGATGGCCCTGGTCCGAAGACTTGATGCGGCATTGCGTGCTGCCGGAATAGTCATCAAAGGTGAACCCGAATCCGTACGGCTTGACCCTGAAGAGAAAAAGAGTGTCGCAATTGCAGTAGTCAATTCCCCTCCTCTCGCTGAGATAATAAAGGTTACAAACCATGAAAGTGTAAACATGTATGCTGAGGCCATAAGGAAACACCTCGGATATGAAATACTGGGAGAAGGAACCTTCAGAGCCGGATCCTCGGTTATCAGACATTTTCTTGATTCAATAGGCTGCGAGCCGTACGAGGCTGTCATGCTTGACGGATCAGGACTTACAGCAAACAACAACATCAGCGCACTGATGACTGTCAGGCTGCTAGTGCATATGCATAACAGCAAATATGCTGATGCCTTTATCTCATCCCTGCCCATGGGAGCTCTCTCGGGCACCATGAAGAACTATTTCCGTGATGAATTGTTTCAGGGAAAAGTTGTGGCCAAAACCGGAACAATTGCCAGTGCAAAATCGTTTGCCGGTTATTTCACAACCAACAGCGGGAGAAAGGTGGCCTTTACAACCTTTGCCAACGGTTTTACGGTTTCTTCCAGAAAGATAACCGATAACATGGAAAAGATCGTAAGGGAGATCATGATTAAATACTGAGTGGCCCGTGTCACGGCAAACGGACTTTATTTAACCAGGTTGTTTTGTTTTAATATACTTTAACACAATGGCTTTAATAAACCCCTAATTTTGCGGGTCAGAAGATTGAACAGAATTGTCACAGATGAAAAAGGGAACAAAAATAGCCCTGTGGGTCAGCATACCTCTGGTCTTGCTGATCTGGTTTACAGGACCACGCATCGGGTTATGGGGCAACAGGGACCTGAAACAGAAGAATGAGGTCCGGGCCGGACAGGCAGCGGCACAGGGACAAACAGACCGGCCGACTGCTGCTCAGGACGGACAGACAGGGGCGGCCAGGCCTGCCGGTGGCGGCGGACAGGGTACCGGCCAGGGTGGCAGCCAGCTACCCGTGAACGGAACCATCGCCAAACCTTCATACCTTACCAGCGGAATAAGGTCAGCGGGCAGTTTGCTGGCAAATGAGGAGGTGGATATCGTCAGCAAGGTATCAGGCAAGGTAACCGGCGTCTTCTTCAGGGAGGGCAGCAGGGTAAGAAAGGGAGAACTCCTGGTGAAAATTTACGATGAAGACCTCCAGGCACAATTGAGACGTGCCGAGCTCCAGGAAAAGCTTCTGGCTGAGAAGCTTGAACGCCAGAGAGTACTGCTCTCGAAGGATGCCGTCAGCAGGGAGTCTTTTGACCAGCTGCAGACAGACTATAACGTTATTCTCGCTGACATGAACCTGCTGAAGGTGAGGATTGCCGAAACCGAGGTAAGGTCGCCGTTTGACGGGACAATTGGCTTCCGGTATGTGAGTGAAGGCAGCTATGTCACCCCCAATGTGAAGATAGCGCACCTTATTGACCCGTCTACACTCAAGCTGGAGTTTGCCATAAATGAAAAATACATCTCCGAGGACCTGATGGGTAAACGCATCTCATTCGAGACAGAAGGATACAAGGAGGAGTTTTTTGCAAAAGTATATGCCATCGACTATCGTATAGACGAGACGACCAGGACCATCGGGCTCAGGGCACGATACAACAACAGTGACGGACGCCTCGTACCCGGGATGTACGCATCACTGACACTCATCACTGATGAGAAACAGAATGCTATCCAGGTACCTACCGAGACCATAGTTCCTGAGATGAATGAAAAGAAGATATGGGTTGCCAGGAATGGAAGGGCTTTCCTCCTCCCGGTGGTTACCGGTACCAGAACGGCAACAATGATTGAGGTTCTTTCAGGACTGTCGGTAGGAGATACCGTACTCACAACAGGACTGATGCAATTAAGGGACAACATGCCTGTCAGAATAACTATCACCGATTAGAGAATTCGACGCATGACCACTAAGAACTGAGAAATGAAAAAATGAGTCTATCGTCATTAAGCATAGAAAGACCGGTACTTGCCACTGTGATGGCGCTGGTAATACTTATACTGGGAGGAATAGGGTACACCTTCCTCGGGGTAAGAGACTATCCCAGTGTTGACCCTGCCATTGTGACCGTATCGACCTCCTTCCCCGGAGCAAACTCTGATGTTATTGAGACACAGATCACTGAACCGCTTGAATCCGCCATAAACAGTGTCCAGGGAATACGGTCCATATCAAGCTCCAGCAGTGACGGATCATCACGCATCACTGTTGAGTTCAAGCTTGAAGTTGAGATGGAGACAGCCGTAAACGATGTGCGTGACAAGGTCTCTGGCGCCATGCGCCGATTGCCGCAGGATGTTGACCCTCCGGTGGTGCAGAAGGCCGACGCCGACGCTCAGCCAATATTTGCGGTTACCCTTCGCAGCGACAGCAGATCAATCATTGATGTGAGCACATACGCCGAGATAAACTTCAAGGAGAGAATGCAGACCATCTCGGGTGTCAGCGCCGTTGGAGTGTGGGGATCAAAAAAACTGTCAATAAGGATGAAGATGGACCCTGCAAGGCTGGCAGCCTACGGTCTTACTCCCCTGGACATACGGACAGCTGTGACCCGGGAGAACATTGAATTGCCGTCAGGAAGGATTGAAGGCGACAATACTGAACTGACCATCAGAACCCTTGGCAGGCTCCGCACGGTGGACGAGTTCAATGACCTGATCATCACCAAGAACGGAGACAGGGTTGTCAAATTCAGCGATATTGGTATAGCTGAGATCGACGCCGAGAACATACGCTCACACCTGACATCAAACGGGAAGCCTGCCGTTAACGTAGTGCTTGTGCCACAGCCGGGAGCAAACTACATTGACATAGTGGATGAGGCACTGGTGATGCTGGAAGATCTCAAGAAGGATCTCCCTGAAGATATCACCACAGAAATTCTTTTTGACAATACAACCTACATCCGTGAATCCATCAAAGAGGTGAAGAACACCATCTTTATTGCATTCATGCTGGTAGTGCTGGTCATATTCCTCTTCCTGCGCAACTGGAGGACCACCCTGATACCGGTCATTGCGATACCCGTAGCACTCATAGGAGCCTTCTTCGTTATGTACATGGCAGGATTCACAATAAATATCCTCACCCTCTTTGCCATTGTTCTGGCTATCGGCCTTGTTGTTGATGATGCGATAGTGGTTGTTGAGAATATCTACACCAAAGTGGAGAGGGGAATGAAGCCCAGGGAAGCAGCACTCATGGGATCACGGGAAATATTCTTTGCCATCATTGCTACAACTGTTGCCCTGGTAGCTGTCTTCTTCCCGATAGTCTTTCTCCAGGGGGTAACGGGAAGACTATTCAGGGAGTTCAGCCTGGTGATAGTGGGGGCAGTGATAATCTCATCCTTCCTTGCGCTGACACTGACACCCATGGTCTCTTCACGGGTTCTGAAGCATAATGCCATGGAAGGTCACTTCTACCGTGCCACCGAACCTTTCTTCAGCGGCATGATCAATCTCTACCGCAAATGGATAACAGCCTTCCTCAGGAGACGGTACTGGGCACTGATAATTATTGTAGCAGCAGGATTGCTGATAGGCCTGTTCTGGTCTATCCTCCCGTCAGAGATGGCTCCGCTGGAGGACCGTGGGTATGTCAACATCAGTGCCCGTGCCACAGAAGGCACATCGTATGATTACATGACTGACTACATGGAGACACTCTACCCGGTTGTGCAGGAGGAGATACCCGAGAGTGACAATATCATGATGATGGTGGGCATGGGAGGAACCAATTCAGCCAACATGAGGGTAAGGCTTCTCGACCGCCGTGAGCGCAAGCGGTCACAACAGGAGATAGCAGCAGCTCTCTCTCCCGTCCTCAGGCAGTACACCGGGGCAAGGACCATAGTATCGCAGCAGCAGACCTTCGGGTCACGCCGGGGAGGCCTGCCCGTGCAGTACGTGATTCAGGCCAAGAACCTGAATGACCTTAAACGCGTCTTGCCAGACTTCATGGCGGAGGTGTCGGAAAGCCCCTACTTTTCTGCCAGTGATGTGAACCTCAAGTTCACCAAACCGGAACTTACAGTACTGATCAACAGGGAAAAGGCTTCAAGGATGGGCGTAAGCGTACAGAACATTGCACAGACACTGCAGCTTACCATGAGCGAGCAACGTATCGGATACTATATCCTCAACGGTAAACAATACCAGATCTTCAGCCAGTTTGACAAGTCGAAGCGAAATGACCCCTATGACCTTACCAGTACCTACGTTCGGAACGACAAGGGCCAGCTCATTCAGCTTGACAACATTGTGGAGATACGTGAGAGCAGCCTGCCACCACAGCTTTACAGGTATAACAGGTTTGTATCGGCCACTGTGTCAGCCGGTCTGGAAGGAAGATACACGCTGGGTGAAGGGATTGAGGAGATGGACAGGATAGCCGCAAGGGTGCTCGACGAAAACTTCAGCACCACCCTTTCAGGCGATTCAAAGGATTTTGTCGAGAGCACCTCCAGCCTGCTGTTTGCCTTTGTCCTGGCCATAGTGCTGATCTACCTGGTGCTCTCGGCACAGTTTGAGAGTTTCCGTGACCCTGTAATCATTCTGGTCACGGTACCACTGGCTCTGATTGGTGCGTTATTTATCATGGTTATAACCGGGCAGACTCTAAATATTTTCAGCCAGATAGGCCTGATTATGCTGATAGGGATGGTTGCCAAAAACGGAATCCTGATTGTTGAGTTTGCCAACCAGAGACAGCAGGCCGGGCTGAGTGTCATGGAAGCCGCGCGCGAGGGCGCCGTCTCACGATTCCGTCCGGTACTGATGACGAGCCTTACAACCATCCTCGGTATCTTGCCACTGGCACTGGCCACCGGAGCAGGTGCCGAGAGCCGCGTATCAATGGGCGTCACCGTGGTGGGAGGCATGTTCTTTGCCACATTCCTTACCTTATTCGTTGTACCTTCCATCTACAGCTACCTGGCAGGAAGGAAAAAAACAGAAAAAAACAGTAATGAGCAACCCAAAGCTTAAGACAATGATACTGTTTATCCTGCTGCCACTGGTTGCAGGAGCTCAGAAAACGATGAACCTCGACGAGGCTATCATGGTAGCCCTTGAGAATAACTACTCACTCAAGATCAGCAGGAACGACGAGTCCATTGCACAAAACAATGTTTCCCTGGCACCATTCCTCCCAACCATTACGGGAACAGGCAGACAGTCGCAGACAAACAATAGCACTGAGTCGTCAACTGCGGAATCAGACAGAACCAGGAACAACCTTTACACGGCGGGCGTAACACTTAACTGGAGACTATTTGACGGGCTGGGTATGTTCACCGACTACAGCAGGCAGCAGGAGATGCTGGCCATGAGCAGCCAGAGGGTGAAGATCAATGTTGAAAACCTTATAATGAGAGTATGCTCAGAATACTACAACATTATCGTTCAGCAGAACAGGATGCAGTCAGCCCTTACGTCACTCACACTCTCACGGTCGAGGTATGAGAACGCTGAAGAAAAATACTTCCTGGGAGTGATCTCAGGGCTCGACCTGCAGCAGGCACGTATAGACCTTAACGCAGACAGCTCGGCCGTACTGTCCCAGCAGGAGACTGTGATCAGCGCCTACATCCGGATGACTAACCTCCTCAACGCCGGACATGATATAGACTTCAACATTAACGACACCATTATACTGGCCCCCGAGATAGATATCGATTCGCTCCGCGAAAGGACATTGCAGTACAATAACCAGCTCATTCTTGCGCGCCAGGGTGAAAAGTTGTCAGATTATGACCTGCAGTCAGTCAGGGCCGACCGGTATCCTACGCTCAACTTCAGCACGGGATACAATTTCTCGAGGAATGAATACCCCTGGCAGGCAGATTCATATAATCAGACCAACGGGCTGAACTGGGGGTTCAACATGTCATGGAATATCTTCTCGGGTTTGGAGACCAGCCGCCGTATTGCCAACGCGAAGATAGAGGCTGAGAGCAGCAGGCTCTCCTACCTCGATATAGAGAACGAGATACTGGGTGAACTTGACCTGCTGTACAATACATACCGTAACAATATAATTGTAGCCAGTTTTGAAACACAGAGTGCAGAGGTTGCAAGGGCATCGCTGGAGATAGCCATGGAGCGCTACCGCCTCGGATCGCTCTCAGGACTTGAGTTCAGGGAATACCAGAACAACTATCTGAATGCCATCAACAGGAGACTGACGGCACTCTACCAGGCCAAGATATCAGAGATCGGGCTGAGGCTTCTTGCGGGAGAACTTACCGAGTAATTTTTTTACGCTATCTCCGGAGCTGGCTGGCCGGGCTGCGCAGTGGTGCATCCCTTTGATCAGATTTACCGGGAAGTGTTGTTACGCTTCTTCCGGTAAACCTGGTATCCTTTCCATGCAAGCCAGAGAACGAAGGCAGCTCCTACTGCATACATTATCCAGTCAAGGTACGGAAGGATATACTCACGTTTGTCATAGGCAAAGTAACCTATCAGGGCCAGTATCACATTCCATATGGTTGCACCCAGGAAGGTGTAAAGCACGAAGGTTCCTATCTGCATCCGGGAAAGCCCTGCAGGGATAGATATCAGCTGCCTGACTGCAGGTACGAGCCTGCCAATGAAAGTTGACGCTTTGCCGTGCCTGACGAAGTATTTCTCGGCTCTCTCAACGCTATCCCTGGTTATGAGAAGCAGATGTGCCCATTTGGTATCAGCAATGCGGTACAGTACCGGCCTGCCTATCCACAGCGCCAGGTAGTAGTTGATTACCGCCCCGGTCATTGCGCCGGCAGTGGAGGCAAGAAGAACACCCCACATGGTAAGCGTCCCCTCCCCCGCTTTCCACGCTGCAAAGGGAACCACTATCTCCGATGGAAAGGGTATAAATGAACTCTCAATTGTCATTAGGAGGTATATGGTCAAGTAGTTAAGGTTGGCCATGTACCAGTCAAATACGGTCTGAAATATCTCCATAGTTTAAGTCTGAAGGTCTGAAGGTCTGGCCGTCCTGCGGTCGTGCAGTCTTGCCGTCGTGCCGTCCTGCGGTCGTGCAGTCTTGCCGTCGTGCAGTCTTGCCGTCGTGCAGTATTGCCGTCGTGAGGTCTTGCCACTGTCTAAGCATCAATATTAGCGTACTTTGCGTGCTTCTCAATGAACTCCCTTCTTGGCGGCACTTCGTCACCCATCAGCATGGAGAAGATATGGTCTGCTTCAGCAGCGCTGTCTATTGTCACCTGCCGCAGTGTGCGAGACTCAGGGTTCATGGTTGTCACCCACAGCTGCTCCGCATTCATCTCACCAAGACCCTTGTATCTCTGGATGGCTACGGCTGACTCCTTCCCCTGACCCAGCTCCTGGACGGCTGCGTCGCGCTCCTCATCTGACCAGCAGTATTTCTCCGCCTTTCCCCTCCTGACAAGATAGAGGGGCGGAGTGGCAATATAAATGTGGCCATTTTCAATCAGCTCCTTCATATACCTGAAGAAAAAGGTCATGATCAGGGTGGTAATGTGCGATCCGTCAACGTCAGCATCGGTCATAATGATCACCTTGGCGTATCTCAATCCGCTGGTATTCAATGCTTTGCTGTCATCTTCTGTTCCAATGGTAACCCCCAGGGCGGTAAAGATATTCTTGATCTCCTCACTGTCAAAGATCTTATGTTGCATGGCCTTCTCCACGTTGAGAATCTTTCCCCTGAGAGGCAGTATGGCCTGAAAACGCCGGTCACGACCCTGCTTGGCCGTGCCGCCGGCAGAATCACCCTCTACCAGGAAGATCTCGGAGACAGAAGGATCACGGTCAGCACAGTCGGCCAGCTTGCCTGGCAGCCCTGACCCGGACAGGACATTCTTTCTCTGTACGAGCTCACGCGCCTTACGGGCAGCATGACGTGCGGTGGCAGCAAGGATTACCTTCTGAACAATTGCCTTTGCATCCTTCGGATTCTCTTCAAGATAGTTGGCAAGAGCCGTACTTACAGCTATATCCACTGCTCCCATCACCTCGGAGTTGCCAAGCTTGGTCTTGGTCTGACCTTCAAACTGAGGCTCTGCCACCTTGACTGAGATGACTGATGTGAGCCCTTCACGAAAGTCATCTCCGTTGATATCAAACTTAAGCTTGGCTGTCAGCCCTGAATCTTCAGCATACTTCTTCAGGGTTCGCGTTAGCCCTCGGCGGAACCCGGCAAGATGGGTCCCTCCCTCAATGGTGTTTATGTTATTGACATATGAATGCACATTCTCCGAAAAGGAGGTATTGTACTGCAGTGCCAGCTCCACAGGGATATCTCCCTTGTCAGAGTTGATATAGATCACCTTCTCGGTCAGCCTCTCCCGGTTGACGTCGAGATACTCCACAAACTCAATCAGCCCTCGCTCCGAGAAAAACTCCTCAGTAAGTGGATCAGCTTCACCGCCATTACCGTTCTCCGCGGTCTCACGCCTGTCAGTAAGGGTAAGAAGGATATTCTTGTTAAGGAAAGCCAATTCCCTCAGTCTGGCTGCCAGGATATCAAATTTGAAGTCAATAGTCTGAAAAATTGTATTGTCAGGCATGAACGTGGTTACAGTACCTGATTCATCAGATTCGCCCACAGCGGCAACAGGCGCAAGAGGCTTTCCCTTCTCGTAGGTCTGAGACCATTTCTTACCCTGCCTCATCACCTCTACTGTCATTCGCGAGGAGAGTGCGTTGACACATGACACTCCCACTCCGTGCAGACCACCTGATACCTTGTAGGAGTCCTTGTCAAACTTTCCCCCTGCATGCAGCACAGTCATCACCACCTCAAGAGCTGAACGCTTCTCCTTCTCATGCATCTCAACAGGTATCCCGCGTCCGTTATCAATTACCGTTACCGAATTGTCCTCATTTATTGTCACATCAATCCTGGTACAATACCCTGCAAGGGCTTCGTCTATTGAGTTATCAACTACTTCATAAACAAGATGATGCAGACCTCTGACCCCTACATCCCCGATGTACATTGCGGGCCTCTTCCTTACTGCTTCCAGCCCCTCCAGAACCTGGATACTGCCGGCTGAATATTCATCCTGCTCCTTGCTCCTCTTCCTCAATTCATCATTCGTCATAAAAGTATTTTTAAATTGTATTTTTCGTGCTTTTAATGCTTTGAAAATATGTCACTTATAAAATCACACAAAGGTAGCAAAATCCACCGGTTCTGCTCCTGTAAAAACGAACAAATCAATAAAAAATATCAACAATTTGCCACCTGTTCAGGCGCTCTACAGGCTATAAGAAATACCGGCGGTAAGCATGAAGTTCCTGGCAGGATAATAATTCCATTCAAAGTAGCGGCTGTACGATACATTGTTGCACCTGACCCAGAATGATATGTCAGTTGTGTACCGGTATTCAATGCCCATATTAAGGTTCGGATGGAATGGCAGCCTGACAGTCTCTTCAGGGGCCTTTACCCTTGCGTACCTGTCTCCTGTAAGTATGAGATCAGCCGAGGCAATGATCTTGTTTCTCAGGTTATACGCAGCCCCAATCGTCCCGTCCCATGCGGGTTTGTGCCATGCGTACTCCTGACCTGACAGATCATAGCCATAATAGTTGCCTTCAAATGACAGGGTCAGCCGGGGGTTAACGGGGACCTTCAGTCCGCCATGCACCTTTAGCAGGTTACCGTCAGAATAGAGGGGCACAAACCAGTTGCCCGCCCCGAGTGTATCATTCATAAACAGCAGCATGTCCTTGAACAGGGTATAGCTGACATCGAGTGCATAGGATGCACTGACGTTAAGCGTACCTGAGAGCCCGGCATTGATCCTGAGCTGGTTATCGGTATTTCTGAGGTTATAGAGAGTGTCACCGGGAAGCATCCAGGGATTGACCAGGGCTGTGTTTCTTGCCTGGTTGTTCACAAGATAACCATCAATGGAGGCGGTGAAACGCAGGACCTTAGGGATAACCCTGAAGGTGAACATGGCATCCGGGTAAAAGAACATATAGAGCTTGGTGTCACCGCCTACCAGGGGATCATGGTTCTCCTTGAGGTCCGCGGCCAACTTTGCCCCGAAACGGAACCGCCACTCTTCATTGCCCTTTGTGATATAGGGAGCCAGGCTGAGCAGGTTCCTGGCCTTATGATCAATGCCCTTAGCAAAAAGATATAAGTCATACTCCGCATCTATACCTGCATAGAGCCCGAACATCTCAGTGCCTGCACTGAGTTTCATCCCGGGGTTATGCTGCAAGCCGTCACCTTTCCTTGTGAACAGGTTGTACTTCAGTGATGCATCCCAGATAAGCTCACTGGAGTCGGTCTCCATGGTGAAGTACCTTGCCTTGCCGGTAATGTCATAATACAGAGACCGTATATCCTTTCGCTCCGGATCATAACCTGTTACGTCAGGATTAATACCATAGGCATGGCGCGTCATATGCCTGAAGTCGATGTCAGCGTCAAACCTGCTCTTCCTGAAATATTTCCTGCCATACAGGATAGCCTGGTTGTCAAGAAACCCTGCATATACCCTTCTGTCATTCACCAGCTCTATCTTTCCAGCAGAACCGTAGGTACGGGTGAATAATCCTATGGCGCCGTTGTTCGACCTGTCATTGGAGACACTTATTTCCAGGAAAGGGGAAATGTATGTTCCCATGCCGAGGCTTACATACCCCTTTTTCAGGTCAGGAAGCGGATCAGGTGAGAGCACCGCCGATTTGATCGGGCTTACCTCGTATACTGGCACGAATGATCCTGGAGTGAAATCGTAATCAAACCGGATCTCCACGGTGGCTGTATCTTCAGCCTCAGGTAGCAGCACCCGCTTGTCAACCTCATGGAGTGTCGGCTTATAGGGATTATAGAGTGTGACTGATCTCCTTATGGTCTCATCCTCTGTCTGGGCGGTGGCTACCACCGTGATCAGTAACGCTGCAGCTGTAATATATCCTTTTGTTTTCATTGTCTTCTCCTTCTGTTTGATCAGTTCATTTGACTCAGACGGTTGCCGGGGCCGTCTGCCCGCCATCGTTCAGGGAGGCCAGCCTGGCCTTTGCCTCATCAATTATACCGTCATCAGGGATGGTATAGTAATCTATCAGGCTCTGGAGCGTTGCCCTGGCCTGGAAGGCATCACCCTTGCGGACTGCTATTTCAGACAGCAGAAGGAAGGTTTTACCCGTCCAGTAAGCATGTGGTGAGCTCATCTCCACCATCTGGTTGGCCTCTCTCTCAGCGCCGTCAACATCACCTGCTGTCCACAGCAACTCTGCAACACGGTATTTTGACTCGGCGCCATATGCAGTGGAAACCTCATGGGCCACCCTGCGATAATCATCCAGCGCATCATCATTGTTGCCAAGCCGCTGGTTGGCTTTTGCTGTGAGGAATGTGGCTTCCCGTGCCAGTTCCTCCGTCAGCTTCTCTGAACCGAGTACCATCTCTGCAGAAGAGATCACTTTCTCATCATCCTTCAGGGCTGATGCAGAGCGCATCATGCCCAGGTAGCCGAAGAGACGGTTGTCAGCGCTGGCAGCTTCCCTGCCAAGCCTCTCGTATAACGTCCACGCCCTCGTGTAATCAGCCTTGCCATAGGTTATGGAGGCAGCGCCGAGTAACGACTGCTCCATGAACTGGTTGTTGCCCACACTGATTACCTTCAGATAAAGATCCAGTGCTTCATCAACATTGCCCGACCTGTTCTGGCAGTCGGCGAGATAGAACCTGGCATTGGTGGCAAAGCTGCCCGATGGAAATTCCCTGAGATAGTTCCTGAATATCTCCGATGATCGTTCACAATTGCCCTTGATGTACTGATTCTCCCCTGCTATATAGGTCATTGAGTCACGCGTGGCAGCCTCAATGTCACCCAGCCCTTCAATGTTTTTCATGTAGGCAAAGTAAGACTCCACATCGTCCATGTCAGTGTAGGCATTCCGAAGACCATTGACAGCATTTCGTGCCTCGGGGGTGTTCCTGTAGTTCTCAATTACCTTCTTGAACTGTGCAATGGCTTTCTCATTCTCTCCGGCATTATAGTAGATGAGACCCAGCTGGACTATGGCAGGCGGAACGAACTGGCTGTTGGTGTGCCAGGCAATGATATTTGTGAAGTCAGCTTCTCCCCGCGTGGGCTGATCCACTGCCACATATGCCCTTCCCCGCTCGAAGAGGGCATTAGGAACGTAAGCCGACTTCGGGTAGCCGGTGATCAGACCGGTAAGGGTACTTATCTTGGCATGATTGTCATTGCTTAACCCCTGCGCGAAACCCTTCTGGAACATGGCATAGTCAGCATCGATCCTGGCATAGTCAATCACCTTGTCATAATAGGCAATGGCTGACGGATAGTCAGCCCTGATATAGTAACAGTCTGCAATCCTGTTGCGGGCATCCACGGCAATGTCAGGCCTGGTCTGTGAGTCAACGCTGTTATTGTAGGCCATGAAATACGGGAGGGCCCTGGCATATTCACCTTCATTGTAGAACACATAGCCCAGGTTGTAATCAATCAGCCTGTACTCAGGCATCGAGGAAGCGTTGGGAAGAGCCCTGAAACTCTCCCAGTCACTGATGGCAGCATCATTCCTGCCAAGACGATAGTTCGCCTCTCCTCTCCAGTAGAGAGCCTGAGCCATCAGCGCCGGGTTCATCTCCCTGTAGAGAAGAGACTTGTCAAACAGGGAGACAGCATCAGCGTACTGCTTGTTGCGGAACTGCTCCACCCCCCTGTAATAAGCCACCTTCTGGTAAGCCTCACGCAGTCTGTTGTCCTTGCTGCTGATCTTTTCAAGGGAGTTAAGGGCTGCCTGGTAGTTCTTAAGCCTCATGTACGCCGATATCAGGTAATCATAAGCTTCAGATACATTCTCAGAGTTTGGATACCGCTGAATGTAGTTGTGGAGGGCATCTATCCCCTCACCGAAAGGCGCATATGAGTTTTCATATGCCAGTTTGGCAAAGTTAAACAAAGCTTCCTCCTCCACCTCCGGATCAAAACTCATTCCCGAAGCGGCTGAAAAGGCCATCTGTGCCTTTTTCTTATCGCCTGACTGCAGGTAACATGATCCAAGCATGAAATAGGCATTCTGGGTAAGTATGTCACCGCGGCCCACTACCTGGTTAAACAGCCTGGTGGCCTGATCAATGGCACCGGTCTGGTAATAGCTGAAGGCCAGCTCATATTTGTCATTCCTGTCACTCAGTTTGGTGCCCTTGATAAAATTCTCGAGATAGGGAATGGCTTCGGCATAGTTGCCCTTCTGAAAATGAGCATCGCCGATAAAACGGTATAGCTCAGTCTCACGGGTCTTTCCGGCCTGGTCTATCAGTGCGGGCGCCATCTCCAGTATCCCGTCATAGTTCTTGTCAATGTAATATATCTGGGTGATGTAAAAAGGCACGATGCTGCCAAAGGTCTCATCGCCCCTGAGCCTCTCAAATCCCTCCAGGGCAGTACCATAAAAGCCGTTCTCATATGCAATGGCCGAGTAGTAATATATGGCCGGCGGTGTATAGTCCGTGTCCACATCCTTCAGCTCTGAGAAAAACATCTGGGCTCTCCTGGTGTCGCCTCTCCTGTAATGCGAGTAGCCCAGCTTGAAAAGAAACTCCGGAAGTTCCTTTTCAGAAAGCATGTAACGGTCAGTCTGCTCAAACCACTCAATGGCGCATGTATAATTGCGCTTCTGGTAGCAGTAACGGCCCGACTCGAACCTTGCCTGATTCAGCATGGGACTCTCTCCATTGCCATTTATGAAGCTCTCCATCCTGAATTCGGCATCAGGACTCATGAGCCACATTGAAGCCAGGGCAGCATGATACTCTACATCAGCCCTCGTTATCTTATCTGCATCTCTCTCACTCTCCAGCCACTTGTCAAACAGTGTTATGGCTGAAGCATATTTGGCCTTTGCAAACATCTCATACCCCCTGTTCAGAACAGAGGTCATCTCTTCCCCTGAGAACGAGACCTGCCCCCTCACTGCAGTCCCGGCCGCAATGAGTGAAACAACAATAACCATCAATATTTTCCTGTTCATAACTTTATCCTTTCATGAGCACCCCTCAAATAAGATCTGCCTGCAAACATTGCTTGCAGGTAATCAATTTATTCACAATATCTTGCGCAGATTTTCCGGCGCAGTTTCATTAGCCGTAAAAATACAACTATAATACCTCCTGAAATCCGGTTTATATTTCATTTTATCAACAGTAAGGCTGCTGATTGTTAATTCTTTTTTATTTTGCACAAAAACCGTTCCGAATGGAAGAGACCACTCCCCTTGATATGATAATTGAACTGAAAAGCTGTTCGATCATGCAGCAGGATCACATGGTACTCTCTGATGTGAACCTGAAGGTTGACAGGGGTGAGTTCGTCTACCTTCTGGGTAAGGTGGGCAGTGGCAAGACATCACTGATACGTACCCTTAATGCGCAACTTCCCCTTACAGACGGCGAGGGATGGGTGGCCGGGTTTAACCTGCGCACCTTGAAAAAGAGGGAGATTCCCCTGCTGAGGCGAAAGCTGGGCATAGTGTTCCAGGACTTTCAGTTGCTGACCGACAGGTCAGTCCATGAAAACCTGGAGTTTGCGCTAAGAGCCACCGGATGGAACAATAAGATTGCCATTGAAGACCGTATCAGGGAGGTATTGGAGAAGGTAGGCCTTCAGAACAAAGGGTTCAAGATGCCTCATCAGCTCTCCGGCGGAGAGCAACAGAGAGTGGTGATTGCCAGGGCCCTGCTCAATGACCCTGAAATAATACTGGCTGATGAGCCCACCGGCAATCTTGATCCGGAGACCTCGGAAGAGATAAACATACTGCTAAAGAATATAAGCAACACCGGCAGGGCAGTGATAATGTCAACTCACAAGCATTCACTTGTCAAGAAATATCCCGGAAGAACACTCAGATGTGATAATGGCAAGCTGACTGAATCTGACACAAACGACCAGGTTATAGAATTGCTTTTCTGATCATTTGAAAAGTCTTACCGGCCAGGGAAGAGTGTTCCGGTAAAGGCGCCAGTAGGTAGTCTGCTCTCCTCCGAATGATCTCATAAATATGGCCACTGACGGTACCGAAGAGCCGGCAAAGTCAAGTACCTTTCCCGTTGCGGCATTACTCTTAATAATGTGATCGATAACGTAATACGACGTACGAAGCTCCCTGCTCTTCCTGCTCCCTGCTGTAAAAAGCATGGTTATGCGTCCTGCCGTTTCAATAATGAACATCCCCCACAGCAGCTTTCCCCTGGGTGATCTCACCCCAAGCAGTCTGCCTCTGCCTGAAAAAGCGCAGTATTCCATCAGGGCCTGAAGCCTGTAATAACTCCTGTTTCTGATTACTCCCGCCCTGTGTGCCGTGTTGTTCCTGAAGAGGGCTATCAGCTCTGTGGGTTTTACGTCTTCAGTGATCTCCTGGGGATAGCGTCGCGATATGTTTATATTTCTCCTGCAGTCAGTCATATAATTGACCCACACACTCTCATATGGCTCATCCAGGTTCAGCTCATAATTATACCGGGGAGTGATGCTGTATCCCGGCACCCTTACTTCCTGTTCTATAGAGAGATCTATAAGCCTGTAAAACTCCGGCAGGAATGAGACAAATTCGCGTGCCATCTCCTGCCTGTCGCCGTCGGCAGTGAAAAGACCCAGCTGCTGAAGAAACACAGGGGTGGCAATATAATTGAATCCAAATTTGGCTGATCGCGGTAAAGGAAAGAGCGCCAGGTAATCATCATCCACAAGTGCATCCCATCCGGGAGCCATGGTATCCAGGTACCATGACATCACATAAGGCTTCACCCCGGATATATCCTTCAGGCATGCATCCCATCTCTCCCGGTCTATATCATTGTTCTTGAGATAGTTGATCATGCTCTTTGCATCGAAAGCAATTCCTCGAAGACCCTTCGCCATCCTTCCCAGCCGTTTCCTTCGTTCAGTGATGTGTTGTGCCATATAGACACAAAGAGTCCTCCAACCATCCTGGTCGCTGTTATCATCTCTTTAATCACGCTGATGGCCGCATCAGGAGTGAGGTGCATGTACTGTCTGAGTGTGCCGTCCATGACCTGGAACGGAACCACTGTCAGGCCTGTTGTTCTCTCCCTGGAAAGATCATAGAACGGAAATGGTCTTGCCATGCCGGCCCTGAATCCGGGTTCATCATTGAATCCCATTGTATAATCATATTTTATACCTGCCTCAGCATAGTCATGGTATGTCTCCGGCATCCTTAGCAGAAGCCAGTGCTGGCGAGCCTTATCCGGAGGGTGTCCTGTTATGGTACGGTATCTTTCTGTCTCCATCCGGAGTACTTTGGGTCTTCCCGCAGAACGATACGAAGGGTGAAGACCGCTGCCAAAGAGGTGGTCATATTTGCGTATGATCTCTCCATAAGCATGGTCGCGGTAAGGAGGACTATGATCATACTCACCCTGATCACCGGTGGGGAAAAAGAAAAGAACCTTGCTGCCCGAGGCCTTCAATTGATCCTCAATATAGTCAAAGCTGTCATATGGATCCTCCCTGGTGCCTGTCATTGTTCTGATCCTTTCCGCCGGTCTCGCACCCGTCCCGGCAAGGCCTTTCATCAGTCCTCCCATACTCCTGAGAAGACCCCGGCTGCGGTAGGCAAATGGCTGATCCACATCAATGGTTACCAGTGATTCGTACTCATTGTGCCTGATGGTTAGCACGGGATAACGCTTAACCAGTTCCCCGGCAAGGTATCTTGACCATAACTCTACCACCGGCATACGCAGGAAACCGCCACGGTGTGCCAGAGAGGCCGCTCCCTGGAACCGGCCGTGAGCATCAGGCGAAAAAGGCAGATACTCTTCATACCTGGAGAGCATGTAGAAGGCTGCCGCAAATAGATCAAACGGTATGCTTCCCTCACTGCCTGCAAAAAAAACAGGCATATCGTCAATATATGAAACCTCGGGCTGCGGATCATTGATGCCGCTGGCTGAGAGAAGCCCGCAGGGGCGGATGACAAACTGATCCTTAACCTTCTCATCAGAATAGATGATTGCCGGACTGGTCCCGATCTTCCTGCGGTCAGTGGTTAACTCGTAGCTGATGCCAAGAATGATATCGAAGATCACTCCTGTCGTATACTCTATCCGTGGAGTTATATCCGGAGCATAAATCCTCAGTTTCTTTGTCGCCATACCAGCAAATTTAGGAAAAGACGGCAATCAAGCCCGTCACCATGTTCCTTATTTATTAACAGATTTTCATTCCGGAGTGGCAAATTTTACTACTTTTGTCGTCTGTGCAATTTCGTGTTCACAAATTAAACAAAACATACCATGGGCAAAGGTGACAAGAAATCAAAAAGAGGTAAGATAATCAGAGGATCCTTTGGCGTTCGCCGTCCGAGAAAAACAAGAAAGAAAACAGTTGCAGCAGTGCCTGAGGAGGTTAAGAAAGTAGTTGAAAAGGCTGCCACGGAAGCTGCAGCAGTCACAGAAGCAGCAAAGCCGGCCAGGACAGCAAAGACAGCCAAGCCCAAGGCACCCGCCAAAACAGCGGCTAAAAGTACTGCCAGGAAGACAGAGAAAGAGGCAGACACAACAAAGGCTAAATCTACAAAACCGGCAACCAAAGCTAAAAAGCCGGCCGGGAAGAAAGAAAAAGAATAGCAGCTTTTTAGCTTCTCACAACAATATCACCGTACAGGGAAGGATCAATAACGGCCTCTATGATCGTGCTTTCATCGTGACGGAGTGCCCTGGTAACGGCGGAACGAAGAGCTGTCTCATCAGTGACACGTTTGACCGCAACCCCCAGGAAACTATTCGCACCAAAGAGTGATCCGGCACTGACCTGAACGCCATAAGGATCAACACTCTTCCATGATTGCTTGACCCTGATCAGATTCAGCTCACCGTCACTGAGCACCACCATGATTATCTTCAGCCCGAGCCTGCGGACTGTCATAATCTCGCCGGCATGCATGAGGAAACCTCCGTCACCGGTGATACACAATATCTGCTCTCCATTACCTGCCAGTGCGGCAGCAATGGCCGCAGGAAGGCCAAACCCCATCGAGGACCATCCGTTGGTCATGATCAACCTCCCATCCTCAACATCCCACAACTGTCCAAGCAGATGGAGGTGTGATCCCACATCAGCAGTGACAGTGGCCGTTGAGGGCATGATCTCCCTCAGAAGAGACAGAACGGTCACAGGACTGAATCCCGCAGGCCTTTTGGAGAAGGCATCGATGATCTCACGCCGGATCCCGGATGCCAGCGTGGTCATCACTCCTGAACCCTTCAGCGGCGCAAGTATCTCAAACCATCTCCACGCCGGAAGGACGATCTCAATGGCACCTTTTATCCGCAGGTCTGATTGCCGGGTGTCAAAATGGAGCAGGGGAACATCAGGAACCCATGACTCATAATTATATTCCACCGGATCATATCCGAGCCCGATAATGAGATCTGATTCCCTGATAAGCTTTTTCAGCCGGTCACTTAACGCATGGAACAGTACTCCTGCAAAACAGGGATGATTTGCCGGTATTACTCCTTTTGCCATCGGGGTGACTATCACCGGCACATCATGGTCGGCAAGGAATGCTTCAAGAGCCTTACCTGCCCCTGCACGCATGGCTGTAAGGCCGGCAACAATAATGGGCCTGCGCGCAGAAGCAATCAATACGCACGCCCTGCTCCGCAGAGCCCCCGGATCCTGACTGCGCCCGCTGCCTGACTCTTCACCGCTGTTGCCACCTGCTTCCGTGCTGTTGCCTGACTGCTCCTCACTGTCACCACCGGTTTCCGAACGGATGCCGGTCGGAGAACTGACCTGCAAAGTAGTTCCTGTAACCATTCCGGTATCTGACGCAGCCAGACATGCTTGGCTGCCGGCAAGGTCTGAGGGCAACCCGATATGAACCGGACCCGGATACTCCTCGTTAGCCAGCGCAAGGCTGCGATCAATCACCTCCCGGACGTTGCCTGGACTGAGCCTGAATGTAGCCTTGGTGAGCGGCCCGAACAGAGCCTGATGGTCAATATTCATCTGCGCTGTCCGGCCAAGCCATGAATCAGGCATCTCAGAAGTCAATGCAATGACAGGCGAACGGTCAAGCAACGAACCCCCTACCCCCGAGGCAAGATTTACTGCACCAGGACCGAACGTGGCATGACAGACGCCTGTCACACCCGTCAGCCTTGCCGTAACATCCGCCATTACAGCAGCCGAAGCCTCGTGAGCTGTCAGGATGAATTCTATCCCGGCCTTCCTGAAGGCCTCCATGTATGGTATCGAAGGACCGCCAGGGATGCCAAAAAACCGCCTGACCCCCGCAGCTCTCAGTCGCTCTGCGATATAATCTTCAATCTTCATCCCAACTCCCGGTCCGGGCTCTTAAACTTTGTTTTAATAATGTAAAAAAACATAAAATACCTGATTTAACATCTGAAAAGTTTTTCAGATAGACTAACTTATCTTAACAATGCATAAAAATAAAACAGCCGGGCTCTGCTGGAAGTAAAACCACCCGACTGGAACAAAAAGGAGAAATAAAAAAAGCGATATTTGCAGTCTTATCTGTTTCAGATGACTGACCGACATGCCAACACCATCATCTGGGCTATAATAACATGCCTGATGTGGTCAACAGCCTATCCTTTTATCAAGGTGGGGCTGCAATATTCAACTCCCGTTCATTTCGCCGGCACCCGCTTTTTACTATCGGGGCTGATGATCCTACCCTTTACGGTAAGGCCGCGGGAGTATGTCAGGATGCTCATTGAGAACCGCAGCCTGGCCATCTGGGTAACACTGCTGCAGGTGTTCATCAACTATATCCTCTTCTATCTGGGGATGGACCGCGTTCCGGGCGCCCTGGGAGCAGTTATTGTAGGTTCACAACCCTTCGTGACAGCCATCGTCTCCAGGATAATGATCAAAGAGGAACGCTTTACCCGGGCAAAGGTTACCACAATCATTCTGGGCCTGGCTGGCATTGTGCTGGTCAGCGCAGGCAGGCAGGGATTCCGGTTTGGCCTTCCGGGTGAGATGCTGGGTATAATTATGATCTTTATTGCCAATATCTCTACTGCCACCAGCAATGTCCTTGTGTCCAAAAACGGGAAAAATATGAACCCGCTGGTACTGAGCTCATTCTCACTCTTTGTAGGTGGAGCGGTGATGTTCCTGCTGTCGTTCGGCATTGAAGATGTTCCTGGCAAACCCGATTTCCCGCTGCGATACTGGATGGTTCTCATCTGGCTCTCATTCATGTCAGCATTCACCTTCTCCAGATGGTACGTGCTTCTGAAACGCCCCGAGGTGAAGGTGAGTGAGCTTAACCTCTGGAAATTCATAATCCCGGTATTCGGAGCCATACTAAGCTGGATTATCGTGCCAGGCGAAAATCCCGACTGGGTAACAATCGCAGGAATGGTGATAATTTCGGTTTCACTGATATGGTTCTTCGGCTTCACCGCCAGACGCGAACGCAAGGTGGAGGAGGTACCGGCAGGGCCCATGGCAAAATAAGCCGGCAGTTGGCAGTCAGCAGTCAGCAGTAAAAAAATATCCAGTACTGCCTTCTGGTACTGCAGGCTCCAGGCTGCAGGCTGCCGACTTACCATTCGGCCGGCCAGTCTGACAGATTCTTGAAGAAGAGCAGATCCCTGTAATGCGGTTTGGTCTTTGCCTCTATGGCCAGCATTTCGTCAGCTGTCAACGGCCTGAATTCCTTCGCAATATTTATATTTTCCTCCAGCTCTGCTATCTTGTCAATACCTACAATTATAGTGCTTACAGGCAGCGTCAGCACATAGTCCATTGCCTCCTTCATGGTTATTATCCCGCCATTGGCAAAGATCCGGTCACGGGCAGGGATCTTCATCCCCACAATTCCCATCTCTCTGGCCACGGCATTGGGCAGAAACTTTTCAATGAACGGATCATGATGCTTGTCAGCCGCATTGATAGCAACCAGCACATTGTCAAAGGAGAACCTCTCGTTGAGGGCGTTCAGCACGTCCGGTCCCTCATGACCGCTAAATCCAATGAAACGAATCATCTTTTCATCGCGCGCTTTGATCATTGCCTTCAACACCCCGTCGTCACCGGTGATCCTGTCCAGCGTCTCCATCTCGGACATCTTCACGTTGTGGATCTGCCACAGGTCAAGATGATCGGTGCTGAGCTGTTTCAACGACTTCTCCAGAAGCCTCATGGAGCCGTCATAGGTGCGGTCATGGGTCTTGCTGGCAAGGAAGACCTCCTTACGTCTGTACTTCATCACCTGGCCCATGTTCCTCTCACTGGTGCCCATGGCATCGGCGCGGGCCACAGTCGGCGTCTGTCGTCCGTAGGCGGCAGCGGTGTCAATGTAATTGATTCCGAGATCGATGGCCCGGTTGATGATCTCAACCGAGATATCCTCCTTCCCTGGTATCTCGATGGAGCCCTGCCCCCCGAGGCTGTAGATGCTCACCATATGCCCCGTTTTTCCCAGTGGTCTGACAGGAAGCTCACCCTTTCTGATCTCCGCGAAAGGCTGTCCGAATGCATCGACATATGGCGCTACACCTGCAAGTGCAGTAAGTGCTATCATTTTCTGCAGGAATATGCGGCGGCTGTTGAGAGCTTTTTCTGACATAATATTTTTTTTTAAAGTTAAACCCTTTATCTAAATCAAAGTTCATCAATCACCATAATATTTATCATTCTGAATCAAGCCTTCTATGAAGCCTGATGCTTATATTTGCCTAAACCTTTTCCGAAAATGTCTGAATTCATCCCCGGCAATGAACACCTTCCCCACGGACTGATGGAATTCGCCAGGGGTGTGACCTCCGGGGCTGATGCCAGGGATCTCATCAGGGAGCACAGGAGAGTGATAGATGCCGTCACCCCCCACCAGACGATGACCGTTCTCGATAACCTTCTGAGGGAAGGATTTACGGTTACTGAAACCAAGGCTGCAGTGGGCAAAATACTGAATATGTTCCACATGTCCCTTGCCTCATATCAATGGGACAAGCCCGGAAATGGCCACTTCCTCCATCACCTTATGCTTGAGAACAGGGAGGCGGAGAAAAGAATGGAGACCCTGCGCTCATTGACGAAACGATTCTTTCACGGCAAGGAGGAGGAGAGGACAACAATCCGGCAAGCGATGCTTTACGCCGTCATGGACCTGGAACCGTATGAACTCCACTATATCAAGAAGGAAAACATCCTCTTTCCATATATCGAAAAGCACTTCCCACAATACGGCTGTATCAAGGTCATGTGGGCTTTTCACGACGATTTTCGACATAGCATCATAAGACTGAGGGAGATACTTAGCGGACCTGATTGGGGGTCGGATGATCTCAACAGGGAGCTGGGCAGGCTCTTTTTCACAGTTGTTCCTGTGATCTTCCGTGAAGAGCAGATCCTCTTCCCGGTAGTCATCAGGGCTCTTCCCGAAGAGTCATGGGATGAGATGATGACACAGGCCAATGAGGCAGGATGGTGTTACATACCGGCACCGACAACAGTGATTAAACAACCAACGCGTGAAGATATGGGACCGGAACTTACAGATCTTGTCACAGGAGCGCTGAGCGCCGAACAGCTGGTGCTCATGCTTGACGCCCTGCCTGTTGATATAACATATGTAGATGAGGAGGACTGTGTCAGGTACTTTTCGGGAGAAAAGCACCGTCTATTCCCGAGGTCAAAGGCCATCATTGGACGCAAAGTGCAGAACTGCCACCCTCCTGACAGCGTCGATGTGGTGGAGAAGATACTGGAAGCCTTCCGCAACCGTGA
>ENA-UPTA01001260-UPTA01001260.1-activated-sludge-metagenome-genome-assembly--contig:-NODE-1260-length-28357-cov-6.798071_pt1 | contig 28357 bp, 27 predicted proteins | sample MGYA00238184_ERZ773361 | MGnify/ENA primary metagenome ERZ773361 (study PRJEB29100, sample SAMN05720205) | activated sludge metagenome | isolation source: anaerobic digester from wastewater... | reverse complement strand
AAAAGTGTTTTTGATATAAGACTGCTTTTTCCTGATCCGCTTACACCCGTTACACATGTAATAAGTCCCAAAGGAATTTCAACATCAATGTTTTTAAGGTTGTTATGGGTTGCACCTATTATTTTAAGCCATCCATAAGGTATTCTACGATTTGAACATGATCGGGGTTCATTTTCTATTTCCTTAAGTGCTTTTGCTGTAAGAGAAGTGCAGTTTTCCTCTAACTGCGAAAGATTTCCCTGAGCTATCACGTATCCTCCGTGTTCACCGGCCCCCGGACCCATATCTATTATATAATCAGCATTAAGGATCATTTGGGTGTTATGTTCTACCATGACAACAGTATTGCCATTATCGCGCAACTCTTTTATTGACTGTATGAGGTACTTATGGTCTTTAGCATGAAGTCCCATTGAAGGCTCATCCAGTATATAAAGAAGATTGGAAAGACCGTTGCCAAGCTGAGATGCAAGACGGATTCTCTGTGCTTCGCCAGGCGATAGGGTTGGCACGGCTCTATCAAGTGAAAGGTACGAAACGCCCACATTGCTAAGGCTCTTAAGTTTTTTAGTCATTTCATTCAAAAGTGTCTGTGCTATTTCTAGTTCCGATGGATCAAGCTTTATTTGAAGTTCGAGGAGCCACTTTAGCAGCTCGCTAATTTTCATTGATGTTGCCTGTGGAAATCTTTTTCCGGCAAGAACCACCATCCGTCCTTGTGGAGAAAGCCTCTCTCCATGACATGTGGTACATTCCTTTTCATTCATAAAGGCGGAAACAAGTCTTTGTGCGGTTTCGCCGTTGTTTTCCCTGAATAATCTATTTATAATGTTGCAGGCTCCTTCAACAGGTCTTATGATTTCGCCTTTCCTACCGTTTGAATTTTCATAAACAAACCGTACCTCTTTTCCCTTAGACCCATAAAGTGCTTGAGTTTTAAATTCCTGTGGAAGCTCTTTCCAGGGAAGTTCCAAATCAACATTCATCTGTTCGGCAAGAGCGAGAACCTCGCCTTTCATCCAGTTGGCATTTGGTTTGCTTCTGTGTTTGCGGAGATTGCCCCACCAATTTGAAGCACCATCCAACAATGATTTTGAGGGATCACTTACTATCAGTTCCGGGTCGACCTGCAGAATTACTCCCAATCCTTTGCATACAGGACACATACTTTGCGGATTGTTAAAACTGAAGTCTGCCGGAGTAAGCTCAAAGAATATTTTTTCACAGTGATAACATATTGAGGTGGTCTGAAAGAGAAAATCTTCTTCATTTATTAATACCCTTAATGCTCCCTTTCCTTTTTTCAGCATCAGAGATACGCATTTAGCCAGATCGTCTTCAAAAAGCCGGTCTTTTTGCTCGGAAAAGATAAAATGTTTTTGATCATCATTATGACCAAATGGACTTATAGTAATATGATTATGAGGCTGGATAGAAAGTAGCGTATTTATTATCTGGTTCTCAGTCATTTGGGTAAAGGGTTTTCCACACTGAGGGCAGTGTCTTGTTCCAACTCGTGCATAAAGAAGTTTAAGATAATCGTATATGTCAGTTATGGTTCCGACAGTTGATCTTGGATTTCTTCCAAGAGTTTTCTGTTCTATGGCTATAGCCGGAGGGAGATTAGTTATTTGCTCAACATCCGGTTTTTCAAACTGTTCGAACGCCATTTTACCGGAGGTTGAAATACTATCCATAAATCTACGCTGACTTTCTGCATAAAGAGTGTCAAATGCGAGACTTGATTTTCCGCTTCCGCTCACTCCGGTTATAAGTGTAATTTTATTTTTTGGTATCTTTACCGTTATGTTTTTAAGGTTATTTTGTTTCGCACCTTTAATAGTTATGTAGCCTTCATCGCGGAAAACCCCGTCGGAAAAGCTATCGTATCTTTTTTCCTGTGAGTAACAGACAGAATCAGCCTTTATGTATTTTTTGATCCGGTCTTTTAATGAAGGTTCCATTTCGCTTTTATCAGGGATGCTGCTGGTAGCTCCTTCATCCAACCACTGGGGCCAGTGTTCCAGCCACTGCGGTAGAGTGAAAGCTTCAATTCTGTCGTATACTGCAATGTAAGGAAGAACTTCAACAACTGTACTTTTCTCAAAACAATCGATATAGTTTATATATACTCTATTTTTTTCCGGATCTGTTCTTAACACTTTTGCTGTGGTCATAGCGATAGGGTTTGGTCTAACGGGCGAACGACTTGCAAAAATACCGGTTTTTGGTGCATTCTCATATGGAGGGTTGCACTGTATAACTTTTCTGTACTCCGGCTTGTCAAATCTATCAAACCACCACAATATTTTTATATGCGAAAACTGATTTATTTTCTCATACTCAAAAAAGCATTTATTATCAAATTGAATAAAATACTCTCCTTGAAAATTTATAATTGTTCCCTTTTTTCTGACAGTTCTTTCAATATTGTTAATTTCACTGATGTCCTTTTCTTGAGGCTCGCAGTTGTTTTCCGCTCTGAAGGTTCCAAAGCTTGAAAAAGGATCTGTTGGAGATTGGACGCGATCTTCACAGGGAAAGTAAGGTTTTACATCCCATACCGGTGACTGATCTGCTGCTGCTATCCGGTCAAGATAGATAATCCCTCTTTTTCCATCAATCTTTACTATTCTGCATACCTCTGAGCTGATACTGCTTTTAAATAAATTGTATTTATCTTGTTGTTGGCTGTCTGAAAAAATTATACAGTGACTGAAAAGCTCAAGATGTAAAAGAGCCGGGATATACTCTTTTTTTAAAAAAACTGCTGTTAACCCATTTGAATTAAATATAATACCTATATTTTTAAGTTGTAGTTCATCATTTTTAATCATCATACCACCTCCTGGTGCTATTCTCTTCTATTTTGGCTGACATTTTGGGCAGTAGTAAATGCTTCCGCCAAGGAAATTTTCTTTTATTATGGTCTGCCCACATACCGGACATGGTGATGATGCTGTATTTTTACTGAGAATGGTTTTATATCCGCCGTTATTGCCATATAGGTCTTTTTCAGTATCTCTTCCACCTAGATCGTACATATTCTTTAAAACGGATTTTATTGATGAAAAAATCTTCTTTTTCTCATCAGATTCAAGCATGCATACCTTTTTACGCGGATTGATTCGTGCTGTCCACAGTATGTCCTGTAAAACACCGTTTCCAAGTCCTGGTATACGCTGTTCTGTTGCCAAAAGTGCTTTTAGGCTAAGTTTTTCAGCCAGAGGCATATTAATAATATTCATGAAATACTCTTGGTTAAAGCTATCTGAGAAAACTGAAGGTTTTTCCTTCGCTGTAGCGTAGTAAGGGTTATCAAAAACATCTTCGTCGTTAAAGCACCATACTCCCCCATACATCTGTACTGTTGCGGTTAGAGCACTTTTATCTTCAAACTCAATCAGAAGCTGATGTTTTAGAGGATGTTTCTCGTCATTTCCAAGATATTTCAGTGAAACTCCGTCTGTAAATAAAAGTTTTGCCCCATTTAATCGCACTTCCAGCATTCCGCCAAAGGATAACGCATCTGTTATTATTTTACCTTTAAGAACCAAAGAGTACTTTTCAGGATCATTGTTGTAGTACCATGTAAATTTATGCACACTGCTATTTGCTTTTGCCGAGAGTATTTTTTTCCCCAGGAGTTTTTCTCTGATCTGATTGCTTAAGGTCATGGCCTCTGGTATTTCAAGCATAGTCATCCCCCTTTTGTTATATAAGGTTATACTATATTTTAGCATATAGTTCAGATAAAGATTTTGCTTTAATTGCTCTGTTTTGTCAACCTTAAAGTACAAGAAGGCATTGTATAATTATGTTTTTCTTTTTAATTTTTAGAATAATCATAAAAAGAAATGATTTTAATAGTTAATAGAGTTTATTTTCCTTTTTTTGTCTTTGATTTATTTTTTACAGCAAGGTATTATATAAAATGAACCGATTCATTATGAACCGATTCATTATGGAGGTGAAGATGATGACAACCATAAAAGAGGTTGCCAAACTTGCAGGAGTAAGTGTGGGTACTGTTTCTAAAGTTATTAACAATCAGGACGGTATAAAAGAAAATAACAGGAAAAAGGTATTGGATGCTGTTAAAAAACTTAATTATGAGCCTAATATACATGCGCGGACACTTTCAAGCGGCAAAACCAACTTGGTAAGTATAGTTGTGCCGACTGTAGGATTTGAATTTCAGAAAATTTTTCTTAAATCGCTGGATGATGTACTTAGAAAAAGCAATTATGATAGTGTTGTTTTTCCATTACTTTCGCGCGACAGACTGGCAAGATTTTCAAGTGAGTCAAACTTTCTTTTCCACACCGATGCGCTTATTTTAGCTTCTCTTTCACCAAAAAATCTTTTTAGGGATGGAAGGGTTCCTACACGTAAACCTTATCTTATAGTAGATTCTCATGGGGAAAGCTCAAACTCTGTCATCATAGACAATTACCTTGGGGGACATCTTGCCGGAAAGCATATCAGTCTTGAAAAAAATGGGAAATTATTTCTAATAGGAGGATATGAGCCTGATGATGCTTTTTCGAGCGGAGTTTTCAGCGAAAGGAAAAGAGGGTTTGAAGATGCTATAAGAGAAAGAGGTATAGAAAGTAAGGAGATAGAGTTTAAAAACATTGTTCTTGACTGGAATCAAGCCTTTGATTTCGGAGCAAGGATTTCAAGAACTGAAAAAAAGTTTAGTGTATTTTCCGTTTCAGATCTTGTGGCATGGGGATTCATTGAAGGATGCAGAACAAATGGATTATATGCTGGAAAAGACTTTCACATAATAGGATATGATGACCTTTCTTTTTCTCAGAAAATTGGATTAACAACAATAAGTCAGCCTATATCGGAGTTGGGGGAAATTGCTGCAGAAAAAGTAGTAGAAAAGATAAAAGGTGCGGCAAATATCGAAAATATTGTACTTTCTCCGAGATATGTTGAACGAACTTCAAATTAAAGGGGATGAGAAAACATGAAAAAGTACCTTGTAGTCTTTGTCTTGATTTTTTCTTTATTGGGGTTTTCAAAAGAACTGAACGTATGGACGTGTTATGGGGAAAGCACAGTGGAATATAAAAACTTTGAAGCTATGGGAAAGATGTTTGAAAAAGAAACAGGTATCAAAATAAAATGGATTCCTATAACTGATTTAACAGACCTCGATTCTAAGTTACGAGTATCAGCTCCGGCTGGGGTCGGACCAGATCTCCTGGTGACAGTTCCGCATGACAGCATAGGAAAATGGGTTAAACAGAACATTCTCAAGCCTGTGGACACAATTTTGTCAGAAGATCTCAAAAATTTTACTGAGTCATCTTTAATGGCTGTCAGATATGACGGAAAAGCTTATGGTTTGCCTTATACTGTAGAGAGTGTCGGACTGGTTTACAATAAAAAGTATGTCAGTCAGCCTCCCAAGGACTGGAATGAAATCATACAAATATCGGAAAAACTCAAATCACAGGGAATAAATGGAATAGTATTTCCTGCCGGAGAAGCATACCATATGTACTGTATTTTAAGAGGCTTTGGCGGATACATATTTAAATGGGAGAATAATCAATACAATATACAGGATATAGGAATGAATAATAAGGGTGCATACCAGGCTATTGCCTTTTTAAAAGAGCTTTTCGATAGGGGAATACTTTCAAAGGTTCTTATGGATTCGTCTTCAATGCATTCGTTTTCTACAGGTGCTTTTGAAGAAGGTAAAGCTGCATTTCAGATCAACGGACCGTGGGTAATTCCCGGAGCTTCGAAAATGGGTATAGACTGCGGTGTAGTTCCTATCCCGGAACTTCCCAATGGTGAAATGCCAAAGCCTTTTATGGGAGTGCAGATGATAGCTTTTAATAATTACAGCAAGAATCAAGCTGATGCTTTAAAGTTCGCAAGATTTATTACCTCACACGATAACATGCTCAAATTTGCATTAGACACCAATAGAGTTGTAGCAAGAAAAAGCGTTATTGATTCTCAGGAAATAAAGAAAAATCCACTTATTTCGGGATGGTCACAGCAGGCAGTATACGGAGAACCGATGCCAAATATTCCAGAGATGAGCGTTGTATGGACAGCATGGAAAGATTCTCTTCCTTTGATGTACTCAGGTAAGCAGGATATACAGAAGACGCTTGACGAGCTTGTGGAGGTTCTCCATAATAAACTTAAAATGATGCAGGAATAAAAGGTCAGGCAATTTGCCTGACCCCCCTTTCCATAAGTCAGTAAGGAGGTCGCCCTAATGACTTACAGAGCCTTTTCAAAGAAAATTAGCCTACAAAAAAAAGCAATATATCCGAAAAAACAGCTTAAAGCAGCTTCTTTATTTCTTTTTCCAACTGTATTTGCAATTACAGTATCAACAGTTATTCCTTCGCTATACAATATTTTTATTTCTTTTACAAACTACGGTCTTAATCATTACTTTGAATATGATTTCATTGGTGTTGAAAATTACAAGAAAATTTTCAATCTTACTCAAAATAGTCCGTTTTTTCCTGTACTGCTGTGGACAATAGCCTGGATGGTACTCAGTACTTTATTAAATTACTTTATAGGTATGTTTATTGCTATATTTCTCAATAATCCAAATCTTCCGGAAAGAAATATTTATCGTGGACTACTTATTATTCCATGGGCGCTTCCGGGGGTAATAGCAATTCAGATGTGGCATGGCATGCTTGGAACGGAAGGGGTACTTAATCAATTTCTTGGTATGTTCGGAATCGAAGCAGTTTCATGGTTTAATTCGGTCTTTTGGTCAAGATTTTGGGTAATTATTGTTAATGCATGGATTTCATTTCCTTATTTTATGACTATTACGTATGCGGCGCTTCAGAGTATTCCGACTGATTTGTATGAAGCAGCTGAAATTGATGGGGCAGGAAAAGTATATAAATTTCGAAAAATCACCCTTCCTTTGCTTAACAAGACCCTTTCACCCTTAATTATAACGCAGTTTGCATTCCAATTCAATAATTTCAACCTTATATTTTTGCTTACACGTGGCGGACCTAGAAATTCCCTCGGAGATTATTTTGGATCTACTGATATTTTGGTTTCATATACTTTTAATATAATGCGAGAGCTTCAACAATATGGTCTTACAGCAGCATACGGAGTTATCACTTTTTTTATAACCGTATTGATAATAGTCTTTACCACCCTCTGCCTTAAGGGGCTTAAGGAGGAGTTCTAATGAACAGATTAAAAAAGAAAAATATTTGGTTTGTAAGAATGTTGGCTATTCTGCTGGTAGTTGTTATTCTTTTTCCTTTTTACTATGTTGTGCTTACTTCCTTCAAGCCGGGCTCTTCATTTTATTCAGGCTCCGTATTTCCAAAACAGTTCACTCTGGATAATTATAGTTCTCTAATAAACAACTCTAAGTTTTTGCTATGGGTTAAGAACTCGACTATTCTTGGAGGATTCTCGGCATTATTGACGGTAGTTGTAACCATGTTTGGCGGATATGCTTTCAGCAGGCTCAGATTTCCCGGAAGGAAGTATGGAATACTTTTCCTCATGGTACTTCAGATGTTTCCAACATCTGTTGCTATGGTTGCGTATTTCAAAATGCTTCAGATAGCAGGCCTGCTTAATACGCTTACCGGTATAATCCTTATTATGGGATTGGGAAACGCGGCTTTTGGCACATGGATTATAAGGAACTACTTGAACTCTATACCCACCGAGATTGATGAAGCGGCATATATAGACGGTGCAAATTACTGGCAGACTTTCTGGAAGGTACTTTTTCCTCTTATGATGCCAATTCTTGCCACACAGTTTATAATGACTTTTATAGGCGTTTACAATGAATATATGTTTTCGGTTATTCTGCTTTTTGATCCTTCAAAGTATCCTGTAGGAGTTGGTATAAAAGGTTTCCTTGCGTCGAATTATTCTGTAAACTGGACAGTTTTCTGTGCAGCAGCAGTACTTGGATCGTTGCCTATAATAATTTTATTCCTTCTACTTCAGAAAAATATTACAAACGGACTTACAAAAGGAGCTGTGAAATCTTGAAAGGTAAAGTAGGCTATGAAATTTTTGTCGATAGATTCTATAATTTTAATAACAAGGGGTATACGTTTATACCATGGAACATACCTGTTAAAGCATACGATAAGCAAGAATATGATTTTTACGGAGGAAATCTCAAAGGAATCAGTAAGAAGATTGAGTATCTGAAAAAATTGTCAGTAGATTTTATCTATATTACTCCCGTGTTCAAAGCAAATACAAATCACCGGTACGATACACTTGATTTTTTTGGTATTGATGAAAAAGCAGGAACCGAAAATGATCTTCTGGAGCTAAAAAGTCTTCTCAAAGAAAACAGTATAGAGCTATACATGGATATAGCACTGAACCATACCAGCCGTTTTAACAGCATGAAAGAAAACATTGATTTTTATACCGGTAAAAATTGGGCGAATGTTGAAAATCTTCCTGAGTTGAATTTAGAAAGTGCAGAGCTTAAAAACTATCTTTTTAGAGAGGATTCTTCTGTTATGAAGAGTTATCTTAGGAAAGGATTAACAAACTGGAGATTTGACTGTGCGTATGATTTGGGCTATGAAATTTTAAAAGAGATAAAGCATAATATGGACAAAGTTTGTGAAAACGAAGTAATAGGTGAAGTCTGGTCTTACCCTCTTGAATGGTGCAAAGTTATCGACGGCGTAATGAACTATTACTTTCAACAGCTCATAAAAATGCTGCTTTATGGAAAGATAGATGGAACAACATTTACCGCTGCTGTTGCAAAAACATCGGAAGAATGCGGAGATAAAATTTTTAAAAGCTGGAATATTCTTTCGACGCACGATACTCCTAGAATAAAAAATATCTTTGGTGATCTGTGGAAAATTGCTGTAATGCTTCAATTTACAGTTCCAGGCAGTCCACTTGTATACTATGGAGAAGAAATAGGAATGCAGGGGGAAGGAGATCCATACTGCAGGCAGCCAATGTTGTGGCAGGAGGATCTTCAAGGGAATGAAGCTTATTGCTTCTACTTAAAATTGATTGATGAGTATAAAAAGGCAAAGGGTATCAACTCTGGAAGGATTAAACAGCTTTTTTCCTCTGATAGTGAAGTAGTGTGTTTTGAAAGGACAAGCGATGAGATACGGGATACGCGCTTTGTTATAGCTAATCCTACAAATAAAATGATTTCTGCTTGTATTATAACGGAGAACTCATCCTTGATGAACTATTCAAAAATTAAGGATGTATTTTCAGAGACAGAGTTTGAAATTTTTAGTTCATGTATAGATGCAGTTATTCCACCGAAGTTTGCGGGAGTATTCAAGATAAAGGAAGAAAGATCAAGCTATAACCCGTATAAAAGGATAACATAACAATAAAAGCCGTTATCAAACGGTTTTTATTGTTTTTTGGCAGCTTCAATAGTATGAGCATACATATGCTTAACTGGGAAGATAGAAAACTCGCCGATCCTTTGTAAAAGGAAGAATGTTTTTTCTTTGCGTAGCCACTATCTGCAATCATTTAAGTGTACGCTCCTTGAGACTTCTTGGTAGATTAAACGAGACATAAAGTGCATCTCAAAAAGTATTTTTCTTAAGAGATATTCCCAAGGAATACCTTTGTGAAATGATACTTATGAATATGCTATACTGTGTGAAAAACCGTTTGAATCGATAAAATAATAATTAGGGATACTTTTTCTGTACTGTTATTTTTTTAAAACTATTCCATACAGCAGTTTCTTCCAGCAGCCTTTGCACGGTATAATGCTTCATCGGCCATATTAAGAAGTTTTTCACACGAGTCCTGATCATCAGGGACAGTCACAGCTATTCCTACAGATACCGTGACACGCGGAAAATACGGAGAACCCGCATGCTTAATATCCTTGGCTTCAATACTTTTTATAATTTCTTCTGCAACAGCACGACATCCTTTTATATCAGTTTCTGCAAGCAGTACTACAAACTCTTCGCCTCCATATCTTGCCAGCATATCTCTCGGACGTTTTACAGATTTTTGTATAATTTCAGAAATAAGCTTCAAGCATCTGTCGCCTTGCAGATGTCCATAGGTATCGTTGTACTTTTTAAAGTTATCAATATCTATCATAAGAATTCCGATAGATATTTTTCCTCTAAAGGCGCTGTACCATTCTTTATGAAATATTTCGTTAAAAAAACGTCTATTATATATTCCAGTAAGTCCATCTGTGTTTGACATCCTTTCAAGCTCACGTGAAAGGTCATGAAGCTGAAGCTGCATCATATCTGACATTTTTACAAGACTTTTGGTCTGTTTCAACAATTTTTTATATTCATATAGCAGATCTTTATAAAGAGCCTCTCCTTCAGTGCTTCCCATAATATTTTTCCGAATAGCGTTTTCTGCATTCTCGATAACTTCATCTTCTTTGATAAAGATATTATCCATTTTCCACTCCTTTCACCAAAACTATGTTAAAGGGTAGAGTAGAAAGATCTTCTTTAAACTCCTCTCCACACTCTATTGCTGTTTCATTTTCTGAATCACAGCGCCAGTTTACAGTAATTTGCATTCCTTTTTTCACAGCATTTTCAAAAGTATCGAAGATAGTCATAAATACTTTTGAAGTACTGCTGTTGAAATATATAATCTCAAAGTCGGCAGTGAAACTGTCAGTATTTGGGTCATTTATTATCTGCTTTATCCATTCGAGTATGGGAGCATAAAATTTGGCTGCGTTTTCAGGGAAAGATTCACCGCTGATAAAAAGTTTTTTGTGTTCATGAGAAAAATTTATATATGGTGTGGACTGAGTTTTTTCAATTATAAGGTCGTTCAAATCTTTTCCCTCCCTGTTACGACTTTTATGGTGAAAAATGAATACTCTTCATCCATAGGAATAAAAGTATAATCGATGGGTTTTACAGCTTTACGTGCCATCTCTATAAGTCCAAGACCTGCCCCTTTGCTTGATGGTGGAGGTTCCATTCTTCTTCTCTCTTTATAAAGTGCTTTAAGATGTTCTTTGTCGAGATTGCGAACACTGTCAATATTTTCTTTTATCTTTGGAATGTCTTGATTATATACCTTGTTTCCACAGTAGATACAGTAAAATCCTTCTTCATATCCTATTGCCACGACACCTGCACGCAGATCTTCGTCATCACTGTTGATATCAGAGAATTTTTCGGCCGAATAATTCAGAATATTCTGCACTTGCTCAATAAAAACTGAAAAAACTGCATTTGAAGTTATTTCATCAGTCCCTTCATACTGTAGGTTCTTGCGCAGGGTAGCGGCTACTCCTTCTATACTGGCATGTGCAATAGGTCCACTGTAATAAAAAATTATGTTCTTGGTCTTGGCATTTTTATAAAGCTCATATAGGTTGAGCAAAAGTTTTCCCTCCTTTTATAGACGTAATCCGAACATTGTAATATCGTCCCTGCTTATTTCAGTATTACGGTACTCTTTGTATTTCATATATATAAGATTTTTCTGTTCACTCATAGGCTTATCCCATACAGATTCAAGAATTTTTATTACGTTTGTTTTACCAAAAGGAAGTTTTTTATCTCCGCCTATCTGATCCTTTATACCATCGGTCATCAGATACAGAGCCATAGAACTGCTGTGCTTTACAGAGATATTGGCAAACTTTTTTTCTCTTTGCGTAACCTCATGTCCTATAGTATGATTTGAGGCTTTAATTTCCCTTATTTGAGCATTATCAGCAGTAAAAAGAGATATCCGCGCTCCACAAAACAGTATGTCCTTTTTTTCCGAAATAAAAACAATTCCTATGTCAAGACCGTCACTCACAGTATCGTTGCTTCTGTCCCTGTGTAAAAGCTGATTGACAAGCCTGTCCATCTCAGTTAAAATCCGTGCCGGATCATTATGGCATATATCCTGTGTAATATGATTTATAATAGCGTTTACAGCCATTGTCATAAGTGCGCCCGGTATTCCGTGTCCAGTACAGTCGCCTACCATGACAAGAAACCCGTCATCAAATTTTTTTGTCCAATAAAAATCTCCGCCTACAGTGTCTCTTGGCTGCCATATCACAAAATAATCTCCCAGAAAAGCTTTCATCTCTGAATCAGAAGGAAGTATGGCTATCTGTATCATATTGGCATATTCTATGCTTTCCTGAATTTTAAGATTTTTTTCATTAAGTTCCTTTGTTCTCTCTAAAACTTTGTTTTCAAGAGTTGTACTATAATCCTGTATAAGATCTGCCATTTTATTGAAGCTGTTGCAAAGCTCTCCAATCTCGTCCTGAGAGTACACGGTGCTTCTTACGTGCATTTTTTTGTCTCCAAACTCTTTTACTGCTTGGGTAAGACTTATCACAGGCCTTATCATACCGCTTATAAGAAAGTATATTATCACCATGCTTATAAGTGCCGACAAGGTAGTAAAAACAGTAAATCCGATCAAAAGTATGTTAAGATTATTTGAAATTTCAGTTTGGGGAATTGAGATACACAGAAACCACCCCGAACTTTTAATTTCTGAAAGGATGAAATATTTGTCAATACCGTCAAAATCCTTTATTTGGGTAATACTATAACTTCTAGATGCAATTTGTTCTGAAAGTTTTGTATAGCCGCCGTTAAAAACCTTATCAATATAAGAGTGTTTTTCGCGGGTTGGAAGAAAATCTTTTTCTGGATGAGTTATGAAAGCGTTGTTTCCGTCAACAAGGAAGGCATAACCTCCCTTGGCCGGATTTATGCTGTTTACAAGCTTTACTAGGCTATCTATAGTAATATCTGCAGCCAACACTCCGGATAATCTGTCCTCTGAGTAAACAGGTGTAGATATAGTAATTACCATTCTTAAACCGGATCTTTCATCCGCATCAACGTACGGTTCGGTGAAAACAGTTTTTCCGCCCTGAGATGCAAGAGTATACCAATTTCTTTGTGTGCAGTCGTAATCTGACGGAGGAACCCAGTCAGAACCGGAAATTAATGTTTTATCAGTATAGCTCATATAATAATCATTTACTATGCCTAAAGACGATCTGTATTTTTCAGACAGTAGCTTATAAACATTGGATCTGTTTGAATAGTACTCTTCATTGATACTGATGTCATGACTTATCCATTCAAGTTTCTGTGATTGAACAGTCAGCCATGAATCTATCTCTTGTGAATACCTTAAAGAGTAAGCGGATAATTTTTCCTTAAGGGTTGAAAGAACAATTCTGTAAGAAAAAATGTAGCTAATGCAGGAAAGTATAAAAAGACTTATCACGCATATCAAAGATATGTAGAGAATGTACTTCCTTTTTATGCTTGAAATTTTTCTCATAAAAACATCACATGCCTTAAATGCATTTTTTTCAGAACAAAAAATATCTTAGCGCAGTATAACTTATCATTGCTCTGGAGTTTGAAACCATAGCCGCTTCGCCAGTTTCATAACCGGCAATACCGTTTTGTAGGAGAGTGCATTTGTACCCTCTTTCCAATGCTCCGTTGTAAGTTGCAAGTATACAGTACATAGCAGCGAAACCGCCTATAACAAGAAAATCAACATCTAGTTCTTTTAATAAAATATCCAGATCAGTTTTCCAAAAAGAATTTCCGAATTCTTTTTTTATATACAGATCATTTAACGATACTTTTATTTCTTTAACAACCTCAAAATCATCGCCCTCTCCAACTCCTGCATCTTGTACAATAACTACCGGAAGATTTTTTTCTCTAAAAATTTCTGAAACTGCGTTTATGTAACTTACAGCTGTTTCAAAATCCTCTTTTGCCTTGGTTTCTTTTCTGCATCCGTTTTGCATATCTACTATCAATAATGCCGGCTTCATAGTATTCACCATCCTATCTTTATTGAAACTCTGTATAGTCTATTATATCTTTTGAATTTTGAATAAAAGTTTTTACAAGAAACGGATCAAACTGCGCTCCGGAATTAGCAAGAAGCTCTTTAAATGCTTGTTCTTGGCTGAGAGACATTTTATAAGTTTTTTTAGATATCATTATTTCATAGGCCTCAGCGATGGCAATTATTCGAGATTGGAGAGGAATTTCTTCTTCTTTGAGGCCCTTTGGATATCCTTTTCCATCCCATCTTTCATGATGAGCAAGAATATACTCAGCCAACTGTGCCATATGTCCGACAGAGCTAAGAATCCTGTACCCTGTTTCCGGATGCTTTTTAATTTCTTTCCAGTCATTGTCATTGAGTTTTTCCCTTTTTGCCAGTATTTTTGGAGCAATATTAATCTTTCCTATATCATGCATAATGCCTGCTGTTTTAATTTCCTGTGAAAAAATCTCAGTATATCCTAAGAGCTTTGAGAAATTATAGCATATTTCGCCTACTCTTTTCCCGTGTTCTTCTTCACGATAAAATCTTTTATGAAAGGCCTTAATTATTGTAGCTACGGTCTTTTCTTTTATTTCTGAGCTTTCAAAAAGTTTTTGCCTGTACATACAATCATCAGCATTTTTCATTACAGTATATATACTTTGATAGCCTTGAAATTTTATTGCAGATCCTAGAGATATGGAAAGCGGAATATCTTCCACGTAGGTATCCTCACTCAGTTCCTTGATCTTTTTTATCTTATAACTGATACGTTCTTCCGAAGTCTGTGGAAGAACCATTATAAATTCATCTCCTCCTGTTCTTGCCAGAAGATCTTTATCTGAACATACACTTTTTAAAACATCAGACGCTGTTCTTAAAAGCCTGTCGCCCATAAAGTGTCCAAAAGCATCATTTGTAAGTTTAAGACCGTTTACGTCAGCTACCACAATCCCTAAAGGTAGATTTTCAGGTTCATCCAAAACTGCAAGCTCTGTTTCAAAGAATCTTCTGTTATACAAACCGGTAAGCTGATCATGAAAGCTAAGATATTCAATATCCTTCTGCTTTTTTCGTTCCTGTGTGATATCTTGGTGCATAATCACATATTTTTCAGGTTTGTTGTCACTCCCCATAAGAGGAAATACTATAGCTTTTATCCATACGGGCTTATCTGGAAATCTTGGATTGATTTTGTTTGCATTATAGAGTATTTCAGGAAAAACAAGTTCTTCTCCATTTTGAACTTTTTCCATTAGGTTTTCCAGTCCAGACTCTTTTATGACAGGATCAGAAAAAACAGAGTAGGCTTCTGAAGGTACTGCACCGAAAAGTCTTAAATGTGCAGGATTTGTCCGTATACAATAACCGTTTTTATCTGTAAGCTGTATTGAAATAGGATTGTTATCTATTATTTTTTCCAGAGTATCCCGCGTGATTTTAGCCTGTGTTATATCTCTGAATATTCCTACAAAATAATGTTTTTTCTCAAAAATAATCTTTGAAAGAGAAACCGAAAGAAGGACTTCTTTGTCATCCTTTCTTTTTCCAGATGTTTCAAGTTCTAATGAAGAAAAATCTTTTCCTTGAAGAAGGTAATCGGATATCAGGTTTTTGAATTTTAATGTGGCATTAGAATCTTCGAGCAGATCATAAATTTTTTTCTCTGAAACATCAACAGAACTATAGCCAAAAATTTTTTCGGCACCCTTGTTCCAAAAAGCGATTGCTCCGTTACTATCGGTCATGATGATACCGTCAGTTACAGAATCTGCAATAGTTTTTAGCCTGTCTTCGCTTTGCCTGAGTTTTTTACTCTGCAGATGAATATACCAGAATACTATGAGAACAATCTCCATAAGAAATATAAGAGCTACTGACAACCATGTCTGTTTTAGGAGATTTTGAGACCATCCCTTGGTATCAATATCAAGACCAAGAAGTACAAGAATATCATCAGAGTCTGGATCCTTTATCGGCACCAGTGCCGTTATATACGTTCCCGCAGAATCGGAGATTGGACCATCTGTCTGGGCTATTCCGGTTTTAAAGACTTTTTCATCTATTTCCTGCGGTTCATCGTACTCATGACCTGGAGGATCATAGAACTGAGAGCTTATTTTTTCAGAATCTACAACATTATACTCATTCCCATTTTCCTTTTTTCCAAGGATATAAGCAAACCGACAGTTTGGTATTACACTGCATATATCTGTCAACTGATTTTTTAAGCGTCTATACTCCAAAAGAGTAACGTCTTGAAGATTGCCGTCAAGAGCTTTTATATCAGATATATTTATTGTTCGTGAGACAATTTCTGCCTGAAGTAAAAGATCGGCTCTCATCTTCTCATCAGCTAATTTTATGGTCCAAAAAGAGAAGAAAGATCCCGATATAATAAGAAAGATAGTGAGCATAAAAAACGAGACTTTTAAAGGCAACATTCCCTTTTTATAAAAGTCCATCCGGTTTTCTCCTTTATACTAGAGATTTTCTACTGTCTAATGCTTGATATCACATTCCATACCCCGTCGGTTGTGTTTGAAACTAAGAATGTATAGGAGGTCTTGTACGGATCATAACTGCTTATAAAAGAGATTCCGGGATCAGATCCTACTATGTAGGGAATAAGATAAGTTCTTTTTGGTCTAAGCCACAATCCAAGTCCATAATAATCATCATTTTCAACTGGTTCAGCAGTTTGTGGAGTAATAAATTCGTTTACCAGATCAGCCGAGATAATTTTGTTTTTAAAAAAATATTCCCATATGCGTTTCATTTCTCCGGCACATGTATAAATTCCACCATCTCCGCCAGCTTGAATAGGAAGCTTGTATATATTGCTTTTCCAGCTATCATGTTCTACAATATAACCCCAGGCTGTATTAGGCCTGAGTGCATTAAAGGGAAATATGCCGCTTCTGGTAAGACCATTTTTTCGAAAGATATCTCCTTCTATAAACTCCTTATAACTTTTTCCACTGATATGTTCTATTATCATGGCAAGATATACAAAACCACTGTTATTATACTCAAACCTTTCACCTGGCTGAAACTTCATTGGTTCTTTAGGAAAAAGCACTAAATAGTCTTTAGGTGAAACAAGTTTATAAAAAGGATATTCAGGTTCAAAATCATTAAGCTTTTCTGTATCCTCCTCGATGTAGTAGTCCGGCATCCCTGATGTGTGAGAGAGCAGATGTCTTATGGTAATTTTATCTGAGTATGTTTTTATATTAAGGTCAAAAAGTTCTTTGGCAGGAGTATCAAGAGTAAATAAGCCACGATCGATGAGTATACCAATTCCCAAGGCTGTAAAAAACTTCGTTCCCGAGGCAATTGCAAATAAAGTATCCATATTATTTTTTCTTTTTTCAATAATATCGGCATAACCAAAAGCTTTTGAATATACTGTGCTGTTTTCTTCGTCGATTTGTATGACTCCCGAGAATTCTTTTTCTTCGCAGAGACTGTCAACGACAGAAGATGAAAAATTAATTTTTTCTTTCATTTTCCCCTCCGTTTGGTAAAGTAGATACTTAACTCTTAGTTTGCAGGTTGTACAATAAATTATACAATTATTTAGTGAATTTTAAAAGTATTTTTTCTTATTAAGAACAAAACATTTTATAAAAATTAAGGAGGATATTATGGATAGAATATTGATTAAAGAAGATATCATACCTGAAACTGAAGAACTGCTTAAATTATATAATGATGCACAGTGGTCAGCATATACAAACGACAGCTATAGGTTAAAAAATGCCTTCAGAAATTCATTAAAAGTATTTATTTTCTGGGATACAGATAAGTTATAGGAGACGGTCGGACTATTATTTATAATCAGGATATATTGATTTTAAAAAATATCAAAGGCAATACATTTGGAGTAAGCTTTTACAGTTGGTTTTAGAAAGATACAGATCAGTTCGTCAGGTAGTTTTAATGACAGACAATACCGAAGGAATAATAGATTTTTATAAAAAAAACGGTATGGTAAAAGCTTCTGAGCATAATTGCATTGCATTTATAAAATAGGTAACTTGCAAAACTAAAAGATGCATAAATAAAAAATAAAACATCTTCGAGCCGAAGATGTTTTTATAATATAAAATGTAACTTTAATTCTTTTATTATGGATTACAGCCTGTAATTTCAGAAGTTTTGCGGGCATGATCCAGATAAACAAGCAGTTCACCATCTTTTATAGGTTTGCTGAATATATAACCTTGGAGCAACCTGCAGCCTTCAAGTAAGAGCAGTTTTTTTTGTTTTTCAGATTCAACTCCTTCTGCTATTATTTGTTTTCCTAGCTTTTCACCTATTGCTAAAGCTGTTTTTATGAAAAGTTTTTCTATACCTTCTTCAGATATCTTATCTATAAAAATTTTATCGATTTTTATTATGTCAACAGGAATATTTTTGAGATAACTTATGCTTGAATATCCAGAACCGAAGTCATCAAGTGCAATTTTAAACCCCATTTTCTTAAGTTGGAAAAAGATCTCGTTAATGTTATTTGAAAAACCATTGATCATAACCGTCTCTGTTATTTCAAGAATAATATTTTCAGGATTTATTGAGTATTTTTCCATACAGAGTTTAATATACTCCAAAAACTTTCTGTTTCCCAGTTGTCTGGCAGATATATTTATTGAAAATTTAAGATTATCGTATCCAAGCTTGCTTAGCTCCTGTACCTTTGCAAAAACTTCTTCAATTACCCATCCACCTATACTTTCTATAAAACCCGTTTCTTCGGCAACCGGAATAAACGTTGCCGGGAACAAAACGCCTTTAGCAGGATGCTTCCATCTTATAAGAGCTTCAAAGCAGTACAGGACATTATTTTTAGCATCAAAAACAGGCTGATAACATAAAAAAAATTCTTTTTCTGAAAGTGCTTTTTCAAAATCTTTTTCTATTTCCAGTTTTTCAATAATTTTTTTTGCCATCTTTTCGTCGTAATAGTTAAACTTTCTGTTTTCTTTAATCTGAGATGCTCTTACAGCAACAGATGCTTTTCTGATAAGTTCTTCAAGCGACGTACCATCTTCAGGATATGCTACAGCTCCTATGTAACCTAAAATTCTTATCTTTACGCCAGATATTTCAAATGACTCTTCAACTATATTAAGAAGTCTCTCTGCCGTTTTCTGAATATATAGCAGTTCCGTTTTTTCGAGTATAAACACGAATGCATCATCTTTCCATCTGAAAACCTTTTCAGTAGAGTTTATGCTGCCCATTAATTTTTCCATAGTTTGCTTTAGCCATGCATCTGCCGCTTCATAACCGATGGTATCGTTTACTACTTTAATATCTGATACGTCAAGATAAAGTAAAATAAAAGGTTTTGAACAATGAGTTAGTTCTTCTCCGAATACTTTCAGATAATTTCTGTTAGGCATGCAATTGTGTAAGCTATCAAAATAAGACAATCTAAAATTCTGTTCTTTATAGTCATACGCTAAACGTTTTTTTTCAGATAGACAGGTATCTGTTTCAAAAATAAAATCAAACTGATTGTTCATCTCATTCTGTTCTGTTTTATAAAAAAGATTGTAAGAGATAAAATCTCTTAAGTACTCTAAAAACTTTACTTTTTTTACGGTATCTTTTTCTATTTCCTCGCTTATAATGCAGACGAGATAAGCCTGTATTTTTTTCCGGTACTTATCGGAAGAAGGCAAACTCTACTTTTTTCACCGGGGATAAAGCTATACTCCGAAAGCAAAAAGCTTTCCTGAAGAGACATATTAATATTATCAATTATTATTCCTTTTATGCCGTGGCTGAAAAGAAGCTTTCCTGAGCAGTCCATAATACCCAGGGGAAGTTTTGTCATAATGCTTAGCAGTTCGATACATTCATTAATTCTTTGATAATTCACATAAGACATAAAATCTTCCATGCTTTTTGCACCTCTTGTTGTGGTTATTTATAAAGAAAAGGTTTTAGAGAAGAGAGATATAAAAAATCACTTAATACCTCATTGCTAATGGTGCAAATATATAACTGTTTTAAATATATTAATATAATTAAGCTTCAGTATTCTTTTTGATATTTTTAAGAATACTGTTTTTTATTTGGTGGGAAGTATGTTGTCTGATCTTCCTAAAAGATAATCAACACTCACTTCAAAAAAATTTGCATATTTTAAAACTATATCCAAGCTGGGCATGCTGGAATATCCGCTCTCAATACGCCATATAGTGTTGTATGAAGTTTTAAGTTCTCGGGCAAGTTTTTCCAAAGTAAGTCCTTTCTCAAGTCTTAACTTTTTAAATACTGTCATTATATCCCCTCACTTCAACATATTTATAACAACATTTTTATTTTAGTCTACCAATATCTTAATACGTAATAGTGGCATTGTCAAATGAAAACAGTAAATTTATAATAACTCAATTATTTCAATTCTACATAAAAGTAGAAACTGGAGTATAATTGTAACGGGGTGAAAATACATGAATACTGGCGAAAAAATAAAAAATTTACGGGAAGAAAAAGGTTTATCACGTGAAAAGTTCGGAGCACTTATAAATATAGCAGGAAACAGTGTTTACAGGATAGAAAACGGATTTAACCTTCCGGATGCAAAAACGCTTCTGAATATTTCAAAGACACTTGATGTATCAATTGACTATCTTTTGGGGTTATCTGAAGTAAGAACCATACAAAAAGAAAGCGTTGATAAAATACCGTACGATATCAAACAGAAGCTTTTGAAACTCGAAAGAATACATAACCAAAGGCTTCCTGAAAAGCTTGAGAGAATCGGTGTCGAGCTTATAGAAATTTCAAAGCTACTGAAAGAAATCTGATTGATACAGAAAATATTTTTTAACTAATTAATTTTAATTTTTCTTGATCATAATCAACTTTATCATCTTTTTGAGCTAAAAAAATAGCTTTTTTATTTAACAAAGCTATGATTTCGAATTTACATTGATTTATTTTTGTGCTATTTATAATAGTATAAAAATTAAAAAGGCGGTAAATATGTTTAGTGATAAGTTAAAGGAACTCCGACAGAAAAATAATTTGACTCAGGAACAACTTGCTCAGAAGATTAACACCACCAGAAAAAACATATCTGCATATGAAACAGGCCGTTCTGCACCTATGCACAGAACTTAGCTGATGATTGCAGATCTTTTTAATGTATCAACTGACTATCTTCTTGAAAGAAGTATACCTGAAAATATTATGTTGAATACTTTGACAGGGCAGAATGTTCCGGATACGGTACTTCAAAAGCTATTAAAGCTGGACAGAATAGAAACAGAAAACTTCCCGATCGGCTGGAAAGATAGCATATGATCTTTTGGCAATTTCTAAAAAACTCAAAAGTATATAAGGTCTTCTAAATGCTCTTTACAATAAATAATACCCTAAATCATAGCTCCGTGATTAGGGTATTATTATTCAGTGCTTACTCATACCGTCTTTTAGTATTTCTATAAAACTTTTATAATACTCTAATAACTTTTTCTTATCTTTTACCTCATAAAACAGTTCCAGAATATCACTAAGATTGGTAAAAAAGTATTTGAGGGATCTTTCAAGTACCTCCATCGGAATATCGTCGCGCAGAGTACCTGACTCTGCCGCTATATTTATTATTTTGCTAAAGGTTTTATCTATTTCTGGTTTAAAACTATTCATAACTTTTTCATATATACTGTTTCCTTTTTCTTTTGCAAAGCTTACCGAAAAATCATAAAATAATCTATGATTGAAAGCATATTCGATTACGGTTTCCGCTTGCATCTGGAGCAAGAGAAAGATATCGCATTCCAGTCCATTTTCTGAAAAGGATTTCTCCAAAAGTTGTTTTTTTATTTCAAGTGCCTTTCTCACTAGGCATATATATAACTCTTCCTTATTTTGAAAGTGATAGTAAAAAGTTCCTTTACTTATTCCAGTATTTTTGAGAATACTGTTAAGCGAAGCATTTTTATATCCCTTTTCGGAAAATTCTTTTAATGCAGTTTCATAGAGAAGGCTTTCTTTTTCAAATGAATCAGTTTCCAAAAAAATCACCCCAGTCTGAGACCTATTTTTCTTTTAAGTTTCGAAGAAAGAAGTACCAACAAAAGAGTATTATATACTACCGATATTACAGAACTTAGAAAAATACTGCCATCAATCCCAAGGTAAAGCTGCCATATTATATTGAATGTCCAGTAACTTGGTATTATGCCAAAGACCCATTGTATAGAGCTTGGTAAGAGCAAAGAAAGCATAGGAACAAAGACAAGTATGAAAGTTACAATTTTAGTATACGCAATGGCCATATTTTGGGTATCTGCAAGTGTTCCTATTATAAAACCTACCGTAAGTGAGAGCAGCATTCCGCTTAAGATAACAAGGAGATAATTTTTTATGCTGAACTGAAATCCTGTCATTATTAGCTGAGATAAAAAAGATACTATAATAGAGTAGGAAACAGCCACTATGACTTTGGAAGTTATGTAGTCAGAAAGCCTTACGGGAGAAACTGCCAGTGCATTAATCATTCCGCTTTCTTTATCGTCTACCATGGTAAAACCACATATAACTCCTGATATAGATATGACAAAGATAAGAATCATCGAAATAATAAGCTCCGATATTCCCGATTTTTTAGTACCTATATCTATTACAGGCACTTGTGGGCTTCCTTTTTCAATGTCATGTATAACGGCATTGAGAATGCGAATGATTCCTGGTTCTTCATCACCCTGAAGAACGACTTCCAAGCTGTTATCTTTAAAATCAATGCCTGGTATATCGGTAAAAGCCATTATAGAGTTTTCAAAATTTTTACGATCGGTAGTTTTTATAACTTCAAAATATGAAGCAAGCTTTTTTCATATTCCACCGGAAGATTTGGAGAAACCAAAATCTTAGTTGTTCCACTGCTTATAGAAGGAATCATAAGCCTTACTGCAAAAGCTATTACTAAAGGAATAAGAAACATGAAGATCATCATTTTATCATTTTTTATATTTAAAATATCTTTTTTTGAAAGAGCAACAATTCTCATAAAATCACCTTTCTTATTAGAGTTTTCCTTACAGAAAAGTATGTTGCCGGAAAAAATATACTTATCTGAATGAAAAGATTCAAGAGGGTATTCAGAGTGTAACTGCTTTTGACAGAGCTAATTATTTCATCAGATGCATATATTAACGAATAAGACGGTATTATCTTTAATATTTGTATATCGATGAGCGGATTGAAATAACTTACTACCGGTAAAGCCATGACTGCATTGAAAATAAGTGCAACAACTATAAATTCATTAAGTGAGCTATAGAACTGGGCAAGAAAAATTCCTAAAAGAGATATAAGAAATGCTCCTAGGAATATCATACTTAGAAAATAGAAGTAATTTGTTTTGAAGCCTAAAGTGAAAAAAAGAAAAACAACTCCAAACAAAACAGATATCATAACGTTTACTATAACTTTTGATAAAATATAATTAAGTGTTCCACCAGGACTTACTCTATAAGCATATAATCCTCCTTCTTTTTTTTCCTGAAAGATCATGGCTGCAACAAACATAAATCCAAGCATTATAATATCTGTTGCCAGTAAAACAGGAATCATTTTCATATTTAAAGGCAGTTTCTTGGCTGATTCTTTGAGTACAGTTGTTTTGTAGGCTGCAATGGAATTCTGATTGTTGAGAGTGTCATATAAAACAGAAAAGATACTTTTTATTATATTTCGCTGCTGTAATGATTCATATCCCTGAAATACTATTTCTATTCCATCATCCTTAAGAACAAGCCCAAGAGCAGATTTGTCTTTTGACATGCTTTCTTTAATAGAATCAAGGCTTGAAACTGTAAAGGCTTTATAATCTGAAGACATAAGAGCCTGTTTATATTTTTCATTGACGGAAGCATCTAAGATATAAAAATTAACGGAGTATGCTTCTGTTTTGGAAGGAATTACAAAGTTAACTATCATGGAATAGAGCAAAGCTATGGAAAGAACAATTATGAAAAACATATTTCTTCTTGCTACTATAAAATCAATCATAAACTGGCTAAAAAAAGGTTTCATCAGTTCAGCCCCCTTCCTGCCAGCTTTATGAATATCTCTTCAAGTGTTGCTTCTCTGCTATGCATAATAATTATTTCGTATCTGTCTATTACTTCCTTCAATCTCTTTTTTTCTTCTTCCTTATCCAAAAAGAAAAGTTCAGTTAAATTTTTTTTATCTTTACGATATTCGACATTAACTGAGTAGCTTCCGTACTTTAGCTTCAGTTTTTTAGGTGTATCCATTGCCAGAATCTGTCCTTCATTAAGAAACGCTACATTATCGCATATTTCATCAGCCAGAAACATGTTGTGAGTTGTTAGAAATATGGTTTTCCCTCTATCCTTAAAATCTGATATCACTCTTTTAACTGACAATGCAGTTGCAGGATCAAGTCCGGAAAGCGGCTCATCCAGGAAAAGCAGTTCAGGATCACTTATTACTGCTCTTGCAAAAACCAGTCTTTGCTTCATGCCTTTGGAATAAGCTGATGCTTTTTTATGGGCATCGTTTTCCAGTCCCACCCAAGAAAGTACCTGCAGTGGATCAAAAGTTTTCTTTGAAAACAGTCCGGCGTAATACTTAAGGTTTTCATATCCGGTAAGTTTTTCGTATAAATTTGGCAACTCAAAAGAAACACCTATCTTTTCAAAAAAATCTTTATTTAGTAAATCTATTTCTGTCCCTTCTATCCAAATATGACCTTCCTGTTTTTTCAACAGTCCGGTAAGTATTTTTTGAACTGTGCTCTTACCCGCTCCGCTTGGCCCAAGAAAGCCAAATATCTCACCTTTGCCGATATCAAAACTTATTTTTCGTACTGAATAATCTGCGTTTCCTGCATACTTATGCGACAAATTCTGTACACTTATCATATTTTCCTCCTTTATAAAATTATACCTGTCAGTCTAGACCTACTAGTCTAGACTGACAGGTCTATTATATCATATTGTTATTTAGCTGTCAAATAAAAAAATCCGTCAGATTTTTGACGGATTAACTAATATATATTTTTCAAAAATTTATAGCTGTAAAAAAGCTCAGACTCAACAGACAGAAAAACATTATGAAATATTCATCCAAAAAGCATTTTTGAAAGTTTGTCACGATTGATCTTGTCACTGAAGGTGCAGGCACGCTCGATAATAATATCTCTAGCTGTTTTGGGATCAATTTTACTATCCGGAGATATCCATTCTTTATCGGCCCAATCGTCAGTAAGACAGTAGGCATTTGCAGCCCAGCCGTACTCTTTGCCTTTTATACTGATTTTACGTTTTGAACCACAGATTGAAAGAAAAAACATTCGTTCAAGCTCTTCAACTGCTTTGTCAGTCTTACTGGCACCTTCTTTTTTGCTAACGTTTAATAAACTTCTTATATCAGCGGTACTGAGAACAGTTCCTTTTTCAAAAAGCTTATAGATCTTTAGAGTAACAGCAGACAGTTCACCTGTGTCATACATCTACATCATATCTTTTCCGGATGATTTACTGCATAAAACAACCGATAGTACTCTTTAGATATGAACCCTTTATAGCCACCAAGGATAGATCCGAAAGCAAGCTTTTTTTCTTCTACCGACCGTATGCGCCACTGCCATGGATCGGTGTTAGGATCTCCTGTATGCCATTGGGTTTCAATAGTCTCGTTATCAAGCTTCGGAAAACCGTCGGCAAATTTTCCGCTGAAAGCATAAAATCCAAGTTCATTTACTCTGTCTAAAAATTCCCCATAGTTTTTTATCATTCCCCACCTCAAATAAGTGATTGTAGTAAAACGGTATACAAAAATATTATAACATAATTTTTTTTGTTACAACAGGATTGAATTTTTTGTAGTATTATTATAATAGTAAAAAATGAACCTAAAAAGGGGGTACTATATGAAAACAGGCATTATAGTCTATTCAAAAACAGGGAATACTTTTTATGTTGGGCAGAGGTTAAGGGAAAGCCTGGAAAAATTAGGACAGAAAGTGGTTTTAGAAAGAATAGGTATTTCCGGAAGTGAAGAGGCAGGAAAAGTTGAGCTTTCAAACAGTCCTGATGTATCAGAATATGATCTTCTCATTTTAGGTTCACCGGTTCATGGATTTTCTTTATGCCCTGTTATGACTAAGTATATTTCTGAGGCGCTAGCGAAAGATAAAAAGGTAATATGTTTTGTAACCCAATTTTTTGCATTTCCATGGCTAGGAGGCAACCGGGCTGTAAGGCAGATGAAGAGCCTTTGCACTCAAAAAGACCTAAGCATCATTTATACCCAGGTTATTAACTGGTCAAGCAAAAAGCGTGAAGAACAGATTTTAAATCTTATAGACAAGGTGCTCACAGTATATAAGGCATAGCACTCATAAAAAAAATCTCCCTGAAAAATACTCAGGGAGAGCAAATTTGTTTAGAATTTTCCTTTTGGTGATACTACTATATCAAATACTACGACATAATTATCTGCAGGCCCCATATCAAAAGGAACATCAATATCGCCAGCTATGAGAAATTCCGGACCTACAACTCTTCCTTCAAGCTTTGAATTGCCCTTGAGTCCTGTCACAGAAGAATTTGACAGTACATAGCCTGCAGCAGGTATTGCATCGGCAATATCTTTTGTAAAGCTATAACCAACCTGTGTAAGCTTGTTTAGTCTGTTGAATTCAACTAATTTCAACCCACTCACGTTTTTACTTATATTGATTTTATTTGAAGGAGCATATTCACTATCTTTACTTACATTGATATCTACAAGACCATTTGAAATAACAGCTATGGCACCAAATATCTGATCTTTCACAAGTCCCGGTTTGGTAAGTACTATATCTGAAGATATATAATTGGCACCTTCTTTAAGTCCTCTGGAACTATTAAGAGTTGCCCTGCTGATAAAATTGCCAGATATCCACTGCATTATTTTTACATTGACTGTTTTATTGTTAAGTTCTAGGTTATTGCCGTTAATCGCATGCTCATAAGCCGGATCGTTTATCCCGTTATAGGTAGGATATGCAGCAAATATTCCAATAGCCAAAACAAGTGTCATAACAACTGTGATGATATTTTTCATTAGTTATACCTCCAAGTATTTTTTCATCTTAATTCTGACTATAGAATACGCTATATAGGTTAACGGTCAAGCTTGAAAATTACATTTTTATGAAATAAAAGCAAAGACGAAGTAACATAAAGATGCATTCTTTACTTTATTTTTATATATGATCTGTATATGCTTTTTAGATCAATCAGAGATAATTATTGTATTTCTTCCCGAGTGCTTGGCATAGTAAAGCCTGTTATCTGCTTTTTCGACAAGCTTTTCAACTGTAAAGTTTTCTTCTACATCTTTGCAGTCAGATATTCCGGCACTGAAGGTAAAGCAGATCGTATCATCTCCATAAGTATAGTTTTTTTGTCTCACATCGTTCAGTATTCTTTCAACGATTCTTAATGCTGGTTCTTTGCTTACCCAGTCAAGGATTATCATAAATTCTTCTCCTCCATATCTTCCCAAAACATCGTAAGGACGGAGGTTATGAGTTATTGTTTTTGTAAACTCCCTTAATATATAATCTCCTGCCTGATGGCCAAAAGTATCGTTTATTTTTTTGAAAAAATCAATATCAAGGATGGCAACGGAAAAATCTTTGTTTGTCCTTTTGTGTTCTGAAATCATTGAAGATAATCTTTCAAAAAGGTATCTGCGGTTATAAACTTCAGTAAGAGGATCTCTTATAGCAATTTCCCTGTATTTTTTTTCCGTTTCTATCTTGTCGGTTATATCTCTTGCAGCAGCATAAATGATCTTTCCATATGGATGGGATCTCCACTCTATGTATCTGTACTCATTATTTTTGGCACGATAGCGGTTGACAAAATCAACAACTTCGTGCTGTTGTGAAAGCTTGGACATAGCTTGCAGTGTACTGGGTATATCTTCCGGATGGACAAAATCAAGAAATCTGCTTTTTTCGAGGTACTCCCGTGAGTATCCGAGAACATTTATCCATTCGCTGTTTACTTTGAGAAAATTACCGTCTATATCGGCTATGCACAAAAGATCAAGGTTGACTGAAAAAAATCTTTCCAGTTCGTCCGCATGCTCTTTTTCATTTGTTATATCAACATTTGTCCCTACCCATCGATAAGGAGTACCGTCTTTTTGTCTTAACAAGCTGCCACGGGTAAGAATCCATTTCCAGGAGTTGTTTTTTGTTTTCAGTCTGTGGATAATTTCGTATTTTTCAGTCTTTCCATCAAGATAATCCTTAATTGCCTTTTCAATTTTTTGAACATCTTCTTCATGCCAAAGTTTTTTCCATCCTTCAAAGGAATTTTCGATCTCATTTTCGTCATAGCCCAGCATGCTTTTCCATAATTTTGAAAAATATACTCTGTTATTAATCATATCCCAATCCCAAAGACCCATCTCAGCGCCTTCAAGTGCCAGAGAAAATCTTTTCTCCGCTTCTCTAAGGTCGTCTTCT
>ENA-UPTA01001259-UPTA01001259.1-activated-sludge-metagenome-genome-assembly--contig:-NODE-1259-length-28410-cov-9.054876_pt1 | contig 28410 bp, 34 predicted proteins | sample MGYA00238184_ERZ773361 | MGnify/ENA primary metagenome ERZ773361 (study PRJEB29100, sample SAMN05720205) | activated sludge metagenome | isolation source: anaerobic digester from wastewater... | reverse complement strand
CCTTTCAACCAGCCGCCTCTCCGAGGCGAAGTTCAACATTCAACGGGACACGCCCTGATGTACGAGTCCCGGCTCGTGCCCCGCGGGATCCCTGCCCTCGGGCTGATCGGCGCCGCCCTCAGCCGTCGCCGCTCTCGGCGCGCCTGTGCGGATGAGGAGCACCCCGTGACCGCACGTTCGACCGACTCGCTCATGACCGCCATCGTTCAAGACCGCTACGGCTCGGCCGACGTGCTCCAGCTTCGCGAGATCGAGCGCCCCCGACCGAAGCCGGACGAGGTTGTCGTGCGAGTCCACGCGGCGGGCATCGACTTCGGGGTGTGGCACCTCATGGAGGGGTTGCCCTACGCGGTGCGCCTCGCCGCCGGGCTGCGCCGTCCGCGCAACCCGGTGCGCGGCCTCGAGCTCGCCGGGGTGGTCGAGAGGGTGGGCGCGGAGGTGACCGCGTTCGCGCCGGGCGACGCGGTCTTCGGCATCGGCGATGGCTCGTTCGCCGAGTACACGCGGGCCTCGCCGTCGAAGCTCGTCCCCAAGCCGTCGAAAGTCGGCTTCGAGGAGGCGGCGGTCGTGCCGGTGTCCGCGACGACCGCCCTCGTGGGCCTGCGCGCGGCCGAGATCGAGGCGGGACAGACGGTCTTGATCACCGGTGCGGGCGGCGGAGTCGGCTCCTGCGCGGTTCAGATCGCGCGCGCGATGGGCGCGGAGGTGACCGGTGTGTGCAGCACCTCGAAGCTGGACTTCGTGCGCTCCCTCGGCGCGGCCGACGCAATCGACTACACGCGCGAGGACATCACGACCGGCGCCCGCACGTACGACGCCATCATCGATCTCGCAGGACGCCGCCGCGTGGCTGCGCTGCGACGCGCGCTCGCCCCGACCGGGACGCTCGTGATCCTCGGTGGCGAGGGCGGCGGCAAGTGGCTCGGCATGGGCCGGCAAGCCTGGTCCCGGGTCATCGGGGTCACCGCCCGACAGAGGTTTCGGTCGCCGCTCGCGTTCGTGAACCAGGAGGGGCTGCGCGTCCTGAAGGACATGCTGGAGACGGGAAAGCTCCGGCCGGTCGTCGATCGCCGCTATCCGCTGAGCGAAGCTCCGGCCGCGGTCCGTGCGCTGGCCGCCGGTCACTCGCGGGGGAAGTCCGTGATCACGATCCGTCGAGCCGGGTCGTGATCACTCGTGTGCCCGCGGCGTGGGCGCTCCGTCGCGCGCAGGGATGGCGCGGCGGAGCAGCAGGACGGCGAGGATCGCCCCGAGCGCAAGGTCGATCGACCCGCAGAACGCCGGCCAGAAAGCCGGCATGCCCGGGTTCACGATCAGTTGAGGGTGCACGACGAAGTCGAAGACCCCATGACCGGCGATCCCGGCCGCGACCCACCAGAGGCTGGTGCGGAACCCGATGATCGCGATCACGGCAAAGACGGTCGCCCCGATCAGCTCGGCCGGCAGGGCCTCTTCTCCGCCCATGGTCGCGAACAGGACGTAATACGCGGCGATCACGATGAGCGCGACCGGGTACATGGCGCGGTCACGGTCGAGGCCCGACAACCGCCCCAGAACGCCGATCACCGGGGCAAGCGCTGTGCCGACGATTACGGGTACGGTTGACATGCGATCGACGTTACCACCCTGGACCGCGATGACGGCGCCGCTCCGACGGGCTCTTCCTCCGACACGCTCATGAACGAACCGCCGCGCTTCGTGACCATTCGCCACGACTTCAATCTCTTCGAGGCGCAGCTGACCTGCGCCACCCTCGAAGCGGCGGGCATCGCCGTGCTCATGCAGAACGAGAGCTTCGCAGGCACCGTCTGGACCGAAGCCATCGCAGTGGGTGGCGTTCAGGTCCTCGTTCCCGAAGGGTCCGTGGCTCAAGCGGAGGCGATCCTCGGACCGTCGGCGCACGTCCTCGCGGACGACGGTGCAGAGGTCCACTTGCCCGAGCCCTCCGCCTCGTCCACTCCCCACTTCCGCTCCTCCTGCCCCTCGGGCGCATCGGCCGGTCTCGAGCTCTTCGTCCCCCTCCGTCGCCAGGCCGCGGCCCTCTCCATCGTCGGGCTTCCGCTCGTGCCGCCCCTGAAGCGGTATCGGTGCAAGGCCTGCGGTGACGTCTTCCGTCGTCACAGGCATGCCTGACCCGGCGTCCCCCGGGCTCGCGCAGCATGGCCGTGCTCGCCATCGACGCCCGCGGTCCGGCGTCAGAGAATCGTCTCCTGAGGAGCCACTCATGCTGAACCGCCTCATACCGATGCTGCCCGTCCGACACGTGCCCGCGAGCGTCGCGTTCTACGGGAAGCTCGGCTTCACGGTCGAGACGAGGCACGAGGAGTGGGGGTGGGCGATGCTCCGCCTCGGCGAATGTCGCCTCATGGTCGATCAATCGATCAACGTCCATCCGGACGCTCCTCGAGATCCCGTCCTCTACCTGTACCCGGACGACATCCTCGAGTATCACGAGGCCGTCCGACGAAACGGTCTCGAGATTCCGGACCTCGAGGTCACGTTCTACGGCATGACGGAGTTCCGGATCGACGATCCGGACGGCAACCGGCTCTGGATCGGGCAGAACGTCTCGGGAACCGAGTAGGGAGCCGGCCCTCCGGTCATCGGGGCGGCTCGACGACGACCTCGATCCGGAGTCCTGAAGGCGGAAAGGAAGAGATGTCGCTACGGATTCAGGAGGTCCCTGCCGCAGAGGCCCCGATGGAGCTGCTGCTCCTCGCCGATCCTTCGGAAGCGAAGATTCGCTCCTACCTTCCGGAATCGAGGTGCTTCGTGGCATTTCGCGGCGCGGTCGTCGTGGGCGCGTGTGTCGTGCAGCCGCGCGGCGCGGGCGCCCACGAGCTCATGTGCATCGCCGTGCTCCCGGAACACCAGAAGTCCGGATACGGAACGGCGCTGCTGAAATGGGTCGTCGAGCTCTTTCGCGGCTCCGGCGCGCGGCAGCTGGAGGTGGGCACCGGCACCTTCGGCTATCAGCTCGCGTTCTACCAGCGGCAGGGCTTTCGGGTGACGAGCATCGACCACGACTTCTTCGTCCGGAGCTACCCGGAGCCGATCTTCGAGAACGGGATACAGCTCTTCGACATGCTGCGCCTCACGCTGAGGTACCCCGGCGACGTGACCTGACGGGTCGTCCCGGCCGGGGATGCCCACGGGCCGGCGGCGTCCCGGGGAGAGGACGCCCGCCGCAGGTGCAACTCTTGCGTATTTCGTTCGACGGGAGACAAGAAGATGAGAAGTCGCCTCAGCATTGCGCTCCTGTCCGCGGCAGCCGTCGTCCTGCCTTCTCAGGGCTGCGTCTCGACGGTCTTCCGCCCGAGCCCCGACCGCAACACCGTCGCCTGCCCGCCGGTGGAGCCTTCGTCCGTTCGCGTGCTCTCCCGGCCTCCCGAGGAGCCGTTCACGGTCCTCGGAGAGGTGGAGGCGTACGTCTCGGGGTACTACTCCGACGAGGAGATCGTGAGCCGCCTGCGGGCGAAGGCGGCTCAGAAAGGGGCGCACGCCATCTACTTCGCGCGAGACGTCTCGATGGAGACGGCAGAGAAGCGGACGACGGGGGAGTACAACACGCCGCTGAACGACCGCACCTGGCACAAGCGGGCCTCGCTCGTCTTCACGGCCGTCCTGCTCTCCGACGCGCCGGAGCCGTGCCCGGGCGTCGGCCGGCCGGCCCCGGTTCCCGGCGGCGCGACCACGGCCGTCACGGCCGCCACGGACATCCCACCCGGCGCGCCGCGCTCCCCGGGCCGCTGAGCCCGGCCGACCGAAAGCTGGGCCAGGCGAAAGCATGATCATCACGGAGACCTTCGAGCCCCGGAGCCGACAGGACTGGCGGAAGTGGCTGGGCCGCCATCACGCCGAGAGCAAGGCCATCTGGGTCGTGTTCCTGAAGAAGCACACGGGGCGGGCGGCGCTCACGTATCAGGACGCTCTCGAGGAGGCGCTCTGCTTCGGCTGGATCGACGGGGTCCGGAAGAGGATCGACGACCTGCGGTTCGCACAGAGGTTCACGCCGAGAACGAAGTCGTCCCGCTGGTCGGAGACGAACAGGGCGCTGGCCGCGGACCTGGCGGCCCGGGGCCTGATGACTCCCGCGGGCCTCGCGGCGCGGGGCTCGGCGCCGGCCGACACGCCACCGGCCCGGGAGCCGACGTCCGGCGTCCCCGAGTGGCTGGCCGGCGCGCTGCGGACGAGCCCGCTCGCGTGGAAGAGCTTCAACGCCCTGCCCCCTTCGCACCAGCGGCGCTATGTGGGATGGATCTCGTCCGCGAAGCGCGACGAGACCCGAAACAAGCGGGTCGCGGAGGCCATCGCCCTGCTCGAGGAGAACAAGCGGCTCGGCCTCGGGCCCGGCGAGGTCCGGAAATAGTTCGCGCGTCGTCCTATGATTCCCGGCAGTTCTCGGAAACGGAGGTCCCCATGAACGCTCGCCCGATCCTGGCATCGGCTCTGATCGCCGCGGGGCTTCTCGCGACGGCCTGCAGCGACACGCCCACCGAGCCCTCCTCGCCGGTCGCCAACGGCAACCTCCAGATTCAGCTCACGCAGCCCTGTGCTCTGCCCGGGAGCGTCGCGGTCTCCGCGAACGGCACACAGCTCGGCACGCTCGCCGTCCCGGGCCTGAGCACCTTCTCGGTGCCTGCCGGCTCCTACTCCCTGGCCTTCGTCCGCGGCCAGGACGTCTTCGCCGGTCCCGGCCCGGTCCAGGTGCCGGCCGGCGGCACCGTCGTCGTGACCGACCCCGCCGGCGCCTGCATGGCGACGACCGGGGCGCCCTGATCGGCCGCGTTCGCGGCGCCGGCCGCGAGAGCGAGGCATCGCGGCCCGCGGCTCCGGAGGCCGAGGAGCTCCTCTCGTACGCTGCGCCGGGCCGCGGCTCGCGCAACGGCACGGACGGGCGCACGAAGGAGACGAGAGACACCATGAAGACGAGCGAACGCGCAGAGCTCCTGCACGTCCTGAAGGGACGCTTCGAGAAGCACGGGAACCGTCATCCGGGCCTCGCGTGGGCGAAGGTCCTCGCCCGGCTCGAGGGCAACCTTCCGGCGCTCCGGTCGCTGCGCGCGATGGAGTCGTCGGGAGGCGAGCCGGACGTCCTCGCCCGCGGCGGAGAGACGGGCCCGATCACGTTCTACGACTGCTCGGCGGAGAGCCCGGCGGGGCGAAGGAGCCTCTGCTTCGACGGCGAGGCGCGAAAGGCCCGCAAGGAGCACCGGCCGGAGAGCAGCGCCGTCGAGATGGCGGCGGCGATGGGGATCGACCTGCTGACGGAGGAGGAGTACCGGACCCTCCAGGGCTTCGGCGAGTTCGACACGAAGACCTCGAGCTGGATCGCGACGCCGGCCGACGTCCGGGCGCTCGGCGGGGCCCTCTTCGGCGACCGCCGCTACGGCCGGGTGTTCGCGTACCACAACGGGGCGCAGTCGTACTACGCCGCGAGGGGCTTCCGCGGGCTCCTCCGTGTCTGAGCGCGGCGGCCCGGGGCTCGAGGGACGCATGCGGGTCCTCGCCGTCTCGGGAAGCCTCCGCGAGGCTTCGTCGAACACGTCCCTCCTCCGCGCCCTCGCGGCGCTCGCGCCGGCGGACACCGCCGTCGGCTTCTCGGTGCCGCTCGACTCGCTGCCGTTCTTCAGCTCCGACGTGGAGGAGGCGGGCCTTCCCCCGTCCGTTGAGGCGTGGCGCGCGGACGTCGCCCGCGCCGACGCGGTCGTCGTCTCCAGCCCGGAGTACGCGCACGGCGTCTCCGGCGTCCTGAAGAACGCCCTCGACTGGCTCGTCGGCGGCGTCGAGATGAGCGGCAAGCCGGTCTCGGTGCTCAACGCCCGGCCGCAGGCCACGATCGCGCACGGGGCTCTCGTCGAGACGCTCCGGGTGATGGGCGCGCGCGTCGTGGACGAGACCGTCGTTCCTCTCGCGGGCCGCAAGCTCGACGACGCGGGCATCGCCGCCGATCCCGAGCTGGCCGCGAGGCTCCGGGCCGTCCTCTCGACGCTTCGGAAGGCGGCCGAAGACCCGCTCGCTTCGCGCCTCGCGTTCCTGCGGGAGATCGACGGGCTGAAGTCCGTCGTCCGCCAGTCGCCGCTCCTCGACCGAAGCCGCCGGGAGAACAGCGCGGAGCATTCCTGGCATCTCGCCCTCTACGCGCTCGTCCTGCACGACCTCGCGGCGGGGCCGGTCGACGCGTCCCGCGTGATCCGGATGCTCCTCGTTCACGACCTCGTCGAGGTGGACGCCGGCGACACGCCCCTCCACTCCGGCGTGCCTCCGCGGGAGCAGGCCGAGCGGGAGGAGGCGGCGGCCGAGAGGATCTTCGGGATCCTCCCGCGGCCGGAGGGAGAGGAGCTCCTCGCGCTCTGGCGGGAGTTCGAGGCCGCCGAGACCGCCGAGGCCGCGTTCGCGAAGGCGCTCGACAGGGTCCAGCCGCTGATCGCGAACGTCGCCACGGGCGGAGGGACCTGGCTCGCGAGCGGGCTCACGCGGGACCAGGTGCTCGCCCGCTACGGGCCGACGATCGAGAAGGGCTCCCCTCGGCTCTGGGCCGCCTGCGAGGCGCTCGTGAGGAGCCACTTCTCCGGGAGGCCGGACGCTTCGGACGGAAGCGACGCCGAGGTCGGGGCCGATCCGTCCGCGACCGACGCACGAGATCACGAAGGGAGGACGACGATGGTCTCGAAGAACACGATCTGCCTCTGGTACGACGGCACCGCCCTGGAAGCCGCGCAGTTCTACGCCCGGACGTTCCCGGACAGCGCGGTCGGGAAGGTCTACCGCGCGCCCGCCGACTATCCCTCGGGCAAGGAGGGCGACGTCCTGACGGTCGAGTTCACCGTGATCGGCATCCCCTGCCTCGGCCTGAACGGCGGCCCGGCGTTCCGGCCCAGCGAGGCGTTCTCGTTCCAGGTGGCGACGGACGACCAGGCCGAGACCGACCGCCTGTGGAACGCGATCGTCGAGAACGGCGGTCAGGAGAGCGCCTGCGGCTGGTGCAAGGACAGGTGGGGGCTCTCGTGGCAGATCACGCCGCGCGCGCTCACCGCCGCGATCGCGGACCCCGATCCCGCCGTCGCCCGCCGCGCGTTCGAGGCGATGATGCAGATGAGGAAGATCGACATCGCGGCCATCGAAGCCGCCCGGCGCGGCTGACGGGGCCCGATCCGAAGATGAAGCTCGACCTTCAGCCGACGCTGAGCGGAATACTCCTCGAGCTGCGCCCCCTCCGGGAGGAGGACTGGGCCGACCTCTACGCGGTCGCGTCCGACCCGCTGATCTGGGAGCAGCACCCGGAGTCGACCCGCCACGAGGAGGAGGTCTTCCGGCGCTTCTTCGCGGGGGCGCTCGAATCGGGCGGCGCGCTCGTCGCGATCGACCGGAGCAGCGGGCGGATCGTCGGCTCCTCCCGCTTCCACGGCTACGACCCGGAGCGGCGCGAGGTGGAGATCGGCTGGACGTTCCTCTCGCGCTCGCACTGGGGCGGCCGGCACAACGCCGAGATGAAGCGGCTGATGCTCGACCACGCGTTCCGCTTCGTCGACACCGTGCTCTTCCTCGTCGGACCGCAGAACCACCGCTCCCGCAGGGCCGTCGAGAAGATCGGCGGAGCCCTTTCGGGGACCCGGTTCGAGCGCGGTCACGAGGCCGTCGAGTACCGGATCACCCGGGAGGCCTGGTTCGCCGATTGAAGCGGACCCGGGTGCGGCGTGCCGGGGCGCGGCGTCGCGGCCGCCCCGGTCCGGGTGACACCGGCCTGTAGTAACGTCCCGCGAGCAACGGAATCCGTCCGGTCCGAAGGCAGGAGGCGGTCATGACACCTTCTCCCACTGCGGCATTCGGCGACGCGCCCGGCTCCGATCTCCGCCGGACGCCATGGTACCTGCGCGAGGTGCCTTCACCCGTCGCCGCCGTCGTCGTCTCCCCCCTCGTCCTGGTCGCTCACGTCGCCGGTCTGGTCCTCGGGGCGGTCTTCCTGGCGGCCCTCGCGGTCCTCCTGGTGGCGCCCGGGCTCGGATTCGTCTATCTCCTCATTCCCGACGCCGCCTTCGGCCCTCGCCCCGGCCACCTCGCCCTCGCCGCCGTCCTCGGCGCCGCTCTCTGGTCCCTCGTCTTCATCACCATGACCCGGGTCGTCCGCTGGTCCACGCTCGCCTGCTCGGCGAAGCGCCTTCGCTCCTGATCGAAGAGGTGGCCGGCCCCGGCGCGCCTCGCCCGTCCCGGCCACGTCGTACGATGCGAGCCGCATGATCTCGAGTAGCCTCATCCACGCGTACGCTTTCGTCGCGCCATTCGCCTTCGCGCTGTTCTGGGTGGCCGCCGCGGTCGTCCACGTTGCGTTCGCGGTCGCGGTCTTTCGCCATGCCTCGACCCGGCGCGCCGAGGGCGGAAGTCACGTCTTCGTGGGCCCCGAGCTCTGGACGCTCGCGGCGCTCGTGAGCGGCCCGGTCGCCGTCGTCACCTACTGGCTCCTCCACTGCTCCCGGCTCGCGGGATCGGAGGAGCCGCTCGCCCCGCCGCCGGCCTGACGCGTCGTGCGGCAGGCATCGAGCTCCCCGCGGGACGCGGGACCCCGCGAGGAACGTGCAGACGCCGGGAGGGCGAGATGACGGTCGAGAACGAGCGCGACGTTGAGGGGATCCTGAACGCCGGACGGGTCGTCGCGAGGGTCCGGGACGAGATGCTCGAGAGGGTCGAGCCCGGGATGACGACCGCCGAGCTCGACGAGATCGGCGGCCGCCTGCTGGAGCGGCTCGGCGCGAGGTCCGCGCCCCGGGTGACGTACGGCTTCCCGGGCTCGACCTGCATCAGCGTGAACGAGGAGGCGGCGCACGGGATCCCCGGTCCCCGGGTCATCCGGGCCGGCGACGTCGTGAACGTCGACGTCTCGGCCGAGCTGGAGGGCTACTTCGCCGACACGGGGGGGACGACCGTCGTCCCGCCGGTCTCGGACGCGAACGGCTCCCTCTGCCACGCGACGCGGGTGGCCCTCGACAGCGCGCTCTCCGAGGCGCGCGCCGGCGCCCCGCTCAACCGGATCGGGCGGGCCGTGGAGCGGGTCGCGAGGGCGCACGGGTTCCGGGTGATCCGGAACCTCGCCGGACACGGGGTGGGCCGGAAGCTGCACGAGGAGCCGGAAGGGATCGTGAGCTACTACGACCGGGGCGACGGCCGCCGGCTGCGCCTCGGCCAGGTGATCGCCATCGAGCCGTTCCTCTCGACGAGGAGCGCCCACGTGACGGAAGCGGAAGACGGGTGGACGCTCGTCGGGCACCCGGAGAGCCGCTCGGCGCAGTTCGAGCACACGATCATCGTCACGAACGGCGAGCCGATCGTGGCGACCCGCTCGGAGAGGAGCAGCTGACGGGACGGCGCGCCCCATCGGACGGCGCGTGCCGTCCTGGCCGGGCACGCGGCGTGCGTTCCGGGGAGGACATGACGCCGACCTCGAAGCGGAAGGCCCTCCTCCGGGACGTCCGCCAGCTGCTCCTCGTCGCCGGTCTCATCCTGACCGGCCGCTCCGTCCTCGCCGACTGGTACGTCGTCCCCACGGGGTCGATGAAGCCGACGATCCTCGAAGGGGATCGCGTCTTCGTCCTGAAGGCCGCCTACCAGGTGCGCGTGCCGTTCACGAGCGTGCGGCTCTTCTCCACCGTGGAGCCGGACCGCGGGGACGTGGTCGTCCTGCGGAATCCCGACGGCGGCCGCGTGCCGTTCGTGAAGCGCCTGGTCGGCCTCCCGGGCGACACCGTCGAGCTGCGCGACGGCATCCTCCTCGTCAACGGGAAGGAGCAGCCCGTCCGCTACCTTCCGCCCGTCGAGGACGCGGCCGGGCAGACCGTGCTCCTGGGGACCGAGCGGCTTCACGGCGCGCCGCACCCGGTACGGGCGGTGCCGGCGCTGGCGAGCGCGGCCCGGACCTGGGGCCCCGTGCGCGTCCCCGAAGGCGAGGTGCTCGTGATGGGCGACAACCGCGACGAGAGCCGCGACGGACGGTACTTCGGAACGAGGCCCGTCGCCGACCTCCTCGGCCGGGCCGTCGGGGTGCTCTGGAGCTGGCGCTCGCCGTGGAGTCACGGACCCCGCCTCGGGCGCTTCGGCCGGCCGTTCCTCGACGAGGTCGACGACCGGACCCCCGCCGGGTAGGACGAGGTGAAGGGAATGGAGAACGTGATGGAGAACGTGATGGAGAGAGCCGGCGGCATCGGTTCGGGGCGGGGACCCCGCGCAGCGCCCGGAGGCGCCCGACGCGGAGCGGGCCTCGCGGCATGAGCACCGTCCGCATCGCGCTCGCGAACGTCCGCATTCCGGCGACGCCCGAAGAGTCCGTGCTCCAGGCGACGGCGGCGGTCGCCGAGGCGGGCCGACGGGGCGCGCTCGTGATCTGCTTCCCGGAGTGCTTCGTTCCCGGGTACCGGTGGCCGGGGACGACGCTCCCGCCGCCAGACCCCGCGTTCCTCGAACGGGCGTGGGCCGACGTGGCGAAGGCCGCCGGGGCGGCCGGCGTCACGGTCATCCTGGGCACGGAGCGCGTGACCGACCGCGGCCTGCAGATCACGGCCTGCGTGATCGGACCGGACGGCCGGGTCGTGGGGTGGCAGGACAAGGGACAGCTCGACCCGTCGGAGGAGGGCACCTATCCGGCGTTCGCGACCGAGCGGAGAGTGTTCACCGCCGGAGAGCTGACGTTCGGGGTCGTGATCTGCCACGAAGGGTGGCGGTATCCGGAGACCGTCCGCTGGGCCGTGCGCCGCGGCGCGCAGGTCGTGTTCCATCCGCACGCCCACGTCGCCGAGCCCGGGAGCTATCGGCCGGTCGCCTTCGCCGACCCCGCCAACACGTTCCACGAGAAGGCGGTCTTGTGCCGCGCGGCGGAGAACACGTGCTACTTCGCGTCGGTGAACTGCGCGAGCGAGGGTTCCGGCACGACGTCGGCGATCGCGCGCCCCGACGGTACTCTTCTGTGCCATCAGCCGTACGGACGGGAAGGCCTGCTCGTGGCGGACCTCGACCTCGGCGCGGCCACCGGCCTCCTCGCCTCGCGCTGCCGGACCTCGCCGATCTAACCCGATCGAGGAGGACGTCATGAGAGCTTCGGTCTTCGTGGGCACGAGCGTCGACGGGTTCATCGCGCGGCCCGGCGGCACGTTCGACTTCCTGTCGGCCGGAGGCTCGGGCGAGGAGCCGCACGGCTTCGAGGAGTTCTTCGCCACGGTCGACGCTCTCGTGATGGGGCGGAACACCTACGAGGTCGTCCTCCCGTTCCCGGATTGGCCCTACGGGGCGAAGCCGGTCTTCGTCCTGAGCCATCGGCCCCTTCCTCCGGGGCGGGCCGGAGCGGTCGTCGAGCGGATGGCCGGCGAACCGGCCGAGGTCTTCTCTCAGCTCGCGGCGCGCGGGTTCGGGCACGTCTACGTGGACGGAGGCCGGACGATCCAGGCGTTCCTGCGGGCCGGCCTCATCCAGCGCCTCGTCCTCTCCCGCGTCCCGGTCCTCATCGGCGAGGGCATCCCGCTCTTCGGCCCGCTCGACGCCGACGTCCTCCTCACGCACGTCGCGACGCGCACGTTCGCCGGCGGCCTCGTCCAGAGCGAGTACGAGGTCGCCCCCGCCGGCGGGAAGTGAGCGCGGGGATCAGCGGCGCGCCTCCAGGATCAGGTTGAACGGCGTCTCAGAGGCGCGACGGAAACGGGTGAACCCGGCCTTGCGGAAGACGTCGGCGAGGCGCGCCTCTCCGGCCTGCGCGCCCAGGACGAGCCGGCCGCCGTCGGCGATCGCGTTCGCGCAGCAGAGCGAGGCCGAGGCGGAGTAGTAGAGCCGCGCCACGGGCGAGAGGTTGTCCTCGAGGCGGTCGTTCGCGAACGGCTCGATGAGCATCACCGTGCCGTCGGGGGCCAGGGCGGAGGCGGCCTGCCGCGCCGCGCCGAGCGGGTCGCCCATGTCGTGGAGCGCGTCGAAGAAGCAGATCAGGCCGTAGCTCCCGCCGGGGAAACCGGAGGCCGGGGCGACGTCGAAGGAGACGCGCCCGTCCAGACCGGCCTCGGCCGCGTTGCGCCGGGCCGCTTCGACGGACGCCGGGTGGACGTCGAACCCGCGGAAGCGCGACTCGGGGAACGCCTCGGCCATCAGGAGCGTCGAGTGGCCGTGGCCGCAACCGACGTCGGCCACCGCGATGCCGGCCTCGAGACGCGCCACGACCCCCTCGAGCGCCGGCAGCCACTGCGACACGAGGCTCCCGCGGTAGGCGTTCCGGTAGAACGACGCCACGCCGCAGTAGAGCCGCTCGTCGTGGTCTCCCCACGCCACGCCGTTCCCGGTGCGGAAGGCCTCGAGCGTCTTCTCCTCGTCGGCCCACATCGTCGCGGTGACCTGCCAGGCGTGCGGCATGAAGACCGGGCTCTCCTCGTCGGCGAGCACCATCTCCTGCTCGGGGGAGAGCTCGTAGGTGCGGGTGACGGCGTGGTAGTCCACGTAGCCCCCCGCGACCTGCGCGTTCAGCCACTCGCTCACGTAGCGCTCCGCGCAGCCCGTGCGCTCCGCCAGCTCCCGCGGGCTGAGCGGGCCGGCGCCCGCGAGCGCCTTGTAGAGGCCGAGCTTCGTTCCGATGCTGACCATTACGCCGCCGTGGCCGGCGGACAGATCGCCGACGGCGCGCGCGAGCAGAGACTCCAGCCGGGTGGTGTCGATCGCGGGTGAGCTCATGAGTCGCCTCCTCGTTCTCGTATCCGGGTCTCCGGACGTCCCGCACAACATGGCGTCGCGCCCGGAGCGCCACCAGGGCCGGAATCGCCCGGGAACGGTCCGTTCGTGCCACGCCCGGCGGGCCGCGCGGGCCCGCGGGCCGTGGCGCGGAGCGAGGGCCGCGAGGTAACGTCGAAGCCGATGAGAGGACGAACCGAGCGGTCCGGGCCGGACCCGCTTCGCGTCAGCCTCGTCGCGTTGCCCGACGCGGTGATCTCGACGCTGGGCGGCCTCTTCGACGTGCTGAACGCGTTCGCACGCATGGACGCGCTCGGTGCCGGCGCCGGCGCGCGGCCTCCGTTCCGCGTCGAGATCGTGGGGGAGGCGAGGGGAAGCCTCGGGCTGGCGAGCGGCGTCCCGATCGACGTGCAGCGGGCGGTCTCGGAGATCGACGCGACCGATCTCGTGATCGTGCCGTCGGTGCTGCTCGGGCCCGGAGGCTGGGCGACGGGGCGATCTCCCCGCCTCGTCGAGTGGCTCCGGGCGATGCACGAGGGTGGGGCGGTGCTCTGCTCGGCCTGCTCGGGGATCTTCCTCCTCGCCGAGACGGGCCTCTTCGACGGCCGGGACGCCACGGTCCACTTCGCCTACGCCCGCGCGTTCACGGCCACGTTCCCGGCCGTCCCGGTCCACCCGGAACGGGTGCTCGTCGTCTCCGGCAGGCGCGAGGAGCTCGTGAGCTCGGGGGCCTCGATGGCCTGGCACGACCTGGTCCTCTACCTCATCGCGAGATACGCCGGAGCGACCGCGGCGCAAGAGGTCGCGCGCCTCTTCGCGCTGCAGTGGCACCAGGACGGCCTCACGCCGTACCTCGTCTTCGAGGGGCGGCGCGACCACGGCGACGCGGAGATCCGGAGCGCGCAGGAGTGGCTGGACGGCCACTTCTCGGTCGCCAACCCGGTCGAGGCGATGGTCGAGAGATCGCGGCTCGCCGAGCGCACCTTCAAGCGGCGCTTCACCGAGGCGACCGGCCTGGCGCCGATCGCCTACGTGCAACGCCTCCGGATCGAGAGCGCCAAGCGCCGCCTCGAGCGCAGCGACACGCCGATCGAGAAGCTCGCCTGGCAGGTGGGGTACGAGGACCCGGCGTTCTTCCGGCGCCTGTTCCGGCGGACGACGGGCCTCGCGCCGGGCGCCTACCGCAGACGCTTCCGCATCCCCGAGTTCGCCCGGCCGTAGAGGGGCGTCTCGTGGCCGCGCCGCGCCCCGGTCGTGGTTGGACCAGGTCGGAACGACGAGGTCCTCCGATGCCGGCACGCCATCCTCGGAAACGTCCCCGGATCCGCCCGGGGCGACGACTCGTCGTTCGGCGTTGACCCGCAGGCCGCGCGGACGCGCTACCCTCCCGGACACCCGCCATGAACGTCGTCAACCTGAAAGAGCGCCTCTCCCGGTTCTCCACCTACTGGGACCCGAAGATCGTCGGCGAGCTGAACGGCCAGCACGTGAAGCTGGCGAAGCTGAAGGGGCCGTTCGTCTGGCACAGCCACGAGGCCGAGGACGAGCTGTTCCTCGTCCTCGACGGCTCGTTCACGATGGAGTTCCGCGACCGCTCCGTTCGCCTCTGCGAGGGGGAGATGCTGATCGTCCCTCGCGGCGTCGAGCATCGCCCGGTCGCGGAAGAGGAGGTCCACGTCCTCCTGTTCGAGCCCGCCTCGACGGTCAACACCGGGAACGCGGGCGGCCCGCTCACCGTGCCGGAGCCGGAGCGCTACTGAAGGGACGCTGCCGATGAATGCCTCCGTCCTGAAGCTCGGGCTCCTCGCGGGGCTCGTGGTGGCCGCCCCGGGCGGAAGCGAGGTCCGCGCGCCCGCGGTCGCGAGGGAACGTGTCGCGGACCTGCGCCGCTTCTTCGCGGGCGGCGCGCCCGTCGAAGCTGCGTTCGTCCTCCGGAACGGCCGGACGGGCGAGGTCGTCCGTCACGGCCCGGCGCGCGCCGCCGAGCGGCTCCTGCCGGCCTCGACGTTCAAGGTGCCGCATACGCTGATCGCCCTCGAGACCGGAGTCGTCTCCGATGCCGACTTCGTGATCCCGTTCGACGAGAGCCGGAAGCGGGACGGGTTCTGGTCTGACGACTGGTCCCGGGACCAGACGCTCCGCTCCGCGTTCCAGAGGTCGGTCTACTGGTACTACCGGGAGACCGCGCGGCGCATCGGGCCGAAGCGGATGGCGGAGTCCCTGAAGCGCTTCGGGTACGGCAACGAGAGCCTGGCGGGAGGCGTCGACGCGTTCTGGCTCGAGGGCGGCCTCAGGATCTCCGCGGACGAGCAGGTCCTGTTCCTCCAGCGGATGAACGAGGGGCGCCTCGGCGTCTCGGACCGGAGCCTCGAGGTCCTGCGGTCGATCATGGTCCTGGAGCGCGGGCCGGGCTATACGCTCCGCGGCAAGACGGGGACGGCCGACGTGACGCCGACCCGCGAGCTCGCGTGGCTCGTCGGGTTCGTGGAGCGGGCGGACGAGACCTGGTACTTCGCGCTGAACCTCGAGGGCGAGGAGGTCTGGGAGCGCTGGGGGCCGGGCGCCGCGCGGCGGCAGCTGGTGTCGTCGCTCCTCCGCGAGCTGGGCGTGCTCCCGGCCGCGGGCGCGAAATGACGACGCGCGACTCCGCGATCGACGACTCGCGAAGGTCCTCTCCGCGCGCGGCGCCCGCGAGGCCCGCTCGCATCCGGAGCGCCGAGCCGGGGGACGTCCCGGGGTGGTTGCGCCTCGCGCGGGAGGTGGAGCACCTCTTCGGCCCGATGTCGGAGGTGCCGGAGTTCCGCGCGGCGCTCGAGACGGCGATCGACGGCGGCCACGCGCTCGCGGCGGTCGCGCCGTCGGAGGACGGAGCGGAGGAGCTGGCCGGCGGGATCGTCTTCTCCCCGGAGGGCGGCGCGATCGAATGGCTGGCCGTCTCGACGCGCGCCCGCGGGGCGGGTCTCGGCCGCGAGCTCCTCGCCGCGGCGATCGCGCGGCTCGACCCGGCGAGGCCGGTCTCCGTCCAGACCTTCGCGCCCGCCTCGGCGGACGGCGCGGCGGCCCGCCGCCTTTACGCGTCGTTCGGCTTCGAGGACCGGGAGGACGCGGAGGCGACGCCCGCCGGAGTCCCGACCGTGATCATGGTGAGGCGGGCTTCCGCGGGCCGCTGAGTCTTCGAGAGGAGCACGAACCGGCAGAGAATTCCGGTCGCGGGCCTTACCATTCCGGCTCACCGAAGGAGGCCCTCATGCGCGTGTCCGCCCGCTCCCGACTCATGCCGGCCGTGGCGCTCGCCTGCGGCCTCTTCGCGTCGTCCGCCGCCGCGTCGGAGTTCCGGGACGCACAGTTCGGCTTCTCCCTCGCGCCCCCGCGCTTCGGGGCTCCCGCGGAGGGGACCTCGCTCGTTCGGCTCGTCGTCACGGGACCGCCCGACGGCGGGTTCTCCCCGAGCGTCAACGTGACGGTCCAGGAGACGCGCACGACGCGGGAGGCGTTCGTGCGCCTGTCGGAGTCGCAGTTCCAGGAGGCCGGGCTGAAGCTCCACTCGAAGGAGAACCGGACGGTCTCCGGCCGCCCCGCGGTCCTGCTCGACTACGAGGGCTCGATCAGCGGCCCGCGGCTCCGCTTCCTGGCCCTGGCGGTGATCCTGCCGGACCGGGTCCTTCTCGCCACCTGCACCGGCCTGGCGTCGACGTACCCGTCGCTCGAGCCGTCGTTCCGGCAGTCCCTCGACTCCTTCAAGCTGACGCCCTCACCGTAGGGCCGCTCGGATCGAGGAGATCCGCGATGACCTCGGCCTCGCCCCGCGAGGGGCACGATCTCGCCGGAGCGGCGCACCCGCCGCTCCGGCGGCAGAAAGGGAAGCCCATGCAGCTCGGAACGTTCTCGGTGAGCCTCGCCGTCAAGGACCTCGACGCGTCCCTGGAGTTCTACGAGAAGCTCGGATTCGAGGTCTTCGCCGGGCAGGCCGATCAGAAGTGGCTGATCCTGCGGAACGGCGACGTCGTGATTGGCCTCTTCCAGGGGATGTTCGAGAGGAACATCCTGACGTTCAACCCGGGATGGGACGTGAACGCGCGGAAGCTCGACTCCTTCGTCGACGTGCGCGAGATTCAGAAGGCGCTGAAGGCCCGCGGCGTGACGTTCGCCCAGGAGGCGGACGAGAGCACGGCGGGGCCGGCGAGCTTCGTCGTCGTCGACCCCGACGGGAACCCGATCCTCTTCGACCAGCACGTGTGATGGGGGGCAGGCCTTCGACCTTCGACCCGGCACGCACGTACGCCTTCCTCGAGGACGAGGGAGGCGCCGTCGTCCTTCCGGGTGGCGCGGAGTTCTGGAGCGCGCTCGCGGCGGGACCGCCGTTTCCCCCGGACGTCGGGCGCGTCGTTTCGGGGTCGGGCTGGCTGGCCGCGCTCTACGCGCTCGACGTCGACGGCGCGGCGTGGGAGCGCCATCCGAACGGCGCCGAGCTCCTCCTGATGGTGACCGGCGAGATGGACCTCGTTCTCGAGGGCCCGGGGGGCGAGGTGACCGTCCGAATGCCCGCGGGCCGCGCGTTCGTCGTCCCGCGCGGGGCGTGGCACCGCCAGGTGGTCCGGGTGCCGGGCACGTACGTCGGCGTGACGTTCGGAAAGGGCTCCGAGCACCGCCCTCTCGGCGAGGTGGCGGCGCGCGGAGGACGTCGGGCGCCGCCGGGGAGGAGCCGACCCGCGCCGAGCCGGCGGCCGGCGAAGCGATGAGGAACGTCTGCGTCTACTGCGGGTCGAGCGAGGGGCGCGACCCGGCGTACGCCGCGCTGGCGAGGGCGCTCGGGCGGGCGCTCGTGGCGCGCGGCCTCGGGCTCGTCTACGGCGGGGCGAGCGTCGGGATCATGGGGATCGTGGCCGACACGGTCCTCGGCCTCGGCGGGCGGGTGACGGGGGTGATGCCGGAGGCGCTCGTGCGGAAGGAGATCGCGTACGGCGGGCTGACGGAGCTCGTCGTGACGTCGTCGATGCACGAGAGGAAGACGCGGATGGCGGAGCTCTCCGACGCCTTCGTGGCGCTGCCGGGCGGGATCGGGACGCTCGAGGAGATCTTCGAGGCGTGGACGTGGGGGCAGCTCGGCCTCCACGCCAAGCCGTGCGGCTTCCTGAGCGCCGCGGGATACTGGGACGGGCTCGTCGGCTTCCTCGACCACGCGGTGCGCGAGCGCTTCGTGAGGGAGGCGCACCGGGCGATGCTCGTCGTCGCCGAGGACCCGGAGGAGCTGCTCGACCGCTTCGCGGCCTTTCGCGCGCCGGAGGTCCCGAAGTGGATTCGAAAGGGCGACGAGTAGCGCCCCGCCCGACCGGACCCTCGATATACTGGCCCCACGAGAACACGGGCAGCTCCCCCGATGCCGATCGGCCGTCTCGGGCCGACCGTGCGCCGTCGGCGTCGGCGGGGGCCCGGAGCAGGGATGAAGGAGGCGGTATGGCACTGCACGCGGCGATCCAGAATCTCCTCGGCGCGGCCGGGGTGACGAACGTGATGCCCGGTTGGGCGATCCTCGAGAACGCCCGGCTGCTGCCTCCCACGCCCGGCTCCGGGGCGGCGTTCGGGGACGCTCCCGCGCAGGCGCTCCGGAAGGTGATGAAGGCCTACTACGAGTACGGACGGGCTCACTGGACCTGGTCTCAGAGCGCGGGGGTCGCGGCCGCGAACGGAGGCCTCGTGAAGGGGCAGATCCAGGCGGTCGCCTGCGGGTCGTTCAACCAGAACTTCAAGTGGCTGGCCGAGAAGGGGCTCGGGATCAACGGCATCACGAACGGCCAGGAGCCGGGGCAGTTCCTGACGATGCCGGGAAGCGTCTGCATCGACTCGAAGTGGGTGGGGAACGTCCGGACGAGCACGAAGACGTTCGGGGCGCTGAAGTGCTTCAAGTTCGCCGGTCACTACTGGGTGGCGTACGGCGGCGTGAACTACGACGTCTGCTACGACAACACCTTCCACGCGGTCTCCGAGATCATCTGGACGCGCCTGCTTCCGCCCGATCAGAGCCTGGTCGGGAAGGGGGGGCTCACCGCGACCCAGATCTACCGCCTGGAGAAGCCGCTGCCGGAGGGCGACCACCTCGTGATGCTCCAGCAGAACGGGCCGAACGGCTGGCCCTCCTGGCAAATCGTCCCGAAAGCGCAGATCAAGTCGCTGAAGTAGGCGGCGGCGGGCCGGGGAGCGGGCGCCCGGTTCGGAGCGCCCGCTCCCTCGCGCGGAGCGGCGAGAGGCGCCGTCTCTACGGCGCCGGGGCCGCCGGCGCCGTCGCCTCGAGCGGCGCGTCGAGCCGGAAGACGGGGAGGAGGCCGACCGACTCGTCCCAGTAGGGGGTCCGCGTGTAGAAGAAGCGGTGGCGCGCGCGGGCGTCGGCGGCGAGCTTCGGGTCGGAGAGGAGCGCCTTCCACTCGGCGGCGAGCTTCGGGTCTTCCGCGAGCATCTTCGCGGCGAGCGGCTCGAGGACGCGCGGGTCGATGTACTCCTTCGTCTCGAGGGCGGAGCTCATCAGCCCCCAGGCGAAGAGGGAGTCGGGCCCTTCGGGCTCGAGGAGGTGCATCGCCACCGGGGCGAGCGGGTCGTCGAGCGGGACGTAGAGCGATCCGGCCGGGACGGTGCGCGTCTCGACGGCGCGGGCGATCTTCGCGGTGAGCCGGACGCGCCCCTGGTAGGAGGCGGCGGCGAACTTCGCCTCGCTCGCGCGGTACGTGCCGACGGGGAGCGTGCGCGGCGCGGCGAGCTTCGTGAAGCGGAGGCCGTGAGCCGCGAGCTTCTCCTCGATGCCGGGCCAGCCCGCCGGGACGAGGTAGGCCGCCGGGCGCGGGGCGGTGAGGGTGGCCTTCGTGTGGCGGTAGTAGGGGATCGGGACCGTCATCGGCGTCTTCGGGTCGTAGACGAGGCGCGGGCGGCCGGTGACGGGGGAGACGACCTGCTCCCAGGCGTAAGCGGGAAAGTCGATCGTCTCGGGGCGGGAGAGGTCGGTCTCGCCCGCGAGGACGAACGGCGTGCCGGGGCGGGCCCCCTTCGCCGTCCCCTTCGCCGCCGCGCGGGCCGTCTTCAGCGGCGCCGGGTCACGTCCGACCCGCGAAAGGAGCGCCGAGAGGAACGCGGCGTTCGCGCGCACGCGCTCGCCGTAGGGCTTGAGCGCGTGCATCTCGACGAGGACCGAGGGGATCGACCGGAGCGGCATGTAGCAGGTGCCGTAGCGCGGCTCGGTCGGCCCGGGGTCGATCCCCTTGTGCGGGTCGAGCGGGTCGACCCACTCGATGTACGGAGAGGTCTTCCACCCCTTCTCCTCGACCTCCGCGAGGGCCGGCCGCATCACGGTCTCGAGCCATGAGCGGAGCGGCTCGGGGGTCGCCGGCTCGCCGCCGTACGAGACGGTGACGGTGACCTGGGCGTCGGAGCCGTCGGTGACGTGGTCGTCGACGAAGAGGTCGGGGTCCCAGGCGGCGACGAGCGAGAGGAGCGCGCGCGTCTCCGGAGCGTCCGCTTTCAGGAAGTCGCGGTTCAGGTCGAGCCCCTGGGCGGTCGTCCGGAAGCCCATCCCGTCCACGGGGCCGTTCTGGTTCGGGCGGTTCCATTTCGAGGAGCGCTCGTGGCCGTCGACGTTGTAGATCGGGACGACGAGGAGCGTCATCGTGTCGAGGAGGTCGGGGCGGTTCCCGAGCGCCATGTCGCGCAGCAGGATCAGGCAGGCGTCCTTGCCGTCGATCTCGCCCGAGTGGATGCCGTTCAGGACGAGGACGACCGGCTTGCCCGACTTCGCGGCCGCCTCGGGGGTGAAAGCCTTCTCCTTCGAGGCGACGACGACCGGCATCGGCCGCCCCTCTGCGGAGGTGCCGTAGAAGGAGAGCGAGAGGTACGGCGAGGTCTGCTCGAGGCGCCGGAGGAAGGCGAGCGTCCGGTCGTACGACGGGGTCGAGCGAAAGTTGTCGAGCTCGCCCTGCGTCCAGTGATCGGGAGGGATCGGCACGACGGGCCGCTCCTGGGCCGCGAGGGGCGCGGTGGGGAGGAGCGCGGCTGCGATCGCGAGTACGGGGAGGAGCGAGGTGCGGGCGGAGGCGAGGACCGGGCGCATTCGCGGAGGTTAGCGCGGAGAGAGCCCGCGGGAGTCGTATCCTCGGACCCGGAGCAGACCGCAGATGAAGCGACTCCTTTCCCTCCTCCTCCTCGCCGCGCTTCCCGCCCTGGCGGCCCAGCCGTCCCTGAACGTCTACTTCCAGTCGACGCTGAAGGACCCGGCCTACCAGAAGAAGGTCTTCCAGAAGGTCGCGTCCACCTGGCAGGCGCCCGCGTCGTTCCCGAAGGTCGGGAAGAAGTGCGTCGTCCAGGCGGTGATCAGCCGCGACGGGCGGGTCCAGAACGCCTTCGTCTCGATGGAGTCGGGCGTGAAAGCGTGGGACAAGGCGTCCCTCGCCGCCGTCGAGAAGGCCTCCCCGTTCCCGCCGCTCCCCTCGACCTACGAGCACAAGACGCTGGAGGCGCATTTCCACGTCGCCGTCGTCCCGTAGCGGAGCGGGCGGCCGCGCGGCCCGTTTCCGGGGCCGCGCCGCACCGCGGCGAGACGGGAGCCCCGCCTCCGGGCGGTGAGGAGGACCGGCCTTCGAGGGGCGGACGAGGCCGCGCCCGCATGTAGAATCCGCGTTTGATGCGCCTCCGGCCTCACAGCCGTATCCATCGAGATCAGATCGCGAGGGAGGATCGTCCCCGATGAGTGAGAAACCGTTCCAGCCGTTCGTCCCGGCGAGCTCCACCATGACGGAGTTCACGGGCCGGGCGCTCGTCCTCGGCCTCCTGATGGCCGTCGTCCTGGGGGCCGCGAACGCCTACCTCGGCCTGAAGGCCGGGATGACGATCGCCGCGACGTACCCGGCCGCCGTCATCGGCATGGCCGTCCTCCGGATCATGAAGGGCTCCCTCCTCGAGGAGAACTTCGCCCGAACCGTCGGCTCGATCGGCGAGTCGGTCGCGGCGGGCGCGATCTTCACGATCCCGGCGTTCGTCATCCTCGGGATGTGGAAGTTCGAAGGGTTCAACGCGAAGGAGTACGGGATCGCGACGGCCCTGATGATCCTGGGCGGCCTCCTCGGGATCCTCTTCGTGACGATCCTCCGGCGCGTCATGGTCGAGGACAAGGGGCTGCCGTTCCCCGAGTCGGTCGCCGCGAGCGAGATCCACAAGGCGGGACAGCGCGGGGCCGACGCGGCGATCCAGCTCTTCCGGGCGATGGGCGTCGGCGCCGTCATCAAGCTCCTCGGCGACCTGGGCGTCTTCCGCGCCTCGAACGACTTCCACGTCGCGGTCGGCAAGGTGAAGGAGAGCTTCGTGAGGCTGGGCCTCTCGAAGGACTCCGACTCCATCGCCGCCGGCGGCGTGACGACGATCTCGGCCCCGGCCGCCACGCCGGCGTACATGGGCGTCGGCTACATCATCGGACCCGAGCTGGGCGCCCTGAACTTCGCGGGCGGCCTCCTCGCGTGGGGCCTCTTCGTCCCGCTCCTCGTCTTCTTCCTCGGCCCGAACCTCATCGAGAGGTACACGGACGCCTCCTCCGGGGCCCAGGACTGGGCCGGGCTCGCGGGCCACCTCTACCGCTACATCGTCCGGCCGATCGCGGTCGGCGGCATGCTCGTCGGCGCCTGCTTCACGCTCTGGAAGATGCGGAAGAACCTCATCTCGGGCATCAAGCGCGGCGTGGCCGACGTGAAGAAGTCGGCGGCGGCGGCCGAGGCGACCGAGCGGACCGAAAAGGACCTCTCCTTCAAGGTCGTCCTCCTCGGGATCGCGGCCGTCTTCGTCCTGATGGTCGCCCTCTACTTCTACTTCACGAACGTCCTCGGCGGAGCGCTCCTGGCCGCGATCGTCATGCTCATCACCGGCTTCTTCTTCGCGGCCGTCTCCGGGAACCTCGTCGGCCTCATCGGCTCCTCGAACAACCCGATCTCGGGCCTCACGCTCGCGACGACGATCGTCGCCGCGCTCACGATGGTCGTCATCGGCGTCAAGGGCGTCGAGGGGGTCGCGGCGGTGCTCGCGGTCGCCGCGGTCGTCTGCGTCTCCTCCGCCGTCGCGGGCGAGATGCTCCAGGACCTGAAGGTCGGGCACATCCTCGGCGGTACCCCGTGGAAGATGCAGGTCGGCGACGTCATCGGCGTCGTCATTGCCGGCGCCGTCATGTTCTTCCCACTCTACCTCCTCCACACCTCGGACCTGGCGTCGAACCCTGGCGTCGGCGGCTTCGGCGGCAAGAACCTCCCGGCCCCGCAAGCCGGCCTCATGGCGGCCCTCTCGCAGGGGATCGTCGGCGGCGAGATGGCCTGGCCGCTCGTCCTCGTCGGGATCGCGATGGGGATCACGCTCATCCTCGTGAGGGTCAAGAGCCCGATGCTCTTCTCGGTCGGCATGTACCTGCCGCTCGAGACGACGTTCGCGATCTTCATCGGCGGCCTCATCCGCGGCTTCGTCGACAAGCTCGCAGGCAAGCGCGACTTCAACGTGGCGCAGAAGGCGCGCGTCGAGAACGCGGGCGTCCTCGCGGCGTCCGGCCTGATCGCGGGCGAGGCGCTCGTCGGCCTCCTCGTGGCCGGCGTCGTCGCGTTCCGCTCCGACAACAAATTCCCGCAGCTCGAGGTGTTCTCGGGGATCGCCCCCTGGCTCGCGATCCCGGTCGTCGCCCTCCTCGCGGCGTACCTGATCTACGTGCCGCTCGGCAAGGCGGGCGCGGCCGACGAGCCGGCCCCGCCGACGGCGGTCATGTAGCCCCGGTTTTCCATGTTCCGGTCGAAGGCCGCGGCGCAAGCCGCGGCCTTCGTGCGGATGGGCGCTCACGCCACCGGGGAATAGAATCGTCTTCGTGAGCGGTCGCGCGGAGAGGTCGTCCTGGCCCGTGAAGCGGATCGCCCTCGCGGAGGAGGGCGGGATGCCCGATCCCGTCGTGGCGGCGATGACGCCGTCGGAGCGGATCGCTCTCGTCGAGCGTCTCACCCGGAACGCCTGGGCCTTCAAGGGAGAACGGATCGATGGAGCGCGACTTCGTCGAGATGTTGTCCGCACTCGACGCGGCGGGGGCTGAATACCTCGTCGTGGGGGCGCATGCCCTCGCGGCGCACGGCGTTCCGCGGGCGACCGGCGACCTGGACATCTGGGTTCGCGCGACGCCCGAGAACGCGCGACGGGTCCTCGCGGCGCTCCGTGAGTTCGGCGCCTCGCTGTTCGACCTGACGGCGGACGACCTCTCGAGCCCGGGTACTGTCTTCCAGATCGGGGTCGTGCCCGTCCGGATCGATCTCCTGACGAGCATCTCCGGAGTCGGTTTTGAGGAGGCCTGGGCCGGACGGGTCGAGGTCCCGATCGAGGGGGTGACTGTCGGCGTCCTGGGGCGGAGAGAGCTCGTCCGCAACAAGCGGGCGACCGGTCGGCCGAAGGACCTCCTCGACGCGGAGACGCTCGCGGCCGCGATCGCGGAAGGATGATCGCCGATCGCGGCTGCAGTCGGGACGTTCTCCGTTAATACACGATTTCACGCCTGGCACCGAGCCTGGGGCTAGTCGTCGACGAGCGGGGCGGTGGCGACGGCGGTGCGGCCGGAGGCGACGTCACGGACGGTGGCGACGATGCGGTGGCGCCCGGTACGGGTGCGGAGGAGGCCGGAGAGGGGCAGGTCGCGGCCGGCCGTCTCGGCAAGCCGCGCGGCCGGGACGGACACGTCGAACCTCTCGGGCGCGACTTCGGACCGTCCCCCGGACTCGTCGATGGCGGCGAAGGCGACCTCCACGACGGCCGTCCTGCGGTCGCCGTCGGGGGAGAACGTCAGGTCGCCGCCCGAGACGAAGAGGCGCCACGGGGTGACCCGACGCCGGGAGAAGACGCCGTCGGGGCGGGGAGCGCCGAGCTCGAGGCGGATCGCGAACGCGGAGGGCGGCGGCGGGGCAAGGAGGGCGGACTCGGCGAGGTCCCGGGCCTCTTCCGCGGCGCTCCGGGCGCCGACGCTCGAGCGGGTCTTCAGCGTGACGCCGGGCCGGGAGCAGGAGAGGTGGACCTTCAGGACCTTTCCGGCCGGAAGCGCCTCGGGCAGGGTGACGCCGACGGAGTAGTAGTCGCTCGATTCCCGCCAGATCTCGCCGAGGGCGCGCTCGTAGAAGCTCACGTTCTCCACGAAGGCCCCGCCGGTCGTCTCGGCGATGGTCGCCATCCCGTCCCGCGTGTTGAGGCGCGCGATCCACTTGCCGACTTCCCGCATCTCGGAGAGCTCGATGTCGAGCTCGCTCTCGAAGCCCTTGGCGTCGACGACGTCGATCGTCACGCCGGAGCGGTTCGCGGCGCGCAGGATCGCCTCCGTCTCCTTCCAGGTCGAGGTGTCGAACTGGCGCCAGGTGTCGCGGCCGAAGCCGAGCTGGGCGAGGGTCTGGCCCGGCATCCTCTCCCAGCCCGTCGTCACGAGGACCATCCGTCGCTTCCCGGGGCGAGCGGCGAGGGCCGACACGGTGCGCCGGAGCTCCGCGAGGCCGGCGCGCGTCCGCGTCCGCTCCTCCTCGACCCAGGTGCGGAGGATGGAGTCCTTCAGGCTCGTCGGCCGGCTCCTGCCGGAAGAGTTCCTCTGGATCCGGTCTTCCGTTTCCATGGCCGCGGCGGCGTTCCGGAAGAGGTGCGCCCGGTGGAAGCCGCGTGGGACGAGATCGCGAAGGCGGGCGAGGCCGTCCGCGAGCCGGGCGCGGTCGTTCGTGAACGGCGCGAGCACGAGCATCCCGCCGTTGTAGGAGACGATCGAGGCCTCGTCGGCGGGGCCGAGGCGCGCGAGGAGGCCCTCGAGCCCGTCGATGACCGGCCGGCGCTGCCACGGCTGAAGCCGCGCGTCGTCGAAGTAGACGAGGAGCTGGCGCGGGACGACCGTGCCCGCCTCGGGCGCTCGTCCCGGCGGCGGGGTCTCCGCGGCGGCGGCGGACGGTGCGGAGATCCGTGAGGCCTCCACGCGGGCGAAGTGGTCGACCGGGAGGACGCGCCCTCCGACCTTCACGACCAGCTCGTCCCGCCGGAGGTCGTGGACGGGGCGGCCGTCCTTCGTCGCGACGAAGTCGAGGTCGAGGACCGTCACGTCGACCGAGGCGCGGATGCGAGGTGGGGCTTTCTCCGCGGCCTGTGGACGGGCGTGCGCGGCGGAGGTCGAGAGGAGCAGCGCGAGGAGGAGAATGCCGCGGCGCCCGGCGGAGCGCCCCGGAAGCGGGACGAAGGTCCTTCGCATCGGCGTCTCCTGTCCGGAAGGTTCTAGCACGCGACGTGCCGGACGGTCCGTCCTCGCGTGAGGTCGATGTCCGGGCGTCCCGCGTCGTGGGAGACTCGCCGGGTGAGCGAGAACCCGGAAGTGGATTCGCCCGAGACGTCCGTCCCCGTGCCGCCCGATCCGTCCCGCGCCGATCAGGCTCGGAAGGGGCTCCTCGTCTTCTTCGCGCTCGCCGCGCTCGGGAGCGGCGTCTTCCAGGGGCTGATCCTCCGGTCGGGGAAGCCGATCGGGGAGAGCCCGTGGCTCGTCTACGGCCTGATGTGGACGCCGGGGATCGCCTCGCTCGTCGCGCGGCTCGTCTTCCGCGAGGGCTTCCGCGACGTCTCGTTCCGGATCGGCGGTGCCACGGCCTGGAAGGCGATCGGCCTCGCGTGGCTCCTTCCGCCGATCGTTGGCTTCGTCGCTTACGGCGCCGCTTGGGCGACGGGCCTCGCCCCGTTCGAGATCCCGGCGCTCGCGGAGGTGGGCCTTTCGTCGTTCCCGCCGGCGGCCCGGTTCGGGATCCTCTTCGCCCTCTCGATGACGCTCGTCTCGCTCCTCTCCTTCCTCTCGGCGGTCGGGGAGGAGATCGGCTGGCGCGGCTACCTCCTGACGCGGCTCGTCGAGGCCGAGGTGCCGCGGCCGGTCCTCCTGAGCGGTGTCGTCTGGGCCGTCTGGCACCTTCCGCTCGTCGTGAGCGGGCAGTACGCGGCGGGGCCGAGCCGGGCGCTCTCGGCGGTCGTCTTCGTCCTCACGGTCGTCGGGATCGGGTTCGTGATGGGCTGGATGCGCCTGACGACCGGGAGCGTCTGGCCGGCGGTCGTCCTCCACGCGGTCTGGAACGCGGTGATCCAGGGGACGTTCGACACGACGACGAAGGGGACGTCGATGTGGGTCGGGGAGGCGGGGATCCTCGTCGCCGCCGCGGCGCTCGCCGCCGCCTGGCTCCTCGCACGGAAGCCCTACGCCGCCCGCCGCGCCCCCGGCGAAGAGCCGTTCGCGACGATTCCCGGCCTCGCCGGCTGATCCCCGGGGATTGGTGCCAGGCGTGAAATCGTGTATTGTTGAAAACAATACACGATTTCACGCCTGGCACCGGAGCGAGGTGGCACCGGAGCGAGGGGCGTCGGCGCGGAGGGCGTGCGGGGGAACCGGCCCGGTGGTCCCCCCGCAGAGGTCGTCAGAGGACGCCGAACTCCTTGCCGACGGCGACGAAGGCGGTGACGGCCTCGTCGAGGTCGGCGGTGGAGTGGACGGCCGAGATCTGGCAGCGCAGGCGGGCGTGCCCCTGCGGGACGACGGGGAAGCCGAAGCCGGAGACGTAGACGCCCTTCTCGAAGAGGGCGGCCGACATCGCGAGGGCCTTCGCCGTGTCGCCGACGATGACGGGGACGATCGGGTGGACGCCCTTCGGGATGTTGAAGCCCGCCTCGGTCATCTTCGTCCGGAAGTGCGCCGCGTTCGCGCGGAGACGCTGCACGGGGGCCGGGTCCTCGAGGAGCATCCGGAACGCCTCGAGCGAGGACGCGGTGACGGCCGGCGGGAGAGCGTTCGAGAAGAGGGTCGTCCGCGAACGCTGGCGGAGGAGCTCGACGAGGGGCGCCGGGCCGGTTGTGAAGCCGCCGGCGGCCGAGCCCATCGCCTTGCCGAGCGTCGAGGTGTAGACGGCGACCTTGCCGTGGACGCCGGTCTCTTCCGCCGAGCCGCGGCCCGTGGCGCCGATGACGCCGGTGGCGTGGGAGTCGTCGACGACAAGGAGGGTGTCGTACTTCGCGCAGAGCTCGACGAGCTCGGGGATCGGCCCGATCTCGCCCTCCATCGAGAAGACGCCGTCGGTCATGTAGAGGCGCCGGCGCTGGGCCTGCGACTCTCGGAGCGCCTTCTCCGACGCCGCCAGATCGCCGTGCGGAAGGACGTAGCGCTTCGCCTTGCAGAGGCGGATGCCGTCGATGATGGATGCGTGGTTGAGGCCGTCCGTCAGGATGGCGTCCTCCTCGCCCAGGAGGGGCTGGAAGAGCCCCTCGTTCGCGTTCCAGCACGACATGTAGAGGATCGTGTCCTCGGTGCCGAAGAAGGCGGAGATCGTCCGCTCGAGCTCCTTGTGGAGCTCCTGCGTGCCGCAGATGAAACGGACGGAGCCGAGGCCGTTCCCCCAGCGCTCGAGGGCCTTGCGGGCGGCCTCGACGATCCGCGGGTGGTTCGCGAAGCCGAGGTAGTTGTTGGAGGTGAGCATCAGGACGTCGCGGCCGTCGACGCGGACGCGGGCCCCGGTGGGCCCTTCGAGGACGCGCTCCTTCTTGAAGGTGCGGGCCTCCTTCAGGGCCTCGATCTCGGACTTGCAGTAGTCGATGAGGGCGGTGCTCATGACCGGCCAGAATACCAGCGCCCCGCGGGGTGCGGGGCGCTCGGGGCCGCCTCGAGGGGCGCGAGGGCTACTTCTTCTTCGCCTTCTTCGG